>Ga0247825_10002663_pt1 | contig 11781 bp, 8 predicted proteins | sample 13C_Vanillin_Day_FD_194413 | JGI IMG/M metagenome (GOLD analysis project Ga0247825, IMG submission 194413) | Soil microbial communities from agricultural site in Penn Yan, New York, United States - 13C_Vanillin_Day48 | ecosystem: Environmental > Terrestrial > Soil > Agricultural land | place... | reverse complement strand
CACCCAGCACGAAGCTGTCTTCGGCGGCCGCTTCTCCCAAGTCAGAAGCGCGCAAGAAGAAGAACGCAGCAAAGCCGCGACCGAAGGTCGCAGCGACCCCGGCCACGGAGGAGAGCGCGGCCGCCGAAGACAGCTTCGTGCTGGGTGAGCCGGGCGTCGAACTGCACTAAGTCCGATCTACTGAACGGTGAAGCGCTCCTCGTGGAGGAGCGCTCCTTCCGCATCGCGCAACTCGATCGTCCAGTCGCTGCGCTGCTTTCCGCTCAGGGTACTGCGGCTGTACGTCCGATAACCCGCTCCTGGATTCGCTCCGATTCGAAGGTCAACGCTGCGCACCAGACGCCCGTTCATCAACCAGCGATGCTGCACCGTGGTGTCGCGAGCCGACTTCACCCTCGTGTAGAAGAAGAAGACGCCTGGCGCGGCTGGACTCTTTGCCGGCGAGCAACTCCAGTTTGACGTGGTCAGCGAGCGACACAGCTGTGCTTCCGCTATGGACACGTCGCCGCGCGCCGTGGTTTCGGGCGCGACCCGCTTCACTGGGGCGTCTGCGATTGGTGGCTTCTTGGTCGGCGCCGGTGTTTCAGGAGGCGCGGGAATCGGAGCGGGTTCGGGTGCGGCGTTCGCGGGTGGCGGCGCTTCCCCACGTGGTGCGGGGGTTTCTACGCGCGGCGTGGATGACGCCGCTGGTCTCGACGGCTGCCGAAATCCGAACCACCACGTTCCGAATGCGACAAGCAGCACCGCTCCGATCGCGATCGCCGTCGTCGGCCGACTCGATGGCGGGGAGAGCGGGGAGACAGGGGATGCGGTGCGCGTCGCTTCAGTTGGCTTTGGTGGCGGCGGCTCCGGAGCGCGTTTTTCTGTCGCAAGCCGCAGCGGTGGTGATGCCGGTGAGGGTGACACTGGGTCGCGCGCAACTGGCGCGGGCCGCGGCGGTGGTACTGGAGCGGCTGTTGCCGGAACGACTGGTGCGGCAACGGGGGCAGGCGCGGGCCTCGGCGCCCTCGACTCCGAGGCAAATGGTTCGAGCCCCGGCGGCACAGCTCCTGACAACTCGACCGGCTTGCCGATCGCGTTGCAGAAGTCTCTGAGATTCTGACCGCTGGTCTGAACGAGCGGGTGGTCGGCTGGCAGTGCCGAGCTGGCGATTCCATAGGCTCTGCGATAACACTCTTCGGCCTCGGCGGGTTTTCCTACGTGCTCGCAGACGATGCCGAGGTTGTTGAGCGTGTTGGCGAGATCGGGATGCCCGGCACCGATCTGCCGCGCCTGCAGCGCGGCCGCTTTACGCAGGTGCTGCTCCGCTGAGACAAAATCGTCTACCGAGACGGCCCGTTCTGCCGCTTCAAGAATTGCACGTAGCTCGAGCGCTGTTTCCGTCATTGCCTCTCGCGAGAGCGTACACCATGGAAGCCAACGATCGCCTGGAGCTGTTTTTTTCTCAGTCGCTGGACGGTTTTTTCTTCATGATGCTCGACGAGCCGGTGGCCTGGAACGACTCGATCGACAAAGAGAAGGCGCTCGACTACATCTTCGAGCACCAGCGCGTCACAAAGGTCAACGACGCGATGCTGGCGCAGTATGGCGCCTCGCGCGAGGAGTTCCTGGGCACGACTCCTGCGGATCTCTTCGGGCACGACCTGGCGTACGGCCGGCGGATCTGGCGCAACTTCTTCGATAGCGGCCGGCTGCACATCGAAACCGACGAGCGCCGGGTTGACGGAACGCCCGTTCCGATTGAAGGCGACTACCTCTGCTTCTACGACGAGCAGGGACGTATCACCGGACACTTCGGCATTCAGCGCGATGTGACACAACGGCATCACTCCGATCGCGCGCTGCGCCGCTACAACCAGCGCTTGCAGGTGCTGCACGACATCCACCTCGACATCCTCGGCTCGCGTTCATCGCATCAGATCGCGCAGGCGACGATCAGTCACGTGCAGAGCCTGATCGCCTGCCGCCGAGTGAGCGTCGCCTTGCTCGACACGGTGCGAAAGACCGGGCAGATCATCGCCTTGCACGACGAAGTTCCCACCGAGGTGCGCGAGGGGGCCATCATTCCGATCGAAACCTTCGGAGCCCTCGAAGATCTCCAGGCCGGCATCGTCCGCAGCATCGTGAGCCGGGAAGATGCCACTGGCGTGATCGCCACTCTCCGCGCATCCGGACTGCGCTCGTTCATCAACGTGCCGTTGCTGGCAGATGGCGATCTGATTGGTGTCCTGAACGTGGCTTCTCCCGAAGAGGATGCCTTCGGACGTGAGCCGATCGAAATTGCACAACAGATCGCGAGCACCCTCGCCGTCGCGATGCGACAAGCGCAACTCCGGGAGCGCGTCGAACTGTACGCGAACCAACTGGAAGATCTCGTGGCCGCGCGCACTGCCGATCTGGAGCGCAGCGAGAGCCGTCTCGCCGCGATCCTGAACGCGCTTCCGGACCTGGTTTTCGTCGTCGACAGGGAAGGGCGTTATCTCGAAATCCTGACGTCTCGCGAAGACCTGCTGTATCGAGCGCCATCGGAAATGAAGGGCAAGCGGTTCCACGACATCCTGCCGCCCTCTGTCGCCGAAGCGCACCTCCGGATCGTGCGGCAGACGATTCAGACGCGAGCAAGCCAGACCCTCGAATATTCGCTGAGCGTGCGGGCCGGTGAACGTTGGTTCGAAGGGCGTACTGGCCTGCTCGGCGTGGACATCAACGGCGATCCGGCCGTGACCTTCATTGCCCGCGACATCACGGATCGGAAGCGCGCCGAGGAACTCGAATCGCAGAACGTCTACTTGCAGGAAGAACTCCAGGTCGAGCGGAGCTTCGGCGAGATCGTCGGGCAGTCGCCGGCGATGAAGCAGGTCTTCCGCGCGATCGAGCGCGTCGCGGACACCAATTCCACCGTGTTGCTGCTCGGCGAGACTGGCACTGGCAAGGAGCTGATCGCGCGCGCGCTCCATCGCCTGAGTCGTCGTCGTGACGGCGTGATGGTGAAGGTGAACTGCGGGGCGATGCCTTCGACGCTGGCTGAAAGCGAGTTGTTCGGACACGAGCGCGGTGCGTTCACCGGCGCGGTGCAGCAGAAGCGCGGTCGCTTCGAGCTGGCGAACAACGGCACGATCTTCCTCGACGAAGTCGGCGAGCTCTCGTTGGATGTCCAGGTGAAGCTGTTGCGCGTCCTGCAGGAGCAGGAACTCGAGAGACTCGGCAGCACGAAGCCCACGAAAGTGAACATCCGCGTGATCGCGGCAACCAATCGCGATCTGCACGCCGAAGTGGAGCGCGGATCCTTCCGGTCGGATCTGTTCTATCGCCTCAACATCTTCCCGATTCAGATTCCCCCGTTGCGCGATCGGAAGGAGGATGTGCCTCTGCTTGCCGGGCACTTCGTCACCGACTTCGCACGCCGGATGGGAAAGAACGTCGATCGCATCGGATCGCTTGCCGCGGCGCGGCTCGCCGCGTACCCGTGGCCCGGCAATGTGCGAGAGCTCGCCAATGTGATGGAGCGCGCCGTGATCCTGTGCGAGGGCCCGGTCATCCAGGACGAGCACATTGGCGCGTTGGATCGCCGCTTCGCATCCGTTGAATCAGATGTCTTCCTCACGCTCGCCGAAATGGAACGGCAGCACATCCAGCGCGCGCTGGCGAAGACAGGCGGAGTACTCGCAGGACCACAGGGTGCCGCGCGTCTCCTCGGTATGCGGCGGTCGACCGTCTGGTCGAGGATGCGGAAGCTTGGCATCCAGGGCGCTAGGGATTGATCGCAATCAAAGTTGCTGCCGGTATTTCGGTACTGCTGCTGACATATCGGTACGTTCAGCCATTTTACGCACCCCAATTCATCCCCAACAGACTGATATAAGTAATTGATGTAACTGGATGTTATCCAGTTGCACGCCTCACATTCGCGGGCGTGGCACGTCGCTCGCTCTAGTGTCGCGTGTCGCAACGCTCTATCGCGACATCCAAGGGGACAGGGAGGCATCACATGTTTACGCGCAGGCAAGCGATCAGATGGGCCGAGTTGTGGCTGTCGTGCTGGAACGACGCGGATTTCGACACGTTGCTGGCCATGCATCGAGACGACACCCGCTTCGGCGTCTGGGATGCCGGCCCGGGCCCGCGGATCGATCGGAAAGAGGCGATGAAGCGTCACTGGGGCGCGGTGGCGTTCGGACTTCACTCCGTTCCAGTGGAGTTCGACGAGGTGGCGTGGGACCCCGAGTCGCGGGAGATCACGGTTGTCTATGTCGCGGACTTTGCGGGCATGCTCATGCGTGGCTGCGACCTGGTGCAGCTCGATTCCACCGGTCGCGTCATCGCAGGAGAACCGTGTGTCGGGTCCGCCGTGGAAGACGCTCCTCCCGTTGTGCAGTCGCACGCTCGCGAATGGATTCTCAGCGAGAGTGCAGGAGGACGATGATGCGGACCAGAACAGCTCGAACGATCACTCGACTGATCGGGATCGGCGCCGTCGCGGTCGGCGTCCTGATCGCAGGTGTCGGATCGAACGCGCAATCGCTCAGCGAACGTGAGACGACGCGCGCCATCCAGCGGTCACTCGAGCGACTCCCGTACTACGGGGTCTTCGACTTCATGGCGTTCCAGGTCGATCGCGGGGTGGTCACGCTGACCGGCTATGCCTATCACGGCAGCTTGAGGCACGCGGCCGAAGTCGTGACCAAGCGGACGTCGGGAGTGGACGAAGTCGCCAATCGCGTGGAGCTTCTCCCGGCATCGCAAAACGACGATCGCATTCGTTGGTCGACGTTCTATCGGATCTACACCGACGCGTTCCTCTCGCGTTACGCGCCTGGTGGACCGGATCAGATTCGCCGAGAGATCTACGACTCGCGACGATTCCCCGGCATGCATCAGCCGCTCGGCATGTATGCGATTCATATCGTCGTGCGGAACGGACACACCACGCTGTTCGGTGTCGTCGACAACGAAGGCGATCGGCAGATCGCGGAAGTGCGCGCTCGCGAGGTGACCGGCGTGTTCTCGGTCGAGAACGAGCTGGTCGTGGCGAAGAAGGACAACAAGAACACCGGCGAGTAACAAGACACAAAGAGTCGCGTAGAGGCGGGCCGTCGGGCCCGCCTGGAAAAAAGGGAATCATCATGTTGCGAAGAGTGTTCAGAACAGTTCTGGCGTCAGCTGTGGCCGTGATATTCATCGCGCCGGCAACGTCAGCCCGTGCACAGGAAAGCGTACCGAAGGCCCCAGAGCTCACCGGGCTGGGGACACTGCATATGCCGGTCACCACCTCTGTGCCCCAGGCGCAGCGCTTCTTCGATCAGGGACTGCGCCTGTTGTATGCGTTCAACCACGCCGAGGCGATTCGCGCGTTTCGCGAAGCGGCGCGGTTGGATCCCGGTCTTGCGATGGCGCACTGGGGACGGGCGATCGCGCTTGGTCCCAACCTCAACGCGCCGATGACGCAGGAAAACGGTCGGCAGGCCTACGCCGCCATCCGGCAGGCGCGCGCATTGTCCAGTCGCGCCACCCCCCGCGAGCAGGCACTCATCGAGGCGCTGTCGCTGCGATACGCCGCTGACGGCAAAGGCGATCGCGCCGCCCTCGACCGCGCCTACGCCGGAGCGATGCAAAAGGCCGCCGACCGTTTTGAAGATGATCCGGACGTTCAGACACTCTTCGCGGATGCGCAGATGAACACGATGCCGTGGGACTACTGGCAGAAGGACGGCACTGCCAAGCCCGAGACGGCGCGCATCCTCACCGTGCTCGAAACCGTCATTGCGAGACAGCCTGACCACGCAGGTGCATTGCACTACCACATTCATCTGCTCGAGGCTTCGGCCGATCCCGACAGGGCAGCAGCGAGCGCCGATCGTCTCGGCTCGCTGATGCCAGCTGCAGGACACATGGTCCACATGCCCGCGCACATCTACATCCGCGTCGGACGGTACGCCGATGCGGCGGAAGCCAACGTGCGGGCGATCGCCGCTGACGAGGACTATCTTGCACAGTGTCAGTCGCAGGGGCTGTATCCCGTCAGCTATTACCCGCACAACCTGCACTTCCTCTGGGCGGCGGCGACGTTAGAAGGACGACGTGCAGTGGCTGTCGACACGGCGAGGCGACTGGCCGAGAAGGTGCCGCATCACCATGCCGGCGCGCTGGCGTGGACAGCGGACTATCCGGTCACGCCGCTGCTGGCGTATGCACGCTTCGGGATGTGGCAGGAGCTGCTGACGGAGCCGAAGCCACCTGCAAACGAGCCGTACGCGATCGGTGTGTGGCACTACGGGCGCGGTCTCGGGTTCGTCGCCCGCGGTCGAGTGGACGCGGCGGCCACTGAGCTGACGTCGCTGAAAGCCGTGATGAAACATCAGGCATTCACGACGACGCTGAAGGATCTGCCGATGCTGACGAACCTGCAGATCGCCTCGCGCATCCTGGAGGGTGAGCTCGGTCTGCGTCGGGGAAATGCCGATGCCGCGATCGCGGTGCTGGGCGAGGCCGTCAAGATCGAAGACGCCATTCCGTACAACGAGCCGCCGGTCTGGCATCATCCGCCGCGCCAGATACTCGGCGCCGTGCTGCTCGAGGCAGGTCGGCCAGCAGAGGCCGAAGCGGTCTATCGAGAGGATCTGAAGCGCTTCCGCGAGAACGGGTGGTCGCTCTTCGGTCTCGCGAAGAGCCTCGAGGCCCAGCAGAAGTCGAGCGAGGCGCTCGAGGTGAAACGGCGATTCGAGACGGCGTGGAAGCGGGCGGACATCCGGCTGACATCGTCGCGAGTGATGGAGGCGGGCACCGGTCCGGCCGAACAAACGAGTGCGTCCGGCGCGTCTCACCAGCCTTCGCTCTTCGAGCTACGGCGGTCCGCCATAGCCTTGGCGAAGGCGGAAGACGCGCCGCTACACGCGGCCAAGCACGTCGACCTGGCGGACGGCACGCGCCTGGCGTACGTCGAACAGGGCGACACCAATGGAGTGCCCGTGATCCTCCTGCACGGATATACCGACTCCTGGCGGTCGTACGAGCGCGTCCTCCCGCATCTGCCACAGTCGGTTCGCGTGCTTGCGGTGACGCAGCGCGGGCATGGCGATTCGGGCAAGCCGGATGGAGAGTACGAGTCACGCGTCTTCGCTCGTGATGTCGCCAACTTTATGGACACGCTCAGCATCGAGCGCGCCGTCATCGTCGGCCACTCGATGGGGGCAACTGTCGCGCAGCGCTTTGCTGTCGAGTACCCGAGGCGCGTCCGCGCACTGGTTCTCGAAGGCGCATTCATCCCCCGTCCCGCTAACGACGAGGTTCGCAAGTTCCTGGACGAGGTACTGGCGCTGAAGGATCCGATCGACCCTGGCTTCGCGCGCGCGTTCCAGCAAAGCACCTTGGCTCAACCGGTGCCGCCGGCGTTTTTCGAAACAGTCGTCGGCGAGTCGTTGAAGGTGCCGGCGCGTGTGTGGCACGCCGCACTGCAGCCGTATCTCACCACTGACTTCGCAGCCGACCTGGCACAGGTCACGGTGCCGACGCTGCTCGTGTGGGGCGACCGCGACGCGTTCACTGGACGGAGCGAGCAGGACGAGCTGAGTCGTGCGATCAAGACGTCGCGGCTCGTGGTCTACGAAGGTGCCGGTCACAGCCCGCATTGGGAAGAGCCGCAGCGCTTCGCTGGTCAGGTCGCTTCGTTCGTTGCGGGACTCCAATTGGAGGCTGTAGATCACACCGGTGCGAGTCATTCGGCATCGCACGCGCCACCCCGACCCTGATATGCGCGTCACAACCGGAGGAGAAGCGACACGTGGCGACTCCCCTCAAGCAGGCCCCGCGCACGTGATAAGTATTGAGGCTCACTAAGGAGGACGTCATGTCGCTGCGTATCAACGATGTTGCCCCGAACTTCACGGCCGAGACCACGGAAGGGTCGATTAGCTTTCACGAATGGATCGGTGACGGATGGGCGGTGCTGTTCTCACATCCGAAGGACTTCACGCCGGTTTGCACGACAGAGCTGGGCTACATGGCCCGGATCAAGCCAGAGTTCGACAAGCGGAACTGCAAGATCCTCGGCGTCAGTGTCGACGGCGTGAGCAACCACCAGAAGTGGTCGAAGGACATCGAGGCATCGCAGGGACATGCCATCAACTATCCGCTGATTGGCGATCCAGAGCTGAAGATCGTCAAGGCGTACGACATGCTGCCGGCAGAAGCGGGTGAAACGAGCGAGGGCCGCACGGCTGCGGATAACGCGACGGCACGGTCGGTGTTCGTGATCGGCCCCGACAAGAAGATCAAGGCGATGTTGACCTATCCGATGAGCACCGGCCGAAACTTCGACGAGATTCTGCGGCTGCTCGACTCGTGCCGTTTGACGGCATCGCGCAAGGTCGCGACGCCCGTGAACTGGAAGCAGGGCGAAGACGTGATCATCCTGCCCGCAGTTTCGGACGAGGACGCGAAGAAGACCTATCCAGAGGGCTGGAAGTCGCCGCTGCCCTACATCCGAATCGTTCCGCAACCTCGGTAACTCTCGATCAGTGATAGGGGCGGCCGACGGGGCCGCTCCGAGCCCGCGACAGGTGCGCTATCGAGGGGTGAAACGACTGACAACAGGTGGGATAGTTCTGACGTTGCGCGTTAGACAGCCGTCCGGCAAACGGTTCTTCTGGGGCGGCGTATCACCGGCGTAGCATCCCGGAATCACGTAGAAGGTCTTCGGGTTCGCGGCGACACGAGGTGCGTCGGATCGAGCCGAGGACCTCGTGAGATCTCGGCGGTATTCAGTAGAACGTTCTTCGTCGATGCGGACGTCGAACGTCTCCGTCTGGTACCCATCAGCGCGCAACTCGATCCGGCGTGGACCGGACTCCAGCCACAATCCGCGATCCTGAAAATCGGCAACGGTGCCGACATAAAAGCCATCCACGTGAACCTGCGTTGTGGCGGGCGTCACGAACAACGCGAGTCGGCCTTGAGGCAGATCCGCAGGCGCTTGCGTCGTCGGAAGGCTGCCGTAGTAACCGCCCGCGTCGTAGTACGCGCCGTATCCGCCCGCGTAGCCACCCGATACTGCCGACCAGCGTCCGTATCTCGGAGCGTACGTCCAGCGCCCCGAGCGAAAGACATCGCGCGAGGTCGATGGCTGCATGCGCGATGACGATGGCGCCGGCTGTATGAACGGATCAGGCACCGTACCGGCAAAAGGCACAGGTAACGGATGACTCGGAGGCGCTGACGATCGCGGGGGCAACGGGTGAGACGACCGACCGGGGCCAGAACCAGCACCCGAGGGCGGGGCGACGGGAGCTCCCGGCGGCGGAGTCGGAACCTGCGGCGCATGCGAGATGCCAGGCACTCTGCCATTGCCACGCATCTGCGCGCTCAGGGTGAGCGGAAGCAGCGCTGCACACGTGACAAGCACGACCACCAGACGCGCTCGCATACCCTCTTTATACCCCTAATCCCAGGCATCGCGCTAATGAGTCTCGAATGCCGAGGTTGCGGATGCCGTTCTGTTGTATAAACTCCACCAACTCGAGTGCAAGTCAGAAAGGCTGATTCCATGAAGTCGCTCTACGCAGTGATGCTGTTTGCTTGCTCGTTCGTGTTGGCAGGTGTCCAACCGGTTGGCACGCAGAATGGGAATGCCACAGCCTCCTCGTCGACTGCGCCGGTGACCTTGAAGGGCACGCTCGAACGCATCAAGATCCACGGAAAATCGCTCGAGGGAAACCTGCTGGGCGAGACCGCCGACCCCGAGGTCTCCATCTATCTGCCTCCCAGCTACAACACCGATCGGAATCGCCGCTATCCCGTCGTTTACCTGCTGCACGGCTACACGAACAGTGACCTGGGCTACTTTGGCTCGGACGGCCGGAAGCTGCATCTGATCGCCGAGCGCGTATTCGCGAGTGGCGCTGCGCGCGAAATGATTCTCGTCATGCCCAACGCGATGAATGCGTTTGGCGGCAGCATGTACTCGAACTCGGTGACCGCCGGCGACTGGGAAGGGTACGTCGCCGAGGATCTCGTCGCCTACATCGACAAGAACTATCGGACCATCGCCTCGCGCGAGGCGCGCGGGCTCGCGGGTCATTCCATGGGCGGTTACGGCACGATGCGCATCGGCATGAAGCGCCCCGATGTCTTTTCCGCACTCTACGCACTCAGCTCCTGTTGCCTGAACGAGGGGACCGTGCGTGCACGGGGAACCGGGCCGTCACCCGCGGAACAAGTCAAGACGATGGCGGAGGCGCGCGGGAATCAAGGAGCCCAGGGGACGCTGGCGCGTGCAGCGGCGTGGGCCCCCAATCCGAAGAACCCGCCCTTCTATCTGGATCTCCCGACGAAGAACGGCGAAGTGGTTCCTGAGGTCGCAGTGAAGTGGGCGGCCAACTCGCCGGTGGCGATGCTCGATCAGTACGTGCCCAACTTGAAGAAGATGAAGGCGATCGCGCTCGACATCGGTCTGCAGGACAATCTGATCACCGGCAACAAGTTGCTCGTCGAGCGGATGACTGCGTTCGGCATCCCGCACACGTTCGAGACCTATGAAGGCGATCACGGCAATCGCATTCCCGAGCGGCTCGAGCAAAAGGTGTTGCCGTACTTTTCGAAACACTTGAGCACGCATTAGTTCGCATCTCGAATCCCGAATCCCGAATCCCGGACCCCGAATCCCGGACCCCGGGTCCCGGATCCCGGATTCAAAGGAGTTCTGAATGGCCCTCATACGTCGCCTCATGTTCCTGGCTCTGCTCGTTGCCGCCGTATCCTGGCCGTACATCGGCCGTGGACAGACGGGGGCCAAGAATGGCGAGTGGCGCGCATACAGCGCCGAAGAGGCGAGCACGCGCTATTCCCCGATCGACCAGATCACACGCGACAACGTCAAGACCCTCGAGGTCGCCTGGACCTGGAAGTTCGACAACTACGGATCGGCGGCGCAGACGGCGACGACGGAGACGACGCCGCTCATGGTGGGCGGCAAGCTGTACTTCACGGCTGGTCAGCGACGGACGGTCATTGCGGCCGATGCGGGGACGGGCGAGACACTGTGGACGTGGCGACCCGATGAGGGCGCGCGCTTCGACGCGGCGCCGCGCAAGGTCCATCGCGGCGTCGCCTACTGGAGCAACGGTCAGGAAGAGCGCATCGTCGTCGTGACCCCAGGGTTCCAGCTGGTCTCACTCGATGCGAAGACCGGCAGACCTGTCCAGGGTTTCGGCCAGGGGGGCATCGTCGACCTGTTCAAACAACTCGACCTCGATGTGCCGCTCGATCCGACCGGACGCATCGGCAACAGCTCGCCACCCGTCATCTCGAACGACGTCATCGTTGTAGGTCCGGCGTTGACTCCGGGCGGGCGCGTGAACATCTCCAACGTCAAGGGCGACATCATGGGCTTCGACGTGCGCACGGGCCGGAAGCTCTGGACGTTCCACACCGTTCCGCGGGAGGGTGAGCCGGGCATCGAGACGTGGCTCGGGGATTCGGCTCAGTACACCGGCAACGCCGGTGTCTGGGGCCCGTTCTCCGCCGACCCGGAGCTGGGCTACGTGTACCTCAGCATCGAATCGGCGACCAACGATGTGTATGGCGGCCATCGTCCCGGCAACAATTTGTACTCGGACTCGCTGGTCTGCCTCGACATCAAGACCGGCAAGATGATCTGGTACCAGCAGCTCGTGCACCACGATATCTGGGATTACGACATGCCTCCGCACCCGATCCTCGTCAACCTGACGGTGGACGGCAAGCCGGTTCGCGCGGTCGTGCAGCTCACAAAGCAGGCGTTCGCATATG
>Ga0247825_10002662_pt1 | contig 11782 bp, 7 predicted proteins | sample 13C_Vanillin_Day_FD_194413 | JGI IMG/M metagenome (GOLD analysis project Ga0247825, IMG submission 194413) | Soil microbial communities from agricultural site in Penn Yan, New York, United States - 13C_Vanillin_Day48 | ecosystem: Environmental > Terrestrial > Soil > Agricultural land | place... | reverse complement strand
CCCTTGCTCGTCAGCGTTCACGATGAGCACGCGGGCCGACGACGACCTGCCGAAGGGCGTTCGCTGCGGCGCGCTCGACGAGTCCGATCTCACGATCACGGGCGAGGCGCAGTCGCCCGACTTCCAGCTGAGCCAGCCGGGGCTCTTCGTCACGATCGGCTCGACCACGAACGTCTACCGCTCGCTGGGGGAGGCCGGCAAGTCGTGGAGGCGTGGCACGTCGACGCAGACGACGACCTGCCTGGCCGACATCGTCCGCCTGTCGGCCCCGCCGGGGCAGCGCGTCTCGATCGTCTCGGCGAAGCGCCTGACATTCCCCAAGGTGTCACCCATGACCGCCGCGTTCCGCGTCGTCGCGACGTTGACAATCGCCGGGAACCGCGTCCGGGCATACGTCGATGCAATCATCCTCCAGCACGGACGGATTCAGTCGGGCGTCGTCTTCACGTCGCTCGGACGCCCCGTCGGGCAGGCCGACGAGCTCAGCCTGACGGGTCTCGTCGCGGATCGGATGGCCAGGGTGAACCGTCCAAAGGGCCCGACCGCCTGACAGAAGGCTAGACCTCGCGGAGGGCTCCCTCGGACGGGTGACACGTACCCCGTTCGGGGTGCCGACATGAGGGGAGCATGGATGGTCGAACCGGCCTCGTGGTCGTCTGCGCGGTTGCCGGCGGCGCGTGGGCGCTGCTCGTTCTCGCGCTGCTCGTCGGGCGTGCCCGCCACCGGCGACGCACCCGTCCGCTTGCGATCGTCACGGAGGTCGGCGAGTGGAAGCAGCCCCCGGTCGTCACGGAGCTGGTCGACCTCGGCGACACGGACGAGCGCACGGCCGAAGAGCTGCTCAACGAGTCGCTGCGGAGCGACATCCCGGAGCTCCGCACGGCGAGCGTGACGGCGCTCGCGAGCCTCGCGGACCGCCACGACTGGGCGATCGACGGCCTCGTCGAAGCGCTCGCGGAGGCGAGCGAGAACCCGGTCCGCGTCGCCGGGGAGCTCGACCGGCTCGCGCCGCGTCCCGGCCCACGCCTGGCGCCGCTCGTCGCCCATCCGAACCCCGTCGTCCGGGCATACGCCGTTCGTCTGCTCTCGCGCTATCCCGCGCTCGCCGAGCAGCACGTTCCTGCCTGCACGTTGGATCCGTCGCCGAACGTCCGCGGCGCCGCGCTCGAGACCCTCCGGGCGGCGGGCTCTCCCGCTGCGCTCCGACATGCGCTCCGGCTTCTGGAGGACCCGCATCCGCAGGTGCGAGCGCAGGCATGCCGCACCGCTGCGGCGGTCTCCGGACGTGCGTCGGCGGCCTACCTCGTCCCGCTCCTCGCTGACACGTCGTGGTGGGTGCGCGAGGCCGCACGCGAAGCGCTCGTCACCGCCGGCCACCATGCGACGATCGTCGTCGAGCCGGCGCTCGAGAGCCACGACCCTGCGCTGCGGAGCGGCGCTGCCCTGGTGCTGCAGGACATCGGGCACGTCGACGCTCTGGTCGGCGACGACGAAGGCGGCCGACTCGAGCGGATCTACGGCGCGGGCGGTCGACGGCTGCGGGGAGCGGCGGCCGAGCGCGCCCGGAGGGGCCTCGTCCTCGGCGATGGGGGAGCGCTCGAGGCAGAGGCCGCCTCGTGAGCTTCGAGACCGCGCTTCGAATCGCCGTGCTGACGTGCGTTTCGTACCTGGCGCTGCTCTGGCTCATGCACTGGGGCCTGCTCGTGGTCGGACTCGTGGAGACGAGGCGCCGCCGGCGCGAGCGCGAGGTCGACGATGTCGACGCCCTGTCGGGCTCCCGCTTCGCCCCCGGCGTCAGCATCCTCGTGCCGGCGTACAACGAGAGCGCGGCGCTTCCCGACGCGGTTCGCTCGGCGTTGGCGATCGACTACCCGGAGTTCGAGGTGATCGTCGTCAACGACGGCTCGAAAGACGACACGCTCGCACGGCTCGTCGATGAGCTCGACCTGGTACCCGTCGAGGCGTCCTCACGAGCGGTGCTCGACACCGAGCAGATCCTCGGCTACTACCGCTCGGCCACCGACCGCCGGCTCCTCGTCGTCGACAAGGTGAACGGGGGCAAGGCGGACGCGCTCAACACCGCCGTCAACCACAGTCGATATCGGTACGTCTGCGCTGTCGACGCGGACATGGTGTTCGCGCGCGGATCGCTCGCCCGCGCGATGCGGGAGATCGTGCGCGACCCGGAGGTCGTCGGGCTGACGAGCTACTTCGAGAACAGCCGTGACCCCGCCGCATCGCTGCCGGACGGAGTGCACTTCGTCGGGCCGGACACCCGTCCGCTGTTCGCCTTCCAGTCCTTCGACTACATCCGCGCGTTCTTCAGCACCCGGATCGGGTGGGCGCGGCTCAATTTCATGCTGTGCGCCGCCGGGGCCTTCCAGATCTGGCGGCGCGACCTCGTCGAGGATCTGCAGGGCTGGTCGCGGACGTTCACCTGCGAGGACATCGAGTTCACGTTCCGCGTCCATCGCCTCCTGCGGCAGCGCGGGCGTCCCTATCGAGTTGCGTCCCTGCCGGACTGCGTCGGCGTCACCGAGGGTCCCGACACGATGCGGAAGCTCATCTCGCAGCGCGAGCGCTGGCAGCGGGTGATCCTCGAGACCTGCTGGGCAAACCGGCGGATGCTGCTGAACCCGCGCTACGGCACGGTCGGCATGCTCGGTATGCCGTTCTACGTCCTCTCGGAGATCGTCGCGCCGGTCTTCGAGGTACTCGCGCTGGTCACGCTGGTCGCAGGAGTGGCCTCGGGGCTCGTCGACGGGTGGGAGTTCGTCGTCCTGACGCTCGCGATCACGTTCGGCAACAGCGCGCTCACGACCGGGGCGCTTCTCATGCAGGACCTCGAGGGGCGCACGTACCGGCTCTCGCGCGTCCTGCGCTTCTTCGCGCTGATGCCGCTGGAGCTGTTCGTGTATCGGCCCTTCATGGGCTGGGCACGGGTGAAGGGGACGTGGCGGTGCCTGCGGCGCGACAAGGACTGGCACAAGTTCGAGCGCAACGTTCGGACGGGCACGACGTGAGCGCGCCGCGCGTCCGGCGGACAAAGGACGAGCTCCTGCTCCTCCTGGTCTCGGGGATGGCCACCGTCGTCGCGGTCGTTCTCGCCCGGGCCGCGGCTCCGGAGCCGCTCGGTCTCTGGCTGGCGACCGCGGCGGCGCTCGGGCTCGCGCTCACCGGCCTCTTCGCGTTCTGGTTCGGCGGGGCGGCCCGGAGGCGACTCGCCGAATCGGTCGAGGCGGAGTCGGAGGTAGTGCGCACCCTGCTGTCCGCCATCCCCGACGGGCTCATGCTCGTCCGCGACGGTGAGATCTGCTCGGTCAACCGGAGCCTCTGCGAGCTGCTCGGCTACGAGCGCGAGGAGCTTCTCGGCGCCCGGGCGCCGTTCCCCTTCTGGCCGCCGGAGCACCGCCACGACGTCGAGGCCTGGCACGCGGACCTCGTAGCCCGCGGCGAGCTCACCTCCGAGCTCACCTTCCGGCGGCGACAGGGCGACCGCGTGCGGTTGCTCGCCTCCGGATGCGTGGTCGACGACCAGAACGGCGTGGCCCGCTACCTCGTCACCCTTCGCGACGTCTCGACGAGCCACCGCCGGATGCGGCGCCTGACCGAGCTCGCGGCGCGGGATCCCGAGACCGGCCTCCTCGACCGCAGGGAGTTCGAGCAGCGGCTGGGCGACGCGGTTCGCCGGGCGATCCAGGGGGGAACGAACGTCACGGTCGTCCTCGCCGACCTCGCGGTGCACGGGCGCGCCGGTGACGGCGTGTTCGGGCGGCCCGAGGCGCACGTGGCGGTCGAGCGGCTGAGGCGGCTCGCGCGTGCGGGCGACGAGCTCGCCCGGACGGACGACGGCGAGCTCGGCTGGATCCTTCCCGAGACGGACGCCGCGGGAGGGATCGATGCGGTCGCCCGGTGGCGGGCCGCGCTGGGAGAGATCGGCGGAGTCGTGCTGACGGCCGGTGTGTGCGACCTCGCGAGCGCGGGTGACGCGTTCTCGCTGTACGCGCTCGCCGATCGCGCGCTCGTCGCCGCCCGTCGAAGCGGCCCCGGGTCGACCGAGCGGCACGTGCAGGCCGTGCTGCCGGAGCGCCGCGCGGCCGTCTGAGCAAGGTCACGACGACCGTCGATATATCGGGACACGTCCCGGCCGGGCACTGTTGTCGCTCCTCCGCCGGTGTTAGCGTCCGCGCGTGGCCCTCGGCGCCACACGCCGTCTGTCCCTACTCCGCCGCAACCGGGGATTTGCCCTGCTGTTCTGGGCGACCGCCGGCTCGGCCATAGGGACGTACTTCGCGGCCCTCGCGCTCTCCGTCGACATCCTCGACCGGACCGACTCCGGTCGCTGGCTCGCAGCCCTCCTGATCGCGGACTTCCTGCCGATCGTCGTGATCGGCGTGACGCTCGGGCCGCTCGTCGACCGCCTCTCGCGTCGCCGGCTGATGATCGTCTCGGATCTGGTGCGGGCGGGAACCTTCGCGGCGCTTCCCTTCGTCGACGACCCCGCCGCGATCGTCGCGCTGGCCGGTGTCAACGGCGTCGCCACGGGCTTCTTCCGCCCGGCCGTCTGGGCAGGCATGCCGAACCTCGTCTCCGAGGACGAGCGCGAGCAGGCGACCTCGCTTCTCACGACCGTGGAGCACATCGCATGGACTCTCGGGCCGATCCTCGCCGGCGGGCTCCTCGCCGCATCCGGCCCCGAGATCGCGTACTGGGCGAACGCCGGGACGTTCGTCCTCTCGGCTCTGATCGTGAGCCGGATCCCGGCCAGGTCGCTTCGCTCGGACGCCCCGATCACGCGGGGCCACTGGGCCGACCTCCGCGACGGGCTCGAGGTCGTCTTCCATTCGCGCCACCTCGTCACGGTGCTCGTCGTCTGGACCACGGCCGGGGTCGCAACGGCTTTCGTGAACGTCGCCGAGGTCCCGTTCGCAAAGAACGAGATCGGTGCCGGCAACCTCGGCCTCGGCTTCCTCGTGGCGTCGACCGGGGTCGGCCTGATCTTCGGCAGCTTTTTCGCTGCGTCCGCGCTCGGGGCGCTAGGCATGACCCGGGTGTACGGAGGCGCACTGCTCGTGATGAGCGTCGGCTTCGGCCTCGCGTCGGCGTCACCGACGATCGCCGTTGCGGCGGTGCTCGCGGGCGCCGCGACGGTGGGCAACGGCGCCGCGATCGTCTGCAACCAGGTGCTCGTGCAACGCGGCGCCCCGGACGCGATGCGCGGACGTGCCCTCGCGGTGCTGATGTCGAGCTACTACGCCGTGCTCGGTCTCGCGATGGCAGGCGCCGGCCTGCTCGTGGACGCCGCGGGAGCGCGGACGGCGTGGGCGATCGCAGGGTGCGTCTACCTCGTTGCTGCCGCGCTCGCGATCGTGCTCACAGCCCGGACGCCAGACGTCGCGGAGCCTCGCGAGCGCACGAACGGCGAGCCCGCCGGCTTCGAGCGCCTCCGCGCGCTGATGACCGAGGTCGAAGAGACCCGCCGGCGCGAGCAGACCGGAGGCGTGCCCGACGTCACGCTGGCACACGACGCCGAGGACCGGTCCGCGCCGTAGAGTCCCCCTCGGTGGCACGCCCCGAGTGGACGGTGGACGCGCTCGTCGCCGGCGTCCTCGCCGGAGACCGCCGCGCGCTCGCGCGCGCGATTTCGCTCGTCGAGGGCCGCTCCCCGGTCGGGGAGGACGTGGTCCGGCGCGTCTACCCGTCGACCGGGAATGCAGGGTCGGTCGGCGTGACCGGGCCGCCCGGCGTCGGCAAGTCGTCGTTGGTGGGCGCGCTCGTCACCCACGTCCGCGCACTCGACCGCACGGTGGGGGTCGTGTCGGTCGATCCCTCGAGCCCGTTCACGCGCGGCGCCCTCCTCGGCGACCGGATCCGCCTCGCCGACCACTTCCTCGACCCCGGCGTCTACATCCGATCCATGGGCACCCGTGGGCACCTCGGCGGACTGGCCGAGGCGACACTCCAGACGCTCCTGCTCGTCGACGCCTCCGGCAAGGACGTCGTCTTTCTCGAGACCGTCGGCACCGGCCAGAGCGAGGTCGAGGTGATCGGGATCGCCGACCTCGTCCTGCTCGTCCTGATGCCCGGCTCCGGCGACGCGGTGCAGGCGCTCAAGGCGGGGATCATGGAGATCCCCGACGTGATCGCCGTGAACAAGATGGACCACCCGGCAGCGAAGACGATGGTGCAGGAGGTGCGCTCGATCGTCGCGCTCGACCCCGACCGCGAGCGCCGTCCCCCGATCCTCCTCACCGAGGCGCTGCGCGGCGAGGGGGTCGCGGAGCTCTGGGAGGCGCTCGAGAAGCGGCGCCGCGGCCTCGAGGAGCGTGGAGAGCTTGCGGCGCGGAGGGAGCGGAACCTGAGCGGCGAGGTCGAGGCGCTCGCCGTCGCCCGGATCCGCGACCGTGTGCGGCGGACGATCGCCGACGACCCCGAGGTTCGCGAGCTCGTGGCCGGCGTGCAGCGTCGCGAGGTCGATCCGCTGACGGCAGTCGGCGCGGTCGTGGCGGCGGTGACGGAGCGGTCGGCATGAGCGCCGAGCGGCCCGGCATCGACGCGATCCGGGAAGCGCGCGAGCGCCTCGACGGCGTCGCTCGTGTGACTCCGGTCTACTCGTCCGAGACGCTCTCGCGCCTCGCCGGGCGGCCGGTGCTCCTGAAGGCCGAGAACCTGCAACGGACGGGCGCGTTCAAGATCCGGGGGGCCTACAACACGATCGCCCAGCTCTCGGAGGACGAGCGGCGGGCCGGCGTCGTCGCCGCGAGCGCCGGGAACCACGGCCAGGCGGTCGCCTGGGCGGCCCGCCAGGCGGAGATCGCCGCGACGATCGTCGTCCCCGAGGGCGCACCGATGGCGAAGGTCGAGGCCGCACGCGGCTACGGGGCGCGGGTCGAGATGGTGGGCGACGACTTCGAGGAGTCGCTCGCCGCTGCCCGCGCGTTCGAGCGCGACGCCGGCGTGACTTTCATCCACGCCTTCGACGATCCGCGCGTGGTCGCGGGCCAGGGCACGCTCGGCCTCGAGCTCGTCGACGCGCTACCTCCGGGGCCCTGCACGGTCGTCGTCCCCGTCGGAGGTGGCGGGCTGGCGGCGGGAATCGCCCTTGCGCTCGACGCGCTCCGCCCCGAGCTCCGCGTCGTCGGTGTCCAGGCCGCATCGTGCGCGCCGTTCGCCGGCCGGCCCCCGGGCGGCGCGACGATCGCCGACGGCATCGCCGTCAAACACCCGGGGGAGCTCACACGCCCGATTCTCGAGGACCTCCTCGACGACGTCGTCGTGGTCGAGGACGAGGAGATCTCGCAGGCGATCGTGCTGCTCCTCGAGCGCGTGAAGCTCGTCGTCGAGGGCGCGGGCGCCGCGCCTGTGGCCGCGATCCTCGCGGAGAGCATCGGCGGTGACGGGCCGGTATGCGCGATCCTCGCGGGCGGGAACATCGACGCGACCACGATGAGCTCGGTGATCCGCTACGGCCTCACCGCCTCCGGCCGCTACCTCGTCGTCGCCCTGCTGATCCCGGATCGACCAGGCGAGCTCGCGCGCATCGTCGGCACGATCGCGTCGGAGCACGCGAACATCCTCGCGATCCAGCACCACCGCGAGGGTCGCAACATCAGCGTGCTCGAGACGGAGGCGGAGCTGACGCTGGAGACACGCGGCGAGGAGCACTCGCAGGCGGTCATCCGTGCCCTCGCGGACGGGGGGTACACGGTGCGGCGCCTGCGGTGATTCTTGCTCGCGAAGCGGGATTCCGCTCCCGCGGATCCTGCCTGCGAACAAGAAATACACTCGCCGCGTGGTCGCCTGCCCGCATTGCGGTCGCGAGAACCCGGACGACGCGCGCTTCTGCAACGGCTGCGGCGGCGCGGTGGCCGTCGACGTCGCGGGCCGCGAGGAGCGGAAGGTGGTCACCGCCGTGTTCGTCGACCTCGTCGGGTCGACCGCGCGCGCGGAGCAGCTCGACCCCGAGGATGTCCGCGCGCTCCTGCGCCGCTACCACGAGACGCTGCGTCGCGCGCTCGAGGGCTATGGCGGAACCGTGGAGAAGTTCATCGGAGACGCGGTCGTTGCCGTCTACGGCGCGCCGACCGCGCACGAGGACGATCCCGAGCGCGCGGTCCGGGCGGCGCTCGCCGCGCGCGATGCGATCGCCGACCTCAACGAGCGGGACGAGACCCTCGACCTCCACGTCCGCGTCGGCGTCGCCACCGGAGAGGCGCTCGTCTCGGTCGATGCACGCCCGGAGGCAGGCGAGTCGATGGTCGCCGGTGACGTCATGAACACGGCCGCCCGCATCCAGGCGGCGGCGCCGATCGACGGGATCCTCGTCTCGGGAGCGACGCACGCCGTCACGGAGCGCGTGATCGTGTACCGCTCGCACAACTCCGTCGATGCCAAGGGCAAGGCGGATCCGGTGGAGGCATGGGAGGCAGTCGAGGCGCGCGGGCGCGTCGGCGGGCTCGTCGAGGATTCGTCGTCGCCGCTCGTCGGCCGCGACAACGAGCGCGCGCTCCTGCTCGGGGCTTTCGCCCGGGTGCGCGTCGATCGCTCGCCGCAGCTCGTCACGCTCGTCGGCGTCCCCGGGATCGGCAAGAGCCGGCTCGTGGGTGAGCTCGGTCGAGCCGTCGAGGAGGACGAGGAGATCATCACCTGGCGCTACGGCCGCTGCCTCCCGTACGGCGACGGCGTCACCTTCTGGGCGCTCGGCGAGATCGTGAAGGCCCAGGCCGGGATCCACGAGAACGACGACGCCGGTGTGACGGCGGCGAAGCTCGGTACCGCCGTCGACGATCTCGTACCTGCCGTGGAGCGTGCCTGGGTCCTCTCGAGCCTCGAGCCGCTCGTCGGGCTGGTGCCGGAGGACGTCGGGCTCAGCGACAGGCGGCCCGAGCTCTATGCCGGTTGGCGGATCTTCCTCGAGTCACTCGCCGAGCGCCGTCCGCTCGTACTCGTGGTCGACGACCTGCACTGGGCCGACGACGGGTTCCTCGATTTCGTGGACGGGATCGTCGACCTCGTCGAGGGCGTGCCGCTCCTCGTCGTCGCGAGCGCCCGGCCCGAGCTGCTCGAGCGGCGGCCGGACTGGGGCGGGGGCAAGCGGAACGCCCTGACGGTCTCGCTCGGCCCGCTCCCCGAGGCCGAGACGGTTCGCCTCGTGGAGTCTCTTCTCGGACGCGATCCGGCCGACGAGGAACTCCGGGCCACCGTGGTCGAGCGATCGGCCGGTAACCCGTTGTACGCCGAGGAGTTCGTCCGGATGCAGACTTCCGGCGGTGACGTGGGTGGCCTGCCGGACAGCGTGCTCGGCATCGTCACGGCCCGGGTCGACCTCCTACCGCCCGCCGAGAAGGAGTTGCTCCGCGACGCAGCGGTGATGGGCGGCGTGGTCTGGTCAGACGGGCTGCGCGCGGTCTCGGCGCAGGACGAGCAGACCGTCGACGGGCTGCTCCGCGCGCTCGGGCGAAAGGAGTTCCTGCGGCGAGAGCGTCGGTCGGCCGTGCTCGGCGCGACCGAGCACTCGTTCGTGCACACGCTCGTGCGGGACGCCGTGTACGGGCAGCTTCCGCGTCCGGAGCGCGTCGACCGGCACGTCCGTGTCGCCCGCTGGATCGAGTCGCTCCCGGAAGACCGGCGCGAGGACCGCGCCGAGCTGCTCGCGCACCACTACCTCGAGGCAATCGAGCTCGCCCGGAGCGCGGGCATCGACGTGTCCGACCTCGAGCCCAGGGCCGCGGAGGCGCTCCGCGAGGCCGGGCTTCGCGCGTTCGCGATCGGGGCGTTCCCCGCAGCGGTCCGGGCGCTTCGCGGGGCCGCCGAGTGGATGCCGGACGGCCTGGACGCGCGCGCCCTCCGGGCGCTCGGGAAGGCGCTGAGCTTCACGGAGAACGTCGGCGACGAGCAGCTCCAGCGCGCCTTCGACAGGCTCGTGGCCGAGAACGAGATCACGGAGGCGGCCGTCACGGCGATCGACCTCTCGCATGTCCGCTGGCGGCACGGCGACGGCACCGCGGCAGCGGACTGGGTGGCCCGGGCGCTCGAGCTCGCCGCCGGAGTCGCGCCCAACCACGAGCACGCGTACGTCATGGCCAACGCGGCGCGGTATGAGATGGTGGCGGGCAACCCGGACGAGGCGATCAGGCTCGCCGACCGGGCGATCGCGCTCGCGGAGGAGTTCGACACGCCTCGCGTCAGCGCGGCGGCACTGGTCAGCCGAGCAACTGCGATGGCGAATACGGGCGCCTACGGACCCGCGCTCGACGACCTCCGGCACGCGATCGTCCTTACCCGGGAGAACCCGTTCGAGCTGACGCGCGCACACGTGAACCTCGGCTCGGTCCTCCTCGACCTCGGCGACATCGAGGAGGCGATCGAGGTCGAGCGAGAGGCGGTCGTCGGGTGCGAGCGAATGGGCACGATCGACGGGTTTGGACGGTTCGTCCTCGGCAACCTCGCCGAGGCGCTCTTCCTTGCAGGTCGGTGGGACGAGGCGGAGACGCTCGTCGCCGACGGTCGCGAGCATGCCGAGCGGACCGGCGGGCAGTACCACGAGCCGCTCTTCGAGTTCGTGGTGGGCGAGCTCGGGCTCGTCCGCGACGGTCGTGCGAGCGATGCTGCGGCCAGCGCCCGCCGCGTGGTGGCCCTCGCCCGTGAGCGGGGTGACGACCAGACCATCTTCCCGTCCGGAGCGGTCGCGGCGTGGACGCTCGTCCGCACAGGACACGACAGCGAGGCCGGGGCGCTCGTCGACGAGCTGCTCGAGCTCCGTCGCGCGAATCCGACCGGGGTCATGCCCGGGTACTGGATGACCTATCTGGCGCTGACGCTCGAGCGGATCGGCCGGCCACGCTCGCTCGCCCGCCTCGACGAGCCCCCGGGCTCGCGCTTTCTCGAGGTCGCGCTCGCGATCGACTCCGGCCGGCCGGCGGACGCAGCCGAGACCCTGCAGGCAATGGGATCACCGCAGCTCGAGGCGGAGGTGCGGCTGCTGGCCGCGCGCGAACGGCGCGATGCGGGGGACACGGCGGGCGCGGAGCAGGAGCTCGTGCGGGCCCGCGAGCTGCTCGTCTCGCTCGGCGCGACGGCGCGGATCCGGGAGCTCTGAGGGCCGCTCAGCCTCCGCAGCGGCGGAACGAGACCGTCGTCTCGCCGCGGGCGAGCCAGTCGTCCATCCCCCCGTTCAGGACGGGCCGAGCGTCCAGGCCCCTGGCGCGCAGGATGCTCGCCGCGATCGCGGCGCGGGGGCCGGACCCACAGATGGTGACGATCGGCCGGTCCTCGGGAAGATCGGGACAGCACGTGCGCATCAGGCGGTACGGGACGTTGCGGCTGCCGGGGATGTAGCCGAGGTCACGCTCGTCCTTGTCGCGGACGTCGAGCACCGCAGCTCCCTCCGCGATCAGGCCCTCGAGCTCGTCGATGCTCACCCAGCCCGTCACCTCGCCGCCGCCGCCGAGCACATAGCCCGGGAAGTCCTCGAACGCGACAGAGCGGAGACCCTGGATCGCCCGCTCCGCCTCGTCGGAGTCGGACGCGAGGATGGTGACGGGCCGGTCGGCATCGAGGACGAAACCGGCCTTCGTCGAGAAGCTCGTGCCGGACACCGGGATGCTGACGGCGCCGGGTCGATGTCCCGCGACGTGATCCGGAACGGGGCGGACGTCGAGGAGCTGCCCGCCGTCGGGCGGCGCCGCGAGCTCGGGCACGGCGTCGGGCGTGCGCCGGAACGCTGCCTGGTTCTGCTCGACGATGCGCGCGAGGTTCGGCGGCTTCGGCGCCGAACCTCGCG
>Ga0247825_10002661_pt1 | contig 11783 bp, 9 predicted proteins | sample 13C_Vanillin_Day_FD_194413 | JGI IMG/M metagenome (GOLD analysis project Ga0247825, IMG submission 194413) | Soil microbial communities from agricultural site in Penn Yan, New York, United States - 13C_Vanillin_Day48 | ecosystem: Environmental > Terrestrial > Soil > Agricultural land | place... | reverse complement strand
ATCGACTGGTGGTGGTGTAGTCGTCGAGGTTGGTGTGTTTGAGGAGTTTCCAGAAGTCGAGGAGTGTCCAGGGGTTGTTGCCGACGACTCGTCCGTGGTGGTTGCGGACGTAGGTGGTCATGCCGGTGTGGGTCCAGATCATGTTCTGGTGGCGTTCTTGGATGGTGTCGTTGTAGGTGTCGTGGACGTCGCGGCGGCATTCGAGTTCGGTGATGTTGTGGGTGAACATCTTGTCGAGTGCGTCGAGGACGTAGTTGATTTGGCATTCCATGACGAAGATGAAGCTGCCGCCGTGGCCGAGTTGGGTGTTGGGGCCGTAGAGGAGGAAGAGGTTGGGGAAGTCTGGGGCGACGGTGCCGAGGTAGGCGCGGGGGTCGTCGTCGTTCCAGGCTTGGCGGATGCTCAGGCCGTCGCGTCCTTCGATGGGCAGGGTGGAGAGCATGCGGGCGACTTTGTAGCCGGTGGCGAGGACGATGACGTCGACGTCGTAGCTGGCGCCGTTGCGGGTGTGGATGGTGTTGCCGGTGATGTGGTCGATGCCGTCTTCGGCGTTGTCGACCAGTTCGACGTGGGGTCGGGTGAGGGTGCGGAACCAGCCGTTGTCGAGCAGCATGCGTTTGCCGTAGACCGGATATTCGGGAATCACCTTCGGTGCCAGGTCCTGGCGGTCGCCGAGCTGTTCGTGGATGTAGCGGGTGAAGTAGCGGCGGTGGCCGGCGTTGATGGCGTTGATCGAGTGCTGGGGGTCGGTCCAGTCCGGGTCTTTGTGCAGCGAGGGGTAGATCTTGCTGTCGAAGATCCAGCTGAGCCGCAGCCGGTACCAGTACTGGTAGAGCGGGACCTCGCGAAGCAGGAATCGGATCGCGTCGGGGACCGGTTTGTGGAATTTGGGGAACGGTGCCGCCCATTGCCGTGAGCGTTGGAAGATCGTCAACGACTCGACCTCGTCGGCGACCGCCGGGACGAGCTGCATGGCGCTGGCACCGGTGCCGATCACGGCGACGCGTTTGCCGGCCAGGTTCAGCTCGGCCGGCCAGTGCGCGGTGTGCACGACCGGGCCGTCGAAGTCGTCGAGGCCGGTGATGTCGGGGCGGATGGGTTCGTTGAACACCCCGACCGCGCTGACGAGGACATTGGTGGTCACCGTCTCGACGACTCCGTCGGGGCCGCGCAGTTGGGAGATCCAGGTGTGGCTGGTCTCGTCGTAGCGGGCGGAGATCACCTCTGTACCGAACCGGATGTCGTCGTAGACGCCGTGCTCGATGGCGACCTGACGGAAGTACGACTCGATCTCGTGCTGCGGCGGGAAGTACCGGGACCAGTCGTAGCTGGTGAAGGTGTAGGAGTACAGGTGCGCGGGGGTGTCGACCCCGCAGCCGGGGTAGTGGTGCGAATGCCACACGCCGGACGAGTCGTCCTGCTTGTCGACGATGGTGAACGGGACACCGGCCTGCTTGAACTTGACGGCGGCGCAGATCCCGGACATGCCGGCGCCGACGATCAGTGCGTGGAATCCCTCGGGGACAGCCTCATGCAACGACGGGGTGCGGGAGTCGGCGAACGACCCCAGCCGGGCCAGCATCAGCTCGGCGTACTCCGGCGGGATCGGCGACCCCTCCGACACCGTCATCATCTGCACCAGCAACTCCGGGGAGGGCTCGGGCACGGCCACCGGCTTGCCACGGCGCCATGCCAGGATCGCCTCGCGGGCACCGGCCCGGATCTCGTCCTGCACGTGCTCGGGCAGGCCGCCGGTGTCGTTGTCGTCCACACCGCGGCTGCGTTCGGGCAGGTAGGGGTCCTCCAACCAGTGCAGGTCACCGGTCAGCTGCACCAGCAACAGAAGCAGCGTGGGCACATTCGCCACCGCCAGCGCCTGCGACAGCTGCGCCTCGAAGCCCGCCACATCCGCCGACTCCGGAAAGTCCGTCACATCCGACTGCTCCGGAAGATAGGTCTCGTTCGTTTCGCCCAGCATCTGCACCACTTTCTACTTCGGACGGTGCCGTACACCACCTCAAACATATTCACTATCACGAACGTCTGTACGATATCCTGAAAGAACAAGCCGGGTCAAGGGGAAGCGACATGCCTGCCCGCGCAGGTATCCATTCGCGCTTGCGTGGGCGATCTGATTTATCCGATACACGTTGCAGCTCAAGCAAATTGAAACGTCAATGGTGCGATGAGGTGTCACCACAAAACGGACTGCCCAGTCGATCACAAGCGACACCAGCCTTGGGAAATCGCGAGCTCGACCCGAGCATGATGCGGGGCGCTGCACACCGCCCTCAAAGCATCGCCGCACGCGCGAACGAAGCACCTGGCAGTAGTTCCTCTGATCACGCCGTCAAGCGCCAGCGGAGTAGCGACCGCCCCTGCCACAGCCGTCCACCGAGTTTCGCGCAAGTTGCATCTCGTCACGGCACCGAACTGTTTCCACCGACGGAGGGCGGAATCGGCCGCACCAGCCGGGGATCCGCCTAGACAGGACGAGCGCCCAGCCAAAGTTCGATTCAGCGTCTCGCATAACTCTCGCGCGACTAGAGTCACGTGAACCGCGCGAGTCGGTGGAGTGCGATCTGCACCCTGGCCTGCCTCGATGCAGTTGGGTGTCCCTGGCATTACCCCTCACAGCAGAGACTCCCACATCATAGTCGTTCCCGGTTGCATAGCCAGTGGCTCCGCTGCAGGAGCTGCGCGATGCGCGGAACGGGACATGACCTGCAAACGCACGATGATCGCCCCGCGATTGCGGCCGCGCGCAGGGACAACCGCTGGTCAACCATTGACTGGCGGAATCGAGAGGAGACTGAAATGAAGAAGCGTGAACTGGGGAGCAGCAGCCTCGAAGTATCGTCGATCGGACTCGGCTGCATGGGGATGACCTTCGGCTATGGCCCTGCGGCCGATACCGACGAGGCTATCAAGTTGATCCGGGCGGCCGCGGAGCGCGGCGTAACGCTCTTCGACAGCGCCGAGGCCTACGGGGAAGCGAACGAGAAGCTGGTGGGCGAGGCACTCGCCCCGGTTCGCGACCAGGTCGTCATCGCCACAAAGTTCGGATTCAAGGATGGTAACGCCACCGCCGGACTGGACAGCCGGCCCGAACGGATCCGTCTGGTGGCCGAGCAGTCGCTCCAGCGTCTGCAGACCGACCACCTCGATTTGTTCTACCAGCACCGGGTAGATCCGAACGTGCCGATCGAAGACGTCGCGGGCACCGTCCGGGATCTTATCCAGGAAGGCAAGGTCAAGCACTTCGGTCTCTCCGAAGCAGGTGCCGACATCATCCGCAGGGCCCACGCGATTCAGCCGGTAACGGCCCTGCAGAGCGAATACTCCCTGTGGTGGCGTGAGCCCGAGCAGACCATCCTGCCGACGCTGGAAGAACTCGGCATCGGCTTCGTACCGTTCAGCCCGCTCGGCAAGGGCTTCCTGACGGGCGCGATCAGCGAGGACACGAAGTTCAAGGACAACGACATCCGCAACGTCCTGCCGCGTTTCGAAGAAGAAGCACGACAAGCAAACCTTGCGCTGATCGAACTGCTGGGTGACATCGCCGACACCAAGCAGGCAACCCGGGCCCAGATCGCCCTCGCCTGGCTGCTCGCGCAAAAGCCCTGGATCGCACCAATTCCGGGCACGACCAAGCTGCACCGTCTCGAAGAGAACATCGGCGCCGACAACGTGGAACTGACGCCCGACGACCTTCAGCGCATCGAAGCCGCCGTTGCCCAGGTCCAGATCCAGGGTGCGCGGTACACGGCGCAGCAGCAAAAGACCGTCAACCGGTAAGACGTCGGCTCAGTCGAGACCGGCACGCAATACACAATTTCTTTCCTGACGAAGCGCCGCGCAGGACGCTTCGTCAGGAAAGCAAGCCCGTTAGGAAGTACATTCATGGACACGCAAGCATTCGAGGGGCGTATTGCCCTGGTCACCGGCGGCACAACCGGCCTCGGCTTCGGCGCCGCCAAGCGCCTGATCGAAGAGGGAGCCACGGTCTACATCACCGGTCGGCGAAAGGACGTCCTCGACGCTGCCACCGAAAAGCTCGGCGCCGCCGCCAATGCGATCCAGGCCGACGTCACCAGCAAGAGCGACATGCTACGTGTCGCCGACACCATCAAGGCCGCACACGGCCACCTCGACATCCTCTTCGCCAATGCCGGCGGCGGCCACGCAACACCCATCGAAGAGCTGACCGAAGAGCAGATCGACAGCGAACTCAGCACGAACATCAAGGGCGTCATTCTCACAGTACAAAGCATGCTGGGAACCCTGCGAGACGGCGCATCCATCGTCCTCAACGCGTCGATCACCGCAGACATGGGGCTGCCCGGATTTGCCGTCTACGCGTCGACGAAAGCAGCAGTACGCTCCCTTGCCCGAAGCTGGACGACCGATCTCAAAGACCGTGGGATTCGAGTCAACTCCATCAGCCCCGGGGTGGTGCCTACCGAAGGCTACAGCCACGAACAGAAGCTGAGCGATGAGGACATCGCCGCCTACGTCGAGCGCGTCTCACACGAGATTCCAGCGGGACGAGTGGGGACGGCCGAAGACATCGGCGACGCTCTCATCTTTCTGGCATCGGACGCCAGCCGCTACATCACAGGCGTCGACCTCGTGGTCGACGGCGGCATGACACGCGTATACGCCGGCAAGAACTAACCATCCCGAGCCGCGGCACCAAGGTCTGCACCGAAAAGAGGCGCGCGCCGAGGCGAGGTCCACGTAAGCGGCTGGAAAGAAGGAACACCATGAAAACTGCCAAGTCAGAAGAGCGCCACATCATTTGCGAGGTACGTAGCAAATCGCCCCACCGGGAAAAGGTCGAAGAGCTCCTACTGGAACTCGTGGACCCGGCCCGGGAAGAGGCTGGATGCCTCTATTACGACCTTTACCAGCAATCCGACGAGCCCGACACCTTCTACATTGTTGATGGGTGGGCGTCGGCCGAAGCCATAGCCGAACACGCTGAGCATCCCAACGTGACGAGGGTCGTCGAGCAGTTGCTTTCGCTGCTCGAGGCACCCCTGAAGGTCACGACAAGCAACAGGGTCAGCGACGCGAACTAGCCGCGATGGACCACACCGTTGCCGATTACTGACACTGGCCAAACGGAATCCGGCAAAATTTCTAAGTGATATCGATACGAGTGGACCGATTCGGGTCCCACGGACCCGTAGGCGAACAAGCCTATTCATGTTACCGTACGGATGTTCACCATTTTGATCATTGCCACTGAGCGCCCCCGGCACCTCTTCGAAGTGGTACGCAGCACGCGGCTTGGGCGGCTGCGCTGCGCGCTGGCTACTCCTGCCCGAACTACCAACCCTTGCAAGTTTATTGACGATTGCGGAAGGTACGATGACGAGGCTCGCAGGTAAGATCGCTCTCGTGACCGGTGCCGGCGGAGGCATCGGCCGGGCGGTTTGTAACCAATTCCTGACGGAGGGAGCGCGCGTCGCCGCACTTGACATCAACGTCGACGCCGCACGGGACGCGATCGGCGCTGCAGTCGACGACGGACGCGCAATCGCGCTCCACTGCGATGCAGGGTCGAGCGACGATGTGCGAGAGGCGATCAAGCAGACCCGTGAGTTCTTCGGCTCCCTCAATGTGCTGTGCAATATCGCTGGAGGATCAGGTGCACAGGACGGCCGCATCACGGAAGCGCCCGAGGACGAATTCTGGCGAGTGATCCGGTTGGATCTGTTCGGCACCTTCCTTGTGTGCAAGCACGGTATCCCGGAGCTGATCCGGGCCGGTGGCGGGTCCGTCATCAACATGACGTCCATGGCAGCGTTGATGGCAATCCCGGACCGCGATTGCTACACCACGGCAAAAGGCGGTGTAACCGCCTTGACCAGATCCTTGGCGGCCGGCTACGCGGAGCATTCGATCCGCGTGAACGCGATCGCGCCTGGTGTCACCTTAACCGACCGCGTGCGGGGCAATATCGATTCCAGTCCGGCCGTGAAGGCGCTTGTCGATAGGCATCTCCTCGGCCCCGTCGAGCCTGTCGACATCGCAAACATGGCCGTCTACCTGGCCTCGGACGAGTCTCGCGTCGTCACGGGCCAGATCTTCTCCGTCGACAGTGGCGTCACCATCCACTGACCGACCACTACGGTCACGCTGGCCCCCAACCAACCTGCGACTCGAAGCAGAAGAACCGGACGACGGCACCTCGGCCGCAGCTCCGGGGGTAGCGAATACAGTGGAGCCCCTCATCCGATGGCGGGGAGGGGCTCCATTCTTTGAGGTCCCGCCAGATCTGGTGGCGTGCGACGGCGGGGCGCATGAGTCATCACACGACCTTCACAATACTCAATTGTCCTGTGCGGAAACTTCACTCGTTCCATGACCGTCTCCCAGTCTGCGATCGAGTGGCGCACGGGGTGACGTGCGAGTCGGTCGGAATCGATGAATTCTTGGACCGTCACCTGGTGGGCGCGCCCCCGCCGGCCCGGGCAATGGTCTGCGCAGGGTTGCCTCCAGATCCTGCCTCGGGACGGAACAGGCTTTGACCGCCGTCGACGGGCAATGAGACTCCAGTGACGAAGGCAGAAGAATCGGAAGCCAGGAAGAGGGCAGCTTCGGCCACGTCCCGGGACCGTCCCGAGCGTGGAAGCGGCTGCATACCGGCGAATGCGTGGGTGTCCAGGGCGGAAGCGTCGAGCGGTGCTCCTCCTTCGAGGAGACCACCCCAGATCGGGGTGGGGATCGACCCCGGCACGAGCGTGTTGACGCGAATGAGGTGCGCGGCCAGTTTGAGGGCCGTGAACTCTCCGAGACTCAGCACTGCCGCCTTTGCGACGGAGTAGGCATACTGACCGGACCCGCCCAGCGCGGTTGCCGCCGTGGACGACGTCAGGATGATCGAACCTCCCCCTCGCTCCTTCATGGGCGTTACCGAGTGCTTGACAACCAGCATCGCGCTCCGAAGCAGTAGGGAGTGCGTCTGGTCCCAGCCCTCCACCGAGATCGTCTCGACCGTGCCCGTGTCGCCAACAGCCCCTGCACTGTGATAGGCGATGTCAAGGCCACCGAAGTGATGGACCGCCTCGGCCACCGACCTCTCGATGTCCGATTCCTCGCGCACGTCGCAGGCACTGAAGGAGAGTCGGTCACCGAGCTGTCGCTCCAGGGCGCGACCGCGCTCCTCGTGGATGTCTGCGACGAGCACATGAGCACCCTCCTCGACGAACATCTGGCAGGCTGCCAAACCCAATCCTGATGTACCGCCGGTGATCAGTGCCACTTTTCCGTTGAGCCGACCCGACATGGATTTCGTTGCCTCCTCGATTATGCGTACCCGCCCCGCGGCGGGTGTCAGTACGGACATTCCCTCGTGGCCCGACGGGTTGAGCATCGCGTTTCGCCGCGTACACGCGTTTGCGCTACGTGTGCCACTCCTTTGGCGTGACAAAGAGTGCCTCGATTTCGGCGACGACGGTGGGGCCGTCCTTGAGTTCGCCGACAATGAACTGCTTCCGACCTTCGATGCGATCCGTCCATCCCGCAAATGCGAGTTCGGTAGACACCTTCGCCATCGAACGAAAGTTGACCTTGAGGTACGCGGTGCGAGTCCGCACCTTACCGCCCCGCAACGAGATCCAACCCAGTACTTCGTCGAACAGCAGCGCGATGGCGCCGCCGTGGACCGATCCCAATTGCTTCGACTCTTCCCCATTGCCCATATAGAACGGGCCGAAGGTGCAACGACCACGTACTCGATCCTCGTCCATGAAGTCGACCTCGTACGCGGGAACAAAGCGTTGTTCGCTCTCGTTAGGAACCAACCCATGGCCGGCACTCTCGTCGTGGGTCCCGAGGGAAGTCAGTCGCTCCAACTGCGAAAGATGCTGATCGATCTCAGTCCAGTCGGTACCCGCGGTGCCCGAAGCGGCGAGCTGCGCCGCCAATCCCTCGAGCCTCGCCACCCGACCGGCGGCCGTGATGTCCGTGATGTCGCCATCCCCATGCCGGAGCGATGTGTCGCTCCCGACGTCCCGATGGTCCGGGTTTCCGCTCTCGTTGGACATGCGCCTACCTTCCGTCCGACGTGACTGCGACGCCATTGAGTTCCAATTCCCCGCTCAATCGCTCTACGAGCATCTTCTTATCGTGCTTCCCGACCGATGTGAGCGGAATAGCGTCGACGAAGACAACCGATTTGGGGGCGTTAACCGACCCCTTCTTACGTTTCACCAGCGCGATCACCTCGTCGGTCAGCGCTGTGCGCTCAACGCCCTCGTCGACGACCAACACTGCGGTGACCTTCTCGCCCCACTTCTCGTCCGGCAGGCCGACCACACAGCACTCCTTGACCAAGGGGTGCGTGTCGAGCACGTCCTCGACCTCGCGCGGGTAGACATTGAAGCCCCCCGAGATGATCACGTCCTTCTTCCGGCCCGTTATATGTAGGTAGCCGGCGGCGTCCCGGCGTCCCAAATCGCCCGTGTGCAGCCACCCCCCTCGCATCGCGGCTTCGGTCTCCTCGGGCTTGTTCAGATATCCGAGGAAGGAGTGTGGACCGCGGACGAGGATCTCACCGAGTTCGCCGACCGGCACTTCCGTGCAGTCCTCGGCGCCAATCCTCACTTCCGCTACGGCCACGGACCGCCCGGCTGCCGTGAGGAGTGCAGGGTTTTCAACGGCCGCAGCGTGGTCTGCCTTGTCCAGCACGCTGATTTGCGCGAAGACCTCGGTCTGTCCGTACGACTGGATGAGAATCGGACCGAACGCGCTGAGTGCCCGGCTCAAGGTACCTGGAGTGATCGGCGAAGCGCCATACACGATCGTACGAAGGCTCGAGATGTCCGTCGCGCCGAGGAGCGGGCTGTCGAGGAGCACTCCCAACATCGTCGGAACGAGGATGGTGCTGGTGATTCGTTCCTGTGCAACCGTCCGAAGCAGACGCTCGGTATCGAAGCCACGCAGCAAATAGTTGCATCCGCCTCTCAACCAGACAGGTAGCATCGCCGCCACCCCACTGTGGGTCAATGGACAGACGTGGGCGTGGCGCTCGCCAGGCTCGAAATCGAACTCGAGGGCACAACTGAGCAGTGTGGTGAGCGCTGTGTTGTGGGAGTGGACTACGCCCTTCGGCATGCCGGTCGTGCCGCCGGTGTATTGAATCCACACGGGGGCTGCAGGGTCGACGTCCTGTGGCGCGGCTGCGTCCCGCGGATACTGCGAGAGGTCGAGTGCAGGCGCGTCGCTTTGCGAGGTGCCTACGGTGAGTACGTGGTCGAGCGAGAGCCCATCGACGACCTGCCGAACGTGCTCGGCTGTGGCTCCGTGGTAAAGCAAAGTGGTGACGCCGGCGTCGGTGAGCATGTATCGGTGGTCCGCGACGGCGAGCTTCATGTTGAGCGGCACCGTGGTGATTCCCGCCCACATGCTGCCGTACATGGCGAGCACGAGGTCTGCCGTGTCCTTCATTGCGATGCCGATACTGTCGCCGGGCCGCAGACCAAGGCCGCGCAGCGCCTGTCCGATTGCACGGAACTCGCCGACCACGTCGGAGTAGTTCAGCCGCAGGTCACCGTCGACGAGCGCCGGCTCCAGCGGGAAGCGAGAAGCGAGCGAGTCGAGAACATTGCCGAACGTGCGTCCGTGCATGTGCGCTCCTTTCCGGACGAACTGGATGGGGAGATCGTGAGGGGTCAGAGGTAGGTGAAGGTTCGACGTCCCTGGGACGTCACGAGGCGACCGAACCTCAACCCGGGGAAGTGGCCCGCGGCGATGGCATCGCCGGCGTCGGCGGCTTCGTTCACCACTCGATCTCTGACGACGCGTGCGGCATCCGGATCCAGGTCGTAGAGCCCGTGCCACTCCGGATCCGTCATCTCGGCAACTGAATGAACAACGTCTCCGAGCAATAGTGCTCGTTCGCCACCGTCAGCGATGACGAAGACAGTGGACCCCGGAGTGTGGCCGGGAGCGGGACGTGCGATCACTCCGGGGGCAATCTCGGTCTCGGCGTCGAACGTCTCGAGCTGGGGCGCCAACGGCGACAGTTTCCGAACGGCACCGGGCACCGCTGACGGACTGGTCACGAAATGCTCCCAATCATTCTCGTGCACACGGTAGGTCGCGTTGGGGAACATCACCTTCCCCTGCTGGGTCGCCCACCCCACGTGGTCGTAGTGCAGGTGGGTGAACACGACATCGGTGACCTCGTCGAGTTCGACCCCGAGACGGCGCAAGCTGTCCGGCAGTTGCCCTCCTGACCGGTGCTCGCTAGTGGCGGTACCGATACCTGCGTCGACCAGCAACGTGCGTCCTGCGGTGCGAATGAGGTGGCCACCGAAGTCGAGCTGGAGGCGACCGTGCTCGTCGGTCGGATGAGCGGGGCAATCCCATTCGACTTCGACCTCGCGACCGACCACCTCGGTGCGGGGCTCGTGTCCCGTGCCGTCGACCACGGGCGCGATCTCAATGGCGCCGATCTTCATCAGTTTCTCTTCTCTGTCTGAGCTGGGTGCCTTCGCAGTCCCCGCTCCCCGACTGTGTGCTTGTTCAAGCGGTTGACACCGGGTGAGTGTTCGTCTCGGGGATTGCAATGGGCTGTTGTTCGGTCGGCCCCGCCAATCGCCGAATGACCCTCCGTGTTTCGGCGATTGCGACAGGGTCGCCGGCACACAGGGCCCTGAGGTACGTCTCACTGTCCGTCGCCAGGTCGTCACTGCACCGCTCGATCAGCCCCCAATCCTCGGCCTCACGCGCAGACACGCGCATGCCGGACAGCAGGAAGCGATTGGTGCGACCGGATCCAATAAGGTCGACCAGGCGGGCAGTCGACCACTCTTCGTACACGATGCCGAGACTGGCACTCGGCACGGCGAAAGTTGCTGACGAAGAGGCGAATCGAACGTCACACGCGAGCGCGACACTACAGCCCGCACCGATGCAGGGGCCGTCAATAACCGCGACGGTGGGACGCGGGAACTTTCGGACCGCGGCCAAGGCTCGAAAGGCCCACTCGTGATACTCCTCCGACAGACTCCCGTCACGATTCCGGATCGAACGAAGATCCGCGCCCGCAGAAAATGTGCCTCCAGAGCCCTGAATGGCCAAGGCTCTGATGTCTTCTCTCTGGCCAAGTGCGGTCAGTGCCACGTGGATGGAATCCCACATTTCCGCGGTGATCGCATTCCGTTTCTCCGGGCGCTTGAAAGTCACCCACGCAACCGAATCGTGCTCAGCGATCTCGACGCCTGAATCCATCATCCGGCTCTGCTGCCTTTCGTATGTGATTCGACCCGTCTCCGAATAGGCTCCTGCGCCTGCGGCGAACATGGTTGGATCGACTTGAACTGTCCGGTGGCGGCCTCGCGGCTATGGCCATAATCCCACCGTCCTGGTTGACCTTGACGGAAGGAATGACGAGCGCCGCCTTCTCCCACTTGCTGCCGGCGGCAGACACGTCTTTGGACGTCGCGTCCTACGGCTGGAAGAACTTCAACTCTCGCTGGAGCCTCGGGGACCGTCTGCGGATCCAGCTCGCGCGCCCGTTCCACTCGCCAACGTTCCATATTACGAATACTCATACGTTATATCGAATTAACATGGAGGTCAAGACCCTCTTCCGACCCGAATCTAGACATGCCGGCGTCGAGAGCGTCGATCCAAACGACTTCCGACAGAACATCTTCGTGCCAGGTTCCACGACCCCACACTTGCCCGTCAGCACCCAGAGACCTGTAGCACCCCACCCGAAACAGCTGCGATCACGACACGAACCTCACCCGACACACCGGTGT
>Ga0247825_10002660_pt1 | contig 11785 bp, 9 predicted proteins | sample 13C_Vanillin_Day_FD_194413 | JGI IMG/M metagenome (GOLD analysis project Ga0247825, IMG submission 194413) | Soil microbial communities from agricultural site in Penn Yan, New York, United States - 13C_Vanillin_Day48 | ecosystem: Environmental > Terrestrial > Soil > Agricultural land | place... | reverse complement strand
CCTCTCGCTGATGCTTGGTCCAGCGCGCAGCGAGGAGATTGCCGATCGTGACCGCCGCGAGCAGGACCAGGCGCTGGCTGAGGAGCCTGGTCGCCTGTGCCACTCGCCGATCGACCTCGCGCTGCGCGGCCGCCGTCCGGGCAAGCCCCGAATAGTCCGGAAGCGGCTCCCTGACCGTTTGCGATGCGGGCAAGTCGGCTTGCGAGGCCGCCGCGCTTCCATGCATTGCCCTGGCGCCCGCCAGCGAGCCGTGTGAATCCGCGTACGCCTTGGTGAACTCGGCGCCGAGCAGGAAGATCTGGGCAGCGTAGTAGACCCACGCCACGAGCACGACCAGCGAACCCGCGGCGGCGAAGGATTCTCGGACCCCGCTCTTGCCCAGGTACAAACCGATCAGCAACTTCCCGAGTTCGAAAAGCAGCGCGGTGACGAATGCGCCAATCCATACATCGCGCCAACCGATGGCTGCGGTCGGCATCAGCTTGAAGATCATCGCGAAAAGAAGTGTGAGGATGCCGACGGAAATCAACTCGTTGCTGCCCTGCAGAAGGATTTCCCAGCCCGGAAGCAACCCGCCGAAAGCCGTCGAACGCCGCAATGCCTGCGCTGACCATCAGCGAGACGATGAGCAGGAAGGCCAGGCCGAGGATGAGCCCGAACGACAGGAGACGCGCCCGCAGCACGGCCCACACGCCGGACGGCTTCTCCCGCTCTGGGACATGCCAGATGCGGTCGAGCGCACTCTGCAACTCGGCAAACACCGTCGTGGCTCCGACGAGGAGCACGGCGACGCTGATGGCACTGGCGACCAGGCCCCTGTCCGGCTCGCTCGCGCTGCGCAGCAGAGATTCGACCGCCGTGGCCCCATCCTGCCCGACCAGCCCCGCGATCTGCGCGACGATCTCTCCTTGTGCGGCGTCGCGACCGAATACCGCGCCTGCAATGGCGATGACGATGACCAGCAGTGGCGCCATGGAGAAGATCGTGTAGTAGGAGATCGCGGCACCCATGCTCGGAGCGAAGTCGTCGATCCAGGCATCACCGACTTCTGGAAAAGACCGAAGAACTCCTTCAACGTGGGCATGAAGAACCCCCTGCTGCGTGGTGAGATCGAGCCTAGGGTTCGCGCCCGATGCCGGTGGTCGGCGTTCGCACATGAACGTTGTCAGCAACTCTCCACAGCGCCGTTTGTCCATATCGTGCGACATTGACAAGCGGCGTGCTGCGCTAGTAGGCAAGGCATGCCATTCCCTTGAAGAGTCGCGACCAAGAGACGAAGATGCGTTGCCAGTCCTCGCCCGCACGGCCCCTAGGAGAACCTCCCATGAGCATCGACGCAGCAGCAGAGAAGCGCCGCCTTGACGAAGCGCACGCGAACCGGGCCGCCTGGAAGAAGTGGGGGCCGTATCTCAGCGAGCGGCAATGGGGAACGGTGCGCGAGGACTACAGCGAGAACGGCGATGCCTGGAACTACTTCACCCACGACCAGGCCCGCTCCCGCGCCTACCGCTGGGGCGAGGACGGACTGGGCGGCATCAGCGACGACCACCAGGTGCTGTGCTTCGCGCTGGCCCTGTGGAACGGGCGCGACCCGATCCTGAAGGAGCGCGCCTTCGGCCTGGCCAACAGCGAGGGCAATCACGGCGAGGACGTGAAGGAGTACTACTTCTACCTCGACTCGACGCCCACGCACTCGTACATGAAGTACCTGTACAAGTATCCGCAAGCGGCCTATCCCTACGAGGACATCGTCGGCACCAACCGCAGCCGCGGCAAGCACGAACCCGAGTACGAACTGCTCGACACCGGCATATTCGGCGACAACCGCTATTTCGACGTGTTCGTCGAATACGCGAAAGCCGCGCCGGACGACGTGCTGGTGCGGATCACGGTCTGCAACCGCGGCCCGGAAGCGGCGTCCCTGCATCTGCTGCCCACGCTGTGGTTCCGGAACACCTGGTCGCAGCCGGGTGGCGGTTCCAAGCCGGCGATCGAGCGCTTGGGGTCCACCGGGGCTTCGGTCCGCGCCAGCCATACCGATGCGCTGTTCCTGGAATCGCTGGACAGCTATGACCTGCATTGCGACGCCGACGTGCCGCTGCTCTTTACCGAGAACGAAACAAACAACGCGCGCCTGTTCAACGGCACCAACGCCTCCGCCTACGTGAAGGATGGCATCCACAACTTCATCGTCCACGGCGACAAGGGGGCGATCAATCCGGCGCAGCAGGGCACCAAGGTGGCCGCGCACTACCAGATCGATGTCGCTCCCGGGCAGTCGCAGGTGGCCCGTCTGCGACTGAAGGCCAGCGGGACTGGGGTCCAGGCCAGTCCCTTCGGGGACTTCGATGCCGTGTTCGCGGCCCGGCTCGAGGAGGCCGATGCGTTCTACGCCTCGGTGGCGCCGCCCGCCGTGAGCGATGACCCGGACCGCGCGAACGTGATGCGGCAGGCGCTGGCCGGCATGCTGTGGACCAAGCAGTACTTCTACTACGACCTCGACCTCTGGCTCGACGAGCACGGCGCGGGCAGTCAACTGCCGCTGTCGCAGCGCCGACGGGTGCGCAACATCGAGTGGGGGCACATGTTCAACGACGACATCATCTCGATGCCCGACAAATGGGAGTACCCCTGGTACGCAGCCTGGGACCTGGCTTTCCACATGATCCCGCTGGGCATGGTCGACCCCGATTTCGCCAAGCAGCAGCTCGACCTGATGCTACGCAACGACTATCTGCATCCGAACGGCCAGCTCCCGGCCTATGAATGGAATTTCGGCGACGTCAATCCGCCCGTGCATGCCTGGGCGACGATGCAGCTCTTCCTGATCGACAAGGAGCGCCGCGGTGACGGCGGCGACATCGAGTTCCTCAAGTACGCCTTCTCCAAGCTGCTGGTGAACTTCACCTGGTGGGTGAACCGCAAGGACCGCACCGGCGCCAACGTGTTCGAGGGCGGCTTTCTCGGGCTCGACAACATCGGCGTGTTCGACAGATCGTCGCCGCTGCCCACGGGTGGCTATCTGGACCAGGCAGACGGGACGGCCTGGATGGTCTTCTTCAGCCAGCAGATGCTGCGCATTGCCGTCGAACTGGCGCTCCAGGAGCCGCTGTACGAGGAGTTCGTCGAGAAGTTCTTCCAGCACACGATGTTCATCGCCGGAGCGATGGACCGCGTGGGCGACCGGCAAGACGAGATGTGGGACGAGGAAGACGGCTTCTTCTACGACGTGCTGCGCCTCCCCGATGGCAGCGCACAGCGCCTGAAAGTGCGCTCCATCGTCGGCCTGCTGCCGCTGGCCGCGGTGGCGGTGTTCGAAGAGAACATCCTCGAGAAGCTGCCGAAGTTTCGCCAGCGCGCGGAGCTGTTCCTGACGCGCCACCCCGAGTTGGCAGCCAACATGCATCTGCCGCAGCAGCCCGGCGTTGCCGATCGCCGGATGGTGGCCATCGTCGGCGAGGAGAAGCTGCGCCGCATCCTCGCGCGCATGCTCGACGAGAACGAGTTCTTCGGCCCGTACGGCATTCGCGCGCTGTCTCGCTTCCACCTGGAGCGCCCCTACGTCTTCGAGCACGCAGGGCAGTCCTATCGCGTGGCCTACGTGCCGGGAGACTCCGACTCCGGCATGTTCGGCGGCAACTCCAACTGGCGTGGGCCGGTCTGGATGCCGATCAACTTCCTGCTGTACACCTCGCTGCTGCGCCTGTACGCCTACTTCGGCGAGGACTTCAAGGTCGAATGCCCCACCGGCTCAGGGCAGCTGAAGACCCTGCTGGAAGTGGCGAAGGAACTGGGCGAGCGCCTGAGCCGGATCTTCCTGCGTGACAGCACAGGCACCCGGCCGGCGTACGGCACGTCGACCAGGTTCCGCGACGACCCCCACTGGCGCGATCTGGTGCAGTACTTCGAGTACTTCCATGGCGACACCGGGGCCGGCATCGGCGCCAGCCACCAGACCGGCTGGACCGGTTGCGTCGCACGCATCATCCAGATCAACGCGGTGCTGACGCCGGACCTGCTCCTGCTGCCGGGTGCAGAGGCCGCGGCGGCGCGGGCGCTGCAAGGCAGGCAAGGGCCCGGATTCGAAACCCGTCGGTGATCGCCGTGCCGAACCCACGCTACCCAGCGCTCTACCAGATCAACACACGGGTCTGGCTGACGGCGCTGTCGCGTTCGCTCGGCCGTCCGGCCACGCTCGACGACATTGCCGATGCCGAGCTCGATCGTCTGGCGCGGATGGGCTTCGACTGGGTGTGGCTGCTGAGCGTGTGGCAGACGGGGGAGGCCGCGCAACGCATCTCGCGCAGCAACCCGTCGTGGCGGCGGGAGTTCGAGCACACCTTGCCCGACTTGCGGGAGGAGGACATCGCGGGCTCGGGCTTTGCGATCAAGGATTACCGCGTGCATGAGAGCCTGGGCGGTGATGCGGCACTGGCGCGCTTGCGCGCGCGCATGAGCGCGCGAGGCCTGCGTCTGATGCTCGATTTCGTGCCGAACCACATGGCGCCCGACCATCCGTGGACGGACGCGCATCCGGACTATTTCGTCCACGGCAGCGAAGCCGACCTGGCGCGTTCGCCCCAGAACTTCGTCCGTGTGACGACGAAAGACGGACCGCTGCTGCTCGCCTATGGCCGGGACCCGTACTTCGACGGCTGGCCCGACACGCTGCAACTCGACTACGGCAACCCGGCGCTGCAGGCGGCGATGATCGGCGAGCTGGCACGCATCGCCGGCCAGTGCGACGGCGTGCGCTGCGACATGGCGATGCTAGTGCTGCCCGAAGTGTTCGAACGCACCTGGGGCGTCCGGGCCGAATCGTTCTGGCCGAAGGCGATCGAGACCGTGCGACGCACGCACCCGGCGTTCCTGTTCATGGCGGAGGTCTACTGGGACATGGAATGGACCCTTCAGCAGCAGGGCTTCGACTATGCCTACGACAAGCGGCTGTACGACCGCTTGCACGCCCAGCATGCTCGCCCGGTGCGCGAACACCTGTGCGCAGACATGGACTATCAGGACAGGCTGGCGCGCTTTCTGGAAAACCACGATGAGCCGCGCGCGGCGTCGACTTTTCCGCCGGAAGTTCACGCGGCCGCCGGTGTGCTGACCTATCTCTCGCCCGGCCTGCGTTTCTTCCATCAGGGGCAGCTGGAGGGTCGGCGAACGCGGATCTCGCCGCACCTGGTCCGCGCACCGGACGAGGCGGAGGATGGCGTGGTCGAACAGTTCTACGAGCGGCTGCTCGCTGTGCTGCGCCTGCCGATCGTGCGCGACGGCACCTGGTCCTTGCTGGACTGCGTTCCGGCATGGGCCGACAACCCCACGGCGGATCACTTCATCGCCTTCCGTTGGGAAGGGGCTGCGCAGCCTTGGCTGCTCGTGGCCGTGAACTGTACGTCGCAGCAGTCCCAGTGTTTCGCGCGCATTCCCTTCCCGCAGATCGCGGGGCGCACCTTGCGGCTGCGGGATCTGCTCGGGTCGGCCGTCTATGAACGCTCAGGCGACGACCTGCTTGCCCGTGGCCTGTTCCTGGACATGCCGCCGTGGGGCCGGCACGTCTTCGACGTGCAGTGGCTCAACTGAAGGGCGCGGGCCGCGGGATCCGCCGCGGTTCATCCGATCCCTCCGTTTCAGGCGCCAGCCAAGTGCTCCATCGCCTCGAAATCCCGGATGTCCAGCAGCACGGGGTGATGAGGCGTCTCGTGATAGCGCTCCACGGCGCAGGCGTCGATGATCGACGCATTCGCCTTGTAGGCTTCCACGAGGGTGTCTCCGCCGCCATCTGCACCGAAGAAGTCGCGCAGCGGGTCTTCTGAAATCTCGGCGACCACCCGGCCACCGGCGGGGCCGTCAGGGTAGATCGCGAACCTGACCGTTGCCGTATCGAAACAGTAGATTGCTTCGCTCATTTCCTTGCCTCCACGATCAGCGCAGGCACGCCAAACGGATGCATTGCCATGCCTTCGCATGCAGGGCAAATGATCCGCGCCCGCGAGCCGGACGTCCACTGGAAAAGCGCTTTCCTCTCCGCTCAGTGCGGGCATTTCCTCCCTTGAAGCAGAATCCACATGCTTCAACGTGGACTACGGTCCAGGAAGGGAACAAATGGAACTGGAAGAAGTCAACGCGCGCGTCCGTTCACTGGAGCTGCGAGCGGTCGCCCAGACTGCGGCCATCGCGGTTCTGCTCCAGGAGCAGCCCAATGCCGCGGCAAAGCTGCACATGGTCTCCGAGCACCTTGTCGACGCGCCGCCGATCCCGCTGTCTGACGAGGATCTGGTCAAGGTCGCAGCGTACATACAAGCCATGCTCGGGGGACCCTGGGTTGATTGATCTCGGATCTGGCGCCATGACCATCGCCCGTACCGTGTCGCTCATCGGCATGCCCCTCGGAATCCTGGCCGCCTCGCAGGGCTTCGCTGCAACGCCCAGCTTCAGTTGTGCCAAGGCCGAGGGTGCAGCGGTCAAGGCCGTCTGCAGCGACGACACGCTGGCGGCACTCGACCGCGAGACTGCACGCCTGTATGGACTCGCACGCGCCTCGCCGGACCTGAGCCCGCAGCGCAAGAACGAGCTGACGGCGATGCAGCGCGGATGGATCAAGGGTCGCGACGACTGCTGGAAGGCGAGCGACTTGAAGGCCTGCATCCGTGATGCATATGTCATCCGCATTGCCGAACTGCGCGCCGGCTACAAGGGCGCGCGTGCCAAAGGCGGCGTCAGCATCGGCCCGGTGCCGGTGACCTGCCCCGGCAGCCCCGCGATGAATGCGACCTTCTTGAATGTCGAGCCGTCGCTGGCCTATCTGGCGGGAGGTGACCAGAGCCTGGTGATGACCATTGCGCGATCGGGCTCGGGCGCGAAGTACACGGCGCAGCACCCGCAAGGCGAGGCGATCTTCTGGCAGAAGGGGCCGGAGGCCATCGTGCAGATGCCGGGTGGCAAGGAGCAGAGCTGCCGAGTCGGCGCACCGATGTAGGACTTGACCTCGTCGCTTTTCGTCACCTGCGATTCATAATGTTCCAATCAGGAACACCCCGACCCAGTGGAACACCCCTCGCCACTCACGACCAGGTTCAGCACCGAAGAGCGATACCGTCTGCTCGTGGACGCGGTCGCTGAGTACGCCATCTACATGCTCGACAGCGAAGGCTTTGTGGTCAGCTGGAACCCGGGTGCGGAGCGGCTCAAGGGTTACTCCGAAGGGGAGATCGTAGGGCGGCACTTTTCGGTGTTCTACGAACCCGACGATGTGCGCGACGGGCTGCCCACTCGGGCCCTGGCCACCGCGGCCCGGGAGGGTCGGTACGAAGCGGAAGGCTGGCGTCGCAAGAAGGACGGCGGGCGGTTCTGGGCGCAGGTCGTGGTGAATCCCATCGTGGCTCACGACGGGGAGCTTCTGGGCTTTGCGAAGGTGACCCGCGACCTCACTGAGCGGCGCATCGCGGAGGAGACCCTGCGGCGCAGCGAGGAGCAGTTCAGGCTCCTGGTGCAGGCCGTGACCGACTATGCGATCTACATGCTCGACGTCGATGGCGTCATCACCAGCTGGAACGTGGGGGCGCAGCGAACCAAGGGCTATGCGCCGCATGAGGTCGTGGGAACCTCTTTCTCGCGCTTCTACCGCCAAGAGGATCGGGATCGCGGCCTCCCTGCCAAGGCGCTAGCGACGGCTGTGGCTGAAGCCCGCTTCGAGGGCGAGGGCTGGCGGGTGCGGAAGGACGGCACCGAGTTCTGGGCCAACGTCGTCATCGACCCCATCTACGACGCGAAGGGGGTCCTCATCGGGTTTGCCAAGGTCACCCGCGACATCACCGAAAAGCGCGAGGCGCAACTCGCCCTCGAGCAGGCCAGGGAAGCACTGTTCCAGTCCCAGAAACTGGACGCGATCGGGCAGCTCACCGGCGGCGTCGCGCACGACTTCAACAACCTGCTGATGGTCGTCCTCACCAGTCTGGAGCTCCTGCGCCGGGGCCTGCCGGAAGATCAGCGGTTGCACCGCCTCCTTGACAACGCGGTCCAGGGAGCGAAGCGCGGGGTGTCGCTCACGCAGCGGATGCTCGCGTTCGCGCGCCGGCAGGAACTGCGCCCCGTGAATGTCGACGTTGCTTCGCTGATCAGCGGCATGCGGGAGATGCTCGAACGCACGCTGGGCCCGACGATTCGCATTGACACGAATTTCCCGGACGGCCTGAGCCCCGTCAGGGTGGATCACAACCAACTCGAGCTGGCCATCCTGAATCTCGCCGTGAATGCGCGCGACGCGATGCCCCAGGGCGGCTCGCTCACCTTCGAGGCGAGCGCGGTGGAGGGCACACCGGCCGACAAGCTCGCGAAAGGCGGGTACCTTCGCCTCTCGCTCGCCGACAGTGGCAGCGGGATGAATGCCCCGACGCTCGCGCGAGCCATGGAGCCGTTCTTCACGACCAAGGGCGTCGGGAGGGGGACGGGCCTGGGCCTGCCCATGGTTCACGGCTTGGCGATCCAATCGGGCGGCAAGTTCGTGCTGGAGAGTTCCGAGGGCACCGGGACACGCGCCTTGCTCTGGCTGCCGATCTCGACGGAGGAAAGCCCGTCGACGCCCGCCCCAACGCCTGTGCCGGAAGCTCATGAGAGAGTCGCAGCGCACATGGTCGTGGCAGTCGATGATGACGCACTGGTGCTCGCGGGCACGGCCTCCATGCTGGAGGACCTCGGTCATACGGTGCTGTGCGCCGGCGGCGCGAAGGAGGCACTGGATCTGATCCGGGGCGCGCCGGGCGTCGGCATCGTCGTGTCCGACCAAGTGATGCCGGGCATGACCGGAGCCCAGTTGTTCGAGGTCTTGCGCGCCGAGCGGCCCGACCTGTCACTGATCCTCGCCTCGGGCTACGCGGACCTGCCTGACGACCTGGGCCCGTTGACGCTGCGGCTGTCCAAACCATTCGACCAGGCCCAACTCGCCGAAGCGATTTTCCGGTCGACGAGGGCCCGAGCCATGGCCATTCCATGAACGAGAGTGATCAATGAACGACGATCTGGACGCACGAATCCGCTCGGGCCAAGCGCTGAGCGAATCGATGGGCAATTTCCACGTGACCGGATGGGACGCTGAGCGCAAGGCCCTCAAGGCCGCATTCACGGTTCGGCGCGAGTATTGCCACACGAACGGCACGATCGCCCAGGGCGGCTTCATCACGGCCTGGCTCGACGCGGCGATGGCGCATGCGGTGATTCACGACACCGGCCATGCGCAGACGGTCTTCAGCCTGGAAATCAAGGTCAGCTTCTACGAGAAGGTGGGCCCGGGCGAGGGCTGGGTCGAGGGGCGAGTCATCCGGCGTGGGAAGAGGGTGGCTTTCCTCGCGGCCGCCCTCTACAACCCCGACGGCAAGCTGGCGGCAGAAGCCACATCGACCGGGATACTCGCGGACCTCTAAAGCCTCGGAAGCGCGGATGCTTCGCGATGTCGGCGCCTCAGTGCGAAAACATGCTTCGATGCAAGCGCCGCAGGGACAACCAGACACTGGCCCCCACCAGCGGAATTGCCAAAGCGGTGGTGGATTCGACAGTAAACGGCCACCCGATGCCTTGGGCACCCTTGGCCAGATAGCTCACCAGCCCGACGATGTAGTAGGTGATGGCGGCCACCGACAAGCCCTCGACCGTCGCCTGGAGCTTCAACTGCAGATCTTGGCGCTTGTTCAGCGCTTCCAGCAAGGCCTGGCTGCTCTGCTGTTGTTCGATCTCGACTCTGGTGCGCAAGAGGTTGCTCACCCGGGACACCCGCCCTGACAGGGCATCCTGACGCCGTGCCGCCCACTCGCAGGTCTTGCGCGCGGGCGTCAGGCGCCGCTCGATGAACTCGCCGATGGTTTGCAGGCCTTCCAGGGGTGCCTCGTCGATCTGCGCGATGCGTTGATCCATCAGCTCGAAATACGCCGTGCTTGCCGAAAACCGGGAGTGTGTCGCGGCGTATTGGCTTTCCACGTGGGCGGCGAGCCGGGTCAGTCGATCGAGGAGCTTGGGTTCCTCGTGCCGCTCCGCGCTCCGGATGGCGAGCGCGATTTCTGCCAGATCGCCCTCGGCGCTCGACAAGGCAGCGCCGGCCTTTCGCGCGGCCGGCAATCCCAGCATCGCGGCCATCCTGTAGGTCTCGATCTCCAGCAGGCGCTGCACCAGCCTGCCCAGTCTGCGCGGCGGCAACCCATCGGCATACACCAGGAAGCGGGAAGAGCCGTTCGGCTGGATGACGAAGTCGGCAAAGACTTCCGCCTGGTGATTGGCCACGGCCGAACCCAGCAGGGCGTCTTCTCTCAGGACCTGTTGACGCCATGTGTCTTCGGAGCTTCGAGACCCGGAAAGCACCCACATGTTGATACTGCTCAGGCATTGGCCAGGCAGGCCGCTCAGCCACTCCTGCGGCACCGCCTCGATCGCGTTGGCAAGCCGGTTGGCCGCCCGTTCGTTGTCCTTGAGGCGCACCGTGAACGTCCAGGTGACGAACTCCGTGTGCAGTTCCCACCGCAGCCGAAAGGCTCCGAGGTCGACGCGCAGATGGGAGGTGTGCTCGTCAGGTGGCGGCACATGATGATCGCGCAGGAGCAGGCCCAAGTGATGGCGACTCTCGACCCGCTGCGTCGAATCGGCGAGCATGACCAGATGCGCAATCCCCAATGGCGCCGCCATGGCCTCGGGCGGTCGGGCGTGAACTTCGTTGTGAAGCGATGCTCGCTCAGGGTGCGGAACCAGGTGCATGACGGGCCTGTCGTACTTGTCGTGAAAGTGGGTACGCAGTGTGTCATGCCTCTGGGTCAATGCAGTTTCAGGCCCGGCACGTCCAGCGTCGTGCGCAGGATCGTCCCGGTCGTGGATTCGGTGCAGTGGAGCACTTTGCGTCCCGGACCACCGTAGGCCATATTGGTCAGGGACATGCCTTCGATGCTCCGCAGGACGATCACCGGTTCCGCGCGGTGGTTCAGCACCCACACGTAGCCGAGGCCGGGGTTGGCGACGAGCAGGCGACCCTCTTCATCCATGGCAAGCCCATCGGGGCCGCTCGGTCCGTAGGAGGTGAAGAACTGGCCGACCTTCGCCACGCTGCCGTCCTGCATCAGCGGCACGCGCCACACGCAGTTGCCCCGTGTCGCGGCGACATGAAGCACGCGTTCATCCGGCGAAAGCGCCACGCCGTTCGGACTCGGGACGTTGTGCAGCAGCAGGTCGAGACGGCCATCCGGAGCCAGCCGGTAAACGCGACCCGTGGGTTCGTGCATTCCGCTCTGCCCCTGGTCCGTGAAGTAGAGGTTGCCGCGTGAATCGAAGATCAGATCGTTCAAACCCCGGAAGCGCTCGCTGTTGCGCCGCTCCAGATAGGGCTTGACCACGCCGCTCGGCACATCGAGCGCCATCAGCCCGTTCTTGTAGTCGGTGATGACGAGCGTGCGCTCGTCGGCGAACTTCATGCCGTTGGGCTCGCCGTCGAACTCGGCGACCAGTTCCCATTGGCCGGCGGGGTCGATGCGGAAGATGCGTCCCCATGGGATGTCGGTCACGTACAGGTTGCCGGATGCGTCGAAGACCGGCCCTTCGAGGAAGCTGTCGACAGGCGCTCCGCCGCGGTTCGCGTCGGCCCATGCCGAGCGCTGACCGGTTCGCCGCCAGCGCTCCGGCATGTGGGTGAAGACTTCGAGATCGCGGACTTCGGGCGGGTGCAACAGCATGTGAGTCTCGTGGTGGTCGGAAGGCTGACTATTGTTTCTCGACCTTGGCGGCTGCGGCCACCGTGCTCCACAGTTGCGTG
>Ga0247825_10002659_pt1 | contig 11788 bp, 9 predicted proteins | sample 13C_Vanillin_Day_FD_194413 | JGI IMG/M metagenome (GOLD analysis project Ga0247825, IMG submission 194413) | Soil microbial communities from agricultural site in Penn Yan, New York, United States - 13C_Vanillin_Day48 | ecosystem: Environmental > Terrestrial > Soil > Agricultural land | place... | reverse complement strand
CGCACGAGCGATCGCGACATCTACGCGATCGGCGAATGCGCCTCCTGGAACGAGCAGACCTTCGGTCTCGTCGCGCCCGGCTACGACATGGCGCGCGTGGCCGCGAAGCACATCGCGGGGCAGGACGACGCGGCCTTCACCGGCGCGGACATGAGCACCAAGCTCAAGCTCATGGGCGTGGACGTGGCGAGCATCGGCGACGCACACGGCAAGACGCCGAAGTCGCGCTCCTATCAGTACATCAACGAGCACAAGCAGATCTACAAGAAGATCGTCGTCAGCGAAGACGGCAAGCAACTGCTCGGCGCGGTGCTGGTCGGCGATGCCGCCGAGTACGGCACCTTGCTGCAGATGGCCCTCAACGGCATCATGCTGCCGGCTGAACCGGAATTCCTGATCCTGCCGTCGAGCGACGGCAAGGCCAAGCCGGGGCTGGGCGTGGACTCGCTGCCCGACAGCGCGCAGATCTGCTCGTGCAACAGCGTGACCAAGGGTCAGATCTGCGCGGCAGTCGGAGAGGGCGCTTGCACCGTCGCCGAATTGAAGGCCTGCACCAAGGCCGGCGCCACTTGCGGCGGCTGCGTTCAACTGGTCGGTCAGGTGATGAAGGCGGAAATGGCCAAGCGCGGGCTGGCAGTCAACAATCATCTCTGCGAGCACTTCGCCTATTCGCGCCAGGAGCTGTACCACCTCGTCCGCGTCGGCGAGATCCGCAGCTTCGACGACCTGCTCGCCAAGCACGGCAAGGGCCTGGGCTGCGACATCTGTAAGCCCACGGCAGCGAGCATCTTCGCCTCGTGCTGGAACGAATTCGTCCTCAAGAAGCCTCTGGCCGCCCTGCAGGACAGCAACGACTACTTCCTTGGCAACATCCAGAAGGACGGCAGCTACTCGGTCGTGCCGCGCATGCCCGGCGGCGAGGTCACGCCTGAAGGGCTGATCGCCGTGGGACAGGTGGCGAAGAAGTACGGCCTCTACACCAAGATCACCGGCGGCCAGCGCGTGGACCTCTTCGGCGCGCGCGTGGAACAACTGCCGTCGATCTGGGAAGAGCTGATCGCCGCCGGCTTCGAATCCGGCCACGCCTACGGCAAGTCGCTGCGCACGGTGAAGAGCTGCGTGGGCTCGACCTGGTGCCGCTACGGCGTGGACGACAGCGTGGGCCTCGCCGTCGAGTTGGAGAACCGCTACAAGGGCTTGCGCGCACCGCACAAGATCAAGTTCGGCGTGTCGGGCTGCACCCGCGAATGCGCGGAAGCGCAAGGCAAGGACGTCGGCATCATCGCCACCGACAAGGGCTGGAATCTCTACGTGTGCGGCAACGGCGGCATGAAGCCGCGCCACGCCGAACTGATCGCCACGGACCTCGACAAGGGCGGGCTGATCCGGCTGATCGACCGGTTCCTGATGTTCTATGTGCGCACGGCGGACCGCCTGCAACGCACCAGCACCTGGCGCGAAAGCCTCGAAGGCGGGTTGGACTACCTGAAGGGAGTTCTCATCCAGGACACCCTTGGCCTGGGCGCCGAACTCGAAGCCCAGATGCAGCACGTGGTCGACACCTACCAGTGCGAGTGGAAGACCGCGGTGACCGACCCGGCCACGCGGCAGCGCTTCCGCTCCTTCGTCAACAGCGAGAAGCCGGACGAGCACATCGTGTTCGTGGAGGAGCGGGGCCAGCGCCGGCCCGCCCGCGCGGAAGAACGCGCCGAAGCCGCCACCGACGTCGCCAACGCCTGAACGCCCGAGGACATTCCAGATGACCACAGAAACTCTTCAATGGACGGCGGTCTGCGCCGCCAGCGACATTCTGCCGAACACCGGTGTGTGTGCTCTCGTCGATGACGTGCACGTCGCGATCTTCAGGGTAGGCCAGGAGCACGATCTCTACGCCATCGACAACGTCGACCCCAAGTCGCAGGCCAGCGTGCTCTCGCGCGGACTGGTCGGCAGCCTGGGCGACCGCATCGTCGTCGCCTCGCCGCTCTACAAGAACCACTTCGACCTGCGCAACGGCGAATGCCTGGAAGCGCCCGAGCACTCGGTGCGCGCGCATGCCGTGCGTGTGCACGAAGGCCGCGTGCTCGTCGCGCTCGCCTGATCTCGCGAACCCCTCGACGGCTTCACTTCTTCTTTTTCAAGTTCCCAAGGAATCCCATGGCCTACCTAGCTCCAGCCGAGTTCGTCACCAAGATGGTCGACGCCGGCGAATCCAAGCTTCTGATGTCCACCCGCGATGCGCTGATCCGCTCCTACATGGCCGGTGCCATCCTGGCGCTGGCGGCCGCCTTCGCCGTCACTGTCAGCGTCAACACCGGCAATGCGCTGGTCGGCGCGATGCTCTTCCCGGTGGGTTTCATCATGCTGTACCTCATGGGCTTCGACCTGCTGACCGGCGTCTTCACGCTCGTGCCGCTCGCCGTGCTGGACAAGCGTCCCGGCGCCACCTGGCGTGGCTGCTTCCGGAACTGGGGGCTGGTGTTCGTCGGCAACTTCGCCGGCGCGCTGACGGTCGCGGTGTTCATGGCGGTCATCTTTACCTTCGGCTTCAGCGAGGCGCCCAATGCGGTCGGCGAGAAGCTCGGCCATATCGGCGAAGGCCGCACGCTGGGCTATGCCGCCCACGGCGCCGCCGGCATGCTGACGCTGTTCATCCGTGGCGTGATGTGCAACTGGATGGTGTCCACCGGGGTGGTCGCCGCGATGATGTCCACCACGGTGTCCGGCAAGGCCATCGGCATGTGGATGCCCGTGATGATCTTCTTCTACATGGGCTTCGAGCATTCGATCGTCAACATGTTCCTGGTCCCCACCGGCCTGCTGCTGGGCGGCAAGTTCACGCTGATGGACTACCTGATCTGGAACGAGATCCCGACGGTGCTGGGCAACCTGGTCGGCGGCCTGACCTTCGTCGGCTTGACGCTGTACTCGACCCACTACAAGACAGCGCCCAAGCGCGCCCTGAGCTGAGCGGCAGCTTGCAAAAAGCATTACGCGTGACGCTCGGCCAGCACTCGCTGGCAGGGCCCCGCTCGGTCAACCAGGACTTCCACGGCGCGATGCTGCCGGAGGGGTCGCTGCGAAACGCCAAGGGCATCGCGGTCGCGCTCGCCGACGGCATCGGCTCCAGCCGCGTGAGCCAGGTGGCGAGCGCCGCGGCGGTGCGTGGCTTTCTCGACGACTACTACGCGACCTCCGATGCCTGGTCGGTGCGCCGCTCGGCCCAGCGGGTGCTGAGCGCCACGAACTCGTGGCTGCACGCGCAGACGATGCGCAGCGACGCACGCTTCGACAAGGACAGCGGCTATGTGTGCACGTTCAGCGCGCTGATCCTCAAGGGCCGGGACGTGCATCTGCTGCATGTGGGCGATGCGCGGATCCTTCGCCTGCATCCCAACGCCCTGGAACAACTGACGGAAGACCACCGCATTCACCTCTCGTCGGACGAGTCGTACCTGGGGCGCGCGCTCGGAGCGGGCCCCCATGTGGAGATCGACTACCGCTGCTGGCAGGCGGAAGTCGGCGAGGTCTACGTGCTGGCCACCGACGGCGCCTACGCACATCTCGACGCTGAGGCCGTGCACGACGCGCTCGCCCGCTGCGGCGATGACTTCGACGAGGCCGCCCGGCTGCTGGCGGCCGCGGCGCATGCGAAGGGCAGCGAGGACGACAGCACGGTCCAGCTCCTGCGCATCGATCAACTTCCGGCGGCGGACGCCGCGCAGCTGCAGCTGCAGCGCGAGGGGCTGGCGATTCCGCCGCCGCTGTCGCCAAGGGCCAGCTTCGAGGGCTTCGCGCTCGTCCGCGAACTGCACGTCAGCTCGCGCAGCCATGTGCACCTGGCCGTCGACGAGGCGACCGGGCAGCAGGTGGTGCTCAAGCTGCCTTCGGTCGACTTGCGCGACGACCCGGACTACCTGGACCGCTTCGTCCTCGAAGAGTGGGTGGCGCGGCGCGTCGACAGCATCCACGTGCTCAAGGCCAGTTCGATCGACAGGACGCGCGGACACCTGTACGTGGCGATGGAATACGTCGACGGCCAGACGCTGGCGCAATGGATGGTTGACCACCCCGTGCCCGCGCTGGACAGCGTGCGCGGCATCGTCGAGCAGTTGGCGAAGGGGCTGCAGGCGCTCCACGGCAAGGAGATGCTGCACCAGGACATCCGGCCCGAGAACGTGATGATCGACCGCACCGGCACCGTCAAGATCATCGATCTCGCATCGACCCACGTGGCGGGCCTGGCCGACAGCGCGCGCGAATGCCGTGCGCTCGCCATCGAAGGCACCTTGCAATACACCGCGCCGGAGTACTTCGCCGGTCATGGTGGCAGTGCACGTTCGGATCTGTTCTCGCTGGCGGTCCTGGCCTACCAGATGCTCACGAAGCAGTTGCCTTATGGCCTGCATGTCTCGCGGGTCCGGGCCAGCGCGGACGCGCATCGCCTGCGCTATGTGCCGGCGCGCCACTTCCGGCCCGACTTGCCCGAATGGGTTGATGCCGTTCTGCAGAAGGCGCTGCACCCGGACCCGGCCAAGCGGCAGCACGCGGTGTCCGAGTTCGTGCACGACCTCCGGGCACCGGGGCAGGAGTTCCTTCGCACGAGGCTGTCGCCCCTGATCGAACGGCATCCCGTGCTCTTCTGGCAGTGCACGACCGTGCTGCTGGCCGCGGCCGTGCTGTTACTGCTGGGGCTGCGCGTCGTCGGGCAGTGACCCGGCAGGCGCGAGCGGTCAGCGTCCGGGCTCTGCGGCAGCTGCCCGCAGGCATTGCATCAACTGCTCGGTCGCCGGAGTCGGCTTGCGTCCCTGCATCGTGATCATTCCCACCGGCGGCAGTTCGATCGGGACCGGCAGCCTGAGCGCCTTGACGAGGCCCTCGCGTTCGAAATGGCGGGCCACGCCGAGCGCCAGAAATCCGATAGCGGAGCGCTCGCGAATGCAGCTCAGCGTCACGAGGAACGAGGCCGTCTCGACAATGTCCACGGGCGGCAGTAGGCGATGCTTGTAGAACATCTGCTCGAGCTTCATGCGTGACGACGCCCAGGGCGGCGGCATCACCCACGGCAGTTGCGCGAGCTGGCGCCAGGTGGGCTTGGCGGTGGAGGCCAGCTCATGGTCGGGTCGAACCACCACGCACATGGGCTCGGCGTACAAGGCTTCGGTGCTCAGGTCCGGCGCCGCATAGCCCGGTTCGAGCCGCCCGACGAAAAGGTCCAGTTCGCCGACGCGCAGGCGCGGCAGCAGCCGCGTCAGGTCGCCTTCCTCGATCATGACGGTGGTCTGGGTTGAGCGCTCCTTCAGCAGTGCAACGGCCCGCATCAGCAGCGAGGGCGTGGCGACGACCATGGCGCCGACGCTCGTCCGACCTGCCGCGCCGCTCGCCACGGCGGCGATCTCGTCGCGCGTGCGGCCGTAGTCGGCCAGCACCGATCGCGCGAAGCGCACCACCGCCGTTCCGTACGCGGTGGGCTCCGTTCCGCGCGTCGAGCGCACGAACAGCGGGAGGTCGAACATGCGTTCGATCTCCACCAGCGTCTTCGAGACGGCTGGCTGGGTGACCGACAGAAACTCGGCGGCGCGGCCAAGATGGCGAAACTCGTCGAGCGCCACCAGCAGTTGCAGATGCCGCAGCTTCAGGTTGGATCGAAGGACGCGGTCAATGTCAGGCATGGTTCATAACCTAAACGGAAAGAAGAGAGTCCTAATTTTCATTGGATTGTCATGTTGAACACTTGAACAATCGGGCTTCCACGAAGAAATCAGGAGACAAGACCCATGCGATCCAATCGTCGCCAGTTCATGCTGGGCAGCCTCGGCGCGGCCATCCTCCCCTTGGCGACGACGCGCGCCTTCGCGGCCGCCTACCCCGATCGCCCCATCACCTTCATCTGCCCATGGCCTGCCGGCGGCACGGCGGACGTGACCATGCGCGCGCTCTGCACCGCGGCGGCCAAGGAACTCGGGCAATCGGTCGTGGTGGACAACAAGGCCGGCGCCTCCGGAATGATCGGCCTCAAGGCGCTCGCGAGCGCCAAGCCCGACGGCTACACGATCGGGCAGATACCCATCTCGGTCACGCGCTTCTCGCAACTCGGCATGGTGCAGCTCGACCCGCTCAAGGACCTCAGCTACATCGCACGCGTGTCGGGCCAGACCTTCGGCATCGCGGTGCGGGCCGAAGCACCGTGGAAGACGCTCAAGGACCTGGTGGCCGATGCCAAGGCCAACCCCGACAAGATCACCTACGGCACCGCCGGCCTGGGCGGCGCGACGCATGTCGGCATGGAGGAGTTCGCCATCGCGGCGGGCGTGAAGTTCAACGCGATTCCCTTCAAGGGCGGTTCGGAAGCGCTGCAGGCGCTGATGGGCGCGCACGTCGACGTGCTGGCCGATTCCAGCTCATGGGCGCCGCACGTCAAGTCGGGCAAGCTTCGCTTGCTGGCCACGTGGGGCGAGCAACGCACGACGGAGTTCAAGGACACGCCGACACTGCGCGAGTCCGGCTTCAACGTCGTGATCGATGCGCCCAACGGCATCGGTGCGCCGAAGGGCTTGCCCGCGGACGTCACTGCGCGCTTGCGCGCGGCCTTCAAGGTCGCGGCCGCAAGCCCCGAGTTCACGGCCGCCTGCGCCCGGATCGATGCGCCGCTGATGTACCTGGACGCACCGGACTACGAGAAATACGTGAGCGCCAGCGTGGCCAAGGAGAAGGACCTCATCGAGAGGCTCAAGCTCAAGGATCTGATGAGCAAGAACTGAGGCCAAGCGCCAGGAGATTTCGAATGAGCGCAGTTGCCACCCCTCCCGTCGCCGCCGTCTCGCCGCTGATCCGGCTGCACGACAACGACAACGTGCTGGTCGCCCGCGCGCCGATCGCGCTGGGTCAGTCCCTGCCGGAGTTCGGCCTGCGCATGCGTGCGCAGGTGCCCGCCGGCCACAAGATCGCGGCGTGCCGCATCGCCGCCGGCGAGAAGGTGCGCAAGTACGACACCGTGATCGGTGCTGCGATGCGCGACATCGAGGCCGGCGAGCACGTGCATACGCACAACCTCGAACTGGTCGACTTCGACCGCGACCCGGGCTTCTGCGAGGACGTGCGCCCGGTCGACTACGTGCCCGAGGCCGAGCGCGCCACCTTCATGGGCATCGTGCGGCCCGACGGCAGCGTCGCCACGCGCAACTTCGTCGGCCTGATCTCGTCGGTGAACTGTTCGGCCACGGTGATCAAGCAGATCGCCGCCCACTTCACGCCCGAGCGGCTGGCGCCGTACCCGAATGTCGATGGCGTCGTGGCCTTCGCGCAGACCAGCGGCTGCGGCATGTCGTCGCCGAGCGAGCATTTCGATGTGTTGCGCAGGACCATCGCCGGCTACGCACGTCACCCGAACCTGGCCGCCGTGCTGATCGTCGGGCTTGGCTGCGAACGCAACCAGGTGGCCGATCTCGTCGCATCGCAGGGCCTCGTGCCCGGCCCGAACGTGCGGACCTTCGTGATGCAGGACACCGGCGGCACCCGCGCCACCATCGCCGAAGGCATCAAGGCCATCGAGGCGATGCTCCCCGGAGCCAACGACGTGAAGCGCCAACCGGTCAGTGCCGCGCACCTGAAGATCGGCCTGGAGTGCGGCGGCTCGGACGGCTTTTCCGGCATCACCGCCAATCCGGCGCTGGGCGCGGCGATGGACATCCTGGTGCGCCACGGCGGCACCGCGATCCTGTCGGAGACGCCCGAGATCCACGGCGTGGAGTTCATGCTGACGCGCCGCGCCGTGAGCCCGGAAGTGGGGCAGAAGCTTCTCGACCGACTGGCCTGGTGGGAGGAGTACACACGGGGCCACAACGGCCAGTTCAATGGCGTCGTAGGGCCAGGCAACCAGGCTGGCGGGCTCGCGAACATCTTCGAGAAGTCGCTCGGGTCGGCGATGAAGGGCGGCACCACACCGCTGCAGGCGGTGTACGAATACGCGGAGCCGGTCGACAAGGCGGGCTTCGTGTTCATGGACTCGCCCGGCTACGACCCGGTGGCCTCGACCGGCCAGATCGCCAGCGGCGCGAACCTGATCTGCTTCACGACCGGCCGGGGCTCGATGTTCGGCTCCAAGCCGTCGCCCACCATCAAGCTCGCGAGCAACACGGCGATGTTCACTCGTCTGGAGGACGACATGGACATCAACTGCGGCCTGATCCTGGACGGCGAACTCGACGTGCAGCAGATGGGCGAGCGCATCTTCCAGCACATCCTGAAAGCGGCGTCGGGCGAGCCGACCAAGAGCGAACTGCTGGGCCTCGGCGATCACGAGTTCGTGCCCTGGCACATGGGCATCGTGAGCTGAACCCAACCCAACCCGACGGAATTCCCGACACCATGCCTCTTACGCTTTCCCAGCCCGGCCTGCTGCGCAGCGCCAACTTCATCGCAGGCGAATGGCGGGCCGCCACCGGCCGCACCCTCGACGTGACCGACCCCGCCACGGGAGGGCTGATCGCCCAGGTGCCGGACAGCGGCGCCGATGAGGCGCGCGCCGCGGTCGACGCCGCGCACGGCGCGTTCGCCGCGTGGCGCAAGCTGCCAGCCAAGCAGCGCGCGCAGATCATCAAGCGCTGGAACGACCTCGTCATGACCCACCAGGACGACCTGGGCAAGCTGGTCTCGCGCGAGCAAGGCAAACCGCTGGCGGAAGGGAAGGGCGAGATCGCCTATGCAGCGAGCTACATCGAGTGGTTCGCCGAAGAGGCGACGCGCGCCAACGGCGACGTCATTCCCGCGCCGGTTCCGGGACGCCGGATGTTCGCGATCCGGGAGCCCGTGGGCGTGGTCGCTGCGATCACGCCGTGGAATTTTCCGGCGGCGATGATCGCGCGCAAGATTGCGCCCGCCCTGGCTGCGGGCTGCACCGTGGTCTGCAAGCCGGCCGAGGACACGCCACTGACCTCACTGGCGCTGGTGGCCCTGGCCGAACAGGCCGGTGTGCCGCCCGGCGTGCTCAATATCGTCACCACTTCGCGCGAGCGCACGCCCGAGGTGGTGGACGTCTGGCTCGACGACCCGCGCGTGCGCAAGATCACCTTCACCGGCTCCACGCCGGTCGGCAAGCACCTGGCCCGCCGTTCGGCCGACACGCTCAAGAAGCTCTCTCTGGAACTGGGCGGCAATGCGCCGTTCATCGTGTTCGAGGATGCCGACCTCGATGCCGCGGTCGAAGGCCTGATGGCCGCCAAGTTCCGAAATGGCGGACAGACCTGCGTGTGCCCCAACCGCGTGTTCGTACACGCCAGCGTGCACGACCTCTTCGCCGAAAAGCTTGGCGCACGCGTTGCGCGACTCCAGGTGGGCCCCGCCACCGATCCAGCCTCGCAGATCGGCCCGATGATCAATGCCCGCGCGGTCGAGAAGATCGAGCGCCACGTGCGCGACGCCGTCGAACGGGGGGCGCGCATCGTCACCGGCGGCAAGCGCCTCGCCGCGCTGGGCCCCAACTACTTTGCGCCCACCGTGCTCGTGAATGCGGACGCGACGATGGCCTGCGCCTGCGAGGAGACGTTCGGGCCCGTGGCACCCATCACGCGCTTCGATTCCGAGGAAGACGTGATCGCGCAGGCCAACGACACGCCCTTCGGGCTGGCCGCGTACTTCTATTCGCAGGACGTGCGTCGCATCTGGCGCGTGGCCGATGCGCTGGAGTCGGGCATCGTCGGCATCAACGAGGGCGCGCTGGCGGCCGAGGCCGCTCCCTTCGGCGGCGTGAAAGAGTCGGGCTATGGCCGCGAGGGCTCGGTCCACGGCCTGGACGACTACCTGCACACCAAGTACGTGTGCCAGGGCGGATTGGACTGAACTGAGCCAGACGATGAACAACCCCTTCAAGCACGCACTGGCTGCCCGGCAGCCGCAGATCGGCCTCTGGCTGTCCATGGCGCAGCCCTACAGCGCGGAGGTCTGCGCGACCGCTGGCTTCCAGTGGCTGCTGATCGACGGCGAGCATGCGCCCAACGATGTGCGCAGCACGCTGGCGCAGTTGCAGGCCGTGGCCGCCTATCCGGGCCAGCCGGTCGTGCGCGCCGTGACCGGCGACACCGCGCTGATCAAACAGTTGCTCGACATCGGAGTGCAGAACCTGCTGGTGCCTATGGTCGACACGGCAGAGCAGGCGCGGACCCTGGTGGCCGCCACCCGCTATCCGCCGGAGGGCGGGCGCGGCGTCGGCGCCGCAGTGGCCCGGGCCTCGCGCTGGGGTGCGCGGCGTGACTACCTGGGCGCTGCCAATGACGAGGTCTGCCTGCTCGTGCAGGCCGAGACCGCGACTGCGCTGGGCAACCTCGAAGGCATCTGCGCCGTGGATGGCGTGCACGGCGTCTTCATCGGCCCGGCCGATCTCGCGGCGTCGATGGGTCACCGCGGCGCGCCGGGGCATCCCGAGGTCCAGGCCGCGATCGACAAGGCCATCCGCACCATCGTCGCGAGCGGCAAGGCCGCGGGCACGTTGACGGGCGACGCGGAACAGGCCCGCAAGTACCTGGCGCTCGGGGCCACGTTCGTGGCGGTCGGCATCGACGTCACGCTGCTCGCCCAGGGCGCGCGTCGCCTGGCGGGCGAATTCGGGCTCGGCACCGAGAGCGCCATGAGCGCCGCCGGGGCGTCTGCCTACTGAAAGAACATTGTTGCGATTCAGCCGAAGGGCGCCAAGTGCTTCGCGGCATACTCGACGCGGTCACAACTCACTCCCCTGAATCCTTCCGAATGGACAAAGAAGTCGTCCCCGCAGTCCTTGCGGTCATCAACGAAAAGCGCCTGCGAGGCGAGAAGCGCACACCCGTCGAGATCATTGCCAAGATGGGCGTGTTCGAAGCCCGCGAGAAAGCGTCCGAGCACGCCTGGCTGGCCACCGGCGACAACATCATCGCCACCATCTGGGCGGAGTTCGTCAGCGTCGGCGCCGGCGGGCGCTGGTTCTATCTCGAATCCCTGGATACGCATCACCGCATCGGCGGCGGCGAGCGCAGCGCCCTGCAAATCCAGCGCGCCAAGGATCGACTCCAACTGCTGAAGCGCGCGCTGGACGCGGGCCAGGGGGTGAGGGCGGTGCTGCAGACGAACCGCGTCGCCATTGCCGACATGGAGACCGACAGGGCCGCCAGGGTCTCGACGCGGGTGCCGGACGACGAGGAATGGCACGTTGCCACATGGGATGCCGATCTGAAAATGGCGGTCCTGGTTCGTGGCGCCCGCGGCTGGCTACCGGGGGAAGAAGAGATCGAAGCCGCGCGGGCGCGGGGCAATATCCCCGTGGTGGCACAAGCGGGCCCGTCCGGCGAGGTGTCCCCGGACGACGTGCAGGCCGCCGCGATGGCTTATCTGACGCGTCACTTCGCGGGCTACGGCTACAAGGCCGAGAACGTCGCAAGCCAGAAGCTCGGCTACGACATCGAGGTGTCGGACAAGAAGGGCAACACCTTGCTCAAGCTCGCAGTGAAGGGCACCGCCCCTGGAATGGCCAGCTTTCAGCTGACGGGCGACGAGCGCGCTTGTGCCAAGCGGGGAGATCCGTGGCGGCTGGCGGTGGTCACCGACGCCATCGGCCCCGCGGCGCAGCACAAGCTTTACAAGCCTGCCGAGATCGACCAGGCGCCCGGGCTTGAACCGCTGCTTCAATAGTTTCGAGGGACCATGAAACGACGCTCCATCCTTGGCTTTCTGGCGGCGGCGCCGCTGGCCCAGTCGCTGACGGCTCGCGCGGCGACGCAGGTTCAGGTCTACAAGAACCCCAGCTGCGGGTGCTGCACGGCGT
>Ga0247825_10002657_pt1 | contig 11794 bp, 10 predicted proteins | sample 13C_Vanillin_Day_FD_194413 | JGI IMG/M metagenome (GOLD analysis project Ga0247825, IMG submission 194413) | Soil microbial communities from agricultural site in Penn Yan, New York, United States - 13C_Vanillin_Day48 | ecosystem: Environmental > Terrestrial > Soil > Agricultural land | place... | reverse complement strand
GCATGAGCAGGGCGCCAAGCGTCAAAGGCAGGTACGCCAGTTCGACGGCCCGCGAACGTGGCGCCAGTGCCAGCAGCACCGCCACCATCAGCAGCACCGCGGTCATCGAATGGTTGTTCAGCGAGGGCGCGAACGTGAACATCACGCGCGAGGAATGCAGACCGGCGAGGCAGGCGAGCGCGACGCAGGCGGCGGCCGCCCGGCGGTAGGTGTCGGCCTTGAAGAGCCAGACCAGGCATGCAAGCAGCGCCGCAAACTGCAGGATCAGGAGTACCTGATACGGCCACAGACGCAGGCCCACCAGCTGGTGCGCGAGCTTGACGCCGATCGTCATGAGGGGCCGGTATTCGACGCCCGCGGTAAACGCGTTGACGATCGTTTCACGCCACGTCGTCGACGCGGCCCGGTAGAGAAAGGCGTACAGGTCGACGAACGGCCAGGAGAGCCTGAGGAGCGCAATGCCCAGGATGGACGTCAGGACCAGCGCACACACCGCTGGCACCACCCAGGGGCGGATAACACGTTGACTCATGGGAATGCCGCTCCCTATAGTGCCATGGTGCGCTGGGCGGTGTGGACCGCGACCGTTGCGGTCTTCGGGATCACGTGGATTTATCGCTGGCTGACCATCGATTTCACCAACGACCATTTCGTTCACCTCACACGCGCGCGCCAGATCCTGATCGGCGAGCTGCCGGTCCGCGACTTCTTCGATCCCGGTCTTCCGCTGCACTACTACGCCTCGGCGGCGGCTCTATATCTATCAGGACAGAACCTGCTCGGTGAGGCCGTCCTGACGGTCACGCTGGTCGCTGTCGGCGCCGCGTTGACGTTCTACCTGGCCGCACGAACCTCCCGCTCGATGACGCTCGCGCTGTTCGCCACGATCGTCACCGTCCTCCTCTTTCCCCGCCTCTACAACTACCCGAAGGTCTTTCTCTACCCGCTCGCGCTGGTGCTCATCTGGCAGTACGCCGCTCGCCGGACGACGGCGGCGGCCGTGGCGCTGGCGTGCCTGACGGCCGTGGCCATGCTGTTCCGCCTCGACCACGGGCTCTACATAGGCGCGGCGGCCGGCATCGCGCTGCTGCTCGCAAACGTCGACCGGATCCGCGCTTTTCCGGCTGTCGCCATCCGTTTCGCGGCGGTTGTCGTCGTGCTGCTGCTCCCTTTTCTGCTATTCGTCCAATGGACGGTTGGGCTGCCGGCGTTCGTGTCATCCACCCTGTCGGGGCGCACGACGTTGACCACGGCGCGTGTCCTGGCGATGCCGTTCAGCCTGGACCGGCAGCAGCCATGGATCGCCCTGGATCCGCCGTCCCATCCCAGGATTTCGGTTCGATGGATGCCCGACACCAGTGAGGAGCAACGGCGGGAGCGCGAAACGCGATACGCGTTGCAGGAGGGCATCCGCGACGGCGGCACCTGGAGCTATATCCCTGGCGACACCCGCCGGGAGACCCTCGAGGCGCTCGTCGGCGATCCGCTGATCGCGGACACGCACAACATCGATCGCGAGGCCTTTCAGCCGCTCGTACGAGAGACGTGGATCCAGCGCATGCGCAACCGCGTGCCACCGCTGCGCCTGCGAATCGCGCCCCGCGTGTTGACGCCGGCCAACGCGCTCGTGTGGCTGTACTACGCCACCGTGCTCGTGCCCGTTGTCGCCCTCCTCATGCTGGTCGTGCAATGGCGACGCGGCACGCTGACGCTGTTCGACGGCACAACCATCGGCACGGCCGCCGTGCTGTGCCTGGTCATTCATCAGACGCTGATCCGCAACTCGCCCGACTCGCGGCTGCCTGACGTCGCGGGTCCGACCGCAGTGCTGGGCGCATGGATTGCCGCCCTGGCGTGGCGGACGCGTCGTCACGCCGTGCGCGGGGCGGTGATCGTTGTGGGTGCGATCACGCTGTGGAGCGCAGCAGCGTTCGGAGAAACCGGCGAACGGTTCGTCACCAGTGGAGTTCCCGCGGGTCCATCAGCGGTCATGAACCGCATGCGCGAGGTGACGCGCAGTGTCCGGATGCGTCCGATCGAGTGGTATGCGCCGGAAGGAAGTGCCGGCATCCGCGGGCTGACGCGGTACGTGCTCGAGTGCACGCGGCCGTCGGATAGCGTACTGGCGGGGGGATTCGAGCCGCAGGTCGCGTTCTATGCCGAGCGCCCGTTTGCCGGCAGACAGGTCTATCTGAAGGAGGGCTGGCATTCGTCGGAGAAGGAGCAGCTGGCCACGATCGAGCGGATGCGACAGCAGCGGGTGCCGATCGTGCTGATCAGCATGGTGACCGAGGAAGAGATTCAGAGGGGGTTCGCGCACGTCTATCGATACGTGCGCGAGAACTACCGGGAAGCCGCTCGCGCGTCGTTTGACGGAGACAGGGAGTTCTCGGTGCTTGTGAACAATCGTCTGGAGCCGAGAAGCACGTATCAGGCGCTCGGCCTACCCTGCTATCGCTGAACTGCGGAGCGAGTGCGCGCGTCGAGGACGTTGGCGGCACCCTCGAGGATGTCGAGCTTTACTTCGATCGCCATCAGCTGCTCACGAGCGATGGCAAGCGCCCGTTCCGACTCGGCCAGCCGCGACTGCATCGCCTTCCACTCGGCCTCATCACGACCCGTCAGGCTGGCCTTCTGCTCGGCGGCTGCCCGCGCCTCCTTCAGGCGATGCACCTGATCTTTCAGCTGCTGCTCGAGCGTCGTGGCCCGGGCGCCGGATTTGACGGCGCGTTTCTTCCAGACACGAGCCTCCTTGCCCAGCTTGTGCGCCTGCCGCGACGCCATGGCGTATCGGCCCGCGGGCGCGAGCCCGACTGCCGCCAGCAGCTTGATGACGAGTCTCTTCACTGATGTGCGGATGGCCCTGCGAAGGCGGCGAGTATACTACGCCTCGATGCGGCGCCCGGGACGACGAGGGAGATTGTGAGCAGCGGGAACGACTTCGCGTCGAGGCTCGCCAGGCTCTCCTTCATCCTGAACGACGCGAGCGCACGGCGCCATGCGCCCGCATCCGATCCCGTCGAACAACATCTGGCCAGCCTGCGGCTCGACAGGATTCAGCGGCTCACGCGCGAAGTCGAGGAGCGGACGGGACTCGAGACCGACGAGCTCGACAAAGTGGCGATGCGCCTTCTGCTCGAGGAGTACGCGTCTGCGCTCGTGCATCTGCGGGCGGTCGCCCGTGAGGGTGCGAAGAACGTCCAGGCCGCGCCCGCCGCACTCAAGGACGTGCGGCGCTTTGTCGAGAAGCAGCAAGCTCGCCTGGCGAAACGACCCGCTTCAACTGCACCATCGGGCTGACCGCGCGCCAGTCGAAATCGAGCCGGGTCACCCGTGCGTCGATGCGCCGCTCCGGCGCCTCACCCAGCCCCCACTCCGGCCCGTTCATGTAGAGCACTTCGCTGTTCCATCCGATGTCGCCCCATGGCGCATCCCCCGGCCTCTCCCGGTAGTTCGCGCGCTGCGCGTTCAGCGTCCCGCGACCGACATGAAACACCGGTGTCCCGATATCAACGAGCTGGAAGCCGCTCGCATGCGCCTTCACACAGAAGTTGCCGTCCATGTGAATCTTGGCGTTCCGATAGACCTCGTTGAACCCGCGCAGCTCGTGGTACGACGCGCGATCGAGCAGCAGGAAGTCTCCCGAGGCATTGGTGAAATACGGCGGCCTGATCGAGTTGACCTCCTCCCAGTTCCGATCGTCATGCAGCACATCCCAGTCCATGAACGTGGTGTCGCTGTGGTCCTTGACGTCGTACCTCGGTGCGCGATACAGCACCCCGGATTCGAGCGAGCGGGCCGCCAGAAAGTCGACGGCTCCGCGCCCGAGGTAGATGTCGGTGTTCGTCGTGAGAACGAACTGGCCGCGGGCGCGACGGATTCCGACGTTCTTGGCGATGAACTCCTGGAACTGGATTCTTGGATTGAGCGACAGGGCGTCGTGGTACGCGGGATCGACGACGAAGGACTGCAGATGCGAGGAATCCAGGTTCTCGAAGGCCTCGCCCAGTACGGTTGCGAGATAGGGTCGATCGGCCAGTGGCCGCCACTCCACGAACACGAACTCGTGCGTCACGCCGGCTGCGCTGAGACGCTCGTGGTTGAACCGCAGTGCCCGGAAGAAACGCTTGTTGAAGTCGCCGCCGAAGTCGTCGTTGCGCCCCGTGAAGACTAACGTGAGGTACGGTCCGGAATCAGCCGCTCCCGTCATCGGCGATCTGAGTGGTCGCTCCTCGCGTGGGCGGTGACGCACAGGTGCCACCCAAGTCCATGCTCGAGCGCGCGCATGGCGGGCGACGGCAGCATGTTGAATGGGAACGCCTTCACGTACTGGTATTTCACGTACTCGGGAATGCGATACGGGAAGATGTGATCGGCGAACAGCTCCTCAACGACGAACCCGGACGATTCGACCCACTGCGCCAGCGAGCGGCGAGTGTAGGTATACGTGACGGGACAGCCCGTTTGCGCTTCGGAGCTCCGTGCCACCGCTTCGTCGAGGCGCCAGAACGCACCGTGCGCCTCACGAAACAGGATGCCGAACACCTTCGACGACCAGCGGTTGTAGACCATCAGCTTCAGCGTCGTCTGCGGTCCCGAGAAGAATTGGCGGATCTGGTCCAGTGCACGCTCAGGATGCGGCGTGTGATGGATCACGCCGAACGAGTACACCAGGTCGTACTCCGCCGGCGCCACGAACTCGCTGAGTTGCTCGGCATTGGCTTCGACGAAGGTGATGCGGTCCTGCAGACCGAAGACCTCGGCCCGTCGTCGCGCCAGATCGAGTGACGCGGTGGAGAGATCCACGGCCGTGACCTGCGCACCGGCGCGCGCAAAGTTCATCGTGTCGGTGCCGATGCCGCAGCCGACCTCGAGGACCCGCTTTCCCTTCCATCGCTCGAACTGTGCAAAGCCGGGGATGTGCGGCTCGACGAAGTACTTGCGAGCCTCAACCTGGTCGAAATAAGTGCGGGTGCCGACCGGCTCGGTCGAATGCCGGATGTTGCATGGCCGGCGATTCCAGTACTCCCGAACGTTGTCAATGGAACGATTGCTGAACGCCGTGTGTTCGCTTGTCGTTGAGTGCATGCTGCGCGTGCGGCGGCAGTGTACTACGCAGCGCGAAGGGCCAGCAGCAGCAACGTGACATGAGCTGCCAGACCGATCTCCTGAAGACGGTCAGGATCTGCCAGCGCCGCGGGATCCATCAGGACGACCTCCGAGTCTTCAAGGTCTCGCAACGTCGGCTCGGCGACGATCCGGCAGCCTCGCGCCAGATACAGATGCGCTGTATTGCAACCTTGATTGGCGTTCGTGACGAATGCCCCCAGGCTTTCAATCGTCGCCGGGACTAATCCCAACTCCTCCAGCAGCTCCCGCCGGGCCGCCGCCAGCGGCGCCTCGCCAGCCTCGATCGCTCCACCGGGGAACGTCAGACACACGCGCCGCGGACCGTGCTTGTACTGCCGGAGCATGAGCACGCGCCCATCCACCATCTCCGCAAACACGAGCGCGTAGTCGGGCAGGCGTATGACGTAATAGTCGGGCACCACCCGGCCGTCGGGCAGCCGAACCGACTCGACCGCTACTTCATGAAGCGGCCCGCCACTGAAAACGACCTGGCGGCCCAACGTTTTCCACGCCGTGAGGTCGGCCATGAAGGTTCGAGGAGTATACTGACTGCCGCCCTACGGCCTACTCGGCATTCGTCGGAGATCACAAATGAGGTCCGGTCCAGACCTGGACCCTATCCCTCGGGGCGAACCGCATGAAGATTTCTGTCGTTGGACTTGGCAAACTTGGCTCCCCGCTCGCGGCCGTGTTCGCAAGCAAGGGATTTTCGGTGGTCGGCACCGACCTCAACCCGGCCTTCGTCGAGGCGATCAACCGGGGCGAAGCGCCGGTCGATGAACCCCGGCTTCAGGAGCTGATCGACTCCAATCGAGAACGGCTCCGGGCAACGATGGACGCGGGCGCCGCCGTCGCGGAGACCGATGTCACCTTCATCATCGTGCCGACGCCAAGTGATGCAGCGGGCCGATTCCAGAACGGCTTCATCCTGAACGCCATGGAAGTGGTTGGCGCAGGCCTCCGCCGCAAATCGGGTTATCACGTGGTCGTCGTGACGAGCACCGTGATGCCGGGATCCACAGGCGGCGAGATCCGGGCGGCCCTCGAAGTTGCGTCCGGGAGGACGGTCGGATCACAACTGGGCCTTTGCTATAACCCCGAGTTCATCGCCCTGGGCAGCGTCGTCCGCGACATGCTCTCACCCGACGTGATCCTCATCGGTGAGTCCGACGCGAAGGCCGGCGACACGCTCGAGCGCATCTACCAGCAAAGCTGCGACAATAAGCCGGCCGTGCGGCGCATGAACTTCGTCAACGCCGAGCTGACGAAGATCTCGGTGAACACGTTCGTGACCACCAAGATCTCTTACGCGAACATGCTCGCGGACATCTGCGATCGCCTTCCCGAGGCGGACGTTGACGTGGTGACACAGGCGGTCGGATCGGACACGCGGATTGGAAACAAATACCTGCGGGGCGCCATCGGCTTCGGTGGTCCGTGCTTTCCGCGCGACAACGTCGCCTTTGCCGCACTGGCGAGGTCGGTTGGGGCAAGAGCCGAACTGGCCGAAGCCACCGACATCGTGAATCGGTACCAGGTGGAACGCGTACTCGGCGCGGTGTCCGGCCGGCTTCAGCTGCCTGGACCAGTCGGCATTCTTGGCCTGTCCTATAAGCCCGATACGGCCGTGATCGAACAGAGCCAGGGCGTGGCGCTCGCGGCCAGGCTGATGGAAGAGGGCTACCCCGTGATCGGCTACGACCCCAAGGCACTGCCGAACGCACGCGCCGCCCTGTCGAGTTCGTTCATGGCCGCGGAATCTGCCGCCGACTGTGTTCGCCGATCGGCGCTCGTCGTCGTGATGACGCCCTGGCCGGAGTTCCGCTCGATACCGTCCGCGGCCTTCACACGCACGCCGCAGCTGACGGTCATCGACTGCTGGCGCCTGTTCGCCCGCGAGGAGGTCGGCAGCGTTGCCAACCTGATCTACCTTGGCCAGGGCGCGACGGCAGCGAATCCACAGTTCGCCTGATTCCTGGTGCATGTCTGACACGTCCAAATCCGATCTGATCGTCGTTACCGGCGCCGGTGGATTCATCGGCGGCCACCTCATCGCCGACCTTCGCCGCCAGGGATTCAAGCGGCTCCGTGCCATCGACATCAAGCCGCTCGACCACTGGTATCAGCGCTTCGATGACGTCGAGAACCTGAGCCTGGATCTAAGCCGCATGGACGCGTGCGAGCGCGCCTGCGAGGGCGCCGCCCTCGTGTACAACCTGGCCGCCGACATGGGCGGCATGGGCTTCATCGAGCTGAACAAGGCGCTCTGCATGCTGACGGTGCTGATCAACACCCACATGCTGGCAGCCGCGCGCGAGGCGGGCGTCAAACGATTCTTCTATTCATCCTCCGCCTGCGTGTATGCCGCGGAAAAGCAGACGACGGCCGCCGTCACGCCGCTGAGGGAACCAGATGCCTATCCGGCGATGCCGGAGGACGGTTACGGCTGGGAGAAGCTGTTCAGCGAGCGCATGTGCCGGCACTTCACCGAGGACTTCGGCCTGCAGACTCGCGTCGCGCGTTACCACAACGTCTACGGCCCGTACGGCACCTACGACGGGGGACGCGAGAAGGCACCGGCCGCTGTGTGCCGGAAAGTGATCGCAGCGGAGCTCTCAGGGTCCGGCGAGATAGAGATCTGGGGCGACGGGGAGCAGACGCGCAGCTTCACATTCATCGACGACTGCCTCGTCGGCACCCAGGCGCTGATGAACAGCGCCGTGACGGAACCGCTGAACATCGGCAGCGACCAGCTCGTCACCATCAATCAGCTCGTCGACATCGTCGAGTCGATCGCCGGGGTCACGCTTCGGCGACGATACAAGCTGGACGCGCCAAAGGGTGTGCGTGGGCGGAACAGCGACAACACGCTGATCAAGCAGAAGCTTGGCTGGGCCCCCTCTGTCCGCCTCGAAGAGGGCATGCGACAGACCTACGAGTGGATCCGCGGCGAGATGGTCGGTCCGGCGCGAAAGGTGTTCGTATAACATCGGCTCGACAATTCAATGGCGATCGAACGCGTAGATCGCGGTCGCGTCTGCATCCTGCTGCCGGTCCTGAACGAAGCAGCGAATATCGAAGCTCTGTGCGCGCGGATTGCAGCCGCACTGGAGCATTGGCGATACATCATCTGTTTCGTCGATGACGGCAGCAGAGACGGCACGATCGAGGTCATCCAGCGCCTGAGCGGCGCCGTCCCGGACCGTATTCATCTCATCCGCCGCCGAAAAATGATGCGAGGGTCGCAGCGAGGCAGTGCGCTGATAGCGGCGCTGCAATGGGCCCTCAGCCGGAACGACGTCACGTTCATCGTTGAAATGGATGGCGACCTGTCGCACCGGCCCGAGGAGCTTCAACGCGGACTGCAGGCCATCGAAACCGGCGAAGCGGACGTCGTCATTGCGTCGAAATATCGGCCAGGGAGCTCCGTCGTCAACCGCCCGCCAGCGCGACGAGCGGTCAGCTTTGTCTGCAACCACGCCGTGCGGCTGCTGCTGAACCGGCGTATCTCCGACTACAGCAACGGATATCGCTTCTATACGCGCCGTGCAGGACTCGCAATCGCGGGATCGCAAATCCGTTACGGCAGTCCCATTTACCTGAGTGAGGTCATGGCAATCTGGCTTCACGATGGGTTTCGCATCGCGGAAGTCGATTCCACGTACGTCGGACGCCACGAAGGGCTGTCCAAGCTGCGCCCGATGGATCTGCTCAAGGCGGCCATCGCCATCTGTGAAATCTCGTGGCGGTATCACACCGGACGATTCGGCGTCCTCGGCGTTCACGATGAGCCGACAACGCCAGGCCGCGCTTCCGCCGCCAACGAGTGACCTCCCGGACTATCCGGCTGGTTTCTGCAGCACTGCCCAGTGCAGGATTTCGCTCCCGCGCATGCGATCGAACAACTGCAGCGCGGAGATCGCCTGCTGCACCGGCCAGGCGGTGTTGATGTCGGCGGATCCGAGCGCGCGATGACCGGCCGACTGGACCTGCAGTCCGGACATCGCGGCAAGATGACGGATCCCCTTCTCTGACAGATACTGCACGTGTTCGGGTAGAAACAACCGCTGGCACAGCCATGCTGGCCGTCCCGCGGTCATCGTCGCGATCAGGCGTCCCGCCTGATACACCGACGACCCGATGTTCGGCGTCTCGAGATAGCACCAGCCGCCAGGTTCGATCCGGCTCTCGACATCGCGCATGAAGGAGATCGGATCGGTAACGTGTTCGAGGACATCGACGATGGTCACCAGACCGAAGCCGCGAAGCGTGGGTACTCCGGCAAGATCCGAATGGTACGCCTCGATCCCCGCCTCGTGGGCAAGAGTCACCGCTCGGGCGGCGACATCGATGCCGACGGCCTGCGTCGCGAAGAGTTCGGCGGCGGCGGCGAGCAGGCCGCCAGTGTCACAGCCGATGTCGAGATGCTTCCTGCCGCGTAGCGAGGCTACTGTCTCCGCACCCAGCCTGCGGCCGATGGCCGCGCATCGCTGCCGGATCCGCTCCTGGTCGGCACGGCGGCCGGCGAAATAGGGATGGTCGAAGTACTCGGCGGTGTCGTGGAGCGCCGCGAGCGCACCGCCGCCGGGCCGCGGCAGGGCGGTCAGCGAACCGCACTCTTCGCAGCGGAAGAGCGTGAAATACGGCATCCCGACGTACGGATGCAGGGCCGTTCGGGCGCAGACGACGCATGCGCGATGTGGATTCGGCAATAGCACCGTGAAAGCAGGCGGTGAAACGCGGCGTGCCCGTTGCAGTCCGGCGTTCAGCGCGAGAGTATAACGAGTCCGCCGAAACTGTCCGGCACATGATAACAACCGCGATCGCCCGTCCACCGTCGACGACATGGTCTCGAACCGAACGCACCGTCTTCTGGTGCGTGGCGATCGTGGCGTGGCTTCTGGCGGCGGCGTACTCGCTGTACATCGATCGCGAGGTCTTTGCCGACGAAACCGGACTGTATAACGCCGTCTACACGTTCGTCGAAACCGGACGAATGACCTATCCATTGCACGGGCAGCCTGACTTCATGACCGTGCATCCGCCGACTCATTACCTCATTCTGGGATCTTTGACGAAGCTCGGACTCTCGCTCTTCACGGCGGCAACCGTTCCAATCTTGGTGCTGTTCGCCGTGATGATCGCAGCAGCCGGGACAGGAGGGCTGTCGTTGGCGTTCGCCGTTGCAGCCGTTCTCGGGTGCTTCTCGGCGAACTTGATCTGGGCCGACTACTTCCTCGTCAGGCCTGATCTGCACCTAACGATGGCATGGTTCACGGGGCTGGTGCTGCTGGAAGCCGCGAGGAGCCGGCGCTGGTCGCCTCTCCGGCTCGCGGCCGGAACGGCGGTTTCCGTCTATGCCGGGACACTTCACTACTGGGGGATCGCAGCGCTTGCGGGTCCTGTCGTGTATGCAGCCGCGCTGGCCGTCGACGCGCGTCGAACTGTCCCGCTTCGTTCGAGAATCCTCGCAATGACTGGCGGCGGGCTTGCCGTCGGACTTCCGTTCCTGCTTGGATTCCTGATCCCGCTCTGGGATCCGATTCGCGAAATGGTGCGAAGCGTCCAGGGCGATGGCGGCATGGTGGCGGCGGTGCAGCGCCATATGACCGCGTACGACAGTCTCTCGCTGCGGCTCGCGGACGGGTGGCGCACGAGAACGATTGTGACGATGCTCACCGCGCCCCTCCTGGACTGGCATATTCCCGCCGTGCTCGTCGCGGGAGTGTCGCTCTGGTACCTGCGCCATCGGGTGTTTGCCACCGCTGGTCTCGCACTGCCGGCGTTCGTCCTTCTTGCCAGTCAGGGCAAACCAACCGGCCACACGCTCTACCTGACACCAGAGATGACGCTGTACCTCACAGCTGCGTTTGCCGCCTGCTTCGACGCGTTGAGGTGGCTGGCGGCGAGTTCGTCGTGGCTGCGGCGTGTCCCGGCGTACGCAGCCGGGGTGTCGGTCATCGTAGCGACGCTTATCGCCGTGCCCAACTCGTCAGGCAATACCTGGCACTGGACACACTCCCTTCATGACATGGAGTCGTCCCGGGCAGCGGCGTTTCGGATTGTTGGAGACGGCGCGCTGGTGGGTATGGCGTCGCTGGGGCCGTGGTACTCGGCTGGCGGCCGTTATGCGTGGTACGCGGCGAACGACTTGACCGAGGTGAATCAATCAGGCGGAGATGTGGGGCCGTTCCTCGATTCCGCTGACGCCTTCGTGATTGACATCGACTGGTGGCACGCGCTGCCGAACCTCGCACCCGTCGGGGAATGGTACGAGGATGGGCGGCTGTCGCTCCTTGGTTTCGTCCTGCCGACGACGCGGAGCGGCCGGCATCAACTGAACCTTTTCGTCGGGCGCCAGAAGGCGGACAGGATTCGAGGTTACTTCATCGACGGGGCCGGGGCCCGGATGTTCGAGCAGCGAGATGGCGGGGGGGCCGTGTTCTCCGTCTGGCAGTGCCCGGTACCGGTTGACGACAACAGGTTCCACGACGCCTTCTATCAGTTTGCATTTCATTACGACCAGGCTCCGTCACCCTCGAGCAGGACGCTCCTGCTCGTCGGAAGTATGGCCAGCGCGTTTTCGAGCATTGAACGCACGGCCGGTAGCCTGAATTGCCGCGGTAAGGACGTTGTGCACGGCGACCTCCGACCAGTCAAGCAG
>Ga0247825_10002656_pt1 | contig 11794 bp, 11 predicted proteins | sample 13C_Vanillin_Day_FD_194413 | JGI IMG/M metagenome (GOLD analysis project Ga0247825, IMG submission 194413) | Soil microbial communities from agricultural site in Penn Yan, New York, United States - 13C_Vanillin_Day48 | ecosystem: Environmental > Terrestrial > Soil > Agricultural land | place... | reverse complement strand
CCTGAGACCCTCTTGCAAAACACAGTGTTGAAAGGCGGGCCTCGCACGAGCGCGAGGAGGGACGGGCGCCGGCGCGAACCCGGAGGCGTGGACGACGACGAGCACGAGATCAGGCTCGAGGCGGCGGCGCTGCTCTTGGACTCCGCAGCGGACGAGCTCGACCTTGCGGGCGCCCACGCGCGCCGGGCCGCCGAGCACTTTCGCGCGGACGAGTCGGCGCGGGCGCTCTCCCACGCGTGGGCCGCGCTGGGCCACCTGAGGACCGGCGAGGACCGCCTTGTTGCACACGCCCACGAGCACAAGCAGCCCGCTTCCGCGACGGACCCATAGCCCCGAAGGCGTCCGGGCTGCCCAGTAGCCTGTGCCCGTGTCGGCCCGGATCGTCGCGGTTGCGAACCAGAAGGGCGGCGTCGGCAAGACGACGACCGCTGTCAACCTCGCCGCCTGCCTCGCCGAGGCGGGCGAGCGGTGCCTGCTCGTCGATCTCGACCCGCAGGCGAACGCGACCTCGGGACTGGGACGCCGCGCGAACGGGGTCTCGACGCTCGACCTGCTCGACGGGCTTCCGCTCGCCCAGCTGACACGGCCGAGCTCCTTCCCGAACCTCGACCTCGTGCCGGCGAAGGCGGAGCTCGCGGCGACGAGCGTCCAGCTCTCGGCGCTGGCGGGCGGCGAGCGGTACCTGTCCGACGCCCTTGCCGGCGACGCGACCGATGGCTACGGCTTCGTCTTCCTCGACTGCCCGCCGGCCTTCGGCCCGCTCACCGTCAACGCGCTCGCGGCCGCCGACCGCGTCCTCGTCCCCGTGCAGGCCGAGTACTACGCCCTCGAGGGTCTCTCGCAGCTGCTCGGCTCGATCGACCTCGTCAAGCGCCGCCTGAACCCGGCGCTCGGCGTGGCGGGGATCCTCCTCACCATGGTCGACGCACGGACGCGCCTCGCCGGGGAGGTCGAGGAAGAGCTGCGGCGGCACTTCGGCTCGCTGGTCTTCGCGACCACGGTGCCGCGGTCGATCCGCCTCGCCGAGGCGCCGAGCCACGGTGTCCCCGCGATCGCCTACGACCGCCGCTCCGCCGGCGCGGAGGCGTACTGGAAGGTGGCGATGGAGCTTGTCGAGCGCGCCTGAGGCACCGAGCCCCCGCCGCGGCCTCGGCCGCGGGCTGGAGGTGCTCGTCGGCGGCGGCGAGACCGGCGGCGCCGAGTTGATCCAGCTGCCCCTCGACGCGATCCACCCGAACCCGAAGCAGCCTCGCCGCCGGTTCGAGCCGGACGCGACCGCCGGCCTCGCGTCGTCGCTCAGGCACCAGGGCGTCCTCCAGCCCGTGGTCGTGCGCCCCCGGGCTGCGGGCGGCTACGAGCTGATCGCAGGCGAGCGGCGCTGGCGGGCCGCCCGCGAGGCCGGTCTCGACACGCTCCCGGCGCTCGTGCGGCAGACGGACGACCGCGAGACGCTCCTCCTCTCCCTCGTCGAGAACGTCGCGCGCGAGGACCTCTCACCCGTCGAGGAGGCGCGGGCCTATGCGGTCCTCGTCGACGAGTTCGAGCTCACGCTCGGCGACCTCGCCGAGCGCGTGGGCCGCTCGAAGGCGGGTGTCTCGAACCGGCTTCGCCTGCTCGATCTGCCCGAGGAGGTCCTCTGGATGCTTGCCCGGGGCGAGCTGACCGAGGGGCACGCGCGCGCCGTGCTCTCCGTACCCGACGACGACGGCCGCCTGCGGCTTGCGCGGCGGGCGGCACGCGACGGCCTCACGGTCCGCGCGACCGAAAGGGCGGCGCAGGAGAGCGGCGCCCGCCGCCGACCCCGGTCGTCACCCGTCGACCCTGCTCTGGCCGAGCGGGCGCGGCACGCGGCCGAGCGGCTCACCGGCCTCCCCGCGCGGGTTTCGGCAGGGAAGCTCGAGCTCCATTTCGGCGACGAGACACGGCTCGCCGAGCTCGTCGAGACGCTCGAGTCGCTGTAGGCGCCCCGTCCCTCCGCTACACTCGTCGGCCGCCGGGCGATTAGCTCAGTCGGTTAGAGCGCCGCTCTGATAAGGCGGAGGTCCCTGGTTCGAATCCAGGATCGCCCACCTCCTCTGCGCGAGACGGTCATCTGCCAGGCAGGTCGCCGTCGCTGCGACGCGCCTCCGATCACGGGGCTTGACCCGCGAGGGCCGTGTCTACACTGAGATACGGGTCATGCAGGAGATGACGGTCTACGGCGTGAGCTTCGACCTCGTCGGCAAGCAGCCGATCGTCCTGCTTCGAACGACCGAGGGACGGACGTTTCTCCCCATCTGGATCGGGCATCCCGAGGCGGCGGCGATCCTCATGCGACTCCAGGGCCAGGACCCGCCGCGGCCGCTCACGCACGACCTGACTTGCGCGATCATCGACTCGCTCGACGCGTCCGTGGAGCGCGTGACCGTGACCGAGCTCCGCGACAGCACGTTCTTCGCACAGATCACGCTCGTGCTCAAGGGGACCGAGATCGAGATCGACTCGCGCACGTCGGACGCGATCGCGATCGCGCTCCGGACCGACGCCAAGATCTTCGCGGCCGACGACGTGATCGAGGAGTCCGGCGTGCAGTTCGAGGGAGACGAGCCCGACTTCGCGCACACGGGCAGCGTGATGAGCCTCGGCGACGTCGACATGAACGAGTTCCGCCAGTTCCTCGACCGGGTGACGCCCGACGAGTTCGCGACCGGCGAGGACGAGCCCGAGTAACTCTAGGCCCCGCCGAGCTCGCGCTTCGTGAGCGCGAGCAGCTCGTCGACGAGGCGGTCGAGGCCGTCGTCGGAGAGCGGCCCGTCGTTCGAGGCCCTGAGCTCCTCCCGGAGACGCCGCTACCGGTCCTCGTCCAGGCGGGGGGTGCCGTGCTCGTCCTTCAGTCGCCACAGCTCGCCGACGAGCCGCAGCCGGAGGTTGACCGCCTCGACGATCGCCCGGTCGTTCTCCGCGACCCGACGCCGCAGCTCGGCGAGGCGCTCCTCGGCCGTCACACCGTCACCGCCGCGATCAGGGCGATCCCGTTGAACAGGGCATGGAGCGCGATCGTCGGGTAGATGCTGCCGGTCGTGAGCCGCACCCACGCGAGGATCAGGCCGAAGATCGTGAGGACGGGCAGGGCGATGAAGAGCCCGTGGGCGAGACCGAACGCGAGCGCGGTCACCACCACCGCAGCCCCGTTCCCGAACGCGTCCCTCACGGCGGCGAAGCCCAGCCCCCGGTACGTCAGCTCCTCGACGACCGGCGCGACCCCGGCGACGACGACGAAGTTCGCCACGAACGGGGCTGCGCGGCCGGAGTCCCACCCGTCCGGGACGAGGCCCTGCTCCTTCCCCGCCTCGAGAAAGACGTTGAGGACGGCCCCGATCACCCAGATCGAGACCAGCGCCGTGGCGACTCGGCCGGCGGCCTTCGCCCAGGACGCGGGTCGCACCAGCCCGAGCGTGGCCGGCGCAAGGCCCCGTGCGATGAAGAGGACGATCGCCAGGATGATCGCGTACTGGACGAGCCCGCCGATCGCCGACGACCAGCGGTAGAGGAGGTCGTCGGGCGTGTCGCCCGTGTCTGCGAGGTTGGCCGCGTACGAGAGCGCCGCGAGGGCGGTGACGAGGATCGCCCAGCCGGCCAGTCGCGAGCGCGGGACCTCGGTCACGCGACCCAGTACCACAGCGCCCATCGAACCACGTTCACGGCGAGGCCCGCGCAGAGAACTGCGACGACCACCACGTTCACCTTCCGGTTGCGCCCGAGCACGGCGAGGGCGATCAGGCAGGGGAACGCCGCGAGCGCGAGCCGGGGAAAGGAGTACAGGCCGCCGAGCCGTTCCGAGGGGAAGGCCATCGGGAGCGCGAGGGCGGCGAGCGAGTAGATTCCGTACGCCGCGCCGAGCACGCGCCAGGCCACGACCGCCAGCGCGATGAACGCGATCGCGAGCAGCGGCCCGACGACGTCTCCCTCCCCGATCGCCTGGACGAGCCCGCCGAGCGGCCCGAGCGGCGCCAGCGACCGGTCCCAGATCCGCTGCGCGTCGAGGAACGCGAGGCCGTGACCGATCCATGCCTCGAGCACGATCGGATAGACGAGGAACAGGGCCGCGGGGACGGCGAGCGTGCAGAGCGCGCGGGCGCGCCGCTCGGAGCGCCACGCGAAGAGCGCGAGCGCCGGAAGCAGCGCGAGACCCTGGGCCCTCGTCAGGATCGCGAGCCCCGCCGCGACGGACGCCCAGCCGAGCCGGCCCCGCTCGGCGAGGACGAAGGTCCCGATCGCGAGCGCGAGGAACAGCGCCTCCCCGTAGACGACGCCGAGGAAGAGCGAGGTTGGGAACACGGCCAGGTAGAGCACCGCCCGCCGTGCGTCGCCGCCGCCGAGCCGTCTCCGGGCGAGGTCGTGGAGAAGCACGAAGGCGGCGGCGCCCGCCGCGAGCGAGACGAGCACGCCGGCGACGAGGTAATGCCCGTCCAGCACGCGACCCAGCCCGGCGACGACGGCCGGGTAGAGCGGAAAGAAGGCGGCGGTGCTCGAGGGCCACCGGTAGCCGGATTCCGCGATGCGCAGGTACCAGTCGCTGTCCCATCGCGCGAGGACGTCGAACCAGTCGCCGACCTCGTGCAGGCGCGGCGTATCCCAGCGGCCGCGCGACGGGTTCAGATGATCGTCGAAGAGGAGCACGGTCCCGGCTGCGAGCGACCAGATCGCGAGCCGGCTCCAGGCGAAGATCGCGAGCGCGCTCCTCATGGCGAGAGAGGGCGGTGGGGCCTCACCGCGGCCGGCTCCGGGCGCGCGCCACGATCCTGCGAACGGCGCCGCGCACGCGGCGACCATACCGCGTCGCTCGCTCGGCGGCGAGGTGCCGGGGTCGCCGCGGAGAACCCTTTGGTGACCATGGCTACCATCGCCCAATGAGCCCCTCGCGGCGACCGCGCCCGAGGCGCAGGCCTGCGCCGACGCCGATCCGCCCACGGCGCCGCAGGCGGCGGTCCAGCCACCGTGGCCGGCTCGTCGCCCTGCTGCTCGGCCTGGTCGTGCTCGCCGCCGCCGGCATCGCCGGCGCGACCGCCGTGCTGACCTTCGCCCCGCGCTGCGACCTGGGTGCGCTCCGTCCCGTGAAGATCGGAGAGAACACGTTCGTCTACGCCGCCGACGGCTCGCTGCTCGGGGCGATCCCGGCGGAGCGGAACCGGCAGGTGGTGCCGCTCCGGCGGATGTCCCGCTGGCTGCCTCTCGCCACGGTCGCGATCGAGGACAGGCGCTTCTACTCCCACGGCGGGATCGACGCGGAGGGCATCGCCCGCGCGCTCTGGCGCGACGTGAAGGCAGGCGAGGTCGTCGAGGGCGGCTCGACCATCACGCAGCAGCTCGTCCGGACGCTCTACATCTCGAGTGAGCGGACTGTCGAGCGGAAGGTCACCGAGGCCTGTCTCGCCGTGAAGCTCGACCGCAAGTGGTCGAAGGACCAGATCCTCGCGAGATATCTGAACTCGGTGTTCTACGGCAACCTCGCGTACGGCGCAGAGGCGGCGTCGCACACGTACTTCTCGCGCTCCGCGAGCCGGCTGACCCTGTCCCAGGCCGCGCTCCTCGCCGGGCTCACGAAGGCGCCCTCCTCCTACGATCCGTTGGCCGACCCGGCGGCCGCCGTCGCACGGCGGAACGTGGTGCTGCGCGCGATGCTGCAGCAGGGGGTGATCACGCAGCGGCAGTTCGCGAGCGCCAGCCGGAGCCGCTCGCCGGGGCTCCGTCCCGGGAACCTCTACGAGGAGATCCGCCAGCCGTACTTCTTCGGATACGTGCGCAACCAGCTCGTCCGCGCCTACGGGGCGGAGACCGTCCGGTCGGGTGGCCTGCGTGTCTACACGACGATCCAGCCGCGGCTGCAGCGCCTCGCCAGCCAGGCGATCTCCGGCACGCTGACCCGTCGCGACGACCCCGCCGCCGCACTGATCTCGATCGACCCGGCCTCGGGCGCGATCCGAGCGATGACCGCGATCGTCCCCGGCCGCGCGAACAACCAGTTCAACCTCCTCTCGCAGGCGCGGAGGCAGCCGGGCTCGACGTTCAAGACGTTCGTCCTCACGGCGGCGGTCGACCGCGGGATGGACCCCGACTCGACGTACTACGTCTCGGCGCCGTTCACCTACCGGCCGCACGAGACGGGGAGCTGCGAGGACGAGACGTGGTGGTGCGTCAAGACGTACGACTCGAGCTACACCGGCTGGACGTCGGTCACGAACGCGACGCTCCGCTCGGACAACACGGTCTACGCGCAGCTGACCCTCGACGTCGGCCCTGCGCGCGTCGCGTCGATGGCGCGGAGGCTCGGCGTGCGGACCCCGCTCGACGTGCGGGGCCAGTTCGTGCCGGCGATGGGGCTCGGCTCGATCGCGGTCTCGCCGCTCGACATGGCTTCCGCCTACGCGACGCTCGCCGCCGGCGGCGTGTACTCCGAGCCGACCGCGATCCGCAAGGTCGTCCTCCCGAGCGGGAAGCTCGACACGCGCTGGGCGAGCGACCGCCGCCGGACACGCGTCGTCCCGGACGGGGTCGCCTCGGTGGTGACGAGCATCCTCGAGGACAACATCCGCTACGGCACCGGTACGCGCGCGGCGCTCGACCGGCCGGCAGCGGGCAAGACCGGGACGACCGACGAGCACGCGGACGCGTGGTTCGTGGGCTACACGCCGCGGCTCGCGACCGCCGTTTGGATGGGCTACACGCGTGGCGAGATCCCGATGCTCGACGTGCACGGCATCTCCGTCTCGGGCGGCAGCTTCCCCGCCGAGATCTGGCGCCGGTTCATGTCGCCCGCGCTCGAGGGCACCCCGGTGGTGGACTTCCCGGAGCCGAGCCAGCCGGCGGTCTTCTCGACCTGGGAGCGCGGGCCGAACGCCCTCTCCTACGACCCGTACTACGTCGCCCCCACACCCGAGACCACCGAGACGAAGACCACCGAGACGACGGGTGACGCCGCCGGCGGGAAGGGCGGCAAGGCGCAGGGCAACGGGTCGCCCGCCGGCGCCGGCCGGTGAGGGAACGCCCGGCGCTCGTCGCCGGCCTCGCAACCGCCTGTCTCGTCGGTGCGGCATCGCTGCTCGCCTGGCAGGACGGCTCCCCGCTCGTGCCCCGCGACGGAGGGACGGCCGACCAGGGAACCGCCTGGCCGTTCCTCGTGCTCCTCGTGGGCGCCTTCGTCACGTACCTGGCCGGCCTCGCGCTCCTGCGGCGCACGTCTGCGCGGGTGCAGGCCGCCCTCGTCGTCGCGGCGCTCGTCCAGCTCGTGCCGCTGGCGGCGCCGCTCCTCCTGTCCACGGACGCCTGGACGTACTGGGGCTACGGCTGGATCGCGGCGGAGGGGGGCGGCAACCCGTACGTGGACCCGCCGTCGGCCTTCCCAGAGAGCCCTGCCGCGCCGTATCTCGGGGCCGACTGGCGCGACACGACCACGGTCTACGGCCCGGTCTTCACAGGGCTCTCCGAGCCGGTCGCGACAGTCGCAGGCTCGTCCTCCGACGCCGCCGCGTGGCTTTACAAGACCCTGGCGGCAGCCGGGATGCTGGCCGCGTGCCTGGCGGTCGCCTCCGTTGCGAACCGCAAGGCCCTGGCCGCCGCGTTCGTCGGCTGGAACCCGGTGGTCGCCGTGCACGCCGCGGGCGGCGGCCACAACGACGCTCTCGTCGCCGGCCTGGCCGCGCTCGCGGTCGCGCTCGCCCTCCGCCGGCGCCACGACCTCTCCGGCGTCGTCTGGGTGGTCGCGGTGCTGGTCAAGTGGGTGCCGCTCGTCTTCCTCGCGCTCTCGTCGCTCGCGGCGCGCGCTCGTTCCCGGCCGCTCGGGTGGCGGGGCCTTGCCGGCGCGGCCGTCACCCTCTGCGCGATCGCGACCTGGCTCTACGGGCTCGACTGGCTGCGGGCCGCGGAGCCGCTCGCGGGAAACGCGGCCCGCGAGACGAGCTACGCCGTTCCCTCCCGGCTCGAGTCGCTCGGCGTTCCGCACGGCGTGGCGCTCGGCCTTGCGATCACCGCTCTCGTCCTAGGGCTCGCATGGCTCGCCCGCGACGCGCTGGACGGTCGCGCCCGGCTCGGCCTGGCGGCATGCCTGGTGCTGGTCACGACCCCGTATCTCGCGGTGTGGTACCTGGCCTGGGCGGTCGCGCTCGCGGCGCCGGAGGAGGAGCGCGCGTCGCGGCTCGCGGCGCTCGCGCTCACCGCGTACCTCCTCCCGCAGACGATCCCGCTGTAGTTGGCTCGCAGGCGGGCGCTGTCGCGGTCGCAAACCACCGCGCTCTATGTCTCGCGATGGAGGACGAGGATGCCGTCCTCCTCGAACACGACGCGGAACCGGCCGCCCGAGCGAAGCCGTGCCACCGCCCGCTCGAGGTCTGCGGCCCGCCCGAGCCGATCGCGGTAGCTGGGCCGCTCGAGGTCGACGGCGACCCACTCCGCCTCGCCGAGCACAGGGAAGCTGAACACGCGCCGCCGCTCCGAGAGATGGGCTCCGAGCCCGTTCGTGGCACTGACGGGCGCGTTGGCCGGGATCAGCCGCACCGCACGTTCCGCGACCCGCGCATGGCCTCCGACGACATGCTCCCGGGCGCCGAGGTCCGCGCCGAGCGGCACGTGGCTCCAGATGGGGAGTGGCCCGAGCAGGAACCCCGAGACGAGGGTCGAGACGACGATCGCGCGTCCCTCGGGGCGCCGCGCCCACGCATACCTCCGGCGGAGCCGCGCCGCCCCGAGCACGGCGGCGACCATGAGCCCCGGGAGCGCGCCGGCGGTGTAGTGGAAGTGGATCGAGGTCTGCGTGCGCGTGTCGGAGAGGAGGCTGAGCGCGATCTCGGGCGCTGCGGTGAGCGCCGCCAGCGGCGCGAGCAGCGGAAGCGCGAGGAGCGGCAGCAGCAGCTCGGCCAGATAGGCGACGTCCCGACCGTGCGTGACGGCCGCGATGATCTTCCCCGGATCCGTGACGGCGGTCTCGAGGATGCCGCTCGGCGAGCCTCCGATCTCCCCGTAGCGTCCCTCGAAGCGCGAGCTCCCAGAGATCGAGTAGTGCGGGATCACGAACGCGAACGCGAGGAGCGTCACGGCGAGCCCTGCGACGGCGATCACTCCGCCCGCCCACCGGCGCCCGGGACGGAGCATGTACCACGCCCCCATCGCCGCGACCACGACCCCGATCTGCTCCTTCGTCAGGCACGCGGCGAGCGCAACGACGGCGAACGGCACGAGGCGGTCCTCGTCGAGGAACCAGAACCCCCAGAGCAGCAGCGGCGTCGCGAGCGCCACCGCGTGGAAGTCGTCGAGCGCGAGCCACTGCGTGGCCGGGTAGAGGAGGTAGCCGAGCGCGAAGCCGGCGGCCGCCCAGTCCGAGTCGAGGTGCTTGCGTCCGAAGAGATAGAGCGGCACCGCGCCGGTGGCGATCGCCCCCGCCTGGCAGACGAGGAGGAGCGAGGCATCGGGCCAGAGCCACCAGAGGGGTGCGAACACGACCAGGAGCGGCTCGAAATGGGCGCCGAGCCGCGAGATCTGCGCCCCCGTCAGCGCGGTCACCGAGAGGACGTCCCCGTGGGCGGTCGACCACACCGCCTGGACGGCGTTCCCGAGGTCGAACCGCCCGCTCCAGAAGGCGCGGTGCTGGAGCACCGCGAGCGCGCCGAGCCCTGCCGCATACGCCGCGGCCCCGGCGGCCACGAGGCCGCCGGGCCGGAGCCTCACCCCGTGACCGTCCGCTCGAGGAGCTCGCGCCACCGTGCGCCGAGCACTACCTCGGAGGCGCGCTTCTCGTAGGTGAGTCTCCCGGCCTCGCCGATCCGCCGGGCCAGGGCATCGTCGCCGGCTACGCGCCGGATCGCATCCGCGAGCGCCTGTCCGTCTCCCGGCGGCACGAGCAGCGCATCGGCGTCGTGCGTGAGAAGCTCTCTCGCGCCGGGCGTGTCCGCAGTGATCACCGGACGAGCGCACGCGAGAGCCTGGAAGACTTTGTTCGGGATCACGCGCGCCGCCTTCGCGCCGGTCCCGAAGATCCCGAGCGCGCACCCCGCTTGGCGGTAGGCATCGGGAAGCGCCGCGTACTCGATCCAGGGGACGTGTTCCACGTTCGCCGGGCGGTCGGCAAGGAGCGCTGCGAGCTGGCCGGCGCCCGCGACCACGAACGGGATCTCGGGTGCAAGCGCGGCGGCGGTGAGGATCGTGTCGAGGCCGTGGAGCGGGATCAGTTTTCCCACGAACAGAGCGTGGAATACGCCCGGCTCCGTGGGGCCGGGCCGGAAAAGCGCGTCCTCCGCGCCGACCAGCGCAACCTCGACCCGCTCTTGGGCGAGGCCGTACGTCCGGAGGAAGTAGCCGGCGTGGGCCTCCGTGTCCGCGACGACGAGGTCGGCACTCCGAAATGCACGGCGGTCGAGCGAGCGCAACGCGAGAGCACGGGGCGAGCTGGACGAGACCACACCACGGTCCCCGACCAGAGTGTCCGCCAGCGAGACCAGTGGGTTGAAGACGACCGGCCTGCCGCGCGCGGCGCGCCGCGCCGCCAGCATGTCGGCATGGCCAGGATACCCGACGATCAGCGCGTCCGAATCATCCGCTCGCGTCCGCGAGAGGGCGAGCTCCGCGCGAGCGAGCCGTGCGACGGTGGCCAAGCTCGGTGACCAGTTGTGCCGCCCCCACACCTCGCGGTGCCGCTCGACCACGGTCACGCCTGCGCGGCGGAGGCAGGAGACGACCTGGGTGTTCCGCGGGGACGTCCGGTCGTACGTCCCGAAGTAGAGGACCTTCAGCGGAGGATCTCGTCGACGAGGCGGGACGGGCGATCGTCAGTCGCGCGGAAGCGCTCACGATGCTGGCTCGTGACGAGCTCGGAGAGCAGCCCGAGCGAGAGGAACTGGATCCCGACCACGACGAGCAGCACGCCGAGGAGCAGCAGGGGCCGCTTCCCGATCGCCTCTCCGCTGAGCTTCTCGATCGTGAGGTAGACGAGGATTCCCATGCCGATCGTCCCGAGGATCAGGCCGAGGCCGCCGAAGAGGTGTAGCGGCCGGTGCCGGTAGCGGCTCATGAACGAGACCGTCAGGAGGTCGAGGAACCCACGCGCGTACCGCTCGAATCCGTAGCGGCTGCGTCCGTGCTCGCGGGGACGATGGTTCACGGGCAACTCCGTTACCCGGAATCCGAGGTCGTGCGCGAGGACGGGAACGAAGCGGTGCAGCTCGCCATAGAGGTCGATGTTTCGGGCCACCTCGACGCGCATCGCCTTGAGCCCACAGTTCATGTCGTGAAGATGGACGCCCGAAAGCCAGCCGGTCACGGAGTTGAACACGCGCGAGAACGCCCGGCGAGCGAACGGGTCGTTCCGCCTGGCCTTCCAGCCGGAGACGAGGTCGTAGCCTTCATCGAGCTTCTCGAGGAGGCGCGGGATCTCGGCCGGGTCGTCCTGGAGGTCGCCGTCGATCGTGACAACCACGTCTCCCTCCAACACAGCGAACCCGGCGTCGAGGGCGGTCGCCTTGCCCGCGTTACGCCGCATGCGGACGACGCGCACGTTCGACGAGGACTCGTGGAGGCGCGCGAGGGCCGCCTGAGTCCCGTCGCGTGACCCGTCGTCCACGTAGACGACCTCCCACGGCTCACCGAGCGCCCCGAGCGCGGCCGCAAGCTCGTCGTAGAGCGGCTCGACGGTGCGTTCCTCGTCACGCACGGGGACGACGACCGAGATCACGCGCGGAGCGTACCCCGTGTGTAGCGTGACCGCCGTGGCCGAGCTGACAAGCGTCGAGGACGCTCTCGACCTCGTCCTCGCCCGTGTCCGCCCCCTCCC
>Ga0247825_10002655_pt1 | contig 11795 bp, 11 predicted proteins | sample 13C_Vanillin_Day_FD_194413 | JGI IMG/M metagenome (GOLD analysis project Ga0247825, IMG submission 194413) | Soil microbial communities from agricultural site in Penn Yan, New York, United States - 13C_Vanillin_Day48 | ecosystem: Environmental > Terrestrial > Soil > Agricultural land | place... | reverse complement strand
CCGCAGCGCTCGCCTACGGCCTCGACAAGAAGAAGGACGAGACGATCGCCGTGTACGACTTCGGCGGCGGCACGTTCGACATCTCGATCCTCGAGGTCGGCGAGGGCGTCGTCGAGGTGAAGGCGACCAACGGCGACACGCATCTTGGCGGAGATGACCTGGATCAGCGCGTCATCGAGTGGCTGGTTGCGGAGTTCAAGAAGTCCGACGGCATCGATCTGGGCAAGGACCGCATGGCACTCCAGCGTCTGAAGGAGGCGGCGGAGAAAGCCAAGATCGAGCTCTCGACGTTGATGGAGACCGACATCAACCTGCCGTTCGTCACGGCGGACCAGTCGGGCCCGAAGCACCTGCAGATGAAGCTGACGCGGGCGAAGTTCGAGCAGCTCGTCGACGACCTGCTCCAGCGCTCGATCGCGCCGTTGCGGCAGGCGCTGACCGACGCGGGCCTGAAAGCCTCTGACATTGACGAGATCGTGCTTGTCGGCGGCTCGACCCGCGTGCCGAAGATTCAGCAGCTCGTCAAGACGTTCTTCGGCAAGGAGCCCCACAAGGGCGTCAACGCGGACGAGGTCGTCGCGATCGGCGCAGCCGTTCAGGGCGGCGTGCTGAAGGGCGAAGTCAAGGATGTTCTCCTGCTCGACGTGACGCCGCTGTCGCTCGGCATCGAGACGCTCGGCGGCGTGATGACGACGCTGATTACGCGGAACACAACGATCCCGACCCGGAAGAGCGAGATCTTCTCGACCGCGACCGACAACCAGACGAACGTCGAAGTGCACGTGCTCCAGGGTGAGCGCCAGATGGCGCGCGATAACCGCACGCTCGGCCGCTTCCAGCTGGTCGGCCTGCCGCCGGCGCCGCGTGGGGTGCCGCAGATCGAAGTCGCCTTCGACATCGACGCCAACGGCATCGTCAACGTGACGGCGAAGGACGTCGCCACAGGGAAGGAACAGAAGATCACCATCAGCGGCTCGTCAGGATTGAGCAAGGACGACGTCGATCGAATGGTGAAGGACGCCGAGTCGCACGAGGCCGACGACAAGGCGCGGCGCGAGGTCATCGATGCACGCAACCAGGCCGACACGCTGGCCTACTCGGTCGAGAAGACGATCAACGAGAACCGCGATCGTCTGCCGGCGGAGGACGTCAACCGGGTGGAAAGCGCCGTTGCCGCGGTGAGGGAAGCGGTGACCACTGAGGATGTCGCGGCGATTCGCCGAACGAGCGAGGAGCTGCAGAAAGCGTCGCACGCTGTCGCCGAGCAGCTCTACAAGCAGTCGCAGTCGAACGCCGCGAATGCCTCTGGTACCTCGCCGGGCGACAGCGACGTCAAGGAAGGAGAGGTCGTCGACGCGTAAGCGTGTTTACGACGACGTAGGGCACCCCTTACAAGGGTGCCAGACACAAAGAGGAGAACACACACATGGCGATTATCAAGGTCGATCCGTTTCGGGAGTTCGCGGTCATGCAGGACCGCCTGAACCGTCTGTTCGGCAACGTCTATCTGCGTGATGAGGACACCGGATTCCGCGGAAGTTGGGTGCCGAGCGTGGACATCTTCGAGACGGACGCGCACGACCTCGTGCTGCGCGCCGAGCTGCCCGGGATGTCGCGTGAGGACATCGACGTGACGGTCGAGAACGGCACGATCGTGATCAAGGGCGAGAAGAAGTTCGATCCGGCGGTGAAGGAGGAGCACTACCGTCGCATCGAGCGCGCGTATGGCACCTTCCACCGGTCGTTCACGCTGCCGAACACCGTGGATCCCGCCAGGGTCACCGCCGAGTACAAGAACGGCGTGCTGACCGTCACCCTGCCGTTCAAGGAGGAGGCGAAACCGCGGACGATCAACGTCGCGGTGTCCGCATAGCCCCTTCGTGCTACTGTTGGGCGCATGGAACCGACTGACGAATTAGCCGAGGTCCCCGATGAAACCCCGGTCGAAGAGCCGGTCCAGCGCCCACAGGCGCCGCCCATCGACAGCCGTTTCCTTTTCGTCGACGTGGCCGCGATGCGCGCGAAGCAGCTTCGCCGCGGAGCGCGCCTTCGCCTGAACGAGGAGGACGGCTGGGATCCGAATCGTCCGACCGTCTTCAAGGCCGAACGGCTCGCGATGGAGGAGGTCAAGCACGGCCTCGTGCTTTTCGAGGTCCCTCCGAGCAAGTCAGATAAGCCCGAAACCCCGTAGGCAATCCAGGAACCTTCGCCGGCATCCGCGCGTAACCTGCGTGTAGGATGCTGACCTTTCTCACTGTTGCTGCGCTGACGCTGACTGCGTTTGTCGTCGGCGGCACGTTGATGATTCCGGTGCTCGTCCTCGGCGCCGTAATCTGGCTGATCGCGCTGCCGTTCCGCGTGGTGTTCGGTCTGATCGGCGGCATCCTTCAATTCGTCTTCGGTCTCCTCGGCGCGGTGATAGGGCTGGTGTTCATGCCCGTCATGCTGGTCCTGGGGGTTCTCTTCTTTACCCCGCTTCTGCCGCTGGCGATGGTGTTCCTCGTCCTTTGGGGAATGTTCCGGCTGCTGATTCCACGCGCACGGACGGCATGACCTGGTCCGGCTAAACCGCCCGCCTGCGCGCGAAGCGCTCCGGCGAGGCCCGCCGTAGCCTTGGCGGAGGCGGGGACACGACGTCAGGCATTCCTGCTAATCTCGTTGCTCATGCAGCGAGTCCGGATCTTCCTTGCGCTCCTGACGGCCGCGTTCCTCCTGGCGCCCGCAAACGCGCAGCAACTCCGTCAGCCGCCCCCATACCGAATCCTGGTCAGCAACGACGACGGGGTGCGCGCACCCGGGATCGCGGCGCTCGCGCAGATCCTGCAGGCGATCGGCGATGTGTCGATCGTCGCGCCGGCAGAAAACTACAGTGGCGCCGGGCATTCCATTGCCGGCAGCAGCGACGCGATCATCCGCGACGACCTCACGCTGCCGAACGGGCTCAAGGCAATCGGCCTGACCACCACGCCGGCGAGCACGATGAACGTGGCGCTGCGCAACATCATGAAGCCGCTGCCGGACCTGGTGGTGACAGGCATCAACCGCGGATACAACCTCGGCTACTCCGGATACGTGTCCGGCACGATGGGTGGCGCCCGCCAGGCCGCGATGCTCGGCGTGCCGGCGATCGCCGCGTCGATGGCCACGGCTGGTGTCCCGCGAGACCTTCCGTACGGCGCTGAAGAAGTGCTTGGCGTTGCACGCCGCGTGAAGATGTATGGACTTCCTCCGCGCACCTTTCTCAGCGTCAACATCCCGCAGATGCCGGCCGGCGGCTACAAGGGCTACATGGTGACCAGGCAGGCGACGCAGCACGGCGGGGAAGAGGCGTTCGCTGAAACGAAGCACCCGGGCTCGGAGCGGACGATCTACTGGAATGTGTTCAAGGAAAGCACGTCCGGTGCGGCGCAGGGGACTGACGTCTGGGCTGTTGCCAATGGGTATGTCGCCGTGACGCCGTTGAAGGTGGGTGAGACGGATGAGTCCCAGGTGAACACGCTGAACGGCTGGTTCAAGTAAACTCCCGCTGTAGTGTCCGGCTTTAGCCGGACCCAGGAATATGCGACGACTGATCCTCTACTGTGGTCTCGCACTCACCGCGTCGGCGATGTACTCGTCCGGCCTGTCCGGCCAGGGCTCACCGCCAGCGTCACGGGACGTCACCTTCGCCCGCGACGTCGCTCCTATCCTGTTCGCCAACTGCGCCTACTGCCATCGCCCCGGCGAGATCGCGCCGTTCTCTCTGCTGTCGTACCGCGACGCCCGGCCGTGGGCGGTCTCGATCAAGAAAGCCGTTGCTTCACGGCAGATGCCGCCCTGGAATGCGGACCCGCACTTCGGCAGCTTCCGCGACGCGCGCCAGCTGACCGATGCTCAGATTGCGACGATCGTCGCGTGGGTGGACGGCGGCTCGAAGGAGGGAAACCCGGCGGACACGCCGGCGCTGCCGACCTTCTCCGAGGGCTGGCAGATCGGCGAGCCGGATCTCGTGCTGACGATGGCCCAGCCGGTGAAGCTCCCGGCCACCGGCACGATCCCGTATCTCACCGTGCCCACCGACTACGAATTCCCCGAGGACACCTGGATCCAGGCGATCGAAGTCCGGCCCGGCAATCGTCGCGTCGTGCATCATGCCGTTGCATCGGCGGCGATGCCCGGCGACAACGGGCCGGGCGGAGCGCAGAACGTGCACCTCTACTCGCCCGGTCTCGAGGCAATGGTCTGGCGCGAGGGGTACGGCAAGTTCTTCCCGAAAGGCACTCGCGTCTCGTTCCAGATGCATTACAACGCCATCGGCACCGAGACGACAGACCAGAGCAAGGTCGGCTTCCGCTTCGCCCGGACGCCGGTGCACACGCAGGTGAATACGACGATCGTCCTCAACAGCGCGATCGTCATTCCACCGATGGTGCAGAGGCACGAAGCGATCGGCGTGTTCCAGTTTCCGGCCGATGCGCGGATTCACGGATTGCGTCCGCACATGCACCTGCGGGCGCAGCTCGGCACCGCGTCGGTCGTTCGGCCCGACGGCGGGCGCTCGGTACTGCTGCACATCCCGCAGTGGGACGACGCGTGGCAGAACTACTACGTGCTGTCGAGGCCGGAGCGCGTGCCGCGCGGAAGCATCCTGGAATATCTCGCCAGCTACGACAACTCGCCGGCGAATCCGCTCAACCCCGATCCCACGCGTCCCGTGCCCTGGGGGCAGCAGGTGTGGGACGAGATGCACTCCGTGTATATGACGTGGACCGCGGTGAACGATCAGAACCGGAACGACAACGAGCCGATTCAGATTCCCGCGAAGCGGCTCTTTTCCGCCAGTCGTTAACGACTCGAACGTTTCGAACGACTCGAACGACTCGAACGACTCAGTTCTGCATGAGCTCGAGCATCAGGTTGTTCGGGTCCCGGACGATGACGATCTTCAGTCCAGGCCTGATCTCGACGGCGTCGCCCCCGGTGGTGACGATCGGAACGCCCGCAGCCTTCATCCTTTTCACGAGCGCGTCGACGTCTCGCACCCGCACCTGAAGAATCGCCGTGCCCGGATCCTGGACTCGGCCAGACAGCGGCGTACGTGCGATGTTCTTGAACTCGATCAGGGTGAACGCGGTCGACGTGCCGGGAATCGTGGCTCGGCTCTGACGGAAGCTGGCTCCCGGAGCACCAGCCGTGCGCGCCATCAGTTGGTTGTCGTTGAACGACGCGCCCAGCGGCATGTCGATGCCGAGCATGTCCTTGTAGAACTTCACGCTCTGTTCGCTGTCGTTGACCGTCAGCTCGAAGGCGGCCCCGTAGACATTGCTGCTGGCAGGGACCTTCGAATCAGCTGGCGCCGGCCCTTCCATGAGCTCGACGACGAAGCCGTCCGGGTCCTGCAGGAAGAGGAACTGCGAGTTATTGAGTTTCGTGGGTGTCCCGCCCTCGGTGATGATCTTCGCGCCGGAGCCGGGAAGCTTCGCCAGAATCGGCGCGAGGCTGCGGACGCGCAGTGCGATGTTGGCCGCGCCGGGATCGACGAAGCGCGGGCTCTGCACCTTGCGCTCGATGTCCTTGTATTCGATCAGCTCGACACCGATGTCCGAGCCGGGCACGCGCAGCGCCATCATCCGTGACTGCGCGCCTGGTGTGTTGCCGAGCCGCATGATTGCGGGGTTCGGGCTGAACGCGACGTTGGCCGAGACTTCAAGGCCGAGCACGTCGCGGTAGAACGCGACGGCCCGGTCCATGTCTCGAACGATATGCGAGAAGTTGCCGACGCCGACGACGTCCGGCGCGCCGGCGTTCTGAGCGTTGATGCGATCAACGGATGACAGCGTCAGCGCCGCGATCATCACGGCACCCATTGCACCTCGCACCGATTGCACCAATCGCACCCTTCGCACCTCTCGCACCCGTTTCATCTACTTCTTCGGCGACAGCTTGATCATTCGACCCGTCGGAGACGGGCCGCCACCGCGCCCACCCTGTGGGTCGGTGATCACATACAAATCGCCGTTCGGTGCCTGGACGACGTCGCGGATGCGTTCCTTGTTCTCCTGCAGCAGCCGCTCTTCACCAACCACCTTCTCGCCATCCACGACGAGCCGCACGAGAGCGGTGCCGCCGAGGCCGCCAACGAAGAGGCTGCCCTTCCAGGCCGGGAACGCGTTGCCCGTATAGAACACCATGCCGCTCGGCGCGATGTTCGGATCCCAGTAGTAGACGGGCTGTTCCATCCCGACCTTCACCTGCTCGTCGCCGGTGATGCGTCCGCCCTGGTACTCGATGCCGTACGCGATCGTCGGCCAGCCGTAGTCGCGGCCTTTCTTTGCGATGTTCAGCTCGTCGCCGCCGTTCGTGCCGTGCTCGACCTCCCACAGCTCGCCCGTGGTCGGGTGAAGCGTTGCCGACTGCACGTTGCGGTGTCCGTACGACCAGATTTCCGGCCGGACCCCGGCCTTGCCGACGAATGGATTGTCCTTGGGAATGGAGCCGTCGGCATTCACCCGGACGATCTTGCCGAGAAGGCTGTCCATCTTCTGCGCCTGCATGCGTCCTTCGGTGATCGAACGTTCGCCGAGCGTGATGAAGAGCGTGCCGTCACGTCCGAAGACGAGGCGTCCGCCGAAGTGCAGCTGTGAATTGAGCGACGGCGCCTGGTGGAAGATCACCTGCACGTTCTCGACGCGCGGTGCAGCCGCGTCATCGACGAAGCGTCCACGCGCGACCGCGGTGTTATTCGTCTTGTCCGCCTGCAGCTCGGCGTAGCTCCAGTAGATCAGCCGATTTGTGGCGAAGTTCGGATCGACTGCGAGGCCGAGCAACCCGCCCTGGCCACGTCCGTCGACCATGGGGAGGCCGGCGACCGGCGTTTCGACGAGCGTGCCGTCGGCGTTGACGACACGCAGGCGTCCGGCCAGCTTCTCGGTCACCAGCATCTTCCCGCCAGGGAGGAATGCGATGGCCCAGGGACTCTGCAATGCCGGAACGACCGTCGTCTGGTCGAAGGCCACGTTCGATTTGTTCTCAGGGGCGTGGTACTGACCAGCCACCGACGGTTTCTGGTGCGGCGCCTTCGGGGGACGCGGATCGAGGTACGGCGCCTGCGCGAAGACCGCGACGCCGGCAATCAGGAAAAGAGAGCCGAGGAACGTGTTTTTCATAGGCCTGAAATTATACGGAGGTTCGCGGGTAAGATCCGCCGCATGGAAAGACGGGATTTTCTGACGACGCTGGCGGCCGGCGTGGCCGCGGTGCCCACGATTCTTGGCGCGCAGGCCCCGCAGGGCGGCCGGGCTGGCGGCGCCCCCGCAGCGCAGGGCGGCACGCCCTACACGCCAAACAATGGCCCGAAGATTCCCCGCAAGGGGCGCATCAGGCAGGGCGCGTTCCTGACCACGTTCGGCGATTTGAAGATGACGCTCGAGGATCAGTGCCGTGAAGCCGTTCGCATCGGCCTCGTCGGATTCGAGCTGGCGCAGCCGGCAACCTGGCCGACGCTGCAGAAGTTCGGCCTGATCTGCACCTGTGCGCCATCGACTGGTGTGACCTTCGAGGACGGCGTCATCCAGACGGCCGCGCACGCCAAGACCGAAGCGGCCATGAAGGCCGCGATTGACGTCTGCTCGGCCGCCGGCGTCGAGCGGATGATCACCATCGGCGGGCAGCGCCGCGGGATGTCCTACGAGCAGGCCGCGGAAAACGCGGTGACGTACTTCAACCGCGTCAAGGCGTACGCGGAAGACAAGAAGGTGACGATCGCGATGGAGATCATGAACACCCGATACCCGGACAACCGTCTGGGCCGGCCGGATCAGGTGTTCGATCACTGGGGCTGGGGGCTCGACGTCGTGAAGCGCGTCAACTCGCCGCGCATCAAGGCGCTCTTCGACATCTATCACGTGCAGATCGCCGATGGCGACGTCATCGCGCGCATCAAGGAGAGCCTGCCGTACATCAGCCACTTCCACACCGCGGGCGTGCCCGGGCGCAATGAGATCGACGAGACGCAGGAGCTGAACTACCGGCTGGTCGCGCAGGTCATCGCCGATTCCGGGTTCACCGGGCCGGTGTCGCACGAGTACCGGCCGTCACCGGGCAAGGATCCGATCAAGAGCCTGGAGAAGTGCGTCGAGCTGATCGACGTCTAGGGATCGTGGACCCGTCGGGCCGACCGCTAGTGCGCGCGAACCACGTTCAGGGCGAGGGAGAGTGATCGGGGACCCGGCTGGAGTTCCGACCTCGGCGCGGCCGGCGGAAGCAGCGAGTCGCCGTCGAACGAGGCGGTGACCTGGATGCGCGTTCCGCGCGGAAGCGTGATCGGCTCCCGGAAGAAGTAGCGCCTGATCCATTCCGCCTGTGGACGAAACGCGATCAATTCCTCGCTTGCGCCGTCGGGCCTGACGGCCACGACCCTCACGTCCGCCCCGGACAGCTCCGGATCTGCATAGAGCGCCACGGCACGAACATCCTCGCCGACTGTCGTTGCGAAGGCGGCTGATGATTCGCTCGTGCCAGGGTTCGTCGCACGCAGCACCTGCACCTCGGTGGCCGCGGCGTCCGCGAAGTAGAGACCAATCGTGCTCTGGTCCGCGACGGCCTGACGTTCGAACTGCCACGTCTTCCGGTAATCGACGCGGACGATGAGCTCCGCGCCGGCGGGAACCTGGAAGCCCGTTCCCGGATCGAGCGCGACGGGGTGATCGCCAGGCAGCCACAACGCCACGAGACGTTCGGGGTTGATGCCGGCGGCGCGAGCGTCCGCGATCGCGCGAATCGACATCGTGGCTCGTCTGACGATCGACGCGTTGCCCGGCAGGAGATCGACCGCGCGGAGCGGCCGCCCTGTGAGTGGGACCCGGAATTCTTCGGTCTGCGTTTGAACGTCGCCTCCGATGGTGACCGCGCGCAGCGGGACGGCCATGTCCGGACTGCCGAGCGTCCACTGCGGCTTCGAGACGGCGACCGGCTCCGAATCCGGTTTTCCCGGAGGCGTCCCGCCGCTTGCCCATGTCATCAGCACGTTCATCTCGCGCGCAGTGAACGGGGCCAGGTTGCGGAAGCGTCCGGGCGCGCCCTCGACGCGCCAGGGCGGCATATGACCGGCCATGAGCTCCACGCGTATGGACTCAGCCCAGGGGACGGTGTCGGCATGCGTGAGCAGCGACATCGGCGCCACGCCACCCGGCGAATGGCACTCGGCGCATCGCTCCTTCACGATCGGCAGGACGTCGTCGCTGAACGTGAACGGCGAGGTGATCGGCTTGTGAGCGTCGGTGCGCACGGACCACGTCAGGACGGCCGCCGCCAGGAGCGCCGCGAAGCCGAGGACACGTGTTCTCACGGAGTTCCCCCGAAGGCCTTCGCGACGTCGCTGGCCGCGCGGGCGAAGGCCGCATACGCGTCCTCGACCTGCTGGCGGTTACCCAGATCGCCAAATGCGTCGAGCAGCCACGCAAAGCGCACGAGCCGCTGAAGCGCGGGCTCCGCTGCTTCGCGTGCAGCCGGGGACAGATGGCCGATGTGCGGCTCGAGCGCGACCGCCAGATCCTTGGCCTGAAACGCGGGGACCCAGACGGCGGCGAAGTTCCCGTCGCGGATCAGATTCCGGATCTCGACGTTGCGCGCGTTGAGATGCGCCAGGATCTCGGGCATCGTCTCGGGAATAGGAGTCGCGGCTGGAAGCGCCCCCTGCGCCGCGGGATCAGGCGATGCAGTGAGCGCGGCAGCCGGGTTCGCTCCCGCGGACGAAGGCCGGTTCGTCGAGGTGCTGCGTGCGGCGGCGACTGTGGCTCGTGGGGGCTCGCGTGTGACAGCCGCGAACGTGAAGTCGAAGCGGTACTCCGGCGACTCGGGCTTGATCTTGATCTTGGCGGTCATCTCCGATGGAAGGGCCGCGCCGGTGACCCGCGCTTCGAGGTAGGCCGCGTCGCGTGACGGACGCAGCGGGAACGACTTGATATCGGTCGTCGTGCGTGTCTTCGCGTCGTAGCGCTCCTCGGTCACGACCCGTGCGGCGACCTTCCGCAGGTTCGCCGCCGAGAGCGGCCGCGCGTAATCGTCATAGACGTAGAGTCGGAAGACTCCCGCGCGAGGGTATGTGCCTTCGACGTGATGCCAGTTGTCGGCGGCCATGAAGAACTGACCGCCGTGCTGCGGATTGTGATTGCCGTGCGGGCGCAACGTTCGCCGTGCGACGGTGGGGGAGCCGTCCGGACAGGTGCCCGGGTCGAGACGGTCGATCCCCGGCTGCGCCGAGCACGTGTAGGTGACCGCGACACGCGCTTCGACGAGAGGTCTGCCGCAAATGGGGCACGACCCCGCCTTGTCGGATGTGGTGTGCGTGTGAATCGGACAGATCCAGGAGGTGTCGAGCCTGACCGGGACGAGGCTCATCCGGCAGACGGGACAATTTCCCGGCCGCGACTCGATCACATCCGGATGCATCGGACACGTCATCGAGACCGGCGGCAGCTGCCGGACCTGGCCGCCCCGTTGTGCGGACACACCTCCGGCGAGAATCAGTACCAGCAACGCTCCCGCGCCGAGCCCGAGGGTCTGGATCCTCCGCACTGCGACCGATGACACCGCTTTTTGAGCGACGGGTCAAGTTGGCGGTAGGATGCACGGGAAATGCGTCAACTCCCAACCTCCAACTCCCAGCTTCCACAGCTGCTTCGAGATAAGCGTCTGGGGGTGTTTGGGAGTTGGGTGTTGGGCGTTGGGAGTTTTGTGCTGGCCTCCGTCATGGCTTACGCGCAGGCTCCGGCCGCGCCCGTCCCGGCCGCTCGCTTCGTCGGCACATGGGTGGGCACGCAGGCGTGGGCGATCAGCAACCCTCCTCCCGGCGCCAGCAACGATCAGCCCGTCACGCTCGAGCTCGCGCTCGTGGACAACAGGATCACCGGCACGATGAAGCCGTTTCTTGGCGGTGACGATGGCGCGACGATCGTCGAGTCGACGATCGTCGGAGACGAGCTCCGGGCGATGGCGGTCGTCGGCCGTCCGCGACCGGCGGGGCGCCGCCCTTCGACTGGCGCTCAGGGCGCCCCGAGCGGAGTCGAGGGGCGTGGTCAGGGCGGTGGCAGCACGGCGACCGGGCCTGGCGGCATCAGGATCGCCTTCGTCTTCCGCAATGACGGCCTGAAGATGACCGGCACCGCTGACCTGCAGGTGGGCGATGTGCCGTGGACGAAGTTCCGCTACACCCTCGGCAAGAAGCGCTCACGGTACTGAGCTAGAGCGGCGGGACTGCCTTGTGCCACTCGGTGGCGCGCTCGTACGAATCCGCGACTCGCAGGATCGACGCCTCGTCGAACATCCGTCCGATCAGCTGAAATCCGATAGGCAGTCCATCCGCGTTCCCGCAGGGGATGCTGATTCCGGGCAGGCCGGCCAGGTTGACGCTCACGGTGAAGACATCCGCGAGATACATCTGCAGCGGGTCTGCTGTCTTCTCCCCGAGGCGGAACGGTGGAATCGGGCTCGTTGGCATCGCCACGACGTCCACGGATTCGAACGCCTGGTCGTAATCGCGGCGCAACAGGGTCCGCACCTGCTGCGCCTTCAGGTAGAACGCGTCGTAATAGCCCGCGCTCAGCACATAGGTGCCGAGCATGATCCGGCGCTTCACTTCGGCGCCGAATCCTTCGTCGCGGGTGCGGTTGTACATGACCCTGAGCGAGCTGTCTTTCGCAGCAGGGGAGCGATAGCCGTACTTGACGCCGTCGTAGCGCGCCAGGTTGGAGCTGGCCTCGGCCGTCGCGACGAGGTAGTACACCGGAATCGCGAACCGCGCGTGCGGGAGGTCGATG
>Ga0247825_10002654_pt1 | contig 11799 bp, 6 predicted proteins | sample 13C_Vanillin_Day_FD_194413 | JGI IMG/M metagenome (GOLD analysis project Ga0247825, IMG submission 194413) | Soil microbial communities from agricultural site in Penn Yan, New York, United States - 13C_Vanillin_Day48 | ecosystem: Environmental > Terrestrial > Soil > Agricultural land | place... | reverse complement strand
GTGCTGCAGGGCGACAACGGCAACGACGCGCTGCTCGGGGGCGCCGGCGACGACCGGCTGCTCGGCGGCAACGGCGACGACCTGCTGGAAGGCGGCGACGGCGACGACCTGCTCGAGGGCGGCGCCGGCAGCGACACCCTGGCCGGCGGCGCCGGCGACGACGTGCTCTACGGCGGCGCCGGCAACGACCTCTTCGTCTTCTCCGGCGGCGGCGACGTCGTGATGGACTTCGGCGAGGGCGACATGCTGCAGATCTCGAAGAGCCTCGACGGCGTCGAGCTCCAGAGCGCCGACGACGTGGCAGGCTTCGCGGTCGACCTGGGCGCCGAGGGCACGCTGATCGACTTCGGCCAGGGCGACAGCGTGCTGCTGCACGGCGTCTCCTACGACGACGTCATGGCCGATCCGTCGCGCTTCATCTCGCTGGCCTGAACCGGGTGAGGACCGGCCTCGCGCCGGTCCTCGCCTCCGTCGACCCGGGGGGGACAGACCATGCCTTTGACAGCCGAGGCCCGTTCGGCCGCCATCGTGATTCCGCTCCACCCGCCGCGGAGCCTGCCGCTGGCCGCGGGGCTGGTGGTGCCGCTGGCCGAGAAGGTCTCCGCGATCTGCTTCGACGCGCCGCGCCCGGGGGGCGCGCGGGGGCGGCTCCGGGCCGAGCTCGACGGCAGGGCCCTCGGCCACAGGCTGCTGTCGACCGCGCTTCCGCTGGCGCAGGGCGGCCGTCGCCACCTGCTGCTCGTCGGGCTGCCGGCGGCGATCGTCGCCGGAAGCCGGGTCACCATTGCGCGGGATCGCGAGCCCGCGGCCGCCATCGACCCGGACTGGCTCGAGTCGCCGCTCGCCGACGTCGCGGCGCTCACCGAAGGCCTGTCCGACGAGGGCCTGCGCCAGCTGCTCGCCCTGCTGGTGACGACGGCTGCATCGCTGTTCGGCAGGGATGCGACCTCGGGATTTTCAGACCTCGTCGACGGGTTGTACGAGCGGCTGGGATCGCGCGCGCTCGCGCCTACGAGCTGGTGCCCGGTCGGCGCTTCCGGCCAGCTGATCACCTTCCGGACCGAGGAGCCGCTCGACGAGGACCGGATCGGGCCGCTGACCGGGCTGGCTGCCGGCCGCTTCACGCGGCTCGCCGGAATCCGCGTCGCGAGCGAGCGCAGCGGTCGGGGCGGCCTGCTGCACGTCTACGTGCCGCAGGCACCGGCGGGGTCCGCGCTGCTCGGCTGCGGAGTCGTCCCCGTCCGGCTCCGGACGCCCGACGCGTCGGTGCCGGGACGGCCGCTCGCCCCCTGGCTCGCCCGCCGGATCCCGGCCACGCGGTCCTGGGTGCACGGGCTGCTCGAGGCGACCCCGGCCACCGACGCGCGGGCGGCGGCGCAACTGGCCGAGCTCGGCGTCCCGGCACGGGAGGCGCCGCGCATCGCGGTCAGGCACATCTCGGCGACCGCGACGGGACTGCTCTACGCGGTGCGGCTCGACGATCGGCACGGACTGATCCGCGGGCTGCGCATCGAGCGTGACGGGGCACACGCGGACATACCGGTCGCGCCCTCGGCGCAGCCGACGCGCGAGCTTTCCGGCTTCGTCGCGATCGACCCGCCGTCGCGGTTCGGCCCGGACCGCGCCCGGTTCCGGCTGATCTACGGTTCCGGCCGGATACGGACAGGCGCCGAGGCCTTCCCCGCATCGTTCCGCGGCCCGATTCCCGACGGCTTCGACCTCGGGGACCGTCAGGTGGTGGCGGCGCTGGCCGAGGCGCGGCTCTCTATCCGCCGCCCGGGTCGCAGCGCCGACCGCCACGCCCTGGGACCGCAGCCGTCCGAGCCGGCGGTCAGCGTCGTCGCGCCGGTCGGCGAGAACCTCGACATCATCGCCGCCCGCGCCGCCATGCTCTTCGGCGAGCCCGGGGCGGCGGACGTCGAGCTCGTCTACCACGTCGAGGCCGGACCCTTGGCCGACGCCGCGCGCGCCGCGGCGGCCCAGGCGGCGGCAATCTCGGGCATCGCCCATGCAGTCGTGGTCGCGAACCCCGGCGGGGACCGGTCGGATCGCCTGCTCGCGGCGCTCGCCCAGGCGCGCGGTGCGTCGGTGCTGCTGCTCGGGCCGTCCGTGCTTCCGGCGGCGCCCGGCTGGCTCGCCCCCTGGCGCTGCCGGCTGGTCCCTGCCCGTCCGATGCTCGGGGGCACCCTCCTCGACCCGGCGGGTGCGGTGCTCGACGCCGGCGGCCGCGGCGTCGAGGAGCGGCGATTCGCCGGCCTGCCCGAGAGCGACCTTCCCGCACTGCCGGCGCTCGCGACAGCGCGGGCCACCAGCGACTGCGTCGGCATGACGCGCGAGGTCGCGGACTGGCTGCTGACCGGCGCCACCGCCTACCCGAATCCGGACGTGATGCTCGCCGAAGCGATCGCCGAGCTCGCGGCCACCGGGCGCGAGGCGGCGACGCTGCTGCGCAGCCGCTTCGTTCGCTACGCCGAGCCGGCGGGCGACCGAGGGACGGAATACGTCGACATCGAGGCAATGCGCCGCCTTCTCAAGCGATCGTTCAGGTCTGTCGAGCAAGGAATGGCGCCGTGAACGAGCTCCGCATCCTCCAGGTCGCCCACGACCACCCGGACTGGACCGCCGGCGGCACCGAGATCGTCGCGCACGACCTCGCCCGGGCGCTCGACGCGCGCGCCGGCATCGCCTGCCGGCTTCTGGTCGCCTCGACCACGGCGCAGCGTCCCACGGCCGAGCCGGGCCGGCTGGGCGCGCACGGGCGCGACATGGTGCTGCAGACCGGGGCCTACGACCGCTTCTCGATGATGCGGCTCGACGGCGGCCACTGGCTCGACTCGCTCGAGCAGGTGCTGCGGACGGTCCGGCCCGACGTCGTCCACCTGCACGGGCTCGACCGGATCGGAGCGGCGGTGGTCCCGGCGCTGCGCCGGCTCGTGCCGGCGTGCCGGATCGTGCTGACGCTGCACGACTATCAGCTGATCTGCCCGAACGAGGGCCTGCTGCTGACGACCGACGAAGGCGCGCGCTGCCGCGGCGCGCAGCCCGACCTCTGCCGTCGCTGCTTCCCCCAGCTCGCCGCGAGCCGCCATGCCCTGCGCCGGGCGCACCTGCTGGCGTTGCTCGCGCACGTCGACGCCCTCGTGGCGCCGAGCGCGTTCCTGCGCGACCGATTCGTCGACTGGGGCCTCGCCGCGAGCCGCATCCGGCTGCTCCCTAACGCGGTCGCGGCCGCTGCAGCGATGCCGGACGAGGCCGGGCGCGACCGGCGCGACCGCTTCGCCTTCTTCGGCACGATCGCCGCGCACAAGGGGGTGCTGGTGCTGCTCGATGCCGCGGCGCGGCTGCGCGACGGCGAGGGGCGCGTCGCGATCCACGGCGGCCTCCGCTGGGCCGACGCCGGCTTCCGCGCGGCCTTCGCCGACAAGCTGGCCGCCGCCCGCCCGGCCGCCGAGCACCTCGGCCCCTACGACCGCCCCGACGTCGGCGCGCTGATGCGCCGCGCCGACTGGGTGGTCGTCCCCTCGCTCTGGTGGGAGAACGCGCCGCTGGTGATCGAGGAGGCCCGCGCCGCCGGGCGACCGGTGATCTGCTCGGGCATCGGCGGCATGGCCGAGAAGGTGCGCGACGACCTCGACGGCCTGCACGTCCCGGCCGGGGACGCGGCGGCGCTGGCCGAGACCATGCGCCGGGCCAGCGACCCGGCGCTCTGGACGCGGCTCGCCGCCGGCGCGGCTCCGGCCAGCCATTCCGCCTTCGTCGACGCCCACGTCGCGCTCTACCAGCAGCTCCCGACCCGGATGGCCGCATGACCCCCGCCGACGGCTCCGACTTTCCGCACCCGCTGCCCGAGGCCCGGGCGCTCTCCGCCTCGCAGGCCATCCTGCTCCACGGCGGCCGGGCGCTGTTGCTCATCGAGGCCTGCGACACTCCGTTCCCGCTCGCGGGCCACCTGCACCAGGACGGCGGCCGCTCGATCTGGACCGCCGAGAGCTGGCCGGTCGAGGAACCGGGCGGCACCCGCTGGCATGGCGTGGCGGTCCTCGACGAGGTTCCCGCTCCCGGAGCGGAGATCGTCGGCGCCGCCGGCGGCAGCCGCTGGCGCCTGGACGCCGCCCTGCGCATCGACGTCGCGCCCGAGCCGCTGGCCCGCCTGGTGCGGCGCGCCGGCGCCGACGGGCGCGGCGTCTTCGCCTTCCTGATGCGGCATCTGCTGGCCGGCCGCCCGCGCGAGTCGGACGAGGCGCGCGCGTATCGCGCCTTCGCCCGCGGCTTCATCGACGCGGCCGCCGAACGCGACGGCTTCGTCGAGCTGGTGGCGGTGCCCGAGACCGGCGGGTTCTTCGCCCAGGGCTGGTCGCGCTCGCTGCCCGCCGGCCCCGCGCTGGTCGCGGACGCCGCCGAGGACCTGACGCTGCGCGAGATCGACGTGGCGCACTTCGAGCGCGACGACATCCTGTCGCCCGGCCGCGGCTTCTGCTTCTTCGGCAAGGCCTGGCGCGACGGAAGCCTGGCCACGATGGACGCGGTGTTCTTCGAGAGCGAGGGCCGGCTGCTGCGGCTCGACGTGGTCGAGGCCACGGCCCAGCTCGCCGGCGAGGCCGCCACCACGCACGTCCGCCAGATGCTGCCACGCCTCGAGGCCCCGGCCGCGACGCTCGGCGCCTTCAGGCGGGTCTGCCGTCCGCGCTTCGCCGGCGGCGACACGCTCTCCGAGACCACCGCGCCGATCGCGGCGGCGCTGGACATTCTGCTCCAGGCCCCCGACGGCACGCTGCTGGCGATCGGCTGGCTGCTCGACCCGCTGCGTCGCGTCGAGCGCATCTTCGTCAAGAGCTCCGCCAACCTCTACGGCCGGATCGACGCCCCCTGGTGCCCGCTGCCGCGCCCCGACCTGATCCGGGGCTTCGCGGCCGACCCGCGGTTCGCGAACCTGCTCGACGAATCCGACGACATGCACGGATTCGTGGTGCACGTCCCGGCGGCCCGGGATCAGGTGGACGACGCCGAGGTCTATCTCGAACTGCTGCTCGAGGATGGCGGCTGCCTGTTCCGGCCGGTCGGCGTCACGCCGATCCGCAGCGCCGCGCTCCTGCCGAACATCCTGCGCGCCCTGCCGTCGGACCAGCCCGAGATGGAGACGATCGTGAAGGACCATCTCGCTCCGTTCCTCGCGAGCGTGCGTCCGAGCCGCGGCGCCGAGGCGCGCGGCGAGCTGCGCCCGATCCAGCTCGGCGATCGCGCCGGCTCCCGGCCGGTCTCCGCCCTGCTGCCGATCCCCGACTGGCCCCGGCTCCAGACCGTGCTGGCGCTGCTCGCCGGAACGCCCGACGCCGAGGCGCTCGACCTGGTGCTCGTCGCGCCGCGCGCGGTGGCGTCGTCGAGCCTCGGCCGCATCCGCGACGCCTTCGCCTTCTACGATCTTGCCGGCCGTCTGGTGGTCGCGCCCGAAACGGACGGCCACTTCGCCCGCCTCGACCTCGCGGCGCGGGCCGCCGACGCGCCGCGGCTGCTCGCCTGGGCGCCGTCGGTCCTGCCGAAGCGGCCCGGCTGGCTGGCGCGGCTGCAGGCCGAGTATGCCGGACTGCCGGCCGCCGGCCTCCTCTCACCGGCGCTGGTCTACGAGGACGGATCGATCGCCTTCGGCGGCGCGGCCGGCGACGGCCCGGCGGGACTCTGCGGCCTCTCCGGGTACGGCGCCGAACGCCTGCATCGCGGCGGCCCGCGGCAGGCCCCGAGCGGCGCGCCGCAGATCGGCCTGATCGACCGGGCCATGCTCGCCGCCGCCGGCGGATTCGCCGGCGCCACCTTCAGCGACGCCTTCGCCCACCTCGACCTCGCCGGCCGGCTTCGCGCCGCGGGAGCCGATGCCTGGTGCTCGGGCAGCGTCGAGTTCTGGTGCCTCGACGACCAGCCCGCCGATCCCGGGCCGGCAGCGGCCGTGCATCGCCAGCTCGACGCCGCCCTCATCGAACGCCGCGCGTCGGCGCCCCGCGGCCGGGAGGCAGCATGAAGGTCCTCGTCCTCAGCCACGCGCACCCGACCTTCTCGATCGGCGGCGCCCAGGTCGCTTCCTACAACCTCTACCGCGGCCTGAAGGAGCTCGAGGACTGGGACGCCCACTACATGGCCGGCGTCGGACCGCCCGTCGCCCGGCACGGCGCGACGCCGCTGATGTCGCTCGGCCAGGGCCCCGGCGAGACGCTGTTCTGGACCGACGACTACGACTGGCTGAACCTCGGCAACAACCGGGTCGACGGCCTGATGGATCATTTCGAGCGGTTCCTGCGCGACCTGCGGCCCGACGTCGTCAACTTCCACCACGTCATGGGCTTCGGTGTGCAGGCGCTGCGCTCGACCCGCCGGGCGCTCGGCGACGTGCCGATCGTCTTCACGCTGCACGAGTACCTGCCGATCTGCGCCCACCACGGCCAGATGATCAAGGCGAAGTCCGGCGCGCTCTGCTCTAAGGCCTCGCCGTCGGAGTGCGGGGTCTGCTTCCCCGAGATCGGCCCGGCCAACCTCTTGCGCCGCGAGCTGTTCCTGAAGAGCTTCCTCGCCGAGGTCGACGCCTTCGTGTCGCCCTCGCGCTTCCTGCTCGGCCGCTTCGCCGACTGGGGGCTGCCGCGCGAGCGGCTGGTGATGATCGAGAACGGCCTCGACGGCGGCCCGGTCGCGCCGGCGCGCGCGTTCCCCCCGGGCGGCCGCCGCAACCGCTTCGCCTATTTCGGTCAGCTGAACCCGTTCAAGGGCATCCGGGTGCTGGTCGACGCCGTCACCCGCATCCCGAACGACGTCTGGGGCGACGCCATCCTCTACATCTTCGGCGGCAACCTCGAGCACCAGCCGGCGGAGTTCCAGACCTCGGTCAAGGAGCTGTTCCGCATCGCCGGGCGCAGGCTGCGCTTCATGGGCTCCTACAAGAGCCCCGACCTGCCGATGCTGATGCGCGAGGTCGACTGGACCATCGTGCCCTCGACCTGGTGGGAGAACGCCCCGGTGGTGATCCAGGAGGCCTTCCACCACGGCCGCCCGATCATCGCCTCGGGCATCGGCGGCATGGCCGAGAAGGTCCGCGACGGCATCGACGGCCTGCACTTCCAGGTCTCCAACCCCGAGAGCCTCGCCGAAGCGATGACCCGCGCCCTGCGCGAGCCGGAGCTCTGGGACCGGCTGCGGTCCGGCATCCGGCCGCCGACCTCCACCGAGGCGGCGGCGAGCGCCCATGCGGCGCTTTTCGAGCGCCTCCTCGACCGCAAGCGCCGCCCCGCGGCGCTGGCCCGCGGGGCCTGACGATGGCGATGCCCGACGAGACCACGCCGGAGTACCGGGAGGCGATGCACGACCTCGCCCGCGGCGCCGCGGCCGCGAGCCTCGTCGGGCTGTTCGTCAACCTGCTGCACCTGGCGCTGCCGCTCTACACCATCCAGATCTACGACCGGGTGATCTCGTCGGGCAGCATCGACACACTGATCGCGCTGACGGTCCTCGTGGCGATCCTGCTCGGCTTCCAGGCCGTCCTCGACTTCCTGCGCCAGCGCATCTTCACCATCCTCGCCGCCCGCGTCGCCGGACGCATGGGACAGGCGGTGTTCGAGGCCGCGGTCGAGACCGCGCTGCGCCACGGCCCGCGCGCCTCCGGCGAGGCGATGCGCGACCTCGGCGACCTGCGCAGCTTCATCGCCGGCGGCGCCATCGCGCTGCCCCTCGACCTGGCGGTGACGCCGCTGTTCCTGCTGGTGCTGTTCCTGCTTAGCCCGGTCTACGGACTGATCGGGGTCATCGGCACCGCGCTGCTGACCGCCGTCGCGGTGGCGACCGAGTACTTCGTCCGGCGCCCGAGCGCCCGCGCCAACCAGGCCGCCTCGGGGGTCCACGGCGAGACCGCCGCAGCGATCCGCAACGCCGAGGCGATCGTCGCGATGGGCATGCTGCCGGCGGTCGCCGGCCGCTGGCGCCGCCAGCAGGCGCGTGCCCTCGAGTCGATCGAGCGCGGGCGCTCGCTCGCCGGCATCCTCTCGGCCACCGCCAAGACGCTGCGCATCGGGCTGCAGATCTCCGTCGTCGGTGCCGGCGCCATCATCGTCATCGAGGGCTGGGCGACCGGCGGCACCATCGTCGCCGCCGCGGTTCTCTCCGCCCGCCTGCTGCTGCCGTTCGAGCAGCTGATCGAAGGCTGGCGCCAGTGGCTCGACGCCCTCGCCGCGCTCGACCGGCTGCGCGACGTGCTGAACCGCGGCAGCAACGGCCGCTCGCGCCTGCCCGTCAGCGTCGAGCACGCCACGCTGGTCGTCGACCGCCTCGGCTTCGTCCCCCCCGGCCAGGAAAGGGCGCTGCTGCGCAACGTCTCCTTCCGGCTCGAGGCCGGGGCGCTGCTCGGGGTCATCGGTCCCTCGGGCGCGGGCAAGTCGACGCTCGCGCGCCTCGTCGTCGGCCTCTGGAAGCCGACCACCGGCGGCGTCTATCTCGACGGCCAGGGCACTTTCGCGCACGAGCGCGGCAGCTTCGGCGCCGCCGTCGGCTACCTGCCCCAGGAGCCGATGCTGTTCGACGGCACGATCCGCGAGAACATCGCCCGCTTCCGGGACGCCGATATGGCCGACGTGGTCGCGGCCGCCCGCGCCGCCGGCGTGCACGAGCTGATCGGCCGCCTGCCGAAGGGCTACGAGACCCCGCTCTCCGACGCAGGCAGCCGGCTCTCCGGCGGCCAGCGCCAGCGGCTCGCGCTCGCCCGCGCGCTGTTCGGCGAGCCGAAGCTGATCGTCCTCGACGAGCCCAACTCGAACCTCGACGCCGACGGCGAGGCGGCGCTGATCGAGGCGATCGAGGTCGCCCGCGGCGGCGGCGCCGTGGTGCTGGTCGTCGCCCAGCGCATGGCGATCCTGAACCGCGCCGACCAGCTGCTGCTGCTGAAGGAAGGCGCCGTTGCCCAGCTCGGGGACCGCGGTCAGATCCTGGCCGGCCTCGGTCCGCGGACCGCCCGCGTCGGAACCGCGCCCGCCCCGGTGCCGCTGAGCAGGCCCGCGCCATGACCGCCATCGCCGACGTCGGGCTGCCGAGCTACCGCGCGCCGTTCCTGGTCGCGGTGGTGGTGATCGCCTCGCTGACCCTGAGCTTCGGCGGCTGGGCGATGTACGCCCGCCTCGACAGCGCCGTCGTCAGCCAGGGCGTGCTGCTCGCCGAGAGCCAGCGCAAGACCGTCGAGAACCTCGAAGGCGGCATCCTGAGGCGCCTGCTGGTCGACCGCGGCGACCACGTGACGGCGGGGCAGGTCGTCGCCCAGCTCGACGCCACCCAGACCGAGGAGCAGCTCGCGCAGATCGAGGCGAACCGCCTCGGCCTCGCCTACGACATCTGGCGCCTCGAGGCCGAAGCCGCCGGAGCCGCCCTGGATCCCGCCCTCGCGCCGTCGGCGCCCGCCGACCAGCGCGCCGGACTGACCGCGGCGCAGCAGCGGCTGTTCGAGGCGCGCCAGCGCGCGCTCCACGGCCAGGTCACCTCGCTGAACCGGCAGATCGGCCAGCTCGAGGCCCAGCGCGCGGCCAGCCTCGCCCAGGCGACCGCCGCCAGCCGGCAGCTCGATAGCTGGAGCGAGGAGCGCGCCCTGAACGCCCGTCTTGTCGAGAGCGGCGCCACGCCGCGCCAGAAGCTCTTCGAGATCGACCGCACCATCGCGCTCCTCGACGGCGAGCGCGACGAGAACCTCGGCCTCGCCGCCGCCGCGCAGGAGGAGATCGCCCGCGCCCGCGCCGACATCGAGACCCTCGGCCAGCAGCGGCTCGCCGAGGTCGGCGAGCAGCTGTCGCTCGCCCGCCGCGAGCTCGGCGCGCTCGCCGCGCAGGCGCGCGGCGCCGAGGACGTGCTGGAGCGGCGCAACCTGCGCGCGCCCCAGGCCGGCACCATCGTCGACATCCGCATCGTGACCCCGGGCGCCGTGGTGCCGACGGGCGCCCCCCTGATGGACATCGTCCCGGACGCCGACCGGCTGATCGCCTCGATCCGCATCCCGCTCGACGCGATCGACACCGTGCACGTCGGCCGCAAGGCGCGGGTGAAGCTCACCGCCTACCACCGCGCCAAGGGCCCCGTCGTCGAGGGCGAGGTGATCTACGTCTCGGCCGACCTGATCGAGGACGAGCGCGACGGCTCCGCCTTCTTCGAGGCCCGCGTCGCCCTCGACCCCGCCACCCTCGCCCGGTTGCCCGGGGTGACGTTGACTGCCGGCATGCCGGTCGAGGTCGCGATCCGGACCGGGGAGCGCCGCGCCGGCGACTACTTCCTCGAGCCGCTCACCCGCTCCTTCGGCCGCGCCCTGCGCGAGGAGTGAGGACCCGGACCATGCACCCAGCATCATCCCAGACCGCCACCCCGGTGCCCGAAACGGCGGCGAGCCATGGCTAGGCGCGCGATCCTCCAGATCGGAACCGAGAAGACCGGCACCACCACGCTGCAGCACTTCCTCGCGACCAACCGCGCCGCGCTGGAGGCCAACGGCTTCCTCTACCCGGACTTCTGCGGCCGGACGAACCACACCGGCCTCGCCGCCTACGCGATGGCCCCGGGCCGCCGCGACGGCATCCGCGCCGCGCTGGGCTGCCGCTCCGAGGCCGACGTCGAGCCGATGCGCGCCCGTCTGCGCGCCGCGGCGGCCCGGGAGCTCGACGGCGAGGAAACCGTGGTCTTCTGCTCCGAGCACTGCCACAGCCGCCTGGTCGAGCCGGCGGAGATCGAGACCCTGCGGGCCCTGCTCGCCCCGCATTTCGACGACATCCGCGTCGCGATCTACGTGCGCCGCCAGGACCAGCTCGCCCTCAGCCTGCACTCGACCAGGCTCAAGAGCGGCGGCATCGACCGGTCGGTCCTACCGCCGACCGGGCCAGACGACCCTTACTTCAACTACGACCGCTCGATCGGCCTCTGGGAAGCCGCCTTCGGCCGCGACAAGGTCCATGTCCGCCTGTTCGACCGCCGCGAGCTTGCCGACGGCGACGTCGTCGCCGACTTCGTCGCCGCCTGGGGCCTGAGCGGCAGCGCCGCCTACGCCCGGGTCCAGGACAAGAACGAGTCGATCCGGCCGCTCGCCCAGGAGTTCCTGCGCCGGGTGAACCCGCGGCTCGAGCCGATCGAGGGCCTGCCGATCGACGAGGTCCGCGGCCCGCTCGCCGCCGCCCTCGCGAAGCTTCTCCCGGGGCGCGGAGCCCGCCCCGCGCGCGCCGAGGCGCAGGCGTTCTACGACCGCTACCGGGCCTCGAACGAGGCGCTGCGCCAGCGGCACTTCCCCGACCGCCCGATCCTGTTCTCCGAGGACTTCTCCGACTATCCGGAGGTCGCCGACTGCACCGACTTCGGCATCGACGACCTCGCGGCGGTCGCCGCCATGCTGCAGACCGCCACCACCCGCGAGGTGCGCCGGCTCGAATCCGAGATCGCGATCCGCGACGCGCGCATCCACTGGCTGCGCGACGATCCGGCCGCCGCCGAGCGCGCCATCGCCCGCGCCGTGGCCTGGACCCCCGGCCATGCGGACGCCTACCGCACCCTCGCCGAGCAGCTGCTGCGCCAGAACCGCTTCGACGAGGCGCTCGCCGCCGCCGAGCGCGCCGTCGAGCGCCGACCGGACGCCCACGAGTACTGGCACTTCCTCGGCATGTTGCGCCGCCGGACCGGTGACCCGGACCGGGCCGCCGAGGCGCAGCTCCGGGCGCTCGAGCTCGCTCCGGACCACGTCGGCGCGCGCAACGAGCTCGCGCAGGCGCTCGCCATGAAACCCCTTCCCAAGCCGCCAGCAACCGACGAGGCCGC
>Ga0247825_10002653_pt1 | contig 11801 bp, 14 predicted proteins | sample 13C_Vanillin_Day_FD_194413 | JGI IMG/M metagenome (GOLD analysis project Ga0247825, IMG submission 194413) | Soil microbial communities from agricultural site in Penn Yan, New York, United States - 13C_Vanillin_Day48 | ecosystem: Environmental > Terrestrial > Soil > Agricultural land | place... | reverse complement strand
CTTTCGACGGCGCGCTCGGCCTCACCGGCCTGGTGGTCACCAAGCTCGATGGCACGGCCAAGGGCGGCGTGCTGGCCGCCATCGCCCAGGAAAAGCCCGTGCCGGTGTACTTCATCGGCGTCGGCGAGAAACTGCAGGACCTGGAAACTTTCAACGCCCGCGAATTCGCGCAGGCACTGCTGGGTTGAGGAGCCCGCCATGAACGCATTCACCCCCTCGGCCACCGAGCCGCGCCTGACCTCGCTGTCGCACGGCGGCGGCTGCGGCTGCAAGATCGCCCCCGGCGTGCTGTCCGAGATCCTGCAGAACACCGCCCGCCTGCCGATGCCGCCCGAGCTGCTGGTGGGCATCGAGACCGCCGACGACGCCGCGGTCTACCAGCTGAACGACGAGCAGGCACTGGTCGCGACCACCGACTTCTTCATGCCGATCGTGGATGACCCGCACGACTTCGGGCGCATCGCGGCCACCAACGCGATCTCCGACGTGTACGCCATGGGCGGCAAGCCGATCCTGGCGCTGGCGCTGGTCGGCATGCCGGTGAACGTGCTCTCGACGCAGACCATCGGGCGCATCCTCGCCGGCGGCGAATCGGTCTGCCGCGCGGCGGGCATCCCGATCGCGGGTGGGCACACCATCGACTCGGTCGAGCCGATCTACGGATTGGTCGCGCTCGGACTCGTGCACCCCAAGCGCGTGCGTCGCAACGCCGATGCCAAGCCCGGCGACCGCCTGATTCTGGGCAAGCCGCTCGGCGTGGGCGTGCTGTCCGCGGCGCTGAAGAAAGAGGCGCTGGATGCGGCGGGCTACGAGCGGATGATCGCCACGACCACCCGCTTGAACACGCCGGGTCCGGACCTCGCGGCGCTGGACGGCGTGCACGCGCTGACCGACATCACCGGCTTCGGCCTGGCCGGCCACGCGCTGGAACTGGCGCGCGGCGCGGGCCTGACGGTGCAGCTCGATTGGTCGCGCGTGCCGCTGCTCGCCGGCGTCGCCGACCTCGCTGCCGCCGGTTTCGTGACGGGCGCTTCCGGCCGCAACTGGGCCGGCTACGGCGAACAGGTGGTGTTGCCTGACGGCTTCGGCGCGACCTCGCAGGCTTTGATCAGCGATCCGCAGACCAGCGGCGGCCTGCTCGTCTCGTGCTCGCCGGACAGCGTGCCGGACGTGCTGCGGATCTTCCGCGAGCACGGTTTCGACCAGGCGGCCGAGATCGGCGAAGTGGCGGCCGGTCCCGCGCGGCTGGTGGTGCGCTAAGCCTCGACTTCCTGGCGCACCCACTCGGCGTACGCCGGGCTCGCGCCCATCGTCTGCCAGAGCAGCTGGGGCACCTCGTACGGGTGCTGCTCGGCCATGAAGTCCTGGATCGCCGCGAGCCTGGCCGGCAGAGACTTGATGGTCAGGCGCGCTTCGGCGTCGGCGCAGGTCTCGCCTTTCCAGCGGTAGTGCGACTGCACCCCGTCGTCGATCTGCACGCAGGCGGCCAGGCGGCGATCGAGCAGCGCGCGCGCCAGGCGCTCGGCGTCCTCGCGGGACGCGACGGTGGTGGTCAGGCTCAGGATTTCCATGGAGGCACTATCCGCGGGGACCCGCCCCGGACCACAATCATCCTTCCAAAAAACGGCCAGGAGACAGCCATGCAGACTCTCACCGAACCGACCGCAGCCGCCGGCACGCGCCGGGTCGACGCCCTGCTCGCCCACTACGCGGAAAGCCATCGCGATCCGAAGAACGAGGCGATCCACTGCGTGGCCATCCCGCTGATCATGCTGAGCCTGCTCGGGCTGCTGTCGGCCATCCATCCCTGGGTGGCCTACGCCTTCGTCGCGGCCAGCATGGTCTATTACGCGCGGCTGTCGATGGTGTTCCTGCTGGCCATGGCGGTGATCTCGGTGATCGGGCTGGCGCTGGTCCACGCGATGGGCCCGTACGTGCTGCCGATCTCGGTGGTGGTGTTCGTGCTGGCCTGGATCGCCCAGTTCGTGGGCCACAGGATCGAGGGCAGGAAGCCGTCCTTCTTCGAGGACCTGCAGTACCTCTGGGTCGGGCCGCTGTTCGTGCTGAGCCTGGCCTTCCGCAAGCTCGGCATTCGTTGGTAAATGTTTGCGCCCACTCTCATTTAGAGTTAGGCGACAATTAGCGATCGGCCGAGCCGGGAACCCCCGGCCGCCGGCTGGACTCCATTAGGGGTTTCCACCGATTTCTGCTATCGCGGAGATTGAACTTGCACCTTAGCACTCCCTCTAATCGAGTGCTAACATGCCATTCGAAATGAAAGGATCAACCGGAATGACAGCCTCGATCGCAGCCCCCTCCGGCGCGCTGGCCGTCGCCAGCCCGTGGGCGGTGGTTCCTTCGCTGGGCAACCTGGATGCCTACATCTCGGCGGTGAACCGCCTGCCGATGCTCAGCCCCGAGGAAGAGCGCGAATTCGCGCGCAAGCTCAAGGATGACAACGACCTCGAAGCCGCCGGAAAGCTGGTGCTGTCGCACCTGCGCCTGGTCGTGTCGGTGTCGCGCAAGTACCTGGGCTACGGCCTGCCGCACGGCGACCTGATCCAGGAGGGCAACATCGGCCTGATGAAGGCCGTCAAGCGCTTCGACCCCGACCAGGGCGTGCGCCTGGTCAGCTATGCCCTGCACTGGATCAAGGCCGAGATCCACGAGTACATCCTGAAGAACTGGCGCATGGTCAAGGTGGCCACCACCAAGGCCCAGCGCAAGCTGTTCTTCAACCTGCGCTCCATGAAGCAGGGCTTCAAGGACGAGGAAGACGCGCAGACGCACCGCGAGACGCTGACCGACGCGCAGATCGAAGTGATGGCGCGCGAGCTGAACGTCAAGCGCGAGGAAGTCATCGAGATGGAAACGCGCATGGCCGGCGGCGACGTGCTGCTCGACCCGGCGCCCGGCGACGACGGCGAGGAAGCTTTCGGCCCCATCGCCTACCTGGCCGACGCCAGCCACGAGCCCACGGCCGTGCTGGAGTCCCAGCAGCGCGACGCGATGGCCACCGACGGCATCGCATCCGCGCTGGAAGGACTCGACGCGCGCAGCCGCCGCATCGTGGAGGAGCGCTGGCTCAAGGTGAACGACGACGGCTCCGGCGGCATGACGCTGCACGAGCTGGCCGCCGAGTACGGCGTGTCGGCCGAGCGCATCCGCCAGATCGAGTCGGCCGCCATGAAGAAGATGCGCAAGGCGCTGGCGGCGTACGCCTGAGCCACGCCTGCGTTGAACAAGCCCGGCCCGTCCGGGCTTTTTTTCGCCCTGCCCGGCCACATGTAACAGAGTGCCCGGCGCCCGCCGACAATGGGAGGGAAATGCTTGTAGTCCTCCGTTGGGTCCTGCTCGTCGGGCTGGGCCTGCTCGCCGGCTTCACCGCGCTGGCGCAACCCGCGGCCGCGCCCCTGGTGCTCGAGAACGGCGGCTCCGTGCCGCTGGAAGGCCGGGCCTTGTACCGGGTCGCACCGGCCGGCGTGCAGACGCCCGATGACCTCGAGCGGCAAGGTTCGGACAACTCCTGGAAAGTGCGCGAAGCCGGCCAGCAGCATCGCCTGGACGGCGAGGCGCTCTGGATCCGCTTCGACGCCGAGGTCCGCGGTCCCGAAGCCTGGTTCTTCACCGTCGCCTCCTCCGGCATCGACCGCGTCCAGATGTTCCATCGCGACGGCGGCGGCCGCTGGGTCGTGCAGGAAGCAGGCGACAGCCGGGCCGTATCGCAATGGCCCGTGCCCGGCCGCGTGCCCACGTTCGAACTGGCGCGCCCGACCGGCCAGCCCGTCACCTACTGGGTCCGCATCGAACACGCGCGGGTCGATTTCGGCGCCGAGCTCACGCTGCGCAGCCAGGGCAGCCTCCTGGCGGTGCGCGAGCGCGAGCAGTTCCTGATGGGCGGCTACTTCGGCGTCGCGGCGCTGCTGGCGCTGGTGGCACTGGCCAACGCGGCCACTTACCGCGACCGCAACTTCGCCGCATACGCGATCTACCTGATCACCTTCACGCTCGGCCAGGCCGCCTACCTGGGCGTGGGCGCGCAGCACCTCTGGAACGACGACCTTCAGTGGAACGCGCTGTCCACCTTCCTGCTGCCGGGCCTGTCGGCGGTGGCCGCGCTGTGGTTCGTGCAGGTGGTGACGGAGCCCGCACGCTTCTCGCGTCTCCTCAACCAGATCGTGTGGGGCCTCATCGTGGCCCTGCTGGCCGCGGTGCTGCTGGACACCTTGCTGCCCAGCCGCGAGATCATGCACGCGCGCCTGGCGCTGACGGCGGCGGCGCTGGCGCTGGTGTGCGTGGTGATCGGCTTCGTCTGGCGCAAGGGCGACGACGCCGAGATCCGCATCATCGCGCTGGGCTTCGTGCCGGTGCTGGTGATGGCGCTGTTCCCGATCGCGCGCGGCCTCGGCCTGCTGCCCAACAGCGAGTTCACCCGCTACGGCCTGGCGATCGGCGCTGCGCTGGAGATGCCGGTCCTGTTCTACGCGCTCAGCCGGCGCGGCAGCCGCCGACGCGAAGCGCAGCTGCGCGCGTCCGCGCTGCCGCGCACCGACGCGCTGACCGGCCTGGCCGACCGCCGCAACCTGCTGCAGCGCATGGAAGCCTCGCTCAAGCGCGCACGCAGCCAGCGCCACACCTGCGCGCTGCTGGTCGTGCGCCTCGGCAACTACGACGCGATCGCCGCCGACTACGGACGCGAGATGCTGGACCGCGCGCTCGTGGTCACCGCCTCGCACATGCGCCGCTGCGCGGCCGACATCGACCTGGCGGCGCGCGTGTCCGAACGCGATTTCGCGCTGCTGCTGGAAGGGCCCACGAGCAGCGACCTGGCCAACGCGCGCGCACAGCAGGTCGTGGCCAGCGGCCTGCGGCCTTCGGCGGCGCTGCCGCCGGACTTGACGCTGCGGTTGCTCGTGACGGTGGCCGCGCTGCCGGGTGAGCAGGTCGACGCCGCCTCGACGCTGCAGTGGATGCTGGCGACCTCGGCCGCGGTGCGGCCCGATACGCGCAAGCAGATCCGGATGCTCTAGGCTTCCGGCGCCTGAGCCTTGTTCAGCGTGCGCAGCGCACGCCGGACGATGTATTCCGTCTCGAGCCGCTTCGCACCGCGTTGCCACTCTCCGCAGACCTGGAGCACCCACTCCGGCTGCGTGCGGCTGGCGTCGTTGAGCCAGTTGGCCACCGAGTTGCGAACGTACAGGCTGGGATCGGCCTTCAGCGGCTCGAGCAGCCCCAGCGCGCGCCAGGGCTCGGCCTTCAGCGCCGGCACCGGCGGGCACCACACGCCGTGCGGGCGCGTGAGTTCGGTGGCGAAGCGGCGCACGTTGGCGTCGGCATCGAACACCCACTCGCGCAACAGCGCGACGGCGGCATCGGGATCGCGCACGACTTCCGCGCGCACCGCCATCCACGCCATCTCGCGCACGCCGAAATGCGGATCGGCGGCGAAGCGACGCACCGACGCCAGCTTGTCCGGCAACGACAGGTTCGAACACGCGATCCACTGCGCGGCCCAGGAGCGCGCGACATCGCTCGGGTGCGTGGCCAGCGCGTGCGCCACGCGATCGCGCTCCGGATGCGCGCCGGCCATGTCGTAGAGTGCCAGCGCCACGTGGTCGTGCCGGCGCATCGGCTTGAACGCACCAAGCATCGCCAGCGTGTCCTGCAGCCGCTCGGCCTGCGGATCGAGGCCGATGTGCCGGGCCACGTTGCCGGCCAGGCGCGGCAGGTCCAGCGCGAGGAATTCGTTGAGGTTGACGGTGGGCAGGAGGCCTTCGTTCAAGGCCTCCAGCACCTCGGCCGGGATCAGCGCGATGCGGGCCGCGCCACGCCGCTGCAGCAGGTGCTGCACCACGGCGCTCAGGCCAGCAGTTGCTTGATGTCGTTGGCCAGCGCCTGCGGGCCGCTGCCGTAGCGCGAGTACAGCCGCAGCCGCCCCTGCGGGTCGTACACGAAGCTGGCCGCCGAGTGGTCCATCGTGTAGCTGCCGGGGGTCTTGCCTTCGACCTTCTTGTAGTAGACCTTGAAGTCCTTGGCGACCGCGGCCAGCTGCTCGGGCGAGCCGCGCAGCGCGATGAAGTCGGGGCCGAAGTTGGCCATGTAGGCCTTGAGGATCTGGGGCGTATCGCGCTCCGGATCCACCGTGACGAAGATGCCCTGCACCTTGGCGCCGTCGGGACCCAGCAGCTGCTTGGCCTGCGCGATCTCGGCCAGCGTCGTGGGACACACGTCCGGGCACTGCGTGAAGCCGAAGAACACCACCACGGCCTTGCCGCGGAAGTCCTTCAGGCTGCGCACCTTGCCCTCGGTATCGGGCAGCTGGAAATCCTTGGCGTAGTCGGCGCCGGTCAGGTCGACGGCGCTGAACTGCGGCTTGCGCTCGCCGCAAGCGGCGAGCGCGCCGGTGGCAACGAGACTGATCAGGGCATGGCGGCGGTCCATGGCGTCACCTCACAGAAGGTAGTGGTCCAGCAGGAGCGCCGCGAACAGCACGCTCAGGTGGATCAGGGAAAAACGGAAGGTCTTGCGCGCGAGCGCATCGGAGTAGTCGCGCCAGAGGCGGAAACCGTACCAGGTGAAGCCGGCGCTGAGGCCCAGCGCGGCCAGCAGATACAGCCACGAGCTCATGCCGATGGCGAACGGCAGCAGGCAGGCGGCGAACAGCACCAGCGTGTACAGCAGGATCTGCAGGCGCGTGAACTCGCTGCCGTGCGTCACCGGCAGCATCGGCAGGCCCGACTTGCGGTAGTCCTCGACGCGATACAGCGCCAGCGCCCAGAAGTGCGGCGGCGTCCACAGGAAGATGATGAGGAAGAGCACCAGCGCCTCGGGGCCGACGTCGCCGCGCATCGCGGCCCAGCCCAGCACCGGCGGCATCGCGCCCGAGGCGCCCCCGATCACGATGTTCTGAGGCGTGCGCGGCTTGAGCACGACGGTGTAGATGATCGCGTAGCCCACGAAGGTGGCGAACGTGAGCCACATGGTCAGCGGGTTCACGGTCACGTACAGGATCGCCGAGCCGATCGCGCACAGCGCGGCCGAGAAGATGAGCGTCTGCGTGTCGGACAGCTCGCCCTTGGCCGTGGGCCGCCAGGCGGTGCGGCGCATCTTGGCGTCGATGCCCTTCTCGATCAGGCAGTTGAAAGCCGCGGCCGCGCCGGCCACCAGCCAGATGCCCAGCGCCGCGAAGGCCGCGGTGCGCAGGTCCATCGCGCTCGGGAGTCCGGGCACGGCCAGCACCATGCCGATCACGGCGCAGAAGACGATCAGCTGGACCACGCGCGGCTTGGTCAGCGCGTAGTACTGGGACAGGCGGTTCATGTGCGCGCCTCCTTTCGGGCGGCGCCGAAGCCGCGCGCCGCCGCGCGCGCGTCGCCGCGCGCGACCCGGCTTTCGCACAAGGTCCATGTCAGCACCACGACCAGCGCCGCCGCGCCACCGGTGTGCGCGAGCGCGGCGACCAGCGGCCAGCCGAGCACCACGTTCGACAGGCCGCTCAGGAGTTGCCATGCGGCCAGCGCCGCCAGCACGCGGGCCTGGCGCGGCAGCGCCGCGCGCAGTTGCCAGGCCGTCGCCAGCAACAGGGGCAGCACCGCATAGGCGGCGAGGCGATGGACGTAGTGCTTGGCCGTCAGCGCGGCGAAGCTCACGTTCGCGCCGTCGGAGCTCACGCCCAGCGGCCGCCAGATGTCGAATGCCTGGCTGAAATCCATCTCGGGCCACCAGCGGCCCTGGCAGGTCGGGAAGTCGCTGCAGGCCAGCACCGCGTAATTCGTGCTCACCCAGCCGCCCAGCGCGATCTGCAGCCAGACGGCGGCGAAGGTCGCGAACAGCAGCGCCCGCAGCCCCGCGCTCAGCCCGACGCGGGCGGAAGCTCGCTCGGCATGCCGGTATTCGACCGTCTGGCGACACAGCAGCGCGAGCAGCACCAGGCCCCCCAGCAGGTGCATCGTGACGATCGCGGGAAACAGCTTCATCGTCACCGTGAGCGCGCCGAATGCGCCCACGAGACACACCCACGCGAGGCTCGCCGTGGGCCACCAGGGACTCACCGGCAGCACGTGGCGACGGCGCAGCGCCCAGGTGCTGCCGGCCAGAGTGAGGATGAGCACGCCCACGCCCATGGCCAGGTAGCGATGGATCATCTCGATCCAGGCCTTGGTGTGCGTCACCGGCCCCGTGGGCATGCTGGCCTGAGCAAGGCTGATGTCCGCGTGGGCGCCGAACGGGCTGGCGTTCGCGTAGCAGCCCGGCCAGTCGGGGCAGCCCAGGCCGGAGTCGGTGAGGCGCGTGAAGGCGCCGAAGAGCACCAGGTCGAACGTGAGGAACAGCGTGAGGCCGGTGAGCATGGCCAGGCGGTGGGCCGGCGCCGCGTTGCGGCTGCGCACCCACAGCCAGGCGAGCGGCCCCGAGGCCACGATGAGCCCGAGCAGCAGCATGCGCAGCACGGGCGAGAGATCCACCAGCGAATTCATGGCGTGCGTCCCGCCTTGTCCCACCCGGCCGAAGCGCGCATCAGCCTCTCGAGGTCGCGCTTGGCCTTGGCCGCGCCCTCGCGGTCCATCCGCGCGGGAAAACGCATCATCCAGTGGCCGAGCGGATCGACCACGTACAGGTGTTCGTCGAGCGCGGCGCCTGGCGCCGGCTTCAGCCACTTCGCCAGCTGCTCGCGCGGCACGCGCAGCACGGTGGCCTGCGCGAGCGCGGGCTGCAGCTCCGCGCGCACGGGCACGGCGTCGTCGATGAGCCAGACCCAGTCGAGGCGGTCCTTGTCCTTGCCGAGCGTCTCGCGCAACTGCCGCTGCAGGTACAGGTGGTTCTCGCACCGCGCAGCACAGGCGCCGCCGCTCACGCTGACCAGAAGCCACTGGCCCTTGAGGTCGGCCAGCGGCGACGGCCGGCCGTCGAGCGTGGTGCCCGTCACCGCCGGGAGGGTGGGCTGCTGCTCGATGAGCTCGCCGAAGTTGCGCCGCCCTTCCGGGCGCAGCACGTAGTAGGTGAAGTAGGACGCGATGACCGGCGCGGCGCAGATCAGCATCACCACGAACATCTTGAAGCGGCCGCGCGCCGTGCGCTGCGCCTCCTCGACCTCGCGCGGCCCGGGCAGCGAATGGACGGTCAGGTCCAGCGGCTGGTCAAGCCTGTCGGGCCTGGCGGCGGGGTTGGATGAACTGGAACCAGACATAGAGGATGGCGATCAGGCCGCACAAGGCCCACCACTGGAAGGCATAGCCGTAATTGGTTTCGGGGCCGCGGCCGGCGACGGCCTCGGGCCAGTCGCGCTGCAGCCCCTGCGAGGCCGGTCCGGTCTGCTGCACGCTCACGTCCTGCAACAGCGCCAGGCGGGTTTCGGCCGCGAACGGCGTCAGGTCGAGATTTTGCCGGATGGGCCCGGTGCCGGCCGCGCCGAACTGAAGAAGCTTGGCCGGCGGCGGGGCAATGCGGCCGTGCAGCTCCACTTCGCCTTCCGGCGTGTCGATGGCGGGCAGCTGGTCGCGCTGCACGAAGTTGCGCGGCGCCCAGCCCCGCTGCACCAGCACCACGGCGTCGGAGCCGGCCAGCCGCAGCGGCGTCGCGACGTAGAAGCCGACCTTGCCGCCCATCTGGCGGTTGTCGAGGAAGATCGTGTGCGCTCCGTCCCAGCGGCCGCGCAGCACCACGGGTCGGTACAGCATCGAGCGGCGATCGGCCGAAAGGAAATCCGCCTGCGACAGCGGCGCCTGCTGCCGCTGCGAACTCACCGCCTCGGCCAGCGCCTCCTTCTGGTGGGCGCGGCCGAGCTGCCACATCCCGAGCGCGAAGGTGGCGCAGATGCCGAGCGTGGCCGCCACCGTGGCGACCCAGAAGCGCCAGCCGCTCATGGCGCCCGCCGGATAATCGGCCCCATGAAATTCCTCGTGGTGCTGGCCTTCGTTGCCATCCTCGGCAGCCTGGCGTCCGCCCTGTTCTTCATGCTGCGCGGCGGCCAGGAAGGCAAGGCCAGGTCGGGCCACATGGCCCGGGCGCTGGCGTTCCGCGTCGGCTTTTCCATCCTGTTGTTCCTGTGCCTGCTGGTCGCCTGGAAGCTGGGCTACATCCGGCCCACCGGCATCCCGGCGGGCGCCTGACGCTTCGGGTTCGAATCCCTCTCCAAAGGAACAAGGCGCCCCGCGGGGCGCCTTGTCGCTTGCATGGTCGGAAAGCCTTACAGCCAGTAGACCAGCACGTAGAGGCCCAGCCACACCACGTCGACGAAGTGCCAGTACCAGGCGGCGCCTTCGAAGCCGAAGTGGCGCTGCGGGGTGAAGTGGCCCGCCATCAGGCGCAGCGTGATGAACAGCAGCATCAGCATGCCGACGATCACGTGGAAACCGTGGAAGCCGGTCAGCAGGAAGAACGTGGAGCCGTAGGCGCCCGAGGAGAGCTTCAGGTTCAGGTCGCTGTAGGCGTGGAAGTATTCGTAGCCCTGCACGCAGACGAATGTGGCGCCGAGGATGACGGTGATCCACATCCAGAGGATGGTCTTGGCACGGTTGCCGGCGATCAGCGCGTGGTGCGCGATGGTCAGCGTGACGCCCGAGGTCAGCAGCAGCGCCGTGTTGATGGTGGGCAGCGGCCACGGACCCATGGTCTGGAACGGGTCGATGATGTTGCCCGGCGAGGCGGTGGCGCCCACCGCGGTGCTCGGCCACACGGCCTTGAAGTCGGGCCACAGCAGCGAGTTGTCCAGGCCGCCCAGCGCCGGCACCGAGTGCGAGCGCATCCACCACAGCGCGGTGAAGAAGGCGCCGAAGAACATCACTTCCGAGAAGATGAACCAGCTCATGCTCCAGCGGAACGAGAGGTCGATCTTGCGGCCGTACTGGCCGCCTTCGCTCTCGCGCACGGCGTCGCGGAACCACTGGAACAGCACGCCGAAGAGCCACAGCAGGCCGAAGAACAGCGACCACTTGGCCCAGCCCGCGCCGTTGACCCACTGCGAGGCGCCCAGGATCACGAAGAACAGGCCGAAGGCGGCGAACGCCGGGTGCCGCGAGGGCTGCGGAACGAAGTAGTACGGCTGGCCGCCGCCGGTGGTGGAACTCATGTTTTCTCGACTCCTGCTTTCGATTCTTCTTCGGCCGTCAGACGACCCAGTTGACCAGCGCGATCAGCCCGGCCACCAACAGCGCCACGAACACCAGCGCCACGACCACCACGTGCAGCGGATTGAGCCGCTGCATGTCGTCCTCGAGGCCGCTTCGCTTGCGGATGCCCAGGAACGACCAGGCCACCGCGCGCATGCTGCGCAAGAAACTCATCCACGCTCCCCGCCTTGCCGCGACACCGCGGCCGGAGCGGCGGCCTGGGGCGCCTGCGGCACCTTGGCGCCCACCTCGAAGAAGGTGTACGACAACGTGATGGTGGTGACGTCCCTGGCCAGCTTGGGATCGATGACGAACGCCACCGGCCACTGCTTCTTCTCGCCCGGCGCCAGCGTGTACTGCTCGAAGCAGAAGCACTCGAGCTTGTTGAAGTGCGCGGCGGCGTTGCGCGGCGCGTAGCTGGGGATGGCCTGGGCCGACATGCGCCGGTCCTGCACGTTCTGGAATTCGTACATCACCGTCGCCAGTTCACCGGGGTGAACCTGGAGCGACGCGACCTGCGGCTTGAACTGCCAGGGGCCGCGCGAGTTGGCGTCGAACTCCACGGTGATGGTGCGGCTGCGGTCCACCTGCGTGTTGGCCGCGATGTTCGAGCCGCCCGGAACCTGCTTCTCGCCCAGCGCCAGGATGTTGATGCCGGTGATCTCGCAGATGTGCTTGTAGATCGGGATCAGCGCA
>Ga0247825_10002652_pt1 | contig 11802 bp, 8 predicted proteins | sample 13C_Vanillin_Day_FD_194413 | JGI IMG/M metagenome (GOLD analysis project Ga0247825, IMG submission 194413) | Soil microbial communities from agricultural site in Penn Yan, New York, United States - 13C_Vanillin_Day48 | ecosystem: Environmental > Terrestrial > Soil > Agricultural land | place... | reverse complement strand
GTGGAACGTCCGTGGCGGAACTTCGGGTGGATGGCGGTGCGTGCGTGAACGACCTGCTGATGCAGTTCCAGGCGGATCTGCTGGGAATACCCGTTGTGCGCCCGGAAGTGACGGAGACCACTGCGCTGGGCGCGGCCTACCTTGCTGGGCTGTCGACGGGCTTCTACAGCGACGTGCGCCAGCTATCGAAGCTCTGGCGCATCGAAAGACGCTTCATGCCCACGATGAGTCGTTCCTATGCCGAGGAGTCGATGGCGCGGTGGGAGCGCGCAGTGCGCCAAGCCACTGCCGTCTGATCTAGTGCCCCGGGACGAGGAAGTCCTGGCTGATCCGCCAACCGAGTTCGTTCACCCGGTCCAGGAATTGCGTCAGATACGCATGCAGCCCCGTCGCGAGGATCTCGTCCACACGCGCGTATTGCAGGTCGGCCAGCAGCTTGCCCGCACGCCGCTGCGTCTCCGCGCTCTGCTCGTTCTTCACCTTGTCTAGATTGCTCACTACCTCATGCAGACTGGCATGCAGCGAACGCGGCATGTCGGCGCGCAAGATCAGCAATTCGGCCACGCGCTCGGGCTTGATCACGTCGCGGTACACCTTGCGGTAGACCTCGAAGGCCGAGACGCTGCGCAGGATCGCGCTCCAGTGATAGAAGTCGTATTCCTGGTCTTCCTCGGTGGCGGTTCCGAAAAACTCGCTGTTGAGCGCGTGGAACTTGACGTCGACCAGCCGCGCCGTGTTGTCCGCTCGTTCGAGGAACGTTCCGAGGCGCGAGAAGTAGAAGGCCTCGTCCTGCAGCATGGTGCCCAGCGTCACGCCCCGCGAGAGGTGAGAGCGAAACTTGACCCATTCGAAGAACTGCGCCGGGTCGCGCTCGAAATCACCGGCACGCAGCATGCGGTTTACTTCGAGCCAGGTGGTGTTCTGCGTTTCCCAGGCTTCGGTGGTGAGCGCACCGCGCACGGCACGGGCGTTCTCGCGCGCGGCGCGCAGGCACGAGAGGATGGACGAGGGATTCGACTCGTCCTTGACCATGAACTCCATCACCTCGTCGGGCTTGAACTGGTCGTGCTTCTCGTTGTAGAGCGGCAGCAGCTCGCTGATGGACAGCAGCCCCTGCCAGCCGTACTTGGCGACCTCGGCGGATTGCGGCAGCAGCGAAGTCTGGTAGTTGACGTCGAGCATGCGCGCGGTGTTCTCCGCGCGCTCGGTGTAGCGCGACATCCAGTAGAGGTGATCGGCGGTGCGTGACAACATATCTTGAGGCTCCCCTGATCAGGACGACGACTGGCTTTGCGATTGCGCGGCTTCGCGCGGCTTGGCGCTTCGGTCCGCCTCGAGGATCCAGGTGTCCTTGGTGCCGCCGCCCTGCGACGAATTGACGACCAGCGAACCTTCCTTGAGCGCGACACGCGTGAGACCACCCGGCACCATCTGCACTTCCTTGCCCGACAGCACGAAAGGCCGCAGGTCGATGTGGCGCGGCGCAATGCCGGCATCCACGAAGGTCGGCGAGGTGGAGAGGCTCAGGGTCGGCTGCGCGATGTAGCCGTCGGGCTTGGCGAGCACGGCTTTCTTGAAATCCTCGATCTCGGCCTGCGTCGCGGCCGGGCCGATCAGCATGCCGTAGCCACCGGCGCCATGCACTTCCTTGACGACCAGGTCCTTCATGTTGGCCAGGGTGTAGTCGAGCTCGTCCTTGTTGCGGCACATGTAGGTGGGCACATTCTTGAGGATGGGCTTCTCGCCCAGATAGAACTCGATCATCTTCGGCACGTAGGGATAGATCGACTTGTCGTCCGCGACGCCGGTGCCGACGGCATTGCAGATGACGACGTTGCCCTCGCGGTAGGCGCGCATCAGGCCGGCGGTACCGAGCGTGGAGGTCGGGCGGAAGACTTCGGGGTCGAGGAAGTCGTCGTCGACACGGCGGTAGATGACGTCCACGCGCTTGGGCCCGCGCGTGGTCCGCATGTAGACGAAGTCGTCCTTGATCAAGAGATCCTGCCCTTCGACCAGTTCCACGCCCATCTGCTGCGCGAGGAAGGCGTGCTCGAAGTAGGCGCTGTTGTACATGCCGGGGGTGAGCACCACCACGGTGGGCTCGGCGGTGGCCGGCGGCGCGGACGCCCGCAGGGTTTCGAGCAGCAGGTCAGGATAGTGAGCAACGGGTGCGATGCGGTTCTGGCTGAACAGTTCCGGAAAGAGCCGCATCATCATCTTGCGGTTCTCCAGCATGTAGCTCACGCCGCTGGGCACGCGCAGGTTGTCTTCCAGCACGTAGTACTCGCCGTTGCCGCTGGCGTCCGGCGCCCGGACGATGTCGATGCCGGCGATGTGCGAGTAGATGTCGTTGGGCACCTTCACGCCGACCATCTCGGGTCGGTATTGGGCGTTGTTCAGGATCTGTTCGGCTGGGATGACGCCGGCCTTGATGATTTCCTGGCCGTGATAGACGTCATGGATGAAGCGGTTGAGCGCCGTCACGCGCTGCACCAGTCCCTTTTCCATCGAGGCCCACTCGTGCGCCGGGATGATTCGGGGCAGCAGGTCGAAGGGAATCAGGCGCTCGGTGCCCGAGCCGTCCTCGTCCTTCGCGCCATAGACGGCAAAGGTGATGCCGACCCGGCGGAAGATCATTTCCGCCTCCTCGCGCCGCGATCGCATCACCTCGCCGGGTTGCTTCGCAAGCCATTGGTCGTAGCGTTTGTAGTGGCTTCGGACCGCTGCGCCGTTGTAGGGCAGCTGCTCATACATCTCATCGAATTTGTGCATGGGACGACCAATCTCCTTGGGCATAGCTTAGCAAGTTCAAGGCCAAACACCGCCGGAAAGCTGCGGCATGTCATGGTGCCAGTAGCGCCGTGCCTGTTGCCGCAGGCAGCCGACCGTGCCCGGCTCACTGCTGGACCAGGATGCCGCGCCGCAATGCGGGGAGTCGGCCAACGCTATGCCGCGCTCGACATAGCGCCCGACCACCTCCGGCGCCGGATGCCCGAATCGGTTGCGGTAGCCGGCCTGGACCAGGGCGACGCGCGGCTGCACGGCGTCGAGCAGCAGATCGCTCGACGAGGTCTTGCTTCCATGGTGCGGCACCAGGAGAAAGTCGGCGCGCAGATCAGGTGTGCGAGCGACCAGCGCGGCCTCTTGCAGGCGCTCGATGTCACCGGCCAGGATGGCCGTTGCCCGGCCATTGGCGATGCGAAGAACGCACGAGATCGCATTGGGCTTGGTGAAGGTCCGATAGTCGGACGCGGCCGGTTGAGCACCTCGAAGGCCACACCATCCCAAGTCCAGCGTTGGCCTGCCTCGCAGCGCCGGGCGGTACGCAGCGCCTGAAGCGGATGCTCCGCCTCGATCGAACTCAGCAGTTCGGCCTTCGGGTGCGCAGTGAGCACTGCGGCCGCCCCGCCGGTGTGATCGCTGTCGCGATGGCTCAGCACGACCGAATCGAGCCGTTCGCCGAAGGCCCGCAACAGGGGCACGAGCACTCGCTGGCCGGCATCGCTCTCCGGGCTGTAGCGCGGCCCGGCGTCGTAGAGCAGGCTGTGCGTGGCCGTCCGCACCAGCACGGCATTGCCCTGCCCGATGTCGGCCGCCAGAAGCTCAAACTCGCCCATGGCCGGGCGCGGCGCTTACCAGAGCAAGGCCGGCAGCACCAGAGGAAGCCCCAGCGCACGCATCGTCCAAGGCAGGCGCATGGCGAGCAGAATGCCCCCCGCCACGCCGGCAACCGCCATCCACAGCGCGGGCGCCGGCATCGACAAGGTGGCGAATGGCAGGCGGGAGAGCCACTGCAGGAACACGGACAGGACCTGCACGCCCCACGCGGCGACATCCTACAGCGGATGCAGGACGACGCCGAGCATTGCCAGGGGCGTCACAACCAGCGTGACCCACGGGATCGCGACCGCATTCGCCAGCAAGCCGACGGCGGAGATCTGCTGGAACAGCAGCAGTGTCAGCGGCGTCAAGGCACAGCGTGACGACCCATTGCTCGCGCCACACGCGGGCGAGCCGGCTTGCGACGCCGGGGCGCTCGCCATGAGTTCATCGGCATCCGCGGCGAACAGGACCCCCACGGCCACGAAGCTCAGCCAGAAGCCCGGCTGCATCAGGGCCCAAGGGTCGAGCGCCACGACGACCGCGCAGGCGCAGAGCCAGACGTAGGGCCAAGGCCAGCGCCGCCCCGTCAGGCGCAGCAAGGCGACGGCAGCCAGCATCCACACCGTTCGCTGCGAGGGCACTCCCCAGCCGCTGAATGCGGCATAAAGCGTGGCGAGCAGCACGCCCCCCAACAGCCCCGCATGCTGCGCCGGCCAGCGCAGCATCCACCTGCCGCTGCGCCGCCACAGGGCTTCGACCGCCAGGGCGGCAAGCCACGCGAACATCATGAAGGCCCGAGATGGCCATCAGGTGGGCCACGCCGGTCGCTCGGAAGACATCCCAATCCGCACGATCGATCGCGTTCTGGTCGCCGGTGACCAGCGCGGCGATCACCCCGGCCGATCGCGGCTCCGCCACGCGCTCGAAGACGGCATCGCGCACGGTCTCCCGCAAGCGCTCGACCGGATGGCGCCAGGTGACGGCGATGCGTTCGGGGCGCGGGTCCCGGGCGCCGGTTCGCACCTGGCCCGTGGCGTGCACGCCCTGCTCCCACAGGCGCAATTCCTGGTCGAAGCCATGCGGGTTGAGATTGCCGTGGGGCGCCCTGAGCCGCACCGTCATGCGCCAGCGTTCGCCGGCGTGCACGGGGCCGGGCGAGTCGGGCGCACCGATTCGGCCCCATAGCCCCGAGCCTTCCGCGTACCAGGCCAGCGAAACGCGCCGGGGCACATCCGGGGGCTCGGCCGTTTCGACTTCGAACTCGAAGCGCACCATCCCCTCGCCGCGCTGGGGCATCTGCGCGACCACCCCGACCACTTGCACGTCCCGCCCTTCGAGCGCCGGCGGCAGCGCCCCATCGGCCTAGGCCGTGGCCCGCGAGCCTGCCAGCCCCGCCCCTGACATCGCACCGAAGAGCAGCGCCATCGGCAAGACGCCTCGAACGGGGCGTCGCGACGACTGCAGCGCGAGCCAGCCACCCAGCGCACCGGCCGTCAGGCCTGCGTAGGCCGCCCAGTTCCAAAGCACCGGTTGCCGCAACTGAAGCGCAGCCCCGAGCACCGAGCCTGCCATCGCGGCGAAACCGACCAAGCCGCGCGCTTGCGCGCCCGGCATCACGAGACAACTCCCTGTCGCATTCGAATCACTCCCTGACACCGCTCTGTGGCGCGCTAATTGCTTTCTGTGTCGGCTAGTATGCGTCTCACCCGAGGCACGCTCGACGCACTGAGAAACAATGTCCATTCACGCCGCCCTTCACCACGTTACTCACTACAAGTACGACCGTCCGGTGCAACTAGGGCCTCAGGTGATCCGCCTGCGTCCCGCACCGCATTGCCGAAGTAACGTGATCTCGTATTCGCTGCGCGTCGAGCCCGAGCAGCACTTCATCAACTGGCAGCAGGATCCGTTCGCGAATTACCTCGCCCGGCTCGTGTTTCCCGAGAAGACGCGGGAATTCAAGGTCACGGTCGACCTCGTGGTCGAGATGGCGGTCTACAACCCCTTCGACTTCTTCCTGGAGCCGCAGGCCGAGAACTTCCCCTTCAAGTACACCGAGGCGCAGGCGCAGGAACTCGCGCCCTACCTCGTGGCCGACGAAGCCACGCCACTGGTGAAGGCCTACCTGGAGAAGGTCGACCGCAAGGAGCAGCGGACCATCGACTTCCTGGTCGGCATCAACCAGCAGGTGCAGAAGGACGTCAACTACCTGATCCGCATGGAGCCCGGCGTGCAGACGCCGGAAGAAACGCTCACCAATGGCTCCGGCTCCTGTCGCGATTCCGGCTGGCTGCTGGTGCAACTGCTGCGCCACTGTGGGCTGGCGGCGCGCTTCGTGTCGGGCTACCTCATCCAGCTCACGCCGGATGTGAAGGCGCTCGACGGCCCGAGCGGCACCACGGTGGACTTCACCGATCTGCATGCCTGGTGCGAGGTCTACCTGCCCGGCGCGGGCTGGGTCGGGCTCGACGCCACCTCCGGCCTGCTGGCGGGTGAAGGCCACATCCCACTCGCCTGCACGCCGACGCCTTCGAGCGCCGCGCCGATCGAAGGCGTGGTTGACGATGCCGAAGTCGTGTTCGGCCACGAGATGAAGGTCACGCGCATCCATGAATCACCGCGCGTCACCATGCCCTACACCGAGGAGCAATGGGCCGAAGTGCTGGCGCTCGGAGATGCGGTCGACAAGCGCCTGAAGGCCGGCGACGTGCGCCTCACGATGGGCGGCGAGCCGACCTACGTGGCCACCAGCGACCGCGACGCGGCCGAATGGAACACCGACGCACTCGGCCCCACCAAGCGCGGCTACGCCACCGAACTCGTGCACAAGCTGCGCGCCGAATACGGCCGGGGTGGATTCCTGCACTTCGGGCAGGGCAAGTGGTATCCGGGCGAGCAGTTGCCGCGCTGGGCGCTGTCGATCTTCTGGCGCGCCGACGGCGAGACGCTGTGGCACAACCCCGCTCTCTTCGCCGACGAGCGCCATCCGACCCACTACACCAGCGAGGACGCGCGCCGCTTCACCACCGTGCTCGCGCACCGCCTCGGCCTGACCGAGCGCTACATCCAGCCCGGCTACGAGGACGTCTACTACTACCTCTGGCGCGAACGCCGGCTGCCCGTGAACGTCGATCCCTTCGAATCGAAGCTCGACGATGAGATGGAACGGGTGCGACTGCGGCGCGTGTTCACGCAGAAGCTCGATGCCGTGATCGGCTACATGCTGCCGATCGAGGCCTCGAACGCCGACACCGATGCGCCGGCACTCGCAGGGCCCGGTTGGAAGACCGGCCCTTGGTTCCTGCGCGACGACCGCATGTACCTGATCCCTGGCGATTCGCCGATGGGCTATCGCCTGCCGCTCGACTCGCAGCCGTGGGCCAGCAAGGGCGACTATCCCTACCTCGTCGAGCGCGATCCGACCGCGCCGCGCGGCAGCCTGCCCACCGGCGCGGACTACCGTGCCCGCTACGCGGGCCCACCGGTCGGGCCGAACGCTGACCGCAGCGCGGTGCCCTACGCCTTCGGCACGCCGCCGGTGACGGCCGCTGCTCTGCGCCTGCAAACGCCGGGCGGAGATACCGGCGACGGGAAGGACGCTTCATCGGACCCCACCACGCCTCGCATGCCACGACGCGGAGAGTCGGCCCACTGGGTCACACGGACCGCACTGTGCATCGAAGTACGCGATCCGCGCCGCGCCAACGGTCCGGCCGCGGAAAAGGTTGGCAGCGCCTCGGGTGTGCTCTATGTCTTCATGCCACCACTCGCCCGGCTGGAGGATTACCTGGATCTCGTCGCCGCGGTCGAGGCCACCGCCGAACAATTGGGCGTGCAGATCGTCATGGAGGGCTACCCTCCACCGCGCGATCCGCGCCTCAAGATGCTGCAGGTGACGCCCGATCCGGGCGTGATCGAAGTCAACATCCACCCGGCACATAACTGGCGCGAACTGGTCGACCACACCGAGTTCCTCTACAACGCCGCGTTCGAGACGCGCCTGTCGGCCGAGAAGTTCATGACCGACGGCCGCCACACCGGCACCGGCGGCGGCAACCACTTCGTGATGGGCGGAGCCGTGCCGACCGACAGCCCCTTCCTGCGCCGGCCGGAACTCCTGGCGAGCCTTTTGCTGTACTGGCACAACCATCCGTCGCTGAGCTACCTGTTCTCGGGGATGTTCATCGGCCCGACCAGCCAGGCGCCGCGGGTCGACGAGGCCCGCAACGACCAGGTCTACGAGCTGGAGATCGCGCTCAAGGAAATCGCACGCAATCGCGAGATCTACGGCCAGAACATGCCCGCATGGCTCGTGGATCGCACGCTGCGCAACATCCTGGTCGACGTCACCGGCAACACGCACCGCAGCGAGTTCTGCATCGACAAGCTCTATTCGCCCGACTCCAGCACCGGCCGCCTGGGCCTGCTGGAGTTGCGCGCCTTCGAGATGCCGCCGCATGCGCGCATGAGCATCGCGCAGCAACTGCTGCTGCGCGCCTTCATCGCCCGCTTCTGGGACGACCCGTACAAGGCGCCCGCCACGCGCTGGGGCACCGAACTGCACGACCGTTTCCTGCTGCCGACCTTCGTGAAGATGGACTTCGACGACGTCATCAGCGAAATGCGGCAGGCGGGCTTCGCCTTCGACCCCAACTGGTTCGCGCCGCATTTCGAGTTCCGCTTCCCGCTGGTCGGGCAGGTGCAGGCGATGGGCATCGAGCTGTCGCTGCGCAACGCGCTCGAACCCTGGCACGTAATGGGTGAGGAAGGCTCGGCCGGCGGCACCGTGCGCTATGTCGACTCGTCCCTCGAACGCATCGAGGTGCGCGTCACCGGCCTGAACGAAAGTCGGCACGTCATCACGGTCAACGGCAAGGTGCTGCCACTGCAGCCCACCGGTACTGTCGGCGAGTTTGTGGCCGGTGTGCGCTACAAGGCCTGGAACCCGCCGTCGGCGCTGCATCCGAGCATCGGCGCGCATGCGCCGCTGACCTTCGATCTGGTCGACACCTGGATGAAGCGTTCGCTGGGCGGCTGCCAGTACTTCGTCGCGCACCCGGGCGGACGTAACTACGACACCTTCCCGGTGAATGCCTACGAGGCCGAGAGCCGGCGCCATTCGCGCTTCTCGCGCATGGGGCACACGCCGGGCCTGATGAGCACGCCGCCAGCCACCATCGAACTGGCCGGAAGCCGCGAGTTCCCATTCACGCTCGACCTGCGGCGCTAGGGCCAGGAATACCGCGGAACCGGCTTCGCCTGCCCGCCGGTATTGCCCCCGGTCGGGGGTTGGCACAGCGACACGAAGTGCGCGAAGCCTGGGGGTGAGTTTCCCCTGACAATCACCGCACGGTGGACCCAATGAACGAATCTCTCTTCGACGCGCAGGCACTGGAAGCGCCTGCAGCGCTCGCGTCCGCCCTCGCCCCCCCGGCTGCGCCGGGGCACTTCGACGAATTGCGTGGCGCGGCCACGCCCCAGAGTGCCTCGCGCCATGCAATGCCGTCGCAGCCGGCGCCGCTTTACGACGCCTCCTCCGTGCCACCGGCGGCACCCGTGGCCGAAGAGGGCGACGCAGCCCTCCGGGAGCACGCGCCCCTTTCGCCTTCCTGGACCGGCTTCTTCGAACATCTGGGCGCCGGCGGCTTCGACGACCTTCCACGGCGCGCCATCAGCCTCGAACGCCAGATCCGCGACAACGGCGTCACCTACAACGTCTACGCCGATGCCGATGGCCCGCAGCGCCCGTGGTCGCTCGACCTCTTCCCGCTGATCGTCTCGCCCGAAAGCTGGGCGCAGATCGAGGCCGGCGTGCAGCAGCGCGTGCGCGTGCTCGACCGCGTGATGGCCGACGTCTACGGCCCGCAGCAACTCCTGGCCGAAGGCCTGCTGCCGCCGGCGCTGGTGCAGGGGCATGCGGGCTACCTGCGCGCGATGCACGGCGTCCGGCCGCCCGGTGACACCTGGCTGCATATCGCGGCCTTCGACCTCGCGCGCGGGCCCGACGGCAACTGGTGGGTGATCTCGCAACGCACGCAGGCACCTTCGGGGCTGGGCTATCTGCTCGAAAACCGGCTCGCCATCGCCCGGCAGTTTCCCCAGGCATTCGAGGACCTGCACGTGCAGCGCCTCGCCGCCACCTACAACGCGATGATGGAAGGGCTGCAGAACATGTGCCCGGCCGGCCAGCCACCGCACATCGCCCTGCTCACGCCCGGCCCCTACAACGAAACCTACTTCGAACATGCGTACCTGGCGCGCTACCTCGGCGTCACGCTGGTCGAGGGCAACGACCTGACGGTGCGCGACCAGCGCCTCTACCTCAAGACGCTGCAGGGCCTGCGACCGGTGCACGGCCTCATCAAGCGGCTGGACGACCAGTACCTCGACCCGCTGGAATTGCGCCCCGATTCCACGCTGGGTGTGCCGGGCCTGCTGCAGGCCATCCGCGCGGGCAACGTGCTGGTGGCCAACATGCCCGGCTCGGCCTTCCTCGAATCGCCTGCCCTGCTCGGATTCCTGCCTGCACTGGCGCGGCGCCTCATCGGCGAGAAGTTGCAACTGCCCGCGCTGCCGACCTGGTGGTGCGGCGAACGCGCCGCCATGGAGGCCGTGCTGCCGCAGTTGGCCGACTGTGCGATCAAGTCCACCTACCCCGGCGACGACTCGCACACCAGCTTCGACGCCGTGCTCGGCCGCCACATGGGCCGGCGCGAACTCGACGAATGGGCTGGTCGCATCGTGCGCCAGGGCGACGAGCACACCGTACAGAGCTACCTGCCACTGTCGCAGATGCCGACCTGGACGCAGGACCTCGGCCGCGGCCACATCGCGCCGCGGTCGGTGCTCTTGCGCGTATTCGCCGTCAGCGACGGGCCGCGCTCGTGGCGCGTTCTCCCTGGCGGCCTCGCCCGCCTGGTCGGACCCGATGCGCAGATCGCCTCGATGCAGCGCGGCGGCAGCAGCGCCGATGTCTGGGTGCTGACTCACGGCGAGGTCGATCGCACCACGCTGCTGCACCCACATGCGACGCCGGCGTCGCTGGCGCGGCATCGCGCACCGGTCACCAGCCGTGCGGCGGAAAACATGTTCTGGCTGGGCCGCTACACCGAGCGTGCCGAGAACGCCGTGCGCCTGGCGCGCCTCACGATAGATCTGCTGGGCGGCGAAGACCAGTCCTCGCGCCCCCTGCTGGTCTGGCTGCATCGACTCGCGATGCGCAACGCGCTGGTCTCGCCTGAAGTCCCGAGCCTGCCGAAGTCCCGTCGCGTGTTCGAGCGCGCGCTTATCGCGGAACTCGGCGACGTCGAGAAAGGCGGCAGCGTGGGCTACAGCCTGCGCTGCGTGCGCCAGTCCGCCGCCGCGGTGCGCGAGCGCCTGTCGGTGGACCACTGGAACCAGATCGTGCGCGCCGAGACCGACTTCCTGCGCCGCAGCGCCGAGCAGGCGGGCGAGAAAGGCGAAGGCGGCTACGCGACCGGCGCCGCGTTGCGCCTGCTCGAATCCGCGAGCACCGCGCTGGCCGCGATGACCGGCGCCCAGACCGACCGCATGACGCGCGACGACGCGTGGCGGCTGCTGTCCATCGGCCGGCACATCGAGCGCCTGGGATTCCTCTCCAGCGCCCTGGCGGCCGGCTTCGAGCACGGTTCGGTGCACGAGGTGAGCGGCTTCGAAGCGATGGTGGCGCTGTTCGACAGCACGATCACCTTCCATGCGCGCTACCAGCAGCGCCGCGACGTCGCGACGTTGGTCGACTTGCTGGTGCTCGACGGCGACAACCCGCGATCGCTGGCCTGGGTCACGCAGACGCTGCGCAAGCGCATCGCTCGGCTGGCGGGCAGCGCGCCGGGCAAGCTCACCGCCCTCTCCCACGAACTGCCCGATCCGGACAGCTGGACGCTGGAACATCTGTGCGAGGCCGGGCCCGACGCGCAGTATCCTGCGCTCGTCCACCTGTTCGACGCCTGCGAGACCGCCGCCTACCATGTGTCGGACGCGATCGGAACGCGCTACTTCACGCTCACATCTGAATCCGTCCGGTCCGTTGGAGCCTGATCATGCTGCTTCACGTCACCCATTCCACGCGCTACGACTACACGCCGCCGGTCGAGACAGCGCAGCACCTGGCGCACCTGAGGCCCATGGATACCCAGTCGCAGCGACTGGTGAGCCACGCGCTGACGATCAGCCCCACAC
>Ga0247825_10002651_pt1 | contig 11802 bp, 15 predicted proteins | sample 13C_Vanillin_Day_FD_194413 | JGI IMG/M metagenome (GOLD analysis project Ga0247825, IMG submission 194413) | Soil microbial communities from agricultural site in Penn Yan, New York, United States - 13C_Vanillin_Day48 | ecosystem: Environmental > Terrestrial > Soil > Agricultural land | place... | reverse complement strand
AATGCGTTGCCGCAGTCTTTGCAGTTGATCTCTTTGTCAGTGAATGCCAATTGGGTGAATCCTCCTTGGCTCTGGGCCGCCTTCAGGGCATGGCTCCGAGCAAACCTTGCGAATCTTACGGCCCGCTCTTACCAAGGGCAAGCGCAACCGGAGACACGTGGTTTCAAGCGTGAGCTTCAAATGACTTTCGGCAATGGTTGGAAGTTAGAATAGTAGTGGAATGCCGGAAGTACCGGACTTAGAAGCCATTCGCAAGTTCTTCAACAAAACCATCTCTGGACGGACGATTGAACGCGTCGAAACGTTCATCCCTGTCCCTATTAGGGTACCACGAGATGAGTTCATTCGTCTCCTCACCGGCGACACCCTCGGAGACGTGCATCGTCACGGCAAGTTCCTCATCTTCACGCTCGCCAGCGGACGCATCATGGTCATCAACCCAATGCTGACCGGCAGGTTCAACGTCACCGAGCCGAAGACCAAACGTCACGCCAGGACATCCTTCCTCCTCGGTCTGGATGACGGCAACGAGCTTCGCTACGCCGACCAGCGCCTGATGGGTCGCGTCTACCTCGTCGAGGCGGACCAGCTGGAGTCGGTGCCCCAGTTCGCAGAGATGGGACCGGACGTGCTCTCACCTGCCCTGACCGAAGAAGTCTTTGCCGAACGCCTGCGCAAGTACTCCGGCCAGATCAAGAGCATCCTCGTGAACCACAAGTTCATCGCCGGCGTCGGCAACGCCTACTCAGACGAAATCTTGTGGGAGGCGCGCCTGCACCCCTACAAGAAGCGCACGTCGTTGACGGACGAAGATGTCTCGCGCCTCTATCACGCCACACGAGGCGTCCTCGAATGGGCTGAGCCCATCGTCGCGGAGAAGATGACCGAGTCGCTCGACTACAGCGAGTGGCGCGACCACCTGCGCGTGCATCGTCGAGGCGGCCAACCGTGTCCCCGCTGCGGCTCCACGATCAGTGAGATCACCGCCGGTCAGCGCATCACCAGCTTCTGCCGCACCTGCCAACCGGAAATGCCCCGCGCGTACTAGGCCACCGCACGTCTGCTGCCTACGGTGTCCTTTCCGTCATTCCGAGCTCGCGAGGAATCTAGTGCTGGCGTAGGTTGCTCGGATGCACCTGCCGCACGAGAGTCTGGAGATGCACGGATGGCTGGAATAACTCGCGTCGTCATGCCCCGGCTAGATTCCTCGCAGGCTCGGAAAAATGACGAAAGGGCAGCCCTAGAAGTTGTCGATGGCGGTCTTGAACTCGCCGGGGAGGATGCCCTTCAGGATCGGTAAGGCATCTAAGAAGAACGTGGCGAACGACGAGTTGTCGATTGAGTCCTGCACGCCGAGACTTGTGAACGTGATGCCGGCGATGAGGGCGATCTCGACGAAGATGAATCCCTTGATAAACCCGATGACAGCGCCGCCGATCGAGTCCGCGAGGCCGAGCAAAAGCAGTGATGCCGCCTGCTTCAGGAACAGCGCCGTGAGCTGGGAGGCAAGCACGACGGCGCCGAAGATCACGGCGAAGGCGATCATCCTGGCCGTCTCTTCGTCGTCCACGCCAACCTTCACGTCGACGGCCAGGTCTTCGTAGAAGAGACCTGCGAGAGCGACCGCGGCGATGGCGCCGAGAATCGTGATCACCTCGCGGATCAGTCCAGCGTGGAAAGCCGCGTATGTGAACCACAGCAGAGAAACGACAATGAGGGCGTCAACCCAATTCAAGCCGGCGTGACCTTTCGAGTTCGGCGCTTTGAGTAGTTATCGGCCGCGGCACACCGCCTGTGTACCTCAGCCAGCCTTAGTCACACCCGCCTCGCGGAGTTTAGCACAGCCTATAGAGGCCGGTGTGTCTATTGGCCGATGCTATAATCCGCCCACAAAATCGCGGGGTATTCACCATCAACGAGAAGCTCAGGTTCCTCCTGGAGGCCGTTTCCTCCGGCAGCCTCAGTATCGAGGCCGCCCTCGACGAGTTGCGCCACCTGCCCTACGAAGATCTCGGCTTCGCGAAGGTCGATCACCATCGCGAGCTGCGCGCGCTCCTGCCCGAGGTAATCCTCGCGCAAGGCAAAACGCCGGACCAGATAGCTGCCATCGGTCGTAGCCTCGTCGAGCGCTCGGGGCGTCTCCTGGTCACGCGCCTCGACACCGAGGGCTTTCGCGCCCTCAAGGATGCCGTCCCGGACGCCGCCTACGACGACCTCGCACGTGTCGCGACGGTCGAGCGTGAGCAGCGGCAGCTTCTGCCCGGCGTCACGGTGGTCTGCGCGGGCACGTCCGACCTACCGGTGGCGCAGGAGGCAGCCATCACCGCGCGCATGGCCGGGTCGGACGCCAACATCATCAGTGACGTCGGCGTCGCGGGCATCCACCGCCTGTTCGACCAGCTACCCCATCTGCTCCAGGCGAACGCCCTCGTGGTCGTCGCCGGCATGGAAGGCGCCCTGCCGAGCGTGGTGGCGGGCCTCGTCTCCTGCCCGATTGTTGCAGTGCCCACTTCCGTTGGTTACGGCGCGAGCTTCAACGGCCTGGCGCCCCTCCTGGCGATGCTCAACAGCTGCGCTGCCGGCGTGTCTGTCGTGAATATCGACAACGGCTTCGGCGCCGGCTACCAGGCTGCCCAGATCAACGCCCTCGCCCATCGCGGCCGCTCCGAATAGTCACGCAATGCCCCGGATTGCCTACGTCGACTGCTTCTCCGGCGCCAGCGGCGACATGATCCTTGGCGCCCTCCTCGATGCAGGCCTCGACTTCGAAGCGCTGCGAGCGGAGGTGAGCAAGCTGGCGCTCCCGGATAACGCCTTCTCCCTCGAAGCGAACCGCGTGCAGCGCGCCGGCTTCGCGGCGACGAAGCTCGACGTCGTGGTGCAGGAACCACCGCGCCACCGGTCCCTCGCCGAGGTCCTCGATATCGTGCAACGCTCAACGCTACCGGAGGCGGACCGCGAGCGTGTTGCCGAAGTCTTCCAGACGCTTGGCGAGGTCGAAGCCCAGGTACATGGCTCCAGCGTCGAGGATGTCGAGTTGCACGAAGTTGGCGCTGTCGACGCCCTCGTCGACGTGACCGGCGCGGTTGTAGGCCTGCGACTGCTTGGTATTGAGGATGTATACGTCTCTTCCTTGCCCCTCGGCCACGGCGAGGTGCGCGGTGCCCATGGTGTCTTGCCTGTGCCCGCGCCGGCAACGCTGGGCCTCATAGCGCGCGCCGGCGCTCCCACCGTCGAAGGCGAGGGACCGCGAGGCGAGCTCGTCACACCCACCGGCGCTGCACTGCTCACAACGTTGGGACGCTTCCAGCGCCCGGCAATGCGCATCGAGGCCGTCGGCTACGGCGCCGGTGGTCGCGACCCGGCCGATCGTCCCAACGTCCTTCGCGTATGGCTGGGCCAGGCAGAGATACCGGCCCGCCGCATGCGCGTCATCGAGACGAACATAGACGATATGCCGCCGGAACAGCTGGCGTATGCGCAGGAGTCGCTGATGGCTGCGGGCGCTGCCGACGTGTGGTTCACGCCCATCCAAATGAAGAAGAACCGTCCGGCTGTCATGCTCTGCGTCCTCTGCCACGAAGGCGCCGAGTCGGCGCTCATCGACCTCGTCCTGCGCGAGACCACGACCCTCGGTGTGCGCGTGCGCGAGGTCAGCCGCTACGAGGCCGAGCGCGAAATCTTCGAGTTTGAGTCCAGCCTCGGGCCCGCCGCCGTGAAGCTGAAACGCCTGCCCGGCGAGGCCCCACGCATCGCCCCGGAGTTCGAGGTCTGCCGTCGCATCGCCCAGGCGCGTGCTATGCCCCTAGCAGAGGTGTACCGCATCATCGCGACCGAAGCGGAGTCGGCCCTGCGTTAAGCTTTCGTTCCGGTCCGCCAAGGTCGCCTCCACAGCCCTGTCTCACGCGTACGTCATAGTTGCGGTCTTAAACGGGCAAGAATACGATCCAAGGTGCCCATGGAAATAACTCGCCCCACAGAAACCGTCGAAGACTACCTTCAGCTCATCTACACGATGCACCGCGAAGGCACGCCCGTGATCGCCGCCCGCGTCAAGGAGCGCAAGGGCGTCTCGGCTCCGACTGCCTGGGCCACCCTCAAGCGCATGGAGCGCGACGGTCTTGTCGAGCTAGGTGGCGACCACCACATCGTCCTCAGTCAATCGGGCCTCGAAAAGGCCGAGTCGATCATTCGCCGGCACATGCTCGCGGAGCGCCTGCTTACAGACATCCTCAAGCTCGATTGGGCGGACGTTCACGACGAGGCCCACAAGATGGAGCACGCCATCTCCCCCCTTATCGAGCGCCAGATACTCAAGCTCCTCGGCACGCCCGAGACCTGCCCCCACGGCAACCCCATCCCGGGGTTGCACAGCGGCCGCCCTTCAGAAGCCGTTCCGCTCAGACAAGTCGAAGAAGGCTCGAACGTCGTTGTGAACAACATCGCCGAACATGCCGAGGACGACGCCGATCTCATGCACTACCTCCAGCGCAGCAGCCTCGTTCCGGGCACGCGTCTCCGCATCGATGAAGTTGCGCGCTCCAACGCCACGATCACCGTGACCCTCCTCGATGAGGACCGCAAGGTCGTTGTTGGCATGGCTACGGCAGACCTCATCCTCGTGCTCGAAGGCCGCTAACGACCCTATGGCCAGCTTCGTCTTCGACTCGCCCGTCGGGCCTCTCTACACCGAGGTCACAGCGAAGGGCGTCCGGCGCGTCGACCTCCTTTCCCCTGAACGCGCCCTCGTCAGCCGCACCCGCACGTACATCGAACCGTCGGAACGCCAGACAGCGAAGGACGGGGAGCGCGCCGTCCTTGATGTCCTCGCGACCCAGATCGACGAGTACTTCGACGGCTCCCGGCCCGACTTTGATCTCGCCCTCGACGTCGATACGGGCACCGACTTCCAGCGCCGTATCTGGCAGACAATTAGCAACATCCCCCACGGCGAAGTGCAAAGCTACGCCGAAGTCGCCATCCGCGCCGGTTTCCCCAACGCCTTTCGCGCCGTCGGGTCAGCCTGCGGCGCGAACCCGGTCGCGCTCGTCGTGCCGTGCCACCGCGTCGTCGCCTCCGGCGGCAAACTCGGGGGCTACGGCGGCGGGCTGGATATGAAGGTGTGGCTCTTGCGCCACGAGGGCTTCGTCTGCAGCGCCGTACGGCCAGATGCGACTGTTAAGCGAGGCACGGCGCTTGGGGTCTGAAGCCGTCTGCAGCGTCAGCTATGCGGGCCAGGTCTCGGAAGGCAAAGCGCTGCTCGAGACTACCGAGGTCCTGTTTCGCGGCGACTTCCGCCTCAAGATTCCCTTCGCTGCGATAACCTCACTCACCACCGATGATGGCGCCCTCCGCCTCGGCTACGAAGGCGATGTCGCCGTCTTCGACCTCGGCCGTGACGCCGACAAATGGGCGGAGAAGATCCGCAATCCCCGCGGTCTGCTCGACAAGCTTGGCGTGAAGCCGGGCATGCACATCGCGGTCCTGGGTGTGACGGACGCTGACTTCCTGACTCAGCTAACCGCTCGTACGGGCGCTCCAGCCCAAGGAATCGACGGCGGCGCCCTCGACATCATCTTCTACGAGGCTGACCGTCTCAACGACCTCACCCGCCTCCCCGAGCTCCGCACAGCGATCAAGCCCGCCGGTGCCGTCTGGGTCGTCTCGCCGAAAGGCAAGGGCATCGAGGTGCGCGATGTGGACGTGATGGCGGCCGCACGAGAAGCCGGCCTCGTGGACACCAAGGTCGCGTCCTTCTCAGCGACGCACACCGCCCTGCGCCTCGTTATCCCGAAGGCGCTGCGCTAGTCGACGGTAGGACTCGCACGGTTTGAGATCACAATCTGTGATCTCAAAGGTGAGTGTCCCGGCTTAGCGGGGTCCATAGCGGAGGTTTCCCAACCTCGGCGTCTTCGTCGCCCGGAACTCTTAGGCTGTCGTCAGCTCCTTGTAGTCCTTGTAGAGCTTCGCAATTTTGGGGTCGATGATCGCCGTGCAGTACGGATAGGACGTGTTGCGGTTGTAGAAGTTGTGGTGGTAGTCCTCCGCCACGTAAAACACATCGAACGGCATGATCTCCGTCACGATCTTGCCCGGCAGCTTGCCTGACGCGTTCAGTGCCTCGACCACTCGCTCCGCCGTTTCCTTCTGGGCGTCGCTGTGGTAGTACACGCCGCTGCGGTACTGAGTGCCGACGTCGTAGCCCTGGCGGTTCAGCGTCGTCGGGTCGTGCGTAGCGAAGAAGACCTCGAGCAACTGCTCGTAGCTCAGCTGCTCCGGGTCGAACGCTATCTGGATCGCCTCGGCGTGACCGGTCTGGCCGGTACATACGGCTTCGTAGGAGGGGTTAGGCACGTCGCCGCCGGTGTATCCCGGCGCCACGCTCTCGACACCGCGCAGTCGCAAAAAGACCGCCTCCGTACACCAGAAGCAGCCGCCGGCAAACGTCGCGAGTTCAGTCTCAGCCATAGTCAGTCCCTCCTCCTTCCAGTCTACGACGGGAATAACAGATATCAGATAGCAGATAACAGGCGCAGCGAATGATGTGTCCGATGCCCGTTGACCTCGCCAGCGCGCCGGCCGCCCTGGCCGCTCCGCCTGTTATCCCCACACCCGCCACCACGGCCTGCTGCCGAATCGGCGCTGCATCAGCTTCGCCGACAGCTCGTATATGCCCTTCACGGCGTCCGGGTGGCCCGCGTTCGCGAGCACCACGTAAGCGTAGTCGGCGTCGGGCACGATGATGCTGTGGCAGTAGAAGGTACCGGCGGAGCCATCGAACTGCGACACCTGCCTGCCCTGATACTTGCCGTTGCCCACGCCCACTGAAAAGCCCTTGTGGCCGTTGTGGATGTAGCGCAGTGTCTCCGACTTGAGGTAACCGTCGTGGCCACGCAGGCCATGCAGGTGCATCTGCACGTACTTCGCATAGTCGAGAGGCTTCATGCTCAGGTCGCCCGCGGGCGCGATCAGAATCGACAGCGCGTACGGGTCATCGGGGCCGTAGATGCGAAGCGGTTTCGATGCGTCGCCTGCGCCATGACCCCAGGGCTGGTACTGGGCGTTCAGCGTGTTCGGCCAGCCGATATGTACCGCGAAGCCAAGCTCGCGTGACAGCGTCTGCCCCACCAGCTCCTCCCACGGCGCCTCCGCCGCGCGCTCGATCATCGCTGCGGCGACCGTGTAGCTGGCGTTCGAGTACAGGTGCTGGAAGCGCCCATCCTTGTCCCGCTGCGACGCAGGCGGCTTCGACAGCAGGAAGCGCACGAAGTCGAGCCGGGGATCTACGGAGCGAGGACTGATGTCCGGCAGCACCTCCTCGCCGGAAGTGTAGGCCGCGATGCCGCCGCGGCAGAGGAACAGGTCTTCGAGGGTCACGTCCGCGTAAGCGGGGTTGGCGAGGTCTCGATACTCCGGAAGACGGTCGAGCAAGCGCTCGTCCCAGCGCAGCTTGCCCTCCTCGATCAGCTTCCCTGCTATGACGGCCAGCACCGACTTGCCGCACGAACCGATGTGAAAGAAGTCGTTGAGGGTCACAGGGTTCTCGGTGCCGGCGACGCGCGTCCCCTGCACCTCGATCAGCGTGAACCGCGCCGACTCCATCGCCAGCACAACGAGGGCCGGGATGTTGTAGCGCTCTCGTATCGTCTCCACGAGTTGAGCGACAGCAGCATCGGAAAGCGCGAAGCCTCCCTCGCTTTGCGCGGTCATTTCGGCCACATGTTCAGCGACTTGAGGCTGGCGAAGCGGCGGTCGCCGATGATGACGTGGTCCAGCAGCTCGATGTCCAGCAGCTTGCCGGCTTCGACCAGAATCTCCGTCACGCGCCGGTCGTCGGGCGAAGGCGCCGGGTCGCCGGAGGGATGGTTGTGCACGATGATGATCGAGGGCGCGTTCTGGCGGATCGCCTCGCGATAGACTTCGGCCGGACGCACGACCGCGGCGCCGACGTTGCCTTTGTACACCTCGCGCACGCTCATCACCTGGTTGCGAGTGTTGATCATCATCACGCGCAGGTGCTCCTGGTCCAGCAGCGACATCTCCCCGCCCAGCAGTGCGAACACGTCCTGCGGCGACCGGATGTGCGGCCTTTCCTCAGGCACGAGGGCGCCAAAACGCAGCGCCAGCTGGAACAGCGCCTGCAGCTCCGCGGCCTTCGCCTCGCCCAGGCCCGGCTCCCGCGTCAGCTCCGCGAACGATAGCCTCGCGAGTCCACCGAGGCCTCCGTGGCGGTGCAGCAGCGATTGCGCGAGCGTGATCACGCTCTGCGAGGCGGTGCCGGTGCGCAGGATGATCGCGAGGAGTTCCGCCGTCGGCAGCGCTGCCGGGCCGTGGTCACGCAGACGCTCGCGAGGCCTCTCGAGGGAGGGCATCTCGCGGATGCGGAGGTTGTACTCCGGCTTAGAGGGTGGCTCCACTGGTTGCGGGCAGGAACTTCTTCTCGTGGTCGTCGTAACGGTCGATGCGTTCGACCGTAAGCGAGTTGGGGTAGCAGGTGACCTTGATCAGGTCCTGCTCCAAGAGCATGCCGTACTCGACACGAGTAACGGAGAAGAGCTTCGTCACCACGTCGCGCTCTTCGGCTTTGCGGCAATTGAGCTTATAGCACCCCTTGCCGTCCACGCCTGTGACCTTGAACTTAATCTCATCGCCGAGGTTGACGACATCCTCCGGCCTCTGTCCCTTCTCCAGGACGAGGTTCTTGCGCGCGACGAAGCCCTCGGCGTCACCCTCCATCCTCACGAACACGCCGTGGGGCTCGACCCTGGTGACACGTCCATCGAGGATGCGCGAATCGATTGCCAGGTAGTAGGACGGCATGAAGAAGATGAACAGGTTGCCCTTGTGCCACTTCTTAACCAGCTCGCCTTGGTACGCAATCGGTTGGGCGCTCAGGTCTTTCAGGAACTCGAGAGCCTGGAAGCCCGTCAGGAACAGGATGATCCCGAAGATGAAGAACATGAAGAAGAAGCCGCTGTTGCCGTTCACAATCTGAAAGATGGCAAGGAGGACGGCGCCAAGCGAGAACAGCGCCATCGGCGTGTAGAGGATGGCCATGCGGATCACCCGGCCGCGATTCTCCGTTGCTGGTTGATCGAATGTCGAGGATAGGCTCATTGAGGCACCCTGAGCGTCTCGCCGACGCTGATGTCATTGGCATTGGCCAGGCTGTTCTGTGTCACGATGAAGTTTACGCAATCCGGGTTGCTCATGGATGCAGGCTTCACGCGATCGCAGATCGAAGAGAGTGTGTCACCGGACGCGACAGTAACGGTCCCCGAGCCACCACCCGCGGCCGGCGTCGTAGTGCCGGCCGGTCGTGTCGCCGTGGGGTTGGCGCCGGGCGTGCCCGCGGGCTGCGTGCCCTGGGGCTGCTGTGTGGTCTGAGCACCGGGCGTGCCACCGGGTCCGGGCGTTGTCACCGCGGCGGCTGCCGTCGCCGTAGGTTGGGGCGTTACGAGCGTCGGGCCGAAGGCGGCGTTGGTGTCATCGCCCGGCGGTTGCAGGATGAGGAAGATCGCCAGGCCCGTGGCAATCAGCAGGGCGATTAGCGAGCCTCGATAGAGTGTGAAGGATGGGAGGGCGCTCGCGGGTTCGAGGCACGCATCGCAGACGTCTTCCCCGTGGTCGTCGCAATACGGGCGGCCACAGCGAGGGCACTGCTGGGTAGGCTCCTGCTCACAAGCGAAGCAGGTCATCTCGTTGGGCACGATAAGAGCTTAGCAGGGGTCGCAATAATGAGGGAATAATTCGCGCCCTTCAGGACACTATCTGTGGCAACGTCGATTCGCCGCGGCCGTCCAAGCTCGGGTCGTAGCGGTCTCTACGGAAGACACTGATTGCACCCGACGGCTCCAAGAACGCAAGGTGCACCTCGGACAGGTTGGCGATTCCATGCTGGCGCAGATGCGCGAACAACTCGTCCTTGTTCAGGCTTTCCCTTCGCAAGGCGTCCTCGATCAGCTCGCCATCGCGCACAAGCATCGCGGGCACGCTCTCGACAAAGTGCTCCACGGCAGTGCTCCGCTCGGTCGCGTTAACGAGGGCCTTTTCAAGCAGCACGATTGTGGTGAGTACGGCGATACCGTGTACCAGCGGAACGTCGGGGTAGAACATCGGGTCACCCACGGCCGAGCCCATGGCGATGACAACGAGGTACTCGAACGGCGACAACTGCCCGAGGCCGCGCTTCCCGATAAAGCGCACAATGACCAGCGCCGAGAGATACATGATCGCCGTCCGGACCAGGATTTCGGCGATGAAGAGCATCGAAAACTCATCGCCGAGGAACATGCGGTTCAGGTCGAAGGGTGTGTACTCAGTGTCCATGTCACCTCGCTATAGCCAATCTGCGGTGCGCACGCTGGCCGCTTCGGACATCGTAGCTGCGGGGTGGAAGTTGTTTCGCTCGTGACAGACAGAAAACGGCCCCGTCGTATGACGGGGCCGTTCGTGCTCCGGGAGCGGGATGCTTAGACGACGTCGACGGTGGCGCCGGCTTCGGTCAGCTTCGCCTTGATCGACTCAGCCTCGGCCTTCTCGATGCCTTCCTTGACGTTCGTCGGGGCGGCCTCAACTAGGTCCTTGGCTTCCTTGAGCCCCAGGGTGGTGACTTCGCGGACGGCCTTGATCACGTTGATCTTGTTGGCGCCGAAGTCCTTGAGGACCACGCTGAACTCGGTCTGCTCGTCCTCGGCGACTGCGGCAGCAGCGCCACCGCCGGCCGGAGCACCGCCGGCCGCGACGGCCATCGGGGCCATCGCGGTCACGCCGAACTCTTCCTTGATCATGTCGTTGAGCTCTTTGAGCTCGAGCACGGTCATGCCCTTGATCAGTTCCATCACGTCGTTAGATTTCGCCATTGTTGGTTATCTCCTCTTCTCTCGATTGACCTACGCGGCGCCTTCGAGCTGCCCGGCGCGGGCGTCGATCAGACCGCTGAATTCCTGGACGGTGGCGGATAGCAGGTACGAGAACGTGGTGATCGGTGAGTCGAAGCCACCCGCGATCTCCGCAATAAGTTGCTCCTTGGAGGGCATCGTCGCCAGCTCGGTCAGGCGGGCGCCCGCGTAGACCGTGCCGTCCATGAACGCTTTGCGCGCCACGAAGGTGTTTCGGGCCGTGCGCTGGTAGTCGACCACCGTCTTGATCGGCGCGATGGGGTCATCGAAGCCGAAGATCAGGGCGGTCGGCCCTTCCGCAAGCTCGCTGGCGCCGGTCTTGCCGGCCGCCTCGGCCGCACGCAGGAACAGCGTGTTCTTGATGACGTGCATAGTCATGCCGGCGTCACGCAGGGTACGGCGTAGCGCCGTGGTTTCGTCCACGCGCAGGCCGCGGTAGTCGGCGCCGATGACAACGCTGCTGCGTGTCAGCGCGTCGGTCAGCTCCTCTACCTCTCGGATCTTCTTCTCAGTAGGCATAGGCCTCTCCGTCTCGCGACGCCTATCGCCTGGCTCGTCCTGAGCCTGTCGAAGGACGCCGGTGGGCAGGCGTTGGAACACCTGCTGCTGCACGTCGAGGGCAAACAAAAAGCGCCCTCGCCAGTCGACGAGAGCGCGTGCATCGATACGCAGATCGACAAAGAGTCGCACGGTTCGCTTCGCCTCGGCGGGCCTCCCGAAGGAGCTTAAGTCTGAGACACCCGCTGTCTCTGGCCCACCCGAAGGTGGTTACCAACTATCGTACGGGCAAACGGGCAAACGGGCAAACGGGTGAACTCGTCCGGTACATACCGGACACTTACCCCCTTTCACGGAATGCTAGCAGCCATTGCTGCGGCGTGAGCTGGCCGAGGGCCTGGTG
>Ga0247825_10002650_pt1 | contig 11803 bp, 8 predicted proteins | sample 13C_Vanillin_Day_FD_194413 | JGI IMG/M metagenome (GOLD analysis project Ga0247825, IMG submission 194413) | Soil microbial communities from agricultural site in Penn Yan, New York, United States - 13C_Vanillin_Day48 | ecosystem: Environmental > Terrestrial > Soil > Agricultural land | place... | reverse complement strand
TCCGGGGTCTGCCAGTCCTTGCCGGGGGGAATCCGGTGCGCGGCGAGGGCAAGGCCGTGGGTCATGCTGAACTGCGCGTCACGCGGATTGCGGATGGTCTCGTTGACCCACACCGGCTGCATCACGAAGCTCTCACCCCACGCGTTGATGGCCTCGATCTCGTCGGGCTTGATGTCGTTGACCTCGATGATCTCGGTGAGGGCATCGAACAGCGCGTGCATGACCCGGCAGTGCGGATACGGCTTGAACGACTGGAACGGGGTGAAGGTCCACTCCGTCCCCAACCCCGCGGTGATCGGCGCAGGCTCCCAGCGTGAGGTCCCGATGAATCGGGGGAAGCCGTACTCGCGGTCGTCGAGCATCTGGCGGTCACCGGTGTGCCCGAGCTCGGCCAGCTGTGCGGCCGTCACCGCCGACAGGGCCATGCCCCCGGCGAGCTGGTACTTGATCGTCGTCGCCGGCGCGTGCATCATCCATGCCCGCTGGGTGTTGGTCGGCATCGTCGAGCCCATGATCCCGAGCGCATCGGCCAGCGTGTCGTTGCCGAACCCCTTGACCACGCCGATCGCGGCCGCCGCACCGAACAGCGTGCTGCTGTAGCCGATGACCTTCGGGATGGTGACCACACCGTCTTTGATGTCGCGTAGATAGTCGGTGGCCTTGCCGATGCGGTACGACATCTCGTGCGCCACTGCGATCGCCGTGAGCAGCCGTTCGCCCGAGGAGCGCAGGGCTTCTGCCGTCGCCAACGCACCGGGCACCACGTAGGGGGTCACGTGGCCGGGCGGCAGGACCGCGTCCTGGTCGAGCGCGTTGACCAATTCGGCGTTGGCGAACGCCGCACCGGGCACCGATGTCTTCACGCCGGTTCCGATGATCGACGCCGAGCCACCCGACCCGCCGAGAAACCGGCCGTACTCGATGCCCCGGCGCGCGCCGGCGTCGCCGAGCGACGCCACCGCGCAGCCGAGGGTGTCCAGCAGAATCCGCTTGGACTCGGCAACCACGTCACCCGGGAGTGACCGTGCGTCGGCGCCGGCGGCGAAATCCGCGAGATCTTCGACAATTGTTGGCATCAGATTCTTCCTCTTGTTGCTGTGATGGTGAGCGTGACGTTGGCTCGGTTACACGGGCCACTGAATGTGCTTGACTTCGAAGAACTCACGGAATCCCTCTTCGCCGCCTTCGCGGCCGATTCCGCTGTGTCCGGGTCCGCCCCACGGGGCGTCCCCGCGCATGCCGCCACCGCCGTTGATGGTGACGGTGCCCGAGCGAAGACGACGAGCGAACGCGAGTGCGTCGGGGGTGGGGCCCCACACGTTGGCATTGAGGGCGTACTTGACATCGTTGGCCATGCGGACGGCCTCGTCCAGGTCGGTGTACGGCATCACCACTCCGACGGGAGCGAAGAGTTCCTCCTGCGCGATCTCCGCGTCGTTCGAGATACCGGTCACCAGAGTCGGTTCGAGGAAGAATCCGTCATCGAGGCCGGGCGGCCGACCCCCACCGACGGGAATCTCGGCGCCCGCCTCTCGGGCGCGCGCCAGGAAGCCCTCCACATTTCCACGATGCTCGCCGGTGATCAGCGGTCCCAGGACGGTGTCGGGGTGATGGGGGTCGCCGACCGTGAGGCCACCGAGGAACTTGCCCGACCTCTCGACGTACTCGTCGAAATCGGCCTGGGGCACCAGGGTTCGTGTCGTCGCCCCACAGGCTTGGCCGCTGTTGCGGGTGAAGCGCAGCGCGGACGCGGGGACCGCCTTCTCGATGTCGGTGCCGGGCAGCACGATGTTGGGTGATTTGCCGCCGAGCTCGAGGACGACCTTCTTCAGCGTCGGGGCCGCCAAGGTGAGGATCTTGCTCCCGACCGCGGCGGAACCGGTGAACGTCACCAGGTCGACCTCCGGGGCACCGACCACCTGGGCGGTCACACTCGGTGGACCGAAGACCAGGTTGACCGCGCCCGGCGGGAATCCCGCCTCCTCGATCAACCGCATGATCGCGGACGTCAGCAACACGGCCCTCGGCGAGGTCACCAGGACGGTCGAGCAGCCCGACGCCAGGGCGGGGCCGAGCTTGTACGCGCACATCATGACCGGGACGTTGTAGGCGACTACCGCGGCCACCACACCGGCCGGGTCCCGCACCAGCATGCTGCTCGAGACGACCGGGTCGCGATGCAGGGGAAGGGGCTGCTCGTAGCCGTCCCGCGGCCCCCGCACCGCCGCGGCGGCGAACCATCGGAAAAATCGGACGGGCAGATCGACGTGCAAGGCTGCGGCGCTGCTGATCGGCGTGCCGATCTCGGTGGCGGCGAGGTCGACGATTCTCTCCCGGTCCCGCTCGAGCAGATCCGCCAGCCGGTGCAGCAGGGCACCGCGCTCACCAGGCCCGAGACGGCTCCACTCGCCGTCGTCGAACGCCCGCCGGGCAGCGGACACCGCTGCGGCGACCTGCGCGGGGCTCGCCGCCGGTGTGACGGCCAGTTCCCGACCGGTGGTCGGGTTGATCGACCTGATCGCCTCTCCCTCGCCCGTGAGCCGGCGCCCGTCGATGTGGCACTCGGCCTCGACAATCGGTGCGGTCATGACAATGAACCTCTGCCTCTCGATCGTGCACAGCGCCCTTCCCGACTCGTGGCCGGGCAAGGAACACCATACTCAATATATTATGTTCATAAGTTGTTTCTCGCGGCGTTACCCCGCCATGTATCCGCCATCGACGACGAACGAGCCACCGGTCGCATAGCCGGCGCGATCGGAGAGGAGCCAGCACGCCATCTCGGCGATATCGTCGGGTTGCGCGAGTGCGCCGAAGGGAATCCGGGACATGATGGTGGATCCGCTGCGGCGCTTGGCATCCTTCATCAAATCGGTGTCGGTGTAACCCGGGCACACCGCGTTGATCCGGATGGTCGGCGCGTATTCGATTGCCGCAGTTTTGGTCAGGCCGACGACGCCGTGTTTGGCCGCCGCATACCCGGCTGTGGTTTTGAATCCGGTGAGACCCGCGAGCGATGCGGTATTCACGATGACGCCCCCACCCTGTGTCACCATCTGCTTCAACTCAGCGCGCATACAGAGCCACACGCCCTTGAGGTTCACCGCGATGGCCCGGTCGAATGCCTCCTCGTCCCAATCCGCGACGGATCGACCGCCCTGCCCGATCTGCCCGCCGCTCACGCCCGCATTGTTGAACGCTCCGTCCAGGCTGCCGTAGTGGTCGACGGCCGCGGCGACCATCGCATCCACCGACGCACCGACCGTGAGGTCGGCGGGAAGCGCTATCGCCTCACCGCCGGCCGCGCGCACAAGGTCTGCCGTCGCCGCGACGCCTTCCTCGGACACATCGGTCGCCGCGACCCGGGCGCCTTCCTTCGCGGCCAACAGGGACGTCGCGCGCCCGATGCCTCCCGCGGCGCCGGTGACGAGTACTACTTTCCCGTCGAGTAGTCCTGACATTGTCCGTCCTTCTTCCGAGTAGATGCGTTGGTACCTATCCGACGCGTGATGCCGGCCAGTCGTGGGCCGGCGAGCGCCATGCGGGCCAGTTGTCCTCGGGCTCGGGACGCGTCACCGACACATGGTGAAAGCACTCTTGGCACTTCACGACCATGCGGGGCCCGAGGTGGTTGGCGACGGGATAGCGAGCGAGACTCGTTGCGCCGCACGACGGACATTCGCCGTCGACGGTGGTGCGTTCGACGTAGACCCGGTCGGTCTCGGGACGGGGAAACAGGAGCCGGTCGACTGCCATGGGGATGCCTTTCTCAGAGATTCCAGTTGCGGGGGGTGGCCACCGGCACGCTCCAGCGACCCTGGTCGCGGTCGGCGGTCAGCTGCGCTCGTCGTGCCGATGTGGCGGCCTCGTCGACGTCACCGTTCGCGATCACGACGCCGTGGGCGTCGGCCGCGAACTCAGGGCTGACAAGTCCGCTACGGACGTCCTGCAGCACCTTGTCGGGGATCCGGGCCAGGGGGTCACCCCAGCCGCCGCCACCGCCGATGACGAAGCGCAGCGCATCGCCGGCTTTCAGGACGAGCCCGGAGAACTTGCCGGTCCGGTAGCGCGCACCGCGCCCGAACTCACCGTTGTTCGGGTCCGGCCGACCCTGATCGTCGAACATGCCGAACAGCGGCTCGGCCCCACGCAGGTCGAGTGGGTCACCGTGTTCGGCAAGGTCGAAGTTCTCGATGTACCAGCCGTAGGCCGGCGAGCCGGCGCCACCTCCGTTCGAGCCGGGAGCGCCGCAGCGGACCCGGTCGGCGGTGATGGTGACCATCGTGTCGGACTCGGCGAAGATCGAGTAGACCGAGCCGAGACCGCCGCGGAATTCTCCGGCTCCGGCGGTGTCGATCACCATCTCGTGCTGGACGATGACCAGGGGGCTCTCGATCTCGACGTGTTCCTGCACCGACGTCCGGCAGTTGCCGATCGGAATCACGCAGAAGGAGACACCGTCGTCCTTCCACGTGCCGCCCCAGCCGCCACCGGCGAGCGCGAATGCACCCCACGGCGTGCCTTCGTGGCCCGGGCGGGTGTCGATACCGCCGAGGCTGACGACGACGGCAGTGCCTGTGTCACAGGCGAATGCCTCGTCCATCGCCTGGCTCAGGGCCTGGGTGACGACGTTGATCCCCCGCGCGCCGATGTCGGCGTGGTTGGAGCAACTCGACGGTGGCAGCACCTGCACCACGCTGCCGGACGGCAGCAGCGTCTCGATCGGGCGCAGCGTGCCACTGTTGACCGGTGTCGACGGGTCGACCATCAGCTTGACCGCCTCGATGCAGCGCGAGGCCTCGCACCAGGCGGTGCCACAGTTGCCGAGGGGTTGGCGACCCGAACCGGAGAAGTCGATCTCCATGGAATCTCCGCGGACCTTCACCGTCACGTTGACCGGGATCGGCTCGTCGGTGACACCGTCCTCGTCGAGGAAGTCCTCGGCGGTGTAGTCGCCGTCCGGGATACTCGCGATGCCGCGCCGCATGCTGGCCTCGGTGGCCTCGATGGCGAAGCGGCCGGCCGCGCGCACCTTCTCGAGGCCGCCGCGGGCGATCAGATCCTGCAACTGGCGCTCGCCGACGACCAGGCAGCCGTGCAGGGCCCGCAGGTCGCCGAGCACGAGCTGCGGCACCCGGTTGTTCTCCAGGATGAAGTTGAACAGCGGACGAACCGGAACGTCGTTCGCGTACAGCAACGTCGGCGGCAGCTTCAGCTGCTCCTCGAAGTGCGTCTGGGTGCCGTTGGAGAAGCCGCCCGGGATCGCACCACCGAGATCGACGAGGTGGGACGTCGAGTGCAGCAGGAACTCCACACGGCCATCGACGAATACGGGCCGGAGCAGGTTGACGTCGGACTGGTGGATGGTGCCGCGCCACGGGTCGTTGACGAAGATGACGTCACCGGGCTGCATGCGGTCGATGTCCCAGTCGTCCATCACGAAGTTCGCGATGTGCGGGGCGGTGAAGGCGTGCTGCATGCAGCCCTCCCACAGCGCGACGGTTTCCCAGCCGTCGTCGGTGCGCATGTGAATGGCGCTGGTGCAGTCCAGGATGTCGCGACAGACCGGGGAGAAGGCGCTGCGCATCAGCGAGTCCAGCATCTCCCGGGCGACCTCGGTGAGGCCGTAGCGGAGGATGTCGAGTTCGACGTCGACCGCGGGGCCGGTGTCAGGGGTGGTGATCGTCATGGTCTGCTCCTCAGCTCTGGGGCTCGATGATGAGATTCAGGTCGCCGTCCACATAGGCCGTCCGGCCCGGAAGGACGAGGGTTGTCGCGAACTTCTCGGCGACGAGGGCGGGGCCCTGCACCCGCTCGAAGGGCTGGAGGCGCTCCCGAACGTAGATGGACACCTCGACCTGCTCGGTCGTGCCCGGCAAGGTGAGCTCCGTCGTGCGGAGGAACGCCTCGCCGTCGTCGGGGGTGAGGTCGGTCTTGTGCTGCTCGCGCGGGATGATCGCCGTCACCTCCACCGTGGAGATCACGACGGGAATCTCCGTCGCCGCGAAACCGTATGACTCCCGGTAGAAGTCGTGGAACTGCGGCACCAGATCGGTCACACTGTCGGCAGTGAGAGCGCCGGAGTGGATGGGCATGCGGTTGTCCCACGTCTGGCCGCGATACATCGCGAAAACGGCCCGCTCGAAGCGGATTCGACCCACGTCGGCGCCCTGGCTGTCGAGTTCGCCGCGGATGCGGTCCTGCAGCCCGACGAAGGCGGCCTCGATCGACTCGGCGCTCGACGGTGCGAGCGGGCTCATGATCGACTGCGCCCGAGTGACCATCAGGTCGCTGCGGAGCAGCCCCATGGCCGAGAACTGGCCGGGGTTGCGAGGCACGATCACCTTGTCCAGGCCCAGGATCTGCCCGACGCGGTCGGCGAGCATCGGGCCGGCCGATCCCGAGGGCTGCAGGGCGAACTCGCGGACGTCGAGTCCCCGGTAGACCGAGATCGTGCGGACCTTCGCGGCGATGTCCTCACACGCGACCTCGTAGGCCGCCGAGGCGAGCTCGAGGGCCGACATGCCGAACTGCTCCCCGGTCTTCCGGAGCGCATCGAGCGACGCGTCGACGTCGAGCTGAATGGAACCGTTGGCGAACAGGTCCGGCTGGAGGACCCCGAGAGCCGCGCACGCATCGGTGAGCGTGGGCTCGACGCCACCGCGCCGGTAACACACCGGACCGGGATTCGATCCGGCCGAAGCCGGGCCGACCGCCACATTGCCGAGCGTGCTGGGCCGGATCAGGCTACCGGCACCCGAGCCGACGCTCTCCACGTCGACCAACGGCATGGTCAGCGTGAGACCGGTTTCCAGCGTCCACAGATCGGTGAGCGGCGTCTTGCCGTGCACGATCGCCGCCACGTCCGTGCTCGTGCCACCGACGTCGATGGTGAGCAGGTTCGGCGAACTGCTCTCGTTGGCGAGCTTGACGCTGCCGCTCACGCCACCGACCGGGCCGGAGACCAGCTGGAACACCGGGGCACGTCCCGCGTCGGCGAACGTCGCGACACCGCCGTTCATCATCATGATCCACAGCGTCCCAGCGTAATTGCGCTCGGACAGCTGGCTCATCAGACGGTCGAGGTAGCCGACGACGGCCGGGCCCACGTACGCGTCGAGGGCGACGGTCGTGGTGCGCTCGTGCTCCTTGGTCACCGGGTAGAGCGCGGAGGTCTGAATGTAGGCGTCCGGCAACTCCTCTGCGACGATCTCGGCCGCCCGCTGCTCGTGGTCGGGATTGATGTAGGAGTTCATCAGGCACACCGCCACCGACTTCGCTCCCTGGCCGGCCAGGGAGCGTGCTGCGTCGCGAACGGCGTTCTCGTCCAATGGCAACAACACGGACCCGTCGTACCGCAGTCGCTCGGGAACGCCGAAGCGCGATTCACGCTGCACGATGGGCCGCTCCTGGTGCGGCCGCAGCCAAGTGGGATCGTAGAACCGGTCACCGAATTCGCGGTGCATGCGACCGATGTCGAGCAGATCCCGGTGACCGCGTGTCGCGATCAGACCGGTGCGCTCGCCGGTGCGGCTGAGCAGGGCGTTGATGCCCACTGTGTGCCCGTGCACGATCTCGGCGACGTCCGGAACCTCGACGCCGATCGCCTCGATGCTCAGCAGTACCCCCTCCTCCTGCTGGAGGGTCGACAGCACCTTGCCGTCTCGGGTCTCACCCGTCTTGCGGTTGAGCGCAATGATGTCGGTGAAGGTGCCACCGACATCGATGCCGACAATCCAGTCGGCTGCCCGCTCACTCTGCGTCATATCTCGGCCTCCGTGCTGTGTGCTTCAGTGACATGCGCAGTGCATCTGCGCCACGTTTGTGTTGCACGTCACTCTTCCGCACGGAGGGTGCGGGGAACATCTGACGGAGGTCGTAGATCCGTACGACCTTCGGCCGACGTCAGCGGTGCGTCGCAGTGCGCGTGACGTCGGAACTGCGCAGCCAGATCGACACGGCCTCGGCCCGGTTGGCTGCGCCGAGTTTGCGGAGGATACGGGTGATGTGGGTCTTGACGGTTCCCTCGGAGATGACCAGCTTGCGGGCGATCTTGCCGTTCGAGTCGCCGTCTGCCATGAGTCGTACGATCTGCACCTCGCGGCGGGTGAGGACGGAGTCGTCGTCGCGACCGAGCGCGACGGACTTCGCAATTGCCGGGCCGGATGCCTTGGTCCAGCGTCCGAGGCCGTCCAGCTGGGTGCGCACCGCCGAAAGGCCCTCGAGCACACTGACTCTCGCTAGGTTCTGGCTCATCCCTTCGGCGAACGTCGACAACAGTGCTTGATCGACACTGGTCAGATTGCGCCTCTGGTGATAGCAGTCGCCGTGCACCAGGCCGACGACGTCACCGTCGACCAGCAGCGGCGCAATGCCGTACGACGAGGATCTGGTGATCTCGGCGAGCGGGCGGTTGACGCGTGGGTTGTCCTGCACCTCGTGGACGAGCGTCGCGCGAGCACCGACCACGGTGTCGTTCTCGACGAGCATACGGTCGAGAACCGGCGGGTTCTCCCTGCCCACCGCCACGATCTCCTCCGCCCAGCGCGGGTCGCGGACGACGTGCATCGAATGCAACCGCCACGACCCGTCCACCGTCGACAACAGCGCACGATCGAAGCCGAGGCTGCACACCGCCTCGGGAGCACGGGCCAGCAGGGCGTCGACGGTCTGCGCATCGCCGACCCGTGCCAACGCCGACTGAACCTTGGCCAGAATTTCCGCGTGGTCGGCCAGCCCCAGCTGCGCCACCGCAGCCTCTGCCTCGCGTATGCGACCGAGAATCGCCATCAAGGACGTCAGAAAGTCGGACGACGGGTCGTCACGGCCGATCGCACGCGTCATCTCCGCAGTCACCAGGTCCCACAGCCGGCCCAGCGCCTGACTGTGGGACTGGGGGCCGACCGGCTGCGGACCGCTCAGGTCGCGGTCGAGCAGCACACTCACGTCGTGGGTGATGTCGGCGACCGCATCGTGCAGCGCCACGGCATCCTGCCGGATCGACGAGTTGCGCATACTGCACTCCCATGAAGTCGCTGACCTACGCACCATGCTAGGCATCCTGGTGAGCCACGTCACGACCCGCGGCGGGCTAGCGGCGCTGCGGCTCCAGCGCCGCGGCATCCAGGGCCTCGGACGATGCGGTCCCGTCACGTGTCACCCGACGGGATTGGTCGAACAGCCCGCCGACGACCACCAGAACCGCGCAACCGATGATCAGCAGCGATACGCCCCACGTCGAGTGGCTGGGTGACATGGTCACCATCGTCAGCGCAAGGATCGGGGCCAAGCCCCCTGCTGCGGCGCCGCTGACCTCCCGGCCGGTGCCGATGCCCGAGGCCCGCACCTCGGTGGGGAATTGCCGTGCCATGTACGGGCTCGCCGCCACCATGATCATCGGCGCCAGGACACCCGTGGTCACGACCATGACACCCCAGATGAGCGGGGAGCGACCGGAGTCGAACAGCCAGAAGGCCGGGAAGGCCATCAGTGCGACCCCGATCGCCGCGCCGATCATGACCTTGCGGGTGTCCACACGGTCGGACAGACGCCCGATCAGCGGACACGCGATGATCGCCGCGATGCTCGCGAACGTCACCCCGAGGGCGCCGACATTCTTCGCCACACCCTGAAACTCCGTGAGGTAGGACAGCGAGAACGTCTTGAAGGTGTAGGAGAGGGCGGAGTACCCGCCGTACACGGCCGCAACCACGACAAGGCCCCGCCAGTTGCCGCGCACCAGGTCACGCAGAACCTGGAAACCCTTACGTTGCCGCGCCTCGGTCGCCACCTTCTCGAATTCCTCCGATTCGGGCATCGCGCGGCGAATCCAGTAGCCCACGATCACGATCGCGAAACTCGCGATGAACGGCACCCGCCACCCCCACGTGTAGAGGGCTTCGTCGTCGAGGCTGGTGACCGCGGCAACTGCGAGCGACGCCGCAAGCAGTCCGATCTGGGCGCCCATCACCGGGTAGGCGCCGTACCGGCCCCGGGTCTTCTCGTCGGCATGCTCGTACGCCACCGTGATTGCGCTGCCCAGTTCGGCACTCGCTCCGAAGCCCTGCAGGATCCGCAGAATGATCAGCAGCGCCGGCGCCGCCACGCCGATCGCGGCATACGACGGCACGAGCCCGATGAGCCCGGACGCGATTCCCATGATCAGCAGGCTGATCGACAGCACCGCCTTGCGCCCGATGCGGTCACCCAGGATTCCGAAGAGGATGCCCCCGAAGGGCCGGGCCAGGAATCCGACCGCGAACGTGGAAAACGCCGCGAGGGTGCTGGCCGACGAATTCGCCGACGGGAAGAACACCTTGCCGAAGACGAGCGCCGCCATCGACGCGTAGAGGTAGAAGTCGAACCACTCGAGCGAGGTTCCGATGATGACTGCCGCGCCGACCTTCTTCTCGCTCTTGGGTGATTCCCGCCGAACGGATATCTCGCGTTTCTTCGCCACGCGTCAAGTCCTCTCTAATGGCCAGGTTGTCGCGTGAATCTATTATGTATAATCTTTAAAATCAAGTGGCCGGAGTCACCCGCAAGGGGTCAATGAGACCCGCGACACGCTTGGCGCGGCGAACGTCGGCAGCAAAGGCATTCGGCACAAACCGTTTTGGCCGAACCTGCTCACGAATGGCTAGGCCGACTCTGCGCTCTCGCGCTCGGCGGCCGCCAGCACAGCCTCGACCACCAGATCGTAGATCGTCCGACGATCGATGCTGGTCAGCTCCGTGATGTGGGCACGGGCCGTCGGATACTCGCCGTCGGGAAGATGCGCGTAGATGCGCGTCCACGACGCGGCGTCCTTCGCCTGGATCTCGGAGTCCAGGGTGGCGAGTACGGCGACCTGCCCGGCGAGCCCGAGCGTGGCGTCGGCGAATGCCCGGTAGTACCGGACCGTGGCTTCGCGTGACAGACCCGACCGCGCGAACGTCTCGAGGATCAGCTCGACCATTCGGCGCTCTGCCGGACCGCCCGTCGTGCGGGCGAACGTCAGCGCCGCGATAGCAGGCGAGCGGACCGCGGTCGCCCAGATCCGATCGGCGATGCGCCGCAACGTGTCCTGCCAGTGCTCGCTGTCGGGCACCTCTCCGATCTCCTCGAGCTCGACGGCGGTCGCATGGTCGTAGACGGCCAGCAGCAACTCGTCCTTGTCACGGAACAGCCGGTACAGAGTCGTCGCATCGACCTTCAGTTCCTCACCGAGACGACGCATCGTCAGCCCCGCGGCGCCGTCACGCTGAGCCAGTTCGAACGCGGCCTTCACCGCGGCTTCCTGCTGCAGCCCCTTGCGTTCACGCCGCGTCGTCCGCGCCGGCGTTGTGGCGCGAACGGTGTCCTTCGCCATCGTGCTCCCCTCGATCCCTCGACCGATCCACCGTAGCAATACAGCACCTGCACATCGCGCTACCCACAAAGTTGTCAACAGCGTTGACAACATCGTTTCGGCAGAGTTTAGTGGTCGTCGCCACAGCACTACTTCAAGGAGTTCGCATGACGGAATCGCGGGTCGCGACAGCGACTGACGAACCACAGTTGACGCCGCGACTGACACTTCCGTCAGTAGTGGCATTCGGGTTGTCCTACATGGCTCCGAGCCTGGTCATGATCATTTTCGGCGTCATCGCAGTCGTCAGTGCCGGCACCGCGCCCACGGCGTTCCTGGTCGCGACAGGGGCGATGCTGCTCACCGCACTGAGCTACGCACGGCTGGCGCGCATCTACCCGGTCTCGGGTTCGGCGTACTTCTACGCCCGCCGCAACCTCGGCTCGGCGGCCGGGTTCCTGGTCGGATGGGCGA
>Ga0247825_10002649_pt1 | contig 11807 bp, 8 predicted proteins | sample 13C_Vanillin_Day_FD_194413 | JGI IMG/M metagenome (GOLD analysis project Ga0247825, IMG submission 194413) | Soil microbial communities from agricultural site in Penn Yan, New York, United States - 13C_Vanillin_Day48 | ecosystem: Environmental > Terrestrial > Soil > Agricultural land | place... | reverse complement strand
ATCCTGGAGAACTGCCGCGTCGGCGTTGACGCCCGCGGCCCTGGCCTGATCGGCAACCGGCGTCGCGGGAGCAGCCTTCTTCTCTGTCCGCGGAGCGGGAGGAGCCTGCGCGGGCTGCGACTCGCCGACCGCGCCTGACGTCGGCACGGGCGCCTGGGCGGACAGTTCGTTCGACTGCTGAAAGGTGGTATCCGGAGTGGCATTGCGATCACATGAGATCGCCAGAACCACGACCGGAAGCATCAGTAATCGGGTGACGTTCATGAAAATCTCCCTTAATGCCGCATGGCTCTGTTACTCCATGCAGCACGGGTCTGGAAGATTTCACGATCTGTGCCGAGGTCAGCTCGGCTGTAGGCAGGTCCGGATCAGTTAGAACGACACGCGAAGCGCGACGCGCCCGGACCGCGGGATGGCGGCATGGAAGTGCAGGTCTTCCACCGGTGCGGGCTCGCCCTGGAGTTGCGACTCGAAGAAGTAGTCGATGTCCGACACCTTCGAGTTGAACAGGTTGAACCCTTCCGCCACCAGCCGCACGCGGTTCGTGAACTGGTAGCCGAGCTCCCCGTTCAGAATCGACGTCGATTTCGACTTCTGGCTGTTGTCCTCAATCAGCGGCCGGGGACCAAAGTGTCGCAACCGCACGCTGCCAAACGGCCCACGGTCGACTCCGACCGGCGGATTCACGGAGAAGCCGGCGGAAATGACGCGGTTGAGCGCACCCGGTACAAAGTCCTCTCCCACGGGCACGTCCCTGAAGCGCGCCCGTGAGAAGGACAGGTCCAGGTCCATCGTCGTCCACTTGTTCGGGTAGATGTAGTTCGTAATCTCGACGCCCATGCGCTGGCTGGCAGGTCCCTCTTCCGTGCTGCCCGAGTCGCCGACGTAGATCAGCTCCGAGTCGAAGTTCAGATACCAGAGCGTGGCGGTTGTCTGAAGGCCCTTGATCGCGACGCTGCGAACGCCAACCTCTCCGCCATTCGCCCGGGCAAAATGCGGTGCCGCGGTGACCGGATCGCCAGTGACCGGATCGACCGTCAGGTTGATTCCCAGGCCGGAGTTCGAGTGGAACCCGAGACCCCAGTTCACATAGAACTCTGTGCCACCCCACGGCCCGAACGCGGTTGACACTTTGGGGCTCACGATGCCGCCGGAGTCCTTGCCGGAGTTCAGCGAGTTGTCCGACGCGACCTTCCACCGGTAGATGTCGCCGCGGACGCCAAACGTCGTCCGCAGCCTGCGGCCCCACTCGATCTCGGAGTCAGCGAACAGCCCGACCGACGTCTGATCGGCCTCATCCGCCCTGATCGTTGCGATCCTCTCGGTTTGAACGGTGTGATACAGGCCTAGCGGACCGCCGACCGAGTCGTTGCGAATATCGACGCCAAATGCGTTCTCGGTCGCCTTGCCGCCGATGCGCACCAACCGGCGGTGCGTGAGCTTCGCTCCCGTCGTCCACCGTTCCTCGAACTGCTCGAACTGGTCGCCGTTGACCGGGTCGTTCATGAAGTAGGTGAAGTTGTGGAACAGCTGCACACCGTAACGCTGTGCGTACGCCGTGAGGCGCGTCGAATCGTTCCCTCCGGAACGCTGCCAGTCGAGGATGCCCGCGTGGCGATAAGTCTCTCCACCGTCGCTCTCCTCGATGAACCCGAAGCGGCTGATCAGTCCGGCATCAACCGCGCGCTGCGGAATCTGATCCGTCGAGTGCCAGTGGTTGCGGAAGCCCATGTACGTCAGCGACAGACCGTTGCGCTGGTCGCCCTGGCTGTAGCGGAGCACTCCGTTGAACTTGTCCTTGTTGTTGGGGCTGACCCACGGACCGTTGTCGCGCTCCCACTCGAACGCGGCGAGCAGGTGGCCAGCGCCCACTTTCGGTGAGGCGGCGCCGAGGAAGCGCCCGTATCCGAACGAGCCGCCGGTGAGCGTGGCGACGGGCCGATCGAGGACGTTGAAGTAATTGATCGTCGCCGATCCCGCAGACGAGAAGTCGCCGTTCTCAGCGTAATACGGCCCCTTGCGGAACTGCACGCCGCTGACCAGCTCGGGAATCAGGAAGTTCGCATCGGCGTAACCCTGGGCATGGGCGTGCGTCGGCATGTTCACCGGCAGGCCGGCGATCGACTGAGAAAAGTCGAAGCCATGATCGAGGTTGAAGCCGCGCAGGTAGTACTGGTTGGCCTTACCCTCGCCGCTGTGCTGGCTGATGATCATGCCGGGCACAGTCTCGAGAACCTCGGTCGCGCGATTCACCGGGCGTACCGCAAGCTGCGTCGCCGTGATGGCTCCTTCGCTTCCGGCCGACGCGATGCCCACCAGGTTCTCCGCGGGGTTCTCGATCTCGGCGAGATTCCGGAACGTCCGCGGCGCCGTGATGACAATGTCCGCGCTGACTGCGACGACCATGCGGGCGTTGGCGGTGGCCGTTGCTCCGGCGGTGACGGTGACCATGCGACGCCCGCTGCTGAAGTTGATCAGCCGGAACGTGAGCTCCACCGATCCCGCTGGAATGCCTTCGAGCCGGTACGCGCCGGATGCGTCAGTCACTGTCTCGGGTGTCTTCGGCGATCCCGGAATCGTCGCGCTGACCGTGACGCCTGGCAGCACACCGCCGGTATCGTCCTCCACGGTCCCAGCAATCGAGCCTGTGCCCTGCGCCAGGGCCGGCGAAGCCTGCAGCACGAACAGCATGAGAACAGCGGAGAACGTCGATATGAATCGCGACATAATCCGGAAATGCTAGCGTCTGACATCGCCTGACCAGCCTGAAGAGTTCCTGAAGAATTCGTCAGGCTGGATGTCAGAATCAGGAACGATGACATCCACCAGAATCTGCTGCACGAGACCGGGCTCGGCCGCCGCTTTCGCGCTTGTTCTCGCGGTTACGTCCTGCTCACAACGAGGGGCGGAGAGCGACCTGCTCGAGATCGCACGGGTTCAGTCAGGCGGACTGAACGTCGTGCTTCTCTCGAATGACGGGACGCTTTCGAACGGCAAAGATGCCCTCACGATCGAGTTCCGTCGTGGAGATACCCTTGTGGACGTCGGAACTGTGAAGGCTGCCGCGACGATGCCGATGGCGGGCCTGCCTGCGATGCAGGGCAGCATCTTTCTCAACCGAGGGGATGTGCCGGGACGTTACACCGCAGAAACAGACCTCAGCATGTCCGGCGGCTGGCAGCTCAAGCTCGAATGGGATGGGCCGGCCGGCAAAGGCAGCGCGGCGTTCAACGCGACGGTCGAGTAGCGCTCATCAGTGTGCTGCGTTCTCCGATGGAGACAGGATGCGGACTCTCGTCATTGGTTGTGTATCCGCGCTTGCCGTCGTCTCGTGTGCGAGGACGGAGGCGCAGAGCACGTCCGCCCTCCGGCAGCCGAGCGCCGATGACTTACTTGTTGTGAGAGGCGAAGACTCGCGTTGATCCATCCTTGGCGAATGCGATCACGTCGAACGCCTGCGGCTTCATGCCGGCGACTTCCATGCCCGGAGAACCAATCGGCATTCCTGGAACACCGATTCCGACTATCGCCGGACGTTCCTTGAGCAGCCGCTGGACGTCGGCCACGGGCACATGTCCCTCGATGACATAGCCACCGACCAATGCCGTATGGCAGGAGCGCACCTGCTTCGGCACGCCGTGCTTGTTCTTCAGCTCGTCGACGGCTTCAGTGTCGGTGGTCCGCACCGTGAGACCAGCGGCCTTCAGGTGATCGACCCATTTGCTGCAGCAGCCACAGGTCGGGCTCTTGTAGACCTCGACGCTCGCCGCCTGTGATCGCTGTGCGGTCATGGTGGCAAGACATCCAACGAACACAACAAGCAGAGAACCGACAAAGAGGCGCACCATAACTCAATTCTCCCACACCTAATCTCTTTGAATTATTGAAAGGGCAGCACTGCACTCTTAGAGTTCCAGCGGCCCCTGATGGAACCTCTCGTCCTGGTGATCTCAGGGTCGATGGGCGCTGGCAAGACGACGCTGATGGCCGAGGCGTCGGATCTGCTGGGCGCTGCGGGTGTTGTGCACGCCGCGATCGACCTCGACGCGCTCTCGATCGGCCACCTGCCGCCTGAGTCGATCAGCGTCTCGGAACTGAACCTCGCGCTGCTGTGGAAGAGCTACGCAGCGCTCGGCGTCACACGTCTGATCATCGCCGGCGCCATCGAGTCTGCGGCGCGTCTGGCGGAAGTTCGCGGCGCCCTGCCGCACGCGCACATCCTGATCTGCCGCGTGCGGGCGCGAATCGCCACGATGCAGGAGAGGGTCCGCCAGCGGGAGCCAGGCATGCTGCAGCGCGAGTTCGTCGAACGTGTGGTGCTGCTGGACGAGGAACTGGACTCGGCGGCGCTGCACGATTTCGAGGTGGACAACGAGGCGCGCGGGGTGACGGCCGCCGCGAGGGAGATACTGGAGATCGCCGGATGGCTGCCGCGGGCGGCTCCTGAGCCGAAGTGCCCGCATTGCGGAAACGGCGCCGGTATCTACCTGGCGCCGCGCGAGGAGCGAAGCCCGGAGGCGCCGATTCGCTGCCTCGCGTGCCGCGCCGACGCGCCCGCTACCCAGTGGATGGCGTAAGACGCGCGTCGATTGTCATGCGACCCGGCGGAAACGTGAATACTGAAACGATTGTGACGTGGCCCAGGGCGTGACATGTCGCCACGGCCGGCTTTCGACGAGCTGAAAGGCTTCGCCCAGTTCAACAGCCAGCGTTTCCGGTGAATAGCGCGCGACCGGGAGACCACTGCAAGTCGCCGGGCCGTCCATGGCGAACGTGGCGATAATCACGCTGCCAGCCGGCTTCAGCGTCTCACGCAGATGCGCGACGTATCTGGCGCGGTCTCCAGAGCCAATGAGGAAATGAAATACGGCGCGATCGTGCCAGATATCCATTGGCTTCAGATCCCATCGCGCAGTGACGTCAGCCTCGAGCCACATCACGGTATGCGCCTGGAATCCGACCCGCGCCCTGGCGTGGTCGAGCGCCTCCCCAGACACGTCCAGCACAGCAAGGCAGTCCAGCCCGCGCGCCAGCAGCGCATCAACGAGCCGGGATTCGCCACCACCGACGTCGACGACGCAGGTGTCCTCCGACAGTCCGGCCGCCTCGAGGAGCTCGATCGACACGGACGGCAGCTCCTCGAACCAGCTCAGGTCTCGTTCGCCCTTGCTGCGATAGATCCGGTTCCAGTGGTCCTGCGGGTTCATCGGCGCTGTTCAAGGTATCGTGAACTTCCCCACCAGCAGGATCAATAGCGCGTCTATCAGTGCACGCTTCGCAGCGGCCGGAACGCCTCCCGCAGCTCCGACGCGAAGAGCGCCGGTTCTTCCCATGCCGCGAAGTGTCCACCGCGCTCGACCTCGTTGAAGTAGGCGACGCCGGGATAGACCATCTCCACCCAGCTGCGCGGCGCAGCCCAGAGCTCACCGGGGAACGTCGTGAAGCCGACGGGAACCGAGACCGGCGGCGGAGCCTTGCCGGCCGCCAGAACCTGTCCGAACTCCCAGTACCACCGGGCGGCGGAGGCGCCGGTGCCCGTCAACCAGTACAGCGTGATGTTGTCGACGATGCTTTCCCTCGTGAGACGGCCGACCGGTTCGCCGTCGATGAATGCGCGAGTGATCTTGTAGTAACTGTCGGTGTCGTGGTCGAGCATCCAGGCCGCGAGCCCGACGGGAGAGTCCAGCAGTGAGTAGCCGATCGTCTGTGGCCGGGTGGACTGCTCGAGGAAGTATCCGAACCCGCTCCTCTTGAACGTCTCGAGCGCGTTGTGCGCCGCGCGTTCCTCTTCGGATTGCACCGGCAGTCGATCGGCGATGCCCAACGCTCCCGCGAGCAGCGTGAGATGAATGCCGATCAGCCCCTCAGGCGCCTGCCGCCCCATGGCGTCCGTGACGTCGGCGCCGACGTCGCCCCCCTGCGCGGCATAGCGCGCGTAGCCGAGGCGCTTCATCAGCGTTGCCCACGCGCTGGCGATGCGGCTGGAGTTCCAACCGAGCGTGGCCGGCTCGCTCGAGAAACCGTACCCGGGCAATGACGGCAGCACCAGATGGAATGCATCGCCGGGGGCGCCACCGTGCGACGTGGGATCGGTGAGTGGACCGACGGTCTCGATCAGCTCGATGACCGAGCCGGGCCAGCCGTGCGTCATGATCAGCGGCAACGCGTTGTCATGCCGTGACCTGACATGGATGAAGTGAACATCCACGCCGTCGATCTCAGTTGTGAACTGCGGCAGCGCGTTCAGTCGTGCCTCGCACTTTCGCCAGTCGTAGTCGTTCGTCCAGTAGCGGGCGAGCTCCCGCAGCGTCGCCAGCTGCACGCCCTGCGAGCGATCCTCGACCAGCTCCCTGGTGGGCCAGCGTGTTTCCGCAATACGCCCCTTCAGGTCGGCGAGTTCGGTGTCGGTCATCTTGACGCGGAACGGCCGGATCACCTCGTCACGGCTTCTCTTCGCGGCGGGCGCCGAGGGCGCCGGGGACTGAAACGTCTGCATGCGGAGAGGCTAGGCAAGACGCGCACCGGCACGACGGCATGGAATCTGGGGCCGTCAACCTCTTGATTCTGCTGGGTCTCGCGCTCCCGCCTTGATGCGCGCTCGTTGTTCTGTCACAGCCAATGGTGGCGCGCCTGACCGGCTACCCGGGTGTCTGTCGCAGGGGACGGAACGTCCACTCAGCTGTCGACCGCAATCCTCGTTTGGAGAGTTTTCGGAACAAAGGCACGTCCGTCGATAGAACGGCTATTGCACTTCTTAACAGTGGAGGGAGCGATGAAAACACATCTCGGCTCCTTTGCCATAGCACTCATCACAGCAATGGCACTGACATCGACCCCGGCGATAGCCCAGCATCGCGGCGGCGGACATGGAGGAGGCTGGCACGGCGGCGGTCGTGTCTCAGGTGGCGGCATGCAGCGCGGCGGCGGTCGCGTCTCAAGTGGCGGTATGCAGCGCGGCGGCGTCTACGCTGGTGCCGGCAGGCACATCAATTCCGGTCGCACGGTCTTTGGCCGCTCGGTGCAGGGTGGAAACTTCAGGGCGCCACTGGCCCGAAACAATGCGTTCGTCCCGTCGCGCAGGCACTTCAGCGGCTCCGGATTCGCCGTTGGCGTCGGTGTCGGTATCGGCGCCGGAGCGTATCGTCCTTACAGATACGGGTACGGCTACTACCCGTACAGGTACAGGAACGGCTACTACCCATACAGGTACAGGAACGGCTATTACCCGTACAGCTACAGCTATTACCCGTACAGCTATGACTACTACCCGTACAGCTCTAGCTATCCGGCGTACTACGGATCGTCGTCCGCGTACACCGGTGAGTATGTCAGGGGCGGTTACGCCTCGCTGCGACTCGTCGATGTGCCTCGCGACGCAGAGGTATACGTCGACGGGGCGTATGCGGGTATCAATGACAACTCCGACGGCGTCTTTCAGATCCTCGACCTGACGCCAGGGTCGCATCAGATCGAGATTCGGGCGGCCGGCTTCGAGCCGGTGGTATTCGAGGTGAGGACCGTCGGCGGTGACACAATCACGTACCGGGCGCGGATGACTCCGTATAGCCCTTAAGCTGGATTGCTCGGGACATCACACCGGCGGGCTCATGCTTCATGCAGGCTGGTCCGCCGGTTCATCCATCCATGGACCTGCATGTAGAACGTCGGCAGCACCAGGAGAGTAAACAGCGTCGACGTCACGAGACCGCCGATCATGACGACCGCCAGCGGGCGTTCGATCTCCGTCCCATGTAACTGGAGCACGAGCATCGGGAGCAGGCCGAGTGTCGCGGTTCCTGCCGTCATCAGCTTCGGGCGCACGCGGCCGATACTGGCCTCGCGCACCGCGTCTGGCAGCGACTTCCCTTCAGCCATCAGCCCTCGCGTCTGGGTCACGAGCACCAGGCTGTTTTGAACGGCGATGCCGAACAGCCCGATGAGACCGACCAGTGAGGACACGTTCCATGTCTCTCCGACGAGCAGCAGCGCGACGATTCCGCCGACAAAGGCAATGGGCACAGTCGCGAGGATCAAGGCCGCCTCGACCGCCGAACCCAAGGCGATCAGCAGCAGGACGAAGACACCGAAGAGTGCCGCGCTGATCGCAAATACCAGCGAACGGGATGCGCGGGCCTGGCTTTCGACGCGCCCCCCGAGATCGAAGAAATAGCCGGCGGGCAGGTCCAGCTTGTCGGCGAGGACCTGTCTGACCTCGGCGGCGGTGCTGCCAAGGTCGCGCCTGCTCACCGACGCCTCGACGGCAATTCGCCGCATGCCGGCTTCGCGGCGGATCGCTGCCGGACCAAACGTCTGCGTTACGTCAGCGAGCTGCCCGAGCGGAATCTTGCGTCCATCGTGGCCGTCGATGAGCAGCGCGCGAATCGCGTCGAAGTTGTCGCGCCGGTCGTCCCGCAGGCGGACCACGAGGTCGAACCGCCGTTGACCGATCCAGATCTGCGACTGCTCTTCCCCGACCAGGCCCACCCGGACGGCGCGGATCACGTCTCCAGGGGCCAACCCCACACGCGCCGTGGCCTCACGGCTGACGGCAATCTGCAGTTGCGGAAGGCCGGTGAGCTGCTCCGCCCGAAGGTCCTCGATGCCGCGGATGTCGCGAACGAGGTCCTCTGCCTGCTCGGCAAGACGCGAGAGTTCGTCGAGATCCGGACCGAAGATCCTCACCGACAGGTCCGCGGGCGTTCCGCCCAGCCCTTCGTCGATACGCATGCCGAGGGGCGTCGTGAACAGCACTGCGATTCCAGGCATCCCGTCGAGCCGTTCCCGCATGTCCGCCTCGATCGACGCGAGGTCGCGAGCTCGATCGCCCTTCAGTACCACGAGCACGTCGGACACGGTGTGCGGCATCGGATCTTCCGTTCGTTCGGCACGGCCGGTTCGACGCACGACGTCCTCAACCTCCGGCACCTGCCGCAGCACGTCTTCGACCCTGTGATTCAACCGATCGACTTCGTCAAGCGCGGCCTCAGCGGGAAGGACCGTCTGGAGAAGGAACGCCCCCTCATCCAGCTGCGGCATGAAGTCGCTGCCGATACGCAGCCCGAACGCGATGATCGGAACAGCGACGATCAACGTCGCGACGGTGACCACGAGGGGATGCCGGAGACATCCCTCGAGCGCCGGGCGATACCACTGCTTGACTGTCCGCAGCAGCGCGACATCCTCGTCGCCCTCTCGCGAAGGCGGACGCAGCACCAGCGCCGCGGTGATCGGCACGAGTGTCAGCGCCAGGATCAGCGCGGCCACCATCGCCGCGATGACCGCCGCGGCAAGCGGCTGATACATCCGGCCCTCGATGCCGGACATGCCGAAGAGTGGCAGGAAGACCACGATGACGATGAGCGTGGCGAAGGCAATCGGACGGGACACCTCGAGGGCCGCGCCGAGCGCTCGTTCGCGCCGTTCGCGGCGGCTCGTGGCCCCGCGCAACCGGTGCAGGATGTTCTCCACCATGATGATCGCGGCATCCACGAGCAGGCCTACAGCGATGGCCAACCCGCCCAGCGTCATGGTGTTCAGGCCGATGCCCAGCGGCTTCAGCAAAAGGCCGGACAGCGCAATCGAGAACGGAATCGTCAGCGTCACGACGAGCGCGGCGCGGAAGTTGCCCAGCAGCAGAAGAATGACGAGCACGACGAACACACCGCCGAGCATGACCGCGCGGCCGACGCCGCCAAGCGCCGACGACACCAGCTCCGACTGGTCGTACACGATTCGCAGCTGCACGCCGTCAGGCAGCGTACGGCGGATATCGTCAATGGCGCTTCGGATGCCGGCCGCGACCGCGACCGTGTCCGCACCAAACTGCTTGACGATCCGGGCGCTGACGACCTCGCCCTTCAGACGGTGCGCGACGCCGCGCCTGACGGCCGCCGCCTCCCGGACATCAGCGACGTCGCCCAGCAGAACCGGAACGTCTCCCTTGGTTGCGACAACGGTTCTGCGGAGGTCATCGACGGTCTGGGCGCGGCCAATGGCGCGAACGGTCCATTCGATTGAACCCTGCGCAACGATTCCGCCGGAAGCATTGAGGTTCGACTCCTCAACCGCATGCATCACGTCGTCGAGGCTGACCAGACGCGCGGACATGCGCTCCGGATCGAGCTGCACCTGGAATTGCCGAAGGTAGCCTCCCAGCCGTTCGACAGCGGCGACACCCGGGACGGCAAGCAGCCGGTTGTTCACCTCGAATTCCGCGAGATCGCGCAGCGTCATCAGATCCGCCGCGCCCGGATCGGCTTCCAGCGTGAACTCGAAGATTTCGTTGAGCCGTCCGGTCAGGCTCGAAATCAGCGGAGGGTCGGTCCCTGCGGGCAGCTGCGCCGACGCCTGAGAGACGCGCTCGGCGACAAACTGCCGGGACCGGTAGTAGTCGGCGCCCGGATCGAACTCGATCGTGACCTGGGCCACGCCGAGCTGAGAGTTCGAACGCACGCGTCTGACGTCGGGCAGGCCGGCCAGCGCGACTTCCAGCGGTATCGCAATGGCCGTCTCGAGCTCTTCGGCCCCCATCGACGGGTTCTGCGTGATGACGTTGAACACCGGCGCCGAGAGGTCCGGAAATACATCGCGTTGCAGGTCCTGAATCCAGAACGCTCCGACGACGGTTCCCGCCGCGACGAGCAATGCGCTCAGAAGGGGCGCGTGAAACGACTTGCGAATCAGGTTCTCGATCATGGCCGTCCCTCAGTGGTCATGATCGGCTTCGCCCTTCTCTGCCTGTGCCTTCAGCAGAAAAGCGCCGTCCACGACGACGGTCTCTCCCCCCGCCAACCCGGAAAGGACCTCGACCTCGCCGCCGATATCGCGGCCGCGTCCGATTCGCCGGATTTCGAAATGATTCGGATCCTTGGGCAGGAAGACGCTCCATTCGTTCCGGACGCGTTGAACGGCCGCGACGGGCACCGTGAGAACCACGGCATTGGCCTCGCCCGCCGGCAGCGTCGCCGACGCCGACATGCCGGGCCGCAGCAGGTTCTGTCTGTTGCGCACGTCGATGCGGATGGGTACCGTCCGCGACTCCTTGTCGACCTGGCGTCCCGTCACCGCGACAGTTCCCTGGAAGTCCTGACCGGGAAGTGCAGGAAACGAGAGTCGCGCCGTCACACCTTGCTGGAGGCGCACGGCATCCCGCTCGAATGCGTGAACGGTGAGCCACAAGGTGGCGAGGTCGCCGATCCGGAAGGCCGGCACGGCGGGATCGAGCAGCTGGCCGACAACCGCGTTCCTCTCGATCACTGCCCCGGCCACGGGCGCGCGTAGCACGAACGTCGCGGACGTCGCCCCGTCGCCATCGTCCGCGGGCGGCTCCGTCCCGAATGCGGCGATCGCCGCACGCGACGCACGGACCGCCGCCCGGGCCTCGCCAACGGCAGACTCCGCCTCCTGCACTTCCCGCAGCGGCGCAATCTTCTCGGCCGCGAGAGCACGCTTGCGCTCGAGCGCCGCTTCCGCAAGCCGAAGGCGGGCGTTTGCGGACAAGTACTCGGCGCGCTCGCGGCTCAACTCGGGACTCGACATGTCGGCGAGCGTCTGCCCGGCTTTGACCGAATCGCCGGCGTTCGCCAGCAGTCGAACGACACGGGCAGCGACGGGAGTGCCGACCTCGGCGTAAGTGTTCTGATCCACCGAGAGCTCACCGAGCAGCACCACCAGATCCCCACCGGTCCTCGATGCAACGGGGCGGGTGGTCACGCGAAGGTCGCGCAGCGCGCTCTCGTCGACTTCGACGACGTTGGGAGCCTCTTCGTGTGGTGCTTGTGCCGCACGTGGTGCGGCTTCAGTGTGCG
>Ga0247825_10002648_pt1 | contig 11808 bp, 9 predicted proteins | sample 13C_Vanillin_Day_FD_194413 | JGI IMG/M metagenome (GOLD analysis project Ga0247825, IMG submission 194413) | Soil microbial communities from agricultural site in Penn Yan, New York, United States - 13C_Vanillin_Day48 | ecosystem: Environmental > Terrestrial > Soil > Agricultural land | place... | reverse complement strand
GGGCATCGGCCGGGCGATATCCCAGACCTCGACGTTCACCACCGGCCACACGACCACGCGCGCATTGTCGGGCAGCTTGAGCGGCGGGCGATCGACGATGGCGGAATAGCGCAGGCGTTTCGAGGGGATCATTCTTGTCGTTGTTCCAATGCCGTCCCCGCGGACAGCGGCGCTTATTTTAGCGCGCCCGGTCTTTCAGGGGGCAGCTCCGCTGCCGGCCGCTCTGCTATATTCAGAGCGCACTCACTCACGTCGAGATCCCGACTTTGGACGCGCCCTGCCTTCCCCCCATCGCCGAACCCAAAAGGCCCGACGAGCTCCCGCCGCCGCTTGCCTGCGACTCGCACTTTCATATCTTCGGACCCACCAGCCTCTTTCCCTACTCGCCCGAGCGCGCGTACACGCCGGCCGAAGCGCCGCTGGAGAAATTGCTCGCGCTTCACGCCCGGCTGGGCTTCGCGCGCGGGGTTGCGATCCAGGGCAACGGACACGGCACCGATAATTCCGCCATGCTCGACGCCTTGCGCCGCGAGCCCAAGCGGCTGCGCGGCGTGGCGATCGTGAAGGAAACAACGACCCGGGACGAGGTCCGGCGCATGGCGGCTGCGGGCGTGTGCGCCCTGCGTTTTCACATCGCGCCCCGCCAGCCCGGGCGCTTCAGCAGCCTGGGGCTCGACGCCTTCGAGAGGCTCGCACCGTACATGGCCGAGTGCAACCTGCACGTACAGTTCTTCATGGATGCGCGCGAGCTGCCCGGTGTGCTGACGCGGCTGAAGGACTGGAGGCGACCGATCGTGCTCGACCATTTCGGCTCCACGAAGGCCGCGGAAGGCACGGCCGCTCCCGGATTCGAGCTGCTCCGGCAGCACCTCGCGGAGGGGCGCGTCTGGGTCAAGCTCTCGGGCGCCTACCGCGCTTCCGAGCGTTATCCGGATTACGAGGACGCGCGCTTCCTGCACGAGGCGCTGCTGAAGGCAAACCCCGACCAGGTGCTATGGGGCAGCGACTGGCCGCACCCGCGGCTCGAGAAAAACATGCCCGACACCGGGCACCTGCTGAACCTGTTCCATGAATGGACGCCCGACCCGGCGCTTCGCCGCAAAATACTGGTCGAGAACCCGGCGAGGCTTTATGGCTTCTGAAGCGATGATGAGGCGTGACGTGATCGGGCGCGACAGGAGCGTCTCACGGCAGGAGTCGCGTTTATTGAACATCGCCTTGCCACTTTACGCAGCACCGTGTCACGCCGCATCACGTTACGCATCTGCTAGAAGAGCCACCCCGCCGGAAACGGCAGGTTCAGCAGCCATTTGAATATCGCGTAAAACAGCGCCCATACGATGGCGCTGAAGATCGCCGAGAACAGCCAGCCTTCCCGCCCCTGCAGCCTCAGGTACAGGAACACGAACAGCGGCACGGCGACCGGAAAGCCCACCAGCACGATGACGGCGAAGAAGCCGAGCATCCACGCCGCTGCCAGCAGCGTTCTGCGGATGACGAGGCCTCCCGGCAGGTCGCTGGAGATCTGAAAATCCATCGCGCGCGCGGCTGGGTTCTTGCCGAGCAGCACCCACGCGACCTCGGCGGCGGCCATGCAGAAAACCGGTATCCCGATCACCATCGGGAACAGCGCGGCTTTCCACGGCCAGCCGCTCGCCGCGTAAACCGCCCAGCCCGAGCAGATCATGATCGCCACCCCGAGGATCAGCGAGGCCCGGTTATGCATGCTGCGCCTTTCTCGAGCGGGCGCGCCGCGACTGGATCAGCGGATAAAGGACGACGCCGACGGCCAGCGCCAGGAGCACCAGCACGATCGGCCGGGTGAGCCAGGCGGCTTCGTAGCGCGCCACCGAGATGTACAGATAGTTCTCGGCGATCTTTCCGAGCACGAGGCCCAGCACGAACGGCGCGCGCGGCCAGCCGCCGATCACCATCAGGTATCCGACTGCGCCGAAGACGAACATGACCAGGATGTCGCCGTAATGGCTGTTCGACGTGTAGCTGCCCACGAAGATCAGCACCAGGATCACCGGGATCAGGAGCTGACCGCGCACGGACGTGAGCCGGGCGAGGTGATTGAGAAACAGGAAGCACGCGGCCACCGTGATGACGTTGGCGAGCACGATGGTCCAGACCATCGAGAACGTGACCGTCAGGTGCTTGGTGAGCATGTCGGGGCCCGGCACCAGGCCCATGAGGAAGAACCCGCCGAGCAGGATCGCCATGGAGGAACTGCCCGGCACGCCGAAGGCAACCGTCGGGATGAGCGCGCCGCCCTCCTTTGAATTATTGGCGGCGCCCGGTCCCAGCACGCCCCGGACGTCGCCCTGGCCGAAGCGCTTGCGCTCTTCCGGGGTCCGCGCGCTTTGCGCGGCGTGACCGTACGCCAGCCACTGCGAGACCGCCCCGCCGATGCCCGGCATGATGCCGATGAAAGTCCCGATGAGGCTGCAGCGGATGGTGAGCCAGAAGTGCCGGAACGTATCCTTGACGCCCTCAAACGCTCCCTTGCTCAGCCGTCCCGCCGGCAGCTCGCCCGCGATGGAGGTTCCGCGGACGGCAAGGTCGATGATTTCCGGTATCGCAAAGATGCCGACCAGCACCGGAACCAGGTCGAGCCCGCCCCACAGGTACAGCGAATCGAACGTGAAGCGGGCGACTCCCGCCTGCGGGTCCTGGCCCACCGTGGCGACCAGCAGGCCGAGGCCGCCGGCCAAAAAGCCGCGCAACATGCCGCGCGCGCCCTCGGCGCTCAGCGAAGCGATGAACGCGAGGCCCACGATCGCGATCATGAACAGCTCGGGGGAGCCGAAGCTCAACACCAGCGGGCGTACCACGGGAACGGCGAGCGCCAGAGCCACGGCGCCCACGATGGCGCCAACGAGGGAGCTCGCGAGCACGGCGCCCAGCGCGCGCCCCGCCTCGCCCTGCTTCGCCATGGCGTGGCCGTCGAGTATCGTCGCGGCCGTGGTGCCCTCCCCGGGCACGCCGAACAGCACGGAGGTGATGTCCCCGGTCGTCGCCACCACCGCGTGCATCCCCAGCAGGAAGGCAAATCCCTCGATGGGCTGCATCGCGTAGATGAACGGCAGCATCAGCGCGAGCGTCGTCGTGCCCCCCAGCCCGGGGAGCAGCCCCACCCAGAAGCCGAGCAGGATGCCCAGCAGCATGAAGGCAAAAGCCTTCCATTGCAGGACGAGGAGCAGCCCCTCGAAGAACGCTTCGATCACTCGCCGAACTTGATGTACTTGCCGAATTCGTCGACGACTTCTTTCGGCTGGGACAGCACTTCCTTGACGAGCCTGAGCGCCTCGTCGCCGGGCATGTACTCAAGATCCATCTTGGCCTTCCTGGCTTCGGCGATGAGCTCGGGATCCTTGATGGCTTTGGCAAACGCGTCGCGCATGGCCTTGAGCAGCGGCTCGGGCGTGCCCGGCGTCATCACGAAGGGCCGCCCGACCACTTCGGGCGCCGAGCGCAGGGCCATGATGGCCTTCGCGCGCGCGTTGGGCGCGAGGTTCTCGTCCACGGGCAGTTTCTCGATCCCCGGCTCGACGGCACGCGCGCGCACCAGCGGCCGCACCGTCCCGCGCTCGACGAAGGTCTGCAGCGACGAATAGGAGCCGGCGCGGCCGTCCACTTCCTTGCGCTCGAGGGCCAGCATGATGTCGGAGCTGCTCGAGTAACCGCTCACGATCTTGATATCGACTCCGAGCAGCTCCTTCAGAAGCAGCGGAAAATCGTAGGTATTGGCGCCCGGTCCGGTCGCCCCGATCACCACCGTCTTTCCCGCCTTCCTCATCTCGTCGAAGCTCTTGTAAGGAAGGTCGCTGCGGATGGCGAGCACGGTCGACTCGCTCGCGGCCGATCCGATCCAGGCGAACCGGGTCATGTCGTACTTGACTCCGCTCACCTTGGTGAGCTGGGCGAGCACGAGGTTGCGATTGAACGTGCCGAGGGTCAGGCCATCGGGCTTGGCGACGCCGTAGACATGGTTGGCCGCGATGATGCTGTTGGCGCCCGGCATGTTCTGCACGATGACGTTGGGCTTGCCGGGCAGGTACTTCGGCAGGTGCCGCGCAAGAATGCGGGCCGTGCGGTCGTATCCGCCGCCGGTCTTGAAGCCGACCACGATCGTGACGGTTTTGCCCTCGAACTGCGCGGCGGCCTGCGGGGCGATGGCCGCGAGCGCGAGCGCCGCGACCAGGGCTAGAGCGTTCTTCATTGACTCCTCCTTCTTGAGATCGCCCTGGGTCGTGCGTTCCGCTTGCGCCGCGGGTGGCGGGGGGCGCTCCACGCCGTTTACGCTGAGGGAGGCATCATACCAAGCCGGCCGAAAAGAGGGGCAGACCCGGCCGACGCGCCCGCGGCATGGGGTCACCACCCACGCGTCACCACCCCGCGATGAGGTCGGGAGAGGGTTTCACCTCCCCTCGCTCCACGCGCCGGACCGCGTCATGCATCTTGCGATGGGTCGGCGCCGGAACGCCGATCTCCGCACCGCGCTGCGCAATGAACCCGTTGATGTAGTCGGTTTCCGTTCGCCGGCCCTTCGCGATGTCCTGCGCCATGGACGGCCGCTGCTCGTCCGATCGCTTCTTCGCCCCTTCGGCCAGCACGGCGACGATCTCCGCAAGGGCATCCTGGTGTCCTTCGCCGGCCCGGGCCAGCACTTCGGGCTCCATGCCCAGCATGCGCTCGAGCTGGAAACCGAGCGCCTGGCCGACCCGGACGGCCTCGCTGCCGAGGCGGATCGATACCCATCTCGGCCCCTCCTGGCCGTCGCGCTGGTTGCCCGACAGTGCGGTGGCAGCGGAGAGCCCGTTGCGCATCGAATTGATCACGAGCTTCGACCAGCGCTCGCCCCAGAGATTGGTCGTCGCCTTGGCGCTGTCCACGGCGCGCAGCAGCTCCGCCAGCTCCTCCGCCCGCTTGGACAGCCGGCCGTGGAGCTCGCCGACGCGGAATACCGTGTGCCGGTCGCCGCCCATGGGCACCGTGCGCTTGACGTGGCCGGGGGCGTACAGCTCCACGGCAATGAGGCTCGCGATGCAGCCCATCGTGCGCCCCCAGCCTGCCAGCGCGGCGATGCGCTCCTCGTTGATGCAATTCTGCAGCGAGACGACGTAGCCGGCCGGCGCCAGGTAAGGCCGGATCATCGCCGTGGCCCATTCGGTGTCGTAGGACTTCACCGCTATGAACGCGATATCCACCGGGCGCTGCCGCGCCAGGCCCTGCACGTCGGAGAGATGCAGGGCGTTGACCGGAACGGAATGCCGCTCCGCCGGCGTGAGGCCCGAGAGCTGGAGGCCGTCTTTGCGCATGGCTTCCACGTGCGCGGGCCAGGGGTCGATAAGAGTGACGTCGTGCCCGGCACGCGCGAGGTGTCCGCCGGTATAGCCGCCGAGCGCGCCGGCTCCGACGATAACGATTCGCTTGCTCATCCTGAAAAAAGCGCGCGCTCTATCGCGTCACCGCTTCAACTTCTCGACAATGGCCACTGTCATTTCCCGAGTACCCGCCGTGCCGCCCAGGTCGCGAGTGACCGACCGGCCTTCGCCCAGCACCTCGATGAGCGCTTTCTCGATGCGGTCGGCGGCCGGCGCTTCGCCGATATAGCGCAGCAGCATGACGGCGGACAGCAGCATCGCCATCGGATTGGCGGCGTCGCGGCCGGCAATGTCCGGAGCCGTCCCGTGCACCGCCTCGAAGATGGCGCACTCGGTCCCGATATTTGCGCCCGGCGCCACCCCGAGTCCGCCCACCAATCCCGCGGCCAGGTCCGACACGATATCGCCGTAGAGATTCGGCAGCAGCAGGCAGTCGAAAGCCTCCGGCTTCATGACGAGCTCCATGCACAGCGCATCCACGACGCGCTGGTCCACGGTGAACTCCGGGCGGCTTCTTGCGACCTCCTGGGCGGTCCTGAGGAACAGGCCGTCGGTCATCTTGAGCACATTCGCCTTGTGCGCGATGGTGAGCCGGCGGCGATGCAGCCGCTGCATGGCGTCGAGCGCGAACCGGGTCACCCGCTCGGTGCCGCGCACCGAGATAATCTTGATCGCCTCCGCCGTGCCTTCATCGACCATGCGCTCGATGCCGGTGTAGAGGTCCTCGCTGTTCTCGCGGAAGATGATCAGGTCGACGTTGTCGAAGCGCGTCTGCACGCCGGGGTAATTCTTGACCGGCCTCACGTTGACGAACAGCCCGAGCTCCTGCCGCAGCGCGATGGCAATGCTGGGATGGCTGCGCTTCACCGTTCCGCCCGCCGAGTCCGCGCGCTCGACGCTGACGCGGTAGTCGCCCCCGAAAGGGGTTTGGGTGGGCCCTTTCAGGGCGAGCCGGGTCCGGGCGATGGAGTCGAATACCGCGCGCGGCAACGGCGTGCCATGCTGCTCCTCGGCGCGCCGGCCGGCCACCACTTCCTCGAAGCGGACATCCGCTCCCGATGCCTCGACCACGGCGCGGGCGGCGGAGGACACTTCGGGGCCGATGCCGTCGCCGGCGATGAGCGTTATCGCGTGCATGGAATGGCAACCGCAGCCGAACGCCGATAAGAGCCGAGCATGTTGAAAAACCCCGAAGCTAGGGAGCGAACCTGCTCACGCAATGCGGAGGCGCACTCTAGTGACGGCTCGCGCCGGTTGCCGGCGACCCGTATCGGCATTCACAGGCGCAAGTCATTGGGAAGTCATTTGGCATCGCCCCCGCTGCCCTCGCGCCACGCCTTGAGCCGCGGCATCAGGAACGGCAGCGCCACCGACAGGATCGAGAGCGCCAGCAACACCACGCAGATCGTGCTGCCGACGAAAATCTTGGGATGCGCGCCGGAAATCGTCATGGCCTGGCGAAACGACTGCTCCATCATTCCGCCGAGCACCAGCGACAGCACCATCGGCGCCACCGGGATGTCGACCTTGCGGAAGATGAACCCGAGCACGCCGAACAGGAGGCCGATATAGAGCTCGACGGGATTGCCGTTGATGGCGTAGATCCCGATCGTGGAGATCGCCATGATGAGCGGCATCAGGATTCCGCCCGGGATGTAAAGCAGCCGTACGAACAGTCCGATCAACGGCAGGTTGAGAATGAGCAGCATGATGTTGCCGACGTACATGCTGTCCACCAGGCCCCACACCAGGTCCGGGCGGTTCTGGAACAGCAGCGGCCCCGGCTGGATGCCGTACATGATGAAGGCGCCGAGCATCACCGCCGTCGCTCCCCCGCCCGGGATGCCAAGGGTCAGCAGCGGCACCATCGCCCCCGCGGTATCGGAATTGTTGGCGGATTCGGGCCCGGCTACGCCCTCGATCGCACCGTGACCGAATTCCTCCGGGTGCTTCGACAGGCGCTTCTCCCAGATATAAGTCATGATCGAGGCGATGGTGCCGCCGGCACCGGGCAGCACGCCGATGATGAAGCCGATGATGCTGCCGCGCCAGATCGGCCCGATGGATCGCCGCCATTCCTCGCGGGTAAACCACAGCTTGCCCTTGAGCCGGATGATCTCGGGTCGCGTGCCCTTGGTGATCTCCTCCATGGTGGAAAACACCTCCGCGATCGCGAACAGCCCCACCACCGCGATCACGAACCCCACTCCGTCCTGCAACTCAGGGATGCCCATGGTGTAGCGCGGCTGGCCGCTCTGCAGGTCGATGCCGATGGTCGCGATCATGAGCCCCAGGATCGTGGAGATCATGGCCTTCGCCGGCGAACGGCCCGCCAGTGTGGACACCGCCGTCATGGCGAAAAACATGAGCATGAAGTACTCCGCCGGCCCGAACTTCAGCGCCATGCTCGTGAGCGGTATCGCGAAGATCGTCAGGCCGATGACGCCCAGGGTGCCGGCGATGAACGAGCCCACGGCCGAGATGGCAAGCGCGGCGCCCGCCCGTCCCTTCTTCGCCATCTGGTAGCCGTCGATCGCCGTCATCACCGAGGCCGCCTCCCCCGGCGTATTGATCAGGATCGCGGTGGTCGATCCGCCGTATTTCGTTCCGTAGTAGATGCCCGCCATCATGATCAGCGCGGACGTGGGGTTCATGCCGTAGGTGACCGGTATCAGCAGCGCGATGCCGGCGGAAGGGCCGATGCCCGGCAGCACGCCAATGATCGTGCCGAGGAACACGCCGAGAAAGGTGTACCAGAGATTGATCGGCTGCAGGCACACTGCGAAGCCGTTCATGATGTGCGTCAGCGTTTCCATGGCGCAGTCCTAGCCGATCATCCCGAACAGGCCCTTGAGCGCCCCGAGGACCGCGTTGGTCACCGCGATAAGCGCGTCGCTGATCCAGCTCACCGCCTCGACGCCGCGCGGCAGGTTGACGTCGAGCTTGACGAACAGGATGTAGCTGAACGCGCTGTAGAGCACGGCCGTCGCCGCGTTCGCGATCCACTTGCCCCGGTTGAACCAGCTCATCAACGCAAAAAGATAGAGGCTGGAATCCACGATATAACCGAGCTTCTGGAGCAACGCGTAGTAAAGCCCCGTCCACAGCGTGACCGCGGCGAGCACCCAGACGAAACGCAGGTCGCGGGCCTGGGCGGGCGCCGACGGTTCGCGCTCGTGGCGATCCTTCCACATCTCCAGGCCGAGGAGGCCGGCCGCGATCAGCAGCCCGATGCCCAGCAGCCGCGGGAAAGCCTTGGGGCCGAGCGGATCGCCGATCTCCAGGGACGGGATGAGCGTCGTGGCGTAGAGATAGACCGCCGCCGCGATCACGGTGCACGCAAGTATGACCCGGTCGGCCATCATGTAGCCGTTCTCCTCACTCAAAAATCCGTTCTCTTTTTGTGCAACGGCTGCGCCGCAACTTTGGGCCGGCGCGCGCGTCATATTACCAAGAAATGCGCCATTCGGCGGGGATGAGGCGGCTGTGCCGACCGAGAGCCGAATCATCCGGGCGCGGCGCATTTCCTGCGCAAACGCGCGCCTTGGCGCGGCCTTCCGCACCGCCGACCGCAATCGCTATCTCACTGACGACGCTCACTATATATTTCCTCTAGCCCATGAGCCAGAACCTGTTCGACTCGCTGCAGGAATTCCAGTACGACGGCAGGCGCGGACGCTACTTTTCCCTCCCCGCGCTGGAAAAGGCCGGGCTCGGGAAGGTGTCCCGGCTGCCCGTAAGCCTGCGCATTGTGCTCGAGTCGGCGCTGCGCAACTGCGACGGCAGGAAGATCACCGACAAGCATCTGCGCGCGCTGGCCGGATGGAAGCCAAAGGCAAAGCGCGTCCAGGAAGTGCCATTCGTGGTCGCGCGCGTGCTGCTGCAGGACATGACCGGCGTCCCGCTGGTGGTGGATTTCGCTGCCATGCGCGAGGCGGCACGCGTGATGGGCAAGGATCCCGATATCATCGAGCCGATCGTCCCCGGGCACCTCATCGTGGACCACTCGGTGCAGATAGACCACTATGGCTCGCCCGGCGCGCTGATGAAGAACATGCAGGTCGAGTTCAATCGCAATCGCGAGCGCTACGAATTCCTGAAATGGAGCGCACAGGCGTTCAAGACCTTCCACATCATCCCGCCCGGCAACGGCATTTGTCACCAGGTCAACCTCGAATACGTCTCGCAGGTGGTATGGCAGAAGGATAGCCTGTTCTACCCCGATAGCCTGGTCGGCATCGACTCGCACACCCCGATGGTCAACGGCCTGGGCGTGCTGGGCTGGGGCGTGGGCGGCATCGAGGCCGAGGCTTCCATGCTCGGCCAGCCGATGTACATGCTGGAGCCCGATGTCGTCGGCGTGCACCTCAAGGGCCGGCTGTCCGAAGGCGTGACCGCGACCGACCTCGTGCTCGCCATCGTCAAGCTGCTGCGCGAGAAAAAGGTGGTCGGCAAGTTTGTCGAGTACTTTGGCGACGGCGCCGCGTCTCTGCGCATCGCGGACCGCGCCACCATCGGCAACATGGCGCCCGAGTACGGCGCAACCTGCGGGTTCTTCCCGGTGGACGAGAAGGCACTCGATTTCCTGCGCATGACCGGTCGCGGCAGCGTCGTTCCCGCGGTCAGGGCCTACTACGAGGCGCAGGGCATGTTCGGCATGCCGAAGAAGGGAGACATCGACTACACCGAGACCGTCGAGCTCGACATCTCGATGGTCAGGGCGGCGGTTTCCGGCCCGCGCCGTCCGCACGATCACATCGACCTGCCGAAACTTAAAAGCCGCTTCACCGAGCTGCTCGCCAAGCCCTTCGCCGAAGGCGGCTATGGAAAGGCCGCTGAAACCGCGAAGCGCGTCGCCACCGGCAAGGCAGGCATCGACGTCGGTCATGGCGACGTCCTGATTTCGGCCATCACGTCGTGCACCAACACCTCCAACCCGGGGGTGATGCTGGGCGCGGGCATCCTCGCGAAGAAGGCGGTCGAGAAAGGCCTCAAGCCCCCTCCCCGCGTCAAGACGTCGCTGGCCCCGGGCTCGCGCGCGGTGACGGCCTACCTCGAGAGCGCGGGCTTGCTGCCGTATCTCGAGCAGCTGGGCTATTACCTATCCGGCTACGGATGCACGACCTGTATCGGCAACTCGGGACCGATCGACGGCAAGATCGAGGAGGCGGTCAACAAGAACGACCTGGTTGCCGCCGCGGTGCTGTCGGGCAACCGCAATTTCGAGGCGCGCATCCACCAGGCGATCCGCGCGAACTTCCTGATGAGCCCGCCCCTGGTGGTGGCGTTCGGCCTGGCCGGCACCGTCAACATCGACATGTCCAGGGACCCCATCGGCACGGGCAAGGACGGCAAGCCGGTCTACCTGAAGGACATCTGGCCCAGCCAGCAGGAGATCGATGACGCCATGAAGTTCGCGACCGACCCCGAGATGTACAAGAAGGTGTTCTCCGCATTCAAGGAAGGCAATCCGATGTGGGACGAGATTCCCGCCGCGGTGGGCTCGACCTACCAGTGGAACGAGAAGTCCACCTACGTCCGCCTGCCGCCTTACTTCGAGGGTTTCAAGATGCAGCCGGGGAAGCCCGCCGACATCAGGGGCGCGCGCATCCTCGGCATCTTCGGCGATGCGATCACCACCGATCACATCAGCCCCGCCGGCGGCATTCGCTCGACATCGCCCGCCGGCAGGTATCTCCAGGAGCACGGCGTCGCCGTGGCGGACTTCAACACCTACGGCGCGCGCCGCGGCAACCACGAAGTCATGATGCGTGGCACTTTCGCCAACATCCGCATCAAGAACCTGATGGTGCCCGGTACCGAGGGCGGCGTGACGATACACCAGCCCTCCGGCGAGCAGATGAGCATCTACGAGGCCGCGATGCGCTACAAGAAGGACGGGGTACCCAATGTCGTATTCGGCGGCGACGAGTACGGGCAGGGCTCGTCACGCGACTGGGCGGCGAAGGGCCCGCAGTTGCTGGGCACCCGGGCCGTGGTCGTGCGCAATTTCGAGCGCATCCACCGGGCGAACCTGGTTTTCATGGGCGTGCTGCCGCTGCAGTTCAAGGACGGCGCCAGCGTGCAATCGCTCAAGATCGACGGCAGCGAGACGATCGACCTGCTCGGCCTCGAGAACGGCATCAAGCCGATGCAGGACATGGCTATGGCGATCCATCGCAAGAACGGCCAGACCGACAAGGTGCCGCTGCTCTTACGCATCGACACCCCCATCGAGGTCGACTATTACGTGCACGGCGGGATACTACCCTACGTCCTGCGCGAGCTGATTGCGGCCGCATAGGCGCGCGGGACGCAAGGGTAACGGCCGGCCCGTCTCTCTAGCGGGGATCCGGCACCGGGAGCAACTTCAGCAACTCGCCGGTCGTGGCGAGATTTAGCGACAGCGCGGGCTGCC
>Ga0247825_10002646_pt1 | contig 11813 bp, 21 predicted proteins | sample 13C_Vanillin_Day_FD_194413 | JGI IMG/M metagenome (GOLD analysis project Ga0247825, IMG submission 194413) | Soil microbial communities from agricultural site in Penn Yan, New York, United States - 13C_Vanillin_Day48 | ecosystem: Environmental > Terrestrial > Soil > Agricultural land | place... | reverse complement strand
CGACCACTTGGCGTTCGCCTGCGCGTACACCTCCCACGGCGCGACCGTCGGGATCACGCGCGCCAGCTCGTCGAGGTCGAGCCCGTAGCTGTAGCTCACCGCGATGAACGCACCGACGCCGCCGCCGTACTGCATCGACAGCTCCATGCCCTTGCCAATCTGGCGCTGGAAGTCGGTGATCGCTTCGACGAGCTTCGCGAACGCCTTCGAGTACGCGAGCTTGTAGAGGTCGGGGCCGGCGCGCAGCGGCTTGCCCTTCTTGTCGAACTGCCCCGGCAGGATCGTGTCGAAGTCGCGGAACGCCTGCAGCTTCCACGTCTCGCCGACGAGCCACGCCGCGAAGCGCCCCTCGATGTTGGACCAGTCGGACACGACGAGCTTCTTGCCCGGCGGCGCGATGACGAGCCCGCGCAGCGCGTTGCTGCACGCCTCGCGCAGATTGTCCGCGACGAGGTCGATGTTCTCGATGTCGCGCCGACGGATCATGTCGATGCACATCTCGATGTCGCGCGCCTTCATCGTCGGTCGGCGCAGATTGTACGGGTTGAAGATACGCCCGGCGCTGCGCCCGGTGCGTGACGCGCCGTTGAACTGCCGCGTGCCGCGCAGCCGGTTGTCGGGGCCCACGCAGTTCAGCAGCCGCGTGTACTTGGCGGTGCTGTTCATGGCGGACAGGATGCGCAGCTCGATCAGCTCGCGCACCTCGGCCGGCAGCCAGTCTTCATCGAGCATCGCTTCGAGGTCGTCCGCCTGCAGCGAGTCGAGGATGACGCCGTGCTCCATCAGCAAGTGCATGAGGAACTTGTCACGCTGCGTCGCAGCGGTGACCTTGCCGTGCGTCAGCTCCGAGACGCGCGCGTCGTTCTTCTGCTTGTCTGCCTTCAGCAGCTCGACCGCCGCCTCGGCGAATTCCACGTCCATGTACAGCCCGTGGTCGTTGATGCGCTGGTCCAGGTTCCAGAAGTCTTTCTCGGCGCCCTTGTAGTTGCGGCTCGGCATCGCGTAGTAGCAGTCACGCATGGCGCCAACGTCGTCGCCCGCGTACTCCATGAACTGTGCCCACTCGACCGGGTGTGACTCGCGCGTCGCGCGGCGCAGCTTGTCACGCTTCGGGCGCGGCTTGCAGAACAGGTTGATGTGATCCTTGCCGCCGGCCTGCTTCTTCACCTTCACGTCGAGCACTTCGGCGAGCAGCCCCAAGCCACCGGGCAGCGAGTGCGCCAGCGCCTGCGCGTACGTGCACCAGAAGCGCGACGCCGGGATGTCCATGCCCCACGCCCAGCGCATCACGGTGCGGTCGAAGTACGCGTTGTGGCAGACGATCAGTGTCTCAGGATCGCGCAGCCGTTCCTCTAGCTCGGCCGGCAGCATCCACGCGTCGGTGCAGTCGTGCACGCGCACGGGCCCGCTGTCGATGGCATACGCCGCGATCATGATCTCGACGACGCGCGCGTACAAGTCGGTGCCGCGCGACAGCATGACCTCGGAGAACGTCTCCGTGTCCAGCCACAGTATGTGTTTCCATCGCATCATGTTCCCCTTTTGAGAGTGCTCAGCCGCTAGATACGTCTTACCGCGGGGTGCTTCGTGTCTAGCATCGCGAGGCTCAGCTCGTCAGCCGAGGCACGGTGCGTCAACGAACGCGAGCGGTCTGTCGTCAGCCAAGCACTCTCAGAAGGGCCGGGGCGTGTATACCGCCCCGGCCAAGGACCAGCACATCTAAGCCACGTTCTATCTTGTCGGCTCCATGCTGGTTAGAACGGGATGTCGTCCGTGTCCGGGTTGCCGCCGACGCGGGCGCCGTCGGGGTTGCCGGGCGGCGGGCCGAATTCGTCGTCGCGCGCCGTGCGGCCACCGCCGCCACTGATGCGCTCGGCGTCGCGGTCATGCCGCACGCCCTGCAGCTGGCAGCGGATGCCGGCGTTCATGCCGGTCTGCGGCCAGATTTCGACGACCGCCGTCACGTACGCGCCGGGGAACAGCTTGCCGCACTCCTTGCCACCCGCCTCGGGCGCGAGCTTGGCGTCGGGGTTGCCGCCGTTCACGGCTGCGCGATGCTGCGCTTCGATCAGGTACTCGTTGCGCTCGTTGAGCAGCTTCGGCTGGTTCTTCCAGATGCCCGTGAGCGTCCAGAATCCCGTCGTCGCTTCCGACGTTTCGCCCTTGCCGTTCGGCTTGTTGCCATCGCGGTACGGGAACTTCGTCGAGTCCGCTTTGAACGAGTCGACCATCAACAGCGCCTTGTCGCCCCACGCGTTGCGCGCCGCCTGCGAGATCGCAGCGCGAATCTTCTTGTCGTTATCGCTGTTCGGCACGATCAGCAACGTCGTGCGGTAGCCGATGGGCTTGCCCATGTTCTCGGGGCGCCGGCCTACGGCTTGGTCGAACAGATACGTGAAGCACTGCCGCGCGCCGTCGATGCGCACCACAACGCCTTTGCCTGTCACTTCACTCATGCTCAATCTCCTGTTTCCGTTGCGCTGCTAGAGTAGGTCGCCGTCCGCGTCGAGCAGCATCGACACGTTGGCCTTGACGATAGCGGGGCGGTCGTCGTCGATTGGTGCGACGTGCTCCCCGCCTTCCTTCTGCGTGATGTACGGCTTCAGCAGCTCGTACTTGTCGCCCTGTTTCAGCTCCTTCAACTTGTCCTGCGCCTGCGTCGGCGACAGCAGCTCGGGCTCCGTGAACGCTGCCTTGCCTAGCACTTTCTTCATGACCTTGGTCACGGCTTCCAGCTCATCCTTGACCCACTGACGCGCGCCCTTCTTGCCGGCGACGAGCTTCCAGAACTTGAGCTTGTTGCCCGCCTGCAGCTCGCGCTGGATGCGCGACCGCATGCCCTTCAACCACAGCTCGACCAGCTCCAGCACTTCGTTGCTCGGCAGCTCTTCGATTGGCGTCGCGTCCGGCGTTACGGCCGGGCCGAAGTCGGCATCGTCCGCCACGCGTGCGACGCGTCGCACCTCGCGCTCCAGCTTCGGACAGCGCCCGGCTTCCGCGGCCGGGCAGAACTGGCACTGCTTCGTGCCGGGCCGCAGCATGTCGCGCTCGATCAGCACCGCGATGGGCAGCGGCTTGAGCACGGTGCGGTCCGTGCCACCGTTGCCGAGGTACAGCGCGACGCTGCCTTCCTCGAACCCGCTCAGCGCTTCCGCCGCTGCGGCGCGTGCCGACTGCGCGAACGCCATCAGCTCGGTGCGCGTCAGCTCGAACGTGTCAACGTGTCCGTCCGTGCCGATGCGCGGCTGGTGCACCGCGATCTTGAAGTTCTGCCAGTCTTCTTCGAGGTCGTTGTCGCTGAGCGCGCCGAGCAAGTACAGCGTCAGCTGCTCGTTCGGTTGCTCCTTGCCGGCGTCGTCGACCCACTTGGCGTAGACCTTCACACCCTTGCCGAACTTCGCGTCGTGCGACTCCAGTGTCTTCGTCGGCGCATCCTTCACGACGGCGTCGCCCGTGCCCGTGCTGTTCGGCACGCCGATGTACTCGCTGTAGTTCACGCGCTGCTCGATCAGCTTCGTGCCCACCGTGCGGCGCACCGCGTCGACGTACGCCTGAATCGCGTTGGCGTAGTCGGGCTCGATCACGAACGACCGGCGCACCGTCACGCCGTCGTCTTCGTAGACGTGGACCGTTTTGCCGATCCAGTCTTCAGCTTGCTTGCCCTCCTTCAGACACGCACTCGCAACCGTGTGGCCCGCCGTGCCCTCGTCCGCGTAGATGGACGAGGTGTCCGGCACTCCGTGGCTGAGTGCCACGGAGCCCGAACACCGCATCCAGCGCGGCGCGCTCGACGGGTTCAGCAGTGAGTGCGCCGCGTTGCTCACGCCGCGTACTGCTGCATGATGGTCAGGCGCAGCTCCGCGATCTTCGCATCGGGGACCATGCCCATCTTGACCGCCGTGCCGGGCTCGACGCCCGCCAGCTTCTCCAAGATTGGCACGACCACGGCGCGCGTCAGTCCGCCCTCGGCGACCGGCTTCGCGGCTTTGAGCACCGCCTTGCCGACCGTCTCGCGGTCCGACTTGCCGACCAGCGCCTTGATCTCGTCCGGCGCGGTGTCGCGGACCTTCGGCTCGACCGGCGCGACGGGTGCAGCGGGTGCCGCTTCGCGCGGCTTGTCTGCCGTCGCTTCCGCGGCGGTCGCGCCCGTGGCCGGCGGCGCGTCCGGGTTTCCGGCGACGGGTGTCGTCGGCTTTTTCTTCCGCGTCGCCTTCACGTCGACCTCGCCGCCGAGCGCGTGCTCTGCGAGCGCGAGGTACGTCGCTGCGTCGCGCTCGTTTGCGAGGTCCAGTTCGATTGTGATCTTCAATGCTCGGGTCTCCTTGCTTCGGGGTTGTTAGGCTGCGTACCACACGACGGCGCTGCGTCCGCTGCGCGTCGGGCGCTTGATGCCGCTGTCGACGATCTTGCCGTCCAGCTGCAGCTCGCGGCGTCGCGGGCGCTGCGTGTTGGCCGGCATGTCCAGCGCGTTCTGCACTTCCTCGTCGGTCGCACCGCCCACACGAATGACGAAGTCGAGCACCTTGGCGCGTAGCGTCGGGGCTGAATCCTTCATCGTGGCGGCGGCTTCGACGGACGTGTCGCTGTGCTGTTGATACGGTCGATCCATTTCAGTCTCCTTTGTTGGTACACGAAACACGAGGTCACGAGCTTGCTGCGACTCCAAGCGTCGCTCGCAAGCGTTGCGGAAAATCATGACGCGGTCAGCCGGGGTGCTCTCGTCCCCGAAGTTCACGAGCAGGAATGACTCCCCTGGATTGATCTCGCAGCCGCAGCAGTAGCAGCGCAGCTTCACGACGCGATGCCCGTGACAGCTGCGACCTCTGCCGCCGACGCATCGGCGAGACCGGACTCACCGTTGTACTCGCCGAACGGATCGAAGAAGTCGATGGTCATGTTGCGGTAGCTCGCCTTCTTGCAGAACCCGAAGTCGTGCACGAGCGTGATGCCGATGCTGGCAACGTGCTTGAAGAAGTCGTCCCATCGGAACGGCGGCTCGTCGGTCGAGCGGTACACCATGATGTCGACATCCTTCCGCGCGCCGTCTTTGTAGAGGCATCCGCCCGTGAGCGCGATGTGCCCACCAAACTCGGGCGCTATGTCTTCAAGCTGACGGCACAGCTCGACTGCCATGCGTTGGTTCCACTGGCTCATGACACGATCCCCGTCAGCGCGTCGCGCGACACACCGCGCTGCGCGAACGTGACCGCCGGCTCACCGTTGAACTTACCGAGTGCTCGCGCGACGCGGCGGTTCTGCTTGGCGTAGTTAGGGCCCGCGATGCGCTGCTCGTTCGGACCCTGCCGGCGCTTGTAGCCGCGGTTCACGTACGGCTTGCCGGGGCGCGCGAGCGGCTTCTTGTTGCCGTTCAAGTACCAGCGAATCCACTCGGGTGGTGTCATCAGCCGGTCACGGTGCCCGGTCAGCGCCTTGCCCGCAATCACACGCGAGCGGTCCGCGGTCTTCATGACGATGTTCTTCGCCAAGTTGGCGAGCATCGTCTTGGCCTTCTGGAAGATGTTCACGCTGCCGCCTTTGCGCGACGACGCGCGCTCTTGCCACGGGGACGCGTCGCGCGCGCCGGGTTCTCGTACGGCTGGCTCACGCCGAGCTTGCGCATGGCGTCGCGCTCCGCGATGTTCTCGGGGGTCGGCGCGCGACGGGCTGCAGCTTCGACAGCTCGGCGCGTCTTGCGGTTTGGTCTCACGTTCAGTCGGATGTATCGCATGTCTCGTCTCCTGTTACAGTAAATCGGAATCGGGGTCTAACGCGGCGACCGAAGGTGCGGACTCGGCCCTTTCCATCGGGCGCGCTCCATCGCTAGCAGACTTCTCGTCCGCACCTTCGACCGACGCGGGAACTTGTAGCGGCGGCACGCTCGGCTCCGTGTCGTTCGGCAGCACGCCGCCGTTGAGCACCACACCGTCACGCTTCGCCAGCTCGACCGCCTGCTCGGCGGTGCACGTGGCGGGCTCGGGGTACGGCAGGATGACCCAATCTTCGTCGGCGCCGCGCACGCGCCGGGCGACCGCAAGCCGCGAGCCCTTCTTGACCCACAGCTCCGGTCGACCCGGCGACGAGAACGCAGACATGTAGCCGGCGGTGCTCAGCTCCGTGCGCGCTGCTTGGCGAGTCGGGTGCGTGCGGTTCATCGCGACCACCTCTCGACCGCGACGGCGTCGCAGACCTTGATCGTGCGCCCGTCGGCGTAGGTGTGCACCGTGACACACTGCTCGGGCTGCCGCACGGGCGTCGCGTGCTGGATCATGTCGATGGCGATGACCAGCAGGAACGCAGCGACGCAGAACAGCAGCGTGAATTCGATCAGCCGCTTCATGACGCGCGCCTCAGCTGGCTGAAGATCGCGTACATCCCGGTCAGCGGCGCCGGCTTGCGGAACCGCGGGTCGCGCATGAGCCGGGCCAACGTCTCGCGCTGGTACGGGTACAGGTTGAAGCTGCCGCGGACGAGCATGCCGGCGTAGGGGTGCAGGCGCCGTTCGAGCTTGCCGACGAACGCGACGATGTCGGCGCGCGCCTCGGACAACGCGGTAGCGGTGTCGACCGAGTCTTCCTTCTTGTGCTCGTAGGTCGCGATGCGCAGTGCCTTCATCAGCTGACGAAAGTCGTCGGATACCTGCATCGGTCCGCGCGTGCTGCTGTAGTAGGTTCCCATGTTACTTCTCGTCGTCGTTGAAGATGTCGGGCAGGAACAGCAGGGGCTCGTTGCCGCGGTCAAACACAGGCACGCTGTCGTCGATCCATTTCGCGTCTTCCTCGATTCGTTCACGTTCCGCGCGCTCTTTGGCGAGCCGCGCCTGCTGTCGCGCGAGGCGCAGCACGTTCGGTCCGATCTCGTTTGCCATTGGGGTATCCTTCCAGTGTCTCAAGGTTACGGGTCTAGGTCAAGCCCAGCGACGCCCCGGCTCGACGGACGGCAGGTTCTTGCCGGTCAGCCTAGTCAGGTCGTAGTAGCCGGGCGGGTAGGCGGCAGCCCGCACCGGAGTACCCTCACGCGTCGCATTGACGGGGGCCTTGCTCTCCGACCGGGCTGCCATGTCAGCCGTGTTGCGCGCCACGAGCCGTTCGCGGCACAGGCGGCAACGCATTCCGCAGGGGTGTCTGTTGTTCATGACGCGCATCATGCGCTCGGCGCCGCCGGCTTGTCAAGCTCGCCCGGCACCGTGAAGCCAGCCGTGGCGAGCATGACCGCAAACTTCGCGAGGTTGTCGACGGTCACGCGCTCGATGTCCCAGACCTTCCAGCCGCGCGTCACGCTGCGGAAGCCCTTGCCGTTGTACACGTCGACGACGACTGCGATGTGCTTGCGTAGCACCTTGCCGTTGCTGCGCACACTCACGTACGTGCGGTCTCGCAACACGTTCAAGTCGTTGCGTTCACGCGAGCGCACGAAGCGCGCGACCTCGATGCCGTTGTGCTTGAGCCTAGCCATTGTAAAACTCCCTCGTGATGCGTGCCTCTTCGTCTTCGGGCCTGGGCATCCACTTGATGTCTCGCATCCAGCGGCTCATGAAGTCCGCCTGCATCCGCACAATCGCGTCTGAGTCCAGCCGCGCGTACTCTTCGAGGATCGACGGGTAGCGCGCGCGAATCGCTGGGCGCCCCTCCGCGATCTCCGTCGCCGTGACGCGCGCCGGCTCGGGCTTAGGCTCAGGCTTCGGCTCGTTGAGCGTGACACCCCAGCGTGCCGAAGTCTCCAGCGTCAGCTGCCCGTCGCCTGCGTACTCGTAGCGCCCGACGTAGCGCAGCTGCCACTCGCGCGCGTGATCGCGCAGCGTCTCCAACATGGTCTTGATCGTGCGCCCGCTGGAGATGAAGTCGTCGACGAACAGGATACGATCCTCCTTGGCGAGCATGCCCTCGAAGCGCCGCTGACTGTGGTTGTTCTTGTCGTCCGGCTTGCGCACGATCATGAACCGCTTGCCCAGCGTGTACGCAAGCAGCGAGACCACCATCGCGCCGCTGAGCCCGGTGCCGACGAGCACGTCGTACTTGTCCGTGTACGGCTCCAGGTTGCGCCGTGCCCAGTCGACGAGCTTCGTCTGATTGAACGCGTCGCGCGAGTAGCCGGCGTGCGCCGGTAGCACTTCGTTAGCCATAGATCACCTTCCCGAAGAGCGCGATTTGCACCAGCGCGTCCGCCGTCGTGGCGTCGAAGTTGCCCTCCAGCTCGCGCGTCGCGGCCCACGAGTTATCCTCGGGGTTGTCGAGCGGCTTGTCGTAGCCATCCTGCGCGCTGCTGAGCGCGGCGCCATACGCCTTCGCCAGCTCGATGACATCGACGCGCGCGACGCGGTCACGCGTACCGGCAATCGTCACGCTCGGCATGAAAGCTGGGACGCGCGAGCCATGCTTCTCGAAGTTGATGGCGGTGACGAAGCCCTTCGCGTTGCGCTCGACGCTGGCCTCCTTGAAGTCGCCGTCGTTGACCCAATACGAGATGCCCTGTTCCCACGCCGTCGTGAGTGTGTCGAGCAGCCGCTGCCGGCTGATGTTGAAGCTGACTGTGACGTGTTCCATGTTAGCGGTACTCCTTGATGGTCAGGCCGGCGTTCGCGATGGCCTGCTCGATGGTCTCGAAGAATCGGTACTCGATGCCGTAGCTGTTGCCGAGGCGCGGCGCGTCGTTGGGCAAATGCTCGATGGCCCACTGCTGCGCCGCCTCGCTCTGCGGGAACAGCTGATAGATCGAGCCAGCGAAGCGGTAGCTGAAGTCCGACGCGGCGACCTCGGCGCGGTACTCGGTGCGCTCGCGCGCGCGGCGCGTCTTGTACGACTCGGTCACGCGCTTCACGACACGCGCCTTGAAGAGCCCGCTCTGCGCGATGGCCTTGCCGCTGTGGTTGCTGATAGCCGCGTTCGCGACGTTCATCAGCAGCTCTTCGAGGTTGTAGGTGACCGCGACGATGTCGCCAGCGGCGCCCGTGATGTTGATGGTTCGGATGGTCATTAGCGTTGTCCCTCGTAGTGGATGAATTCCGGCTGGTGTCCCTCGCGGCGCACGTAGCCCTTGTATGCGCCATGCAGCCGCTCGGCCTGCACGATGTCGACGCCCTCGACCGCGTACGCCCAGACGTGCTTCGGCGACGGCTGGCTGTAGCCATTCCAGTGCAGCACCAAGTCCTGCGCGTTCGCGTGTTCCTCGATGATCGCGACCTCACGCGGGCCCGCTGCGGGCAGCCCGTTGTGAAAGCGCAGATACGTGACGAGCTTGAAGCGCTCCATGTTAGTCATCCTCCCCGCGCGCCGGCACGTCGAAGTCGCCGGCATCGCCGGGGTCGCGCTGGCCATTGCCACCCGTGTACCAGCTCCAGAAGTCCGAGACGGGGCGCAGCGCGACCTTGCGGACGATCTCGACCGTCTTGCCCGACGAGTCGATCTCGACGCGCGCCGGGTAGCCGGACAGCGGCGAGTCGAGCACCGCTGACGCACGAGCACGCGCGGCGTCGAGGTCGTCGAAGTCGCCCGCGTGCTCGATCAGCTCGGGGTGGTTCGCCGACAGGTGCGCCGGCTTGTGGATGTGGAAGAGTGAGAACATGGTCCGTCTCCTGTTGAGGTGGCGGGCATTGTGCGCCCGCCACCTCGATGCTGTCAAGCCCCTAGAACTTCCCCGCGCAGACCGGGCCGATCCCGCGTGCGACGCTCTCGGCATCTTCGAGGTGGCGCCCGCAGACGCCGCACGAGCCCGTCAGGTGGCCGTAGGCAGCAGCCGCCGCCATCGGGTTCGCCATGATCGTGCGCAGCTGCTCGACGACTTGGCCGACGTAGCGCCCGCCCGGCTTCTGCGAGCCATACTTGCGGCGCGAGCCGTACGCCGCACCGTCGTCGACGAAGATGAAGCCGTGCCACTTCGAGCCCTGCTTCGGGCGGCTCACGCGGAGCTTGAGGCGGGTCTCGCCTTCCGGCACCGCGTACATGCCCGACGGGAGCTTCGTGAGGTCCAGCGCGTTCGGGTCCGCGGCAGCTGCAGCGTTCGCACGCTCGCGAGCCTCGGCGCGCTCACGGTCACGCACGATGCTGCGCTCGACCGCGGCTAGCTGGTTCGGGGTCAGCGCGCCGTAGCGGAACAGCGCGTGCTTCAGCGACTGCGCGAATTCGGTGTGCGCATTCGCCTCGAACCACGCGGCGACATCGGCGCGCGAGTCGAGGAAGGCTTGGCCGTTCGCGTGCTGGCGCGCGGCTTCGTCGCGCTTCTTGTTGGCCTGCTTCTCGCGACGCAGCGCGAGCACCGCCGGGTCGGTCTTGGTGTAGCCTTCACCGCGGCACTTGAAGCAGTCGCCGACGACGCGACCGGACCAGCTGACGAACTTGCCCGAACCGCGGCACGCGCGGCACGGGAAGCGCTTGAGCGCGCTGGTCGAGCCCGTCGCGCCGTAGTTCGCGAGGTTGCTCTGCTGCTCGGGGGCCATCGGCTTCGCAGCCGGCTGCGGCTTCGCGTCGAAGTCGTCGAGGTCGGCGAAGTTCACCGAGCCGTCAGCGTTCTGCCATGCGGGGCGTTCCATCTGGGTCTCCTTGGGGTTCATGGCGCGCATTGTGCGCGCACCGCGGCGGGATGTCAAGCACCAAAAGAAAGGCCCGCACGGGGCGGGCCTCTCGATGCGCTGTTGCCAGCGCGCAGTCATATGACCTCCTACGCGTCTAGGTTGCTCTTGCGAGCTTGCACATGATAGCCCGGCACATGCTGAAGTCAAGCTCGATCGTAAGTCCCTGATACTGCAGGGCTTGTTTACAGCTGTCGATCCATGAGATACTGAAAGAGTACGCCACGGGTTTGCCCGGCGTCGGCGCGGTCTCGTCTCCCGTAGCCGGCGCTGGGCACCCACACCAGGAGAGACGACGATGTTGACCGACGTACGAGTAACGAAGGGTGCCGCACGCTACACGCGGCAGCAAGAGATCGACGCACGCAACCAAGCGAACCGTTCGCGCTGGGCCTGCGCCCGCGCATGGCTCGACCACAACGGGCAGCAGCCCCACGACTTCCGCACCTCGGCCCAGCGTGACGCGTTCGAGCGGCGCGCGCGCCTCTACTACTTCGGCGGGGATGACGACTACTTCGAGTGGCGCTGGCGCGAGCCCGGCGCGGTGACGTTCGGCTACGCGACCACGGATGGCCGCAGCTGGATCGACGAAGACACGCGCGTCGTGCACAAGGTCGGCGAGATCGACCTCGGCGACGTGATCTTCGACGAGTGCTTCTGCTCGACGTGTCGCTTCTACAGGGAACACAACCACGGTGCACGCGTAGGCTGCCCCGAGCGCACCGACGCGGAGCTGCTGCGCGATGCGGGTGACCGATGATTCCCCCGCCGTTGACGGGTGACCCCGTTCGCGATGCGTGGAACATGGGCTTCTACGTCGGCATGATGGTTGGCGCAGGTAGCATGATGCTGCTGTGTCTCTTCCTCGCCATCATGGGCGTGTTCAGCCGATGAGCTTCAACCAATACGTCGAGCACGGCTGGATGCTGTGCCCTATCCGCGACGGCGAGAAAGCGCCGCGCGGCTACAAGTGGAACGTGCGCGAGAACGGCGTCACGTCTCCCCAAGTGGCCGCGAACCTGAGCGGAGCGGGCCTGATGCACGCATTCAGCGGCACGTGCGCCATCGACATCGACGACATGGACCTCGCACGCGCGTGGCTGCGTGAGCGGGGAATCGACCTCGACGCGCTCTTCGCTGCGGACGACGCGGTGCAGATCGTGCGCGGCGACAAGTCGCGCGGCAAGCTCATCTACGCGCTGCCCGTCGCGCTGCCCACGAAGCAGATCAAGAACGACGACAAGACCAGCAT
>Ga0247825_10002645_pt1 | contig 11817 bp, 9 predicted proteins | sample 13C_Vanillin_Day_FD_194413 | JGI IMG/M metagenome (GOLD analysis project Ga0247825, IMG submission 194413) | Soil microbial communities from agricultural site in Penn Yan, New York, United States - 13C_Vanillin_Day48 | ecosystem: Environmental > Terrestrial > Soil > Agricultural land | place... | reverse complement strand
GTTCCGCGCGGAGCGCTCCTGTGTTCCCTGTGCCGCCGGCGTCGCTACGCTGAAGGTGCTGGAATCGGCGCTCGACAAGCCGGCGTTGCGCAAGCGCGACGACGGCACGATTCTTCGAGCCTTGCTCAGCTTCAGCGAAAGATCGGCGGACCATTCCGATCGACGCCTCGGCGAAGGATTCGGCGCGCAGGCCCTGGGCCACTACCGGCCGGCAAGTTAGCGCGTCAGTTGATCAGCGCGTAGACGAGAAAGCTGAGCCCGGCAAGCGCAAGAAGCGCGAGCGCAAGCGGGGTATGGCCAAGGAATTGGTGCAGCTCGGCCCAGCCGCCGGGCGCGAGCGCCCAGCGCACGTGCATCCAGTCGAGGGCCGTCAGGACGCTGACCGGTTTCCATGCCGAGGTCATGAGCCAGGTGAGTCCCTGCCATGCGAACACGAGCAGCGCGGCGCCGGTGCAGGCGAGGAAGCTGAAGCTCAGGACCGCGCCTTTTCGGTCTCCGGTCATCAGCGGCGTACTGCCTGCGCGAGCAGGCGGTTGGTCTGGTTGAGCCGCTCGACCAGCACGCGCATCACCGCCTTGTTGAACGCGTTCTGGCAGCCGTCGGTCGCCGAGCGCAGCGCCTCGGCCTGGATCTCGATGACGGTCACCTTGGTGCGCGCGGTGACGGTGGTGTTGCGCGGGGCCTGGCGCTTCGCGAAGTACACCGTCTCGCCGAAGCAGCCGCCGGGCTGGATCTTGGCGAGCTCCCTCGCTTCCAGGGTCACGGCGACCTCGCCCTTGACCAGCAGGAAGAAGCCGTCGCCCTCCTCGCCCTCGCGGATGATGACGCTGCCCGCGGCGAGCGTGCGCCAGCCGCCGATGCGCACCACCTCCCACAGCGCGACGTCGCCGAAGTCCTCGAAGAACGCGAGGTTGCGCAGCTCGCTGAACTTCTCCGAGTCGGTGACGATGTCGCCCACCAGGCGCAGCGCCGTGAAGGCCTGCGTCAGGTCCTTGCCGAACTCGAGCCACGACGCGTAGCGCTCGCGCGGGTCCTTGGCGATCGCCTTGAGCACGATGCGGTCGAGCACCGGCGGCAGCTCGGAGCGCAGCGTGGCCGGCGGCGGCGGCGGGGTGTACAGGATGGCGTGGGCGAGCGCCGCGGGGTTGGTGGCGTTGTACGGCAGCCTGCCGGTGAGCAGCCGATACATCGTGACGCCGAGCGAGTAGATGTCGGTCTGCTGGTTGAGCGGCGCCATGCGCACCTGCTCCGGCGACATGTACGCGGGCGAGCCCACGCCGTTCATCTGCGTCGTGGTGTGCCCGGGACGGTGCTGGAAGGAAGCGCCGAAGTCGCTCACCTTGGTCTCGCCCTTCTCCGAGAGCAGGATGTTCCCCGGCTTGATGTCGCGGTGGATGATGCCGTGCACGAACGCGTATTCGAGCGCCCGGATCGACTTGAAGATGATCTCCACCACCTTGTGCAGCGGCAGCAGGCTCGATACGCCGGAGTGCGCTTCCAGCGTCGTGCCGGGCACGTATTCCATCACCAGGTAGCTGTGGTCGGGCTCGACCACCGCGTCGTAGATCTCGACGATGTGGGGATGCGCGAGCTTGCCGGCGAGCGAGGCCTCGGCGACGAAGGCCTTGTGCTTCATGCGCTCGTCGTGCGGCTGGGCGTCGCGGTCGAAGAGGTACACCTTGATCGCCACGTCGCGCGCGTTGAACGGGTCGCGCGCGAGGTACACGGAGCTCGTCGCGCCGCTGCCGATCTCCCGCACCAGCGGGTACTTGCCGAGCTGCTCCTGCAGCTCGAACTTCACGCAGGCACGCCGAGGAAGCTCGCGATCTGCTGCAGAAGCTCAGCTTCCTGGTAGGGCTTGCCGAGGAAGGCGTTGACCCCGAGCGCCGCGGCCTGGCTGCGGTGCTTCTCGGCCGTGCGCGAGGAGATGATGATGATCGGGATGTCCCTGGTGCGGGCGTCGCCGCGGACGTTGCGCGTGAGGTCGAAGCCGTCCATGCGCGGCATCTCGATGTCGACCAGCATCACGGCGGGAAGCGTCTCGCGCAGGAGCTGCAGCGCGTCGAGGCCGTCCTTCGCCGTCAGCACCTGGTAGCCCTCGCGCTCGAGCAGGCGGCTCGTGATCTTGCGCACCGTGAGCGAGTCGTCGACCACCATGACCACCGGCGCGGTGCTGGCGGCTTTGTTGCCGCGTCCCGGCAGGTGCGGCACCAGCGTGGTGTGCTCGAAGTCGGGCATGCCGGAGAGCGTGCGGCGGGCGAGCACCACCGGGTTGATCAGCGGCACGATGCTGCCGTCGGCGAGCACGGTCGCGCCGCCGACCCACGCCATGCGCGCGAGCTGCGGCCCGAGGCTCTTCACCACGATTTCCTGGTTGCCCATGAGCTCGTCGACGTGCAGCGCGACGCGCTGGATGCCGCTTCTCAGCAGCAGCACCGAGTTGTAGGTCTGCAGCTCGGTCGAGACCGAGCCGCCGAACATGTGCGCCAGCGAATGCAGCGGGTAGTTGCGGCCCTGGAACTCCACGCGCTTCGCCGCGTACAGGCCCGCCATCTCGTCGCTGCGCACGCGCAGCACCTGCTCGACCATCGCGGTGGAAAGGGCGAACAGGCTGCCGCCCGAGCGGATCAGCACCGCCTGGGTGACGGCGAGGGTGAGCGGCAGGTACACCGCGAACGAGGTGCCCTGCCCGCGCGTGGTCGCGATGTCGATGCGTCCGCCGATCGTGGCGATCTCGTTGCGCACCACGTCCATGCCTACGCCGCGGCCCGCGAGCTCGGTGACCGACTCGGCGGTGGACAGGCCCGAGGCGAAGATGAGCTGCGCCTTCTCGGCGTCGGTCAGATGCTGGTTGGGCGAGACGATGGCCTTCTCGATCGCCTTCTGCTGCAGGCGCTCGAGGTCGAGGCCGGCGCCGTCGTCGGAAAGCACGAGCGCGATTTCGTTGGCCTCCTGCCGCAGCGACAGCACGATGCGGCCGGTCTCGGGCTTGCCCGCCGCGGCGCGCGCCTCGGGCGCCTCGATGCCGTGCGCGAGCGCGTTGCGCAGCATGTGCTCGATCGGCGCGCCGATGCGCTCGAGGACGCTGCGGTCGAGCTCGACCTCGGCGCCCTCGATCTCGAGCTCGGCCTTGTTGCCGAGCTCGCGCGCGGTCTGGCGCACCACGCGGTAGAGACGCTCGTTCAGGTTGGCGAACGGCACCGCGCGCATGCGCATCAGCTCCTGCTGCACCTCGCGCGTGGTGCGGGTCTGGGCGAGCAGGGCCGCGTCGGTGTCGCCCACGCTCTTGCCGAGCGCCTGCTGGATCGAGGCGATGTCGTTCAAGCTCTCGGCCATCAGGCGGGTCAGCTCCTGCAGGCGCGTGTAGCGGTCGAACTCGAGCGGGTCGTAGTCGCTCTTGCGGTCTTCCATCACCGTGAGGCGCGACTGCATCTGGCTGTCGGCCTGGACCTCGACCTCGCGCAGCTGCCCGCGCATGCGGCCGACACTCTCCGAGAGATCGTGCAGGGCCTGGCGGATAAGGCGCAGCTCCGCCTCCACCCGCGAGCGCGCGATGCTGACCTCGCCCGCCTCGTTGATGAGGTGATCGAGCGTGTCGGCGTTGACGCGCAGCATGGCCGCCGGCTGCAGCGCCGGGGCTTCGGCCAGGCCGGGCTTGTCCGGCGCCGCGGCCGGGCCCTCGGCCCGCGCCGGGCCGGCGCGCATGCGCTCGACGTCGGCGGAAAGCCGGTCCATCTGGTCCTCGAGCTGCGCGAAGAGCTCGGGCGGGAACGCGTTCGCCTCGATGGCCGCCTCGATGCGGCTTTCCATGAGGTGCGTGAGCTCGCCGAGGCGGATCGCGCCCGCCATGCGCGCGCTGCCCTTCAGCGTGTGCAGGCCCCTGCGCAGGGACTGCGAGACGTTGTCGTTGGCGGGGTTCGATTTCCAGTCGCGCAGATCGGCGCCGATCGCCGGCACGAGCTCCTGCGCTTCCTCGAGGAATACCGGAAGGAGCTGCTCGTCGAGGTCGTCGTGCAGCGAGCGCTTGTCGGCGCCTTGCGCGTTCTCGGATTCGGATTTCGCAGCGGGTTTCGCGCCCGGCGCAGGCTGCGCGACAGGCGGCGGAGCCCATTCGAGGCGCGCGGTGAGCGCCCTCAGGCGACCGGTCTGGTCGGCGCTCTTGCCCGGCGCCTCGTACCGGGTCATCGCGTCGGTCATCGCCCGCAGGCGGGCGATGGCCTCCTCGAGCACGCGCGCGTCGGCGCCGTCGGTGGTTTGGGCCGCAAAGGGCAGCCATTGCTCGATCGCGCCGGCGAGCTCCGCGAGCTCCCTGAACCCCGCGGTGCTCGAGCTGCTGGCGAGCGTATGCGCCGCGCGCATGAAATGCTGGGAAGCTTCGGCGCCCGGCGTGCGGCGCCAGCCGGCGAATTCGGTCTCGAGGGTCGCGACGTGCTCCGCCGCCTCCTTGAGGTAGATCTCGAGCATGGTGCGGTTGATGGTCGTGCCGCCGATCGTGACCTGATCCGGATCCTCGAGCACCTCGATCTGCAGCGGCTGGGTCTCGGCGGGCTCGGCGTGTGCCGCGACCGGCGCGGGCGCGCCGGGCACCGGCGCCGGCGCCGACTTCAGCTGCCGGGCGATGCGCACCAGCTCTTCGGCCTCGATCTCGCCGCGCAGCGTGCCCTCGCGCAGCTGGTGCAGCCACGCCGAGAACGCCTCGCATGCCGCGGCCAGGAGGTCGAGCAGCCCGGGGCTCGCCCGGCGCTTTTCCTCCAGCCACAGGTTCATCAGCTGCTCGATCTCCCAGGCCACCTCGCCCAGATCCATCAGGCCGACCATGCGGCCGCTGCCCTTGAGCGTATGGAAGCCGCGCCGGATGGTGGTGAGCGACTCGAGGTCGTCGGGCTGCTTCGAGCAGATGGGCAGCGTGGCCTCGATGCGCTGCAGCACCTCGGCCGCTTCCTCGAGGAAGATGGCGAGCAGCTCCGCGTCCACGTCGGGCCGCGGCGCCGGCTCGGGCGCGGCCTTCGCCCTCATCTCTTGCGGCTCGAGCTTGACCGTGATGTCGTCGGTGCGCACGTGGGTGTCGAGCGGGTCGACGCGGCTGTTGAAGCGCTGGAAGAACAGATCGAGCGCCTGGTCGTGCGGCTCGCGCCCCTGGACGCAGGGACCGATGTACAGGCCGACGCTGCTCAGGCCTTCGGCGACCCAGTCCATGCCCTCGGCGGCCTGCCCGTGGTCGGCGAGCGAGCACGCGGCGATCATGTTCTCGCAGATGGCGACGGCCTCGGCCGCGCGGCCGAAGCTCAGCACCTTGAGCGCGCCGTGGACCTGCCGCAGGTACGGGCCCAGGCCTTCGAGGCCCTCGCGCTTGGACGCGTCGCGGGCGAAGGAGTCGAGAACCTGCTCGATGTGCTGCAGGTTCGACAGCGCCTCCTTCGCCACCGTGGCGCGCAGCTGCAGCCCGCCGACCTTCTGCACCAGGTCGGCGCGCAGCCCTGCGGGCGGCTCGCCGTTCGACTTGCCCTTGGCCGAGTCGAGCAGCCAGCCGCCCATGATGACGATCTGCTGATCGAGGTCGGCAGGCGGGTTGCCGAACTGGTCTATCACGCTCTCCACCAGCAGGAACGCCGAAGCCATCTCGATCACCATGTACTGCTTCTGCCGCGGGTACGGGTCGGGCAGATGCTTGGTCACGAGCGCGATCGCCTCGAGCAGCTTGATGAGGTGCTGGTTGCCGAGCTCGGCCGCCTTGGCCTTGAACGAGGCCACCAGCTCGCGGAAGCGCACCGCCGCCTTCTGCTCGCCCGAGATGTACTGCACCCAGGCCGACTTCACCGCCTCGAGCCTCGAGTGCAGGTCGTAGAGCGCGGCTTCGAGCAGCTCCGTGCTGAGCTCCGCGGAGCCGGCGCCGCGCTCGCCGCGCGCCGTCGGAAACAGCGTGTCGAGCTGATACAGGCTGCGGATCTCTTTCGCAAGCGGCGTCGCCGAGCCGGACTTCGCCACCGCGTACAGGAGCTCGCGCAGCAGCGTGTCGTTGGCCGCGCCGGCGCCTGCGGCGAGGTCGCGCATGTGGAAGTCGAGCCGGTTGAGGAGCGGCTTCGCCAGCGCCGTCCATTCGGCATCCTTCGAATCCTTCAGGATCTCGAGCAGCCCGAGCGCCGCCCACCACAGGGCGCGCGGCTCGGGCAGCTGCGGCGCGACCTGATGCAGCGTCTGCACCGCCCGGGTCATGTCCTCGATCCCGGAGGGCGTGTTGCGCAGCCACGCCAGCACGCCGCGCTGGTAGAGCGCGCGGCTCGCCTGCACGCAGGGCGTGAGCTCCTCCTTGCGGAGGCTCTTCGGGCTCGGGTGCGCCGGCGCTGCCCCGGAGAGATCCGGGAAGAAGAGGTCCTTTTCGCCTCCCGCGGCCTTGCCGTGCAGCGCCGAGAGCTCGCGGTAGACGGGGTAAAGCGCGAGCGGCTGGTTGGGCTGGCCGCGCTCCAGTCCCTCGACGAAATCCTTGAGCGCGAGCACCGCGCGGTCGAGCACGCCGATCGTCTGGGGCTCGGGAGCCGCGCCGGAGAGCCCGCCGAAGCCCGATTCGATGGCCTCGCAGAAGCGCGTCGCGCCGGCGAGCCCCACCATGCGCAGCGCGCCGCTCACCTGGTGCATGTGGCCTGGGCAGGGCTGCAGCAGCGCGCCGTTGTGCGGATCGGCGGCGAACTTCGCCATCTGCTCGCGGACCACCGACAGGGCCTGGCTCACCTCGGCGGTGATCCAGGACAGCAGCGTCGAATCGGGATTCAGCATTTACGCGCTCACGTCGCCTTGAAGTTCAGACGGGTTCACGTCACCTTGAAGTTCGACACCGAGCTCTTCAGGCCGTCGGCGAGCGCCGTCAGGCGCGCCGAGGAGGCCGCGGTCTTCTTCGTGCCTTCGGTCGTGAGCTGGGTGATCGCGAGAATCGCCTTCATGTTCGCCGCGACCTTCGCCGCCGCTCCGGCGTGCTGCTGGGTCGAGTTCGAGATCGCGCCGATCAGCTCGGCCAGGCGGTTCGAGATCTGCTCGATGTCGCGCAGCGCGTCGCCCGCCTCGTCGGCGGTCTTGGTTCCGTCGACCACGCCCCGGGTGCTGCGCTCCATCGCCTCGACCGCGTCCTGCGTGTCGCGCTGAATCGACTTCACGATCGCGCCGATGTGGCGGGTCGCCTCGCCGGAGCGCTCCGCGAGGCGCTGCACCTCCTCCGCGACCACCGTGAAGCCGCGGCCGGCCTCGCCGGCGGAGGCCGCCTGAATCGCGGCGTTCAGCGCGAGCACGTTGGTCTGCTCGGTAATGTCCGAGATCAGCTGCACGATCTCGCCGATCTCCTGCGAGCTCTCGCCCAGGCGCTTGATCCGCTTGGAGGTCTCCTGGATCTGCTCGCGGATGTCGTTCATGCCGCGGATCGCGTTCTGCACCGCCTGGCTGCCCTTCTCGGCGGCCGCGAGCGAGGTCTTCGCCACCGCGGCCGAGTCGCCCGCGCTCTTCGACACCTGGTGCATGGATACGGTCATCTCGGCGACCGACTGGCCCGTGCCCTGGATCTCTTGCGCCTGCTTCTGCGCGGCCTGGAGGAGCTGGCCCGAGACCGACTGGGCCTCGGCCGTCGCGCTCGTCACCTGCTGCGCGGCGGAGTTGATCCCGGTCACCAGGCGGCGCAGCTCCTCGATCGTCGAGTTGATCGCGTCCGCGATGGCGCCGGTCACGTCCTCGGTCACCCTGGCGCGCACCGTGAGGTCGCCGCGCTTGAGAACCTCCATCTCGTCGAGCAGGCGCAGAATCGCCTCCTGGTTCGACTTGTTCATCTGCTCGCTCTCCTCCGCGCGCCGGCGGCCGTCGTCGATCCAGACCTTGCCGATCAAGAGCAGCATCACCAGGGCGAGGAGCGAGGCGCCCGCCAGGGCGAAGTGGTTCACCTGCCGGCCCGCGTCCTCCCGGTCGTAGCGCTCCTCCAGCGCATCGGCGGAGCGCAGCAGCGTCTCGCTGTCGTTGAAGATGTCGCGCGTGGCGCGCTTGGCGTTCACCAGGCGCTGCATGTTGCCGAGGATCTCGGCGACCGCGCGCTGGTACTGCTTGAAGCCCGACTCGAGCTCGGCGAGCTTGCTGCGCATGTCGGCGTCGGCGACCTTCACGATGCGCATGCCCTCGCTGCCGTTCAGCAGGCCCTGCAGCGTGTCGCGGAAGGTGTTGGTGTCCTTGCCCAGCAGGAAGGCGACCTCGGGGTCGACGACGTCGCCGGCCAGCATGGTGTTCGCGTTCTTCGCCATGCGCTGCGTGAGCATGACGAGCTGCGCCGTGATGGCGTTCTGGCGCACCGAGCCGCCGAGCTGCACGCTCAGGGCCGAGATCTCGTCGGCGAGCTCCAGCAGCGCCGGGTTGTTGGCGTTGATCTGGCGCACCGCCTCGCCCAGGGCAACGAGGTTCTTCTCCTCGCCGATAACCAGGCTCGCGTTCTTCTCGGTCTTCCTCCACTCCTTGTCGAGGCCGTCGAGCGCCGGGCGCACGCCCTGCGGCGACGCCGGGACGTCCAGGCCCGAGGACACGCCGCCGACGAGCAGCAGCTTCATCGCGATCTCGAACTCGTTGCGGCTCTCGCGCAGCTGCTTGAACGCATCCTTGTTACCCTGCGAGGCCTGCTGCGCCGCCTTGGCGAGGCGCTGCGAGAGCATCCGGATCTTTCCCACCGTCGCGGCGTACACCGTGGCGAAGGCGCCCTGGCGCGTGTCGTAGGCAACGAGGCCCGCGGTGCCCACCAGGAACACCACCAGCGCGGTGGTCAGGACCTGGAGCTGCTTGCCCGTGGAGAGCCGGCCGATGATCGGCAGCGGCCGGGCGAGCCAGGACCGGGACCGCGCGGCCGGCGCGGCGGCCGGCGCCTGCGCCGCGCGCGCGTCGCGGCCCCCGAAAGGTAGTTTGAGCGCTAGCTTCATTGCCATGTGAATCTCCCTATCTCAGGAACTTGCCTTCTTGGCCGATGATCGTCAGGTCGACGAACCTCGAGCCGGCGTGGTTCTTGGGCGAATAGCTGACGTGGAAGCCGCCCAGATCGGCCTCCATCTTTTCCATCGTGTCGACGAACTTCTCGCGCGTCAGGTCCTTGCCGGTGCGCTTCAGAGCCTCGACCATCACCTTGGCGGTGAGGAAGCCCTCCATCGCGCTGAAGTTGTAGTCGGCGAAGCCGGCCTTCTTGGCGAGCGCCTGGTATTCCTTGACCACCGGGACGCTGCGGCTCCACGGGAAGGGCACCACCTGCGAGATCGCCACGCCGACGCCGTCCTTGCCCAGGGCATCGGCCAGCGCCTTGCTGCCGACGAAGGAGACGTTGTAGAAAATGGCCGCGCTGCCGGCCTTCTTCATCTGCCGGATGAACTCGGCGCACGACGTATACGCGCACACCATCACCACCGCGTCGGGCTGCGAGGCGTTGATCGCCTTGACCGCCTCCTCCACCTTGACGGTGTTGCGCTCGACCGTGCCGGTCGAATGGATTTTCATGGCGCGCTTCGTGAGCGCGATCTCGGTGCCCTTGCGGCCGGCCTCGCCGTACGCGTCGGACTGGTAGAAGACCGAGATCTTCTTGCCGCCGGTCGAGACGACCTGCTCGACGATCTTGTCGGTCTCGTCGTAATAGCTCGCGCGCACGTGGAACACGTAGCGGCTGATCGGCTCGCGCAGCACCTCGGCGCCCGTGAACATGCCGACCAGCGGGACCTTGGCTTCGGTCACCACCGGCAGGTGCGCGACCCCGGTAGGCGTACCCACGTAGCCGAGCAGCGCGAACACCTTGTGCTCGTCGATCAGCTTCTTGCTCGCCGCCGGCGCTTTCGTGCTCTCGTACAGGTCGTCCTCGCTGACGAGCTCGAGCTTGCGGCCGTGCACGCCGCCCTTCTCGTTCACGTCGTCGAAATAGGCCTTGATGCCGTTGCGCATCTGGATGCCGAGCTGCGCCGCCGGCCCGGTGAACACCGCCGCCTGTCCCAGGCGGACCTTGTCGGCCGTGACGCCTTGCGCGAACGCCGATTGCGCGGCGAGCGCGGCGGCGACGAACAGTAGCTTCTTCATGTCAAACCCCCACTCCCAGAAAATCCGGATGCTGTACGAGCTGCGTGAGATCGAGTTCTTTCCAGAGCCGACCCTCGGCATCGGCGTACTGGGCGCGGGCCCACTCGGGGAGCGCGCCCTTGCGCCGCTCAAGCTGGGCGGGGTTGCGCAGGCCGAGCGAGCGGTCGACGAGCAGCGCCGCGCCGAGGTGGAAGCGATCGCCCAGGAGAAGCAGCCGCGGCTGGTCGCCCGGCGCCACGGGCCGCTTGCGCAGGAACGCCGCGAAGTCGACGACGCTGTAGAGGTTGCCGCGAATGTTCGTCACGCCCTTGAACCACGGCCGCGTGAGCGGCAGCGGCGTGATCGGCGGCACCGGGATGACCTCGCCCGCCTCCCTGAGGTCGACCAGCCACGCTTCGTCGTCGACCTGCACGCCGAGCATGGACGCGTTCGCGCTGCCCTGCGCGCTGCGCAGGCGCTCGGCGAGGTCGCGCTGGTAATCGCGAAGGGAGGTGCGGGCTTCCATCAGCCGAGCGCCGCGATCTTCGCCAGCAGCTCTCCCGCCTTGACCGGCTTCACCACGTAGTCCTTCGCCCCCTGGCGCAGTCCCCACACCTTGTCGGTCTCCTGCGCCTTGGTGCTGACGATGATGATGGGAATGTGCTTGGTCGCTTCGTCGGTCGCGAGCGCGCGCGTGGCCTGGAAGCCGTTCTGGCCCGGCATGACCACGTCCATGAGCACGAGATCCGGCTTCGCTTGCTTGACTTTCGCAATCGCCTCCTCGGCGCTTGCCGCGCCCGTGACCTTGTAGCCCGCCTTGGCGAGCATGTCGGTCAGGTGCTGGCGGTCGGTGGGCGAATCGTCGACGACGAGAATTGTTTTGATGGCCATGGCGAACCTTTCAACTGGTCAGGGAAGTGAGTTGCATCGTTTCCTGGACGGCCTGGATCAGGCCTTCCTTGGTGAAGGGCTTGGTGAGGTAACGGTCGGAGCCCGCGAGCCGGCCGCGCGCGCGGTCGAACACGCCGTCCTTGGACGACAGCATGATCACGGGCGTGGACTTGAGCTGGGGGTTCTGCTTGATCAGCGCGCAGGTCTGATACCCGTCGAGCCTGGGCATCATGATGTCGACGAAGATGACCCGCGGCCGATGATCCGAGATCTTCGCCAGCGCGTCGAAGCCGTCCTCCGCGAGGATGACCTCGAAGCCGGCCTGGCGCAGAAACATCTCGGCGCTGCGCCGGATCGTATTGCTGTCGTCGATGACCAGGACCTTGATCGGTCCTGCTGCCGCGTCAGACACGAACCGCCCCCAAAATTTTATGGAGCACTACGGCCTTGTCCTTGTTATTGCGGATCAGGCCGTTAGTGCACTTATTTGATGTTGCAGAATACCTTCCCGCTATATCAACGCAAGAAAAAAAGTCACGCCCCGGGCGACAAACTTTGTCATCGGTGCGTCCGCTCGCCAGAGCGACGCGAGCCAGCTCGATGTGCATTTGTGCACGCACCGGCCGAGAGCTCAGCGCAGCAGCTTCAGCGACAGCGTGATCGTGCAATCGCCAGGCGCGGGAAGCGGCTCGTCGCGCTCCAAAGGCAGGTAGCGCGTCCTCGTGCGCTGCTGCCCGGGCGACACTTCGTCGCGGCGCTCGCTCGCGCTGTCGGTGAGCCTCGCATGCGGCCATTGCGTTTTCATGGTCGTTCCCCCTATTGCGTTTCCGTTCGGAAAGCAGCGCCGCCACACTACATGCTCGAGGCGCGCGCGTGGGTAAGCAT
>Ga0247825_10002644_pt1 | contig 11817 bp, 10 predicted proteins | sample 13C_Vanillin_Day_FD_194413 | JGI IMG/M metagenome (GOLD analysis project Ga0247825, IMG submission 194413) | Soil microbial communities from agricultural site in Penn Yan, New York, United States - 13C_Vanillin_Day48 | ecosystem: Environmental > Terrestrial > Soil > Agricultural land | place... | reverse complement strand
CGCCGTCACCGTCGCCGGCCTCCAGCACGACGCGGTTCGCCGGCTCGATCTCGGCGACGGTGACGGCGACCACGGCCTCGAGCTGCGCGCGCAGCCGCGCCTGCTCGCTCGCGGCGCGGCGCGCGAAGTCCTGCATCTTGAGGAACACGACGCTCGCCTGGGGGGACGCGGGCATGGGGGCAGAGGATGCAGGGTTTGCGCGCCTTTGAAAAGGAAAGAGATCCGGTTAGAATTCACGCCGCTGAGGAGCGTTGCGTCCCCGCGAAGGCAGCAGGGGGTCAGGCTCAGCTAAATTCAACGGCGCTCGCACCGGCAACGGTGCGGGCGCTTGTCATTTCTGGAGGCCATCCGTCATGAATGCAGCCGTAGTCGATCCGAAGTTCACCGATTTCCGCGTCGCCGACCTCAAGCTCGCCGACTGGGGGCGCAAGGAAATGCTTATCGCGGAGTCCGAGATGCCGGCGCTGATGGCGATCCGCGCAGAGTACGCCGCGCAAAAGCCGCTCAAGGGCGCGCGCATCGCCGGGTCGCTGCATATGACCATCCAGACCGCGGTGCTGATCGAGACGCTGCAGGCGCTCGGCGCCGAGGTGCGCTGGGCCTCCTGCAACATCTTCTCGACGCAGGACCACGCCGCGGCGGCCATCGCCGCGCGCGGCACGCCGGTGTTCGCCTACAAGGTCGAGTCGCTCGACGAGTACTGGGAGTTCACGCACAAGATCTTCGAGTTCGGCAACTCCGGCCCGAACATGATCCTCGACGACGGCGGCGATGCCACGCTTCTGGTTCATTTGGGGAAAAAAGCGGAACAGGATGCATCAGTGCTGGCGAAGCCGGGCAGCGAGGAGGAAATCTCGCTCTTCAATGCCATCAAGAAGAAGCTCAAGGCGGAACCCGGCTGGTACTCGAGGATGGGCAAGGACATCAGGGGCGTCACCGAGGAGACCACCACCGGCGTGCACCGCCTCTACCAGATGGCGAAGGAAAAGCGCCTGCTCTTCCCCGCCATCAACGTCAACGATTCGGTCACCAAGTCCAAGTTCGACAACATCTACGGCTGCCGCGAGTCGCTGGTCGACGGCATCAAGCGCGCCACCGACGTAATGATCGCGGGCAAGGTGGCGGTAGTCGCGGGCTACGGCGAGGTCGGCAAGGGCTCGGCGCAGGCGCTGCGCGGGCTGCAGGCCCAGGTCTGGGTAACCGAGATCGACCCGATCTGCGCGCTGCAGGCGGCCATGGAAGGCTACAAGGTGGTGACCATGGAGTACGCCGCGGACAAGGCCGACATCTTCGTCACCGCCACCGGCAACTTCCAGGTCATCACCTTCGAGCACATGAAGCGCATGAAGAACAACGCCATCGTGTGCAACATCGGCCACTTCGACAACGAGATCGACATCGCCGGCCTGAAGGCGTGCAAGTGGGAGAACATCAAGCCGCAGGTCGACCATGTCATCTTCCCCGACGGCAAGCGCATCCTGCTGCTAGCCGAGGGAAGGCTGGTGAACCTCGGCTGCGGCACCGGGCACCCCTCGTACGTGATGAGCTCCTCCTTTGCCAACCAGGTGCTGGCGCAGATCGAGCTCTTCACGCAGACGGCAAAGTACCCGGTCGGGGTCTACATCCTGCCCAAGCAGCTCGACGAGAAGGTGGCGCGGCTGCAGCTCTCCAAGCTCGGCGCCATGCTGACCGAGCTCACGCCCGAGCAGGCGAAGTACATCGGCGTGCCGAAGGACGGACCCTACAAGAGCGACCACTACCGTTACTAATGAAAATCGTCGTCATGGGAGCGGGCGGCGTCGGCGGGTATTTCGGCGCGCGCCTGCAGCAGGCGGGTGAGGAAGTCGTCTTCATCGCGCGCGGGCGCCACCTGGAGGCCATGAAGAAGGACGGCCTCACGGTGAAGAGCGCCCTCGGCGAGGCGAAGCTGCAGGTGAAGGCTTCCGAAGACCCGAAAGCGGCCGGCATCGCCGACGTGGTGCTCTTCTGCGTCAAGCTCTGGGACACCGAGGGCGCCGCCGAGCAGTTGCGCCCGGCCGTCGGCCCGCAGACGATCGTCATCCCGTTCCAGAACGGCGTCGAGTCGATCGACCGCCTGAAGCACGTCCTGCCCGCGAAGGCCGTGATGGGCGGCTCGGCCTACATCGCCACGCGCATCGGCGCCCCCGGGGTCATCGAGCACACCGGCACGATGGCGCGCATCCGCTTCGGCGTGCTCGCGCCTTCGCAGCGGCCGGCGGCGGAGCGCTTCCTCGAAGCGTGCCGCAAGGCCGGCATCAACGCCGAGCTCACCGAGGACATCGTCTCGGTCAACTGGGAGAAGTTCGTCTTCCTGGTGGCGATGTCGAGCGCAACCGCGGTGGCGCGCGCGCCGATCGGCACCGTGCGCGCCGATCCGGACCTGCGCTGGCTCTTCGAGCAGGCGATGCGCGAGACCTGGCGCCTCGCCCGCGCGCGCGGGGCGAAGCTGCCCGAGGACTTCGTCGACAGGCAGCTCGCCTTCGCCGACACCCTGCCCGCGGAAATGCGCGCCTCCCTGCTGCACGACCTCGAGGCGGGCGGCAAGCTCGAAGCGCCGTGGCTGTGCGGCGCGGTGGCGAGGATGAGCCGCGAAGCCGGGCTCGACGCGCCGGTCAACCACGCCGTGTACGCCGCCCTGAAGCCCTTCGTCGGTGGATCTGCGCGCAAAGCTGCTTGACGCAGCGCAGCCGGTCCTGCTCTACGGCACGACCCCGCCGCGGCTGGGCACCGGCGCGCAGGAGATAGAAGCCGCGGCTGGCAAGCTCGCCGCGCGCCTCGCCGGCCTGCCCCTCGACGGCCTCGTGATCTACGACATCCAGGACGAGACCGGCCGCACCGCGTCACCGCGCCCGTTTCCCTTCTCGAGCACGGTCGATCCGCGCGAGTACGCGGCGCTCCTGCAGCGGCGGCTCAGCCCGCCGGCGATCGCGTACAAGGCCCTGGGCGCGATGGACGAGCCGCGATGGCGCGCCTGGCTTGCCGAATCGCAGGAAGGCTTCGGCGTCAAGTTTCTCTCCGTGGTCGGGCGCCCGACTTCTGGAATCCGCTATCCCCTGCCCCTCGGGCGCGCGATCCGCATCGCCGCCGAGCCCGCGAGCGGCCTGACCGTCGGCGCCGTGGTGATCGCCGAGCGCCACAGCGAGAGCCGCAGCGAGGCCGCGCGCCTGCTTGCCAAAGGGCTCGAAGGCTGTGCCTACTTCATTTCCCAGACCGTGTACCACGCCCCGCCCACGGAGGCCTTGCTGCGCGACTACCTGCGCGACTGCCGCGGCGCCGGCATCGAGCCGCGCCGCGTCGTGCTGACCTTCGCCCCCTGCGGCCGCGAGAAGACGCTCGCGTTCCTGCGCTGGCTCGGCGTCAACGTCCCGGCCGGTACCGAGCGCGCCATCCTCGGCGCCGCCCGCCCGCTCGAGAAGTCGATCGAGATCTGCCGCGACAACCTGCGCCGCATCCTCGAGCATCCCTACGCGGCCGAGGTGCCCCTCGGCGTGAACGTCGAGAGCGTCTCGATCAACCGCGACGAGATCGATGCCAGCATCGAGCTCTTCCACGCGCTGCGCGAAGTCCTGGCCGGCCGATGAACCGCAACCTCGCCCTGGTGGCGCTCATCGTGCTCGCCGTCGCGGCCGTGGAGATCTTCGAGCTCCACTTTTTCAGGAATCTCGAGAACCGGCTGCTCGACAGCTTCGTGAAGCGCCGCGCGGCCGAGCTCCCGCCGGACCCGGAAATCGTGCTGGTCGACGTCGACGAGAAGAGCCTGGCGACGATGCAGGAGGCAGCCGGGCGCTTCCCCTGGCCGCGCGAGGTCTACGCCGATCTCATCGACGGGCTGGCGGCACAGAAGCCGCGCGCCATCGTCTTCGACATCATGTTCTTCGAGGCGGACAAGTTCCGCCCGCAGAGCGACAAGGCCTTCATCGCGGCGGCTTCCCGCCACCGCAACCTGTACTTCCCGCTGGTGCGCCTGGACGTGAACGACGACGTGCGCGGCGCGCCCGCGGCCGAGCTCGCCGGCATGATCGGCCTGGTGCGCGGCCCGAAAGCCGACCCGCGGGCGCGCATCGCCGTCATCCCGCCGCTCGTGCTGCCGCCCAAGCTCTGGCGCACCGGCTCGATCAACTTCCTCGCGGACGACGACGGCGTCGGCCGCCGCTACTACCTGCGCCATCGGGTCAGCGGCTGGGACCTGCCCTCGCTGCCCGCGCGCGTGGCGATGGACCTGGGCTTCCCCGTTCCCGACGCCGACGACCTGGTCCTCGCCTGGCGCGGCGAGGCCGGCAAGTTCCCGCGCGTGTCCTTCAGCGACCTGTACGAGGACTTCGGCCGCAAGCGGCGCACGCGCGCCAAGGACGAGTTCGCCGGCAAGATCGTGCTGGTGGGCGTCGGCGCCGCGGGCCTGGGCGACCTGCGCGTGACGCCGCTCTCGCACACCCAGCCCGGCTCGGAGATCCTCGGCACCGCGATCGAGAACCTGAAGAACGGCCGCGCGATGCGCTACGCCTCGCCGTGGTGGCCCGCCGCGACCGGCATCGCCCTCATCTTGCTCCTCTACCTCGCCTTCTACCGCCGCTTCGATGCGCGCATCACCGGGGCCGCGCTCGCGCTCGCCACTACGGGTCTTCTTTTCGCTTCCTATGCCGCGGTGGGCAGGCTTCTCCTGCTTCCGCTGCTCACCCCGCTCGCCGCGGCGTGGAGCTTCTACGCGGCGGCGACGCTCGGCGACATCCTGCGCGAGCGCCGCTCGAAGCGCGAGGCGGTGGCGCAGTTCTCGCGCTTCGTGAATCCGCACGTGGTGCAGCAGCTGATCGAGCGCGGCGGCATCGAGGGCGCCGGGCAGACGCGGGAGGTGACGCTGCTGTTCTCCGACATCCGCGGCTTCACCACGCTCTCGGAGTCGCGCAGCCCCGTGGAGGTGGTCGAGCTCCTCAACCGCTACTTCTCGCTGCAGGTCGACGTGGTGTTCCTGCACGGCGGCTCGCTCGACAAGTTCATCGGCGACTGCATCATGGCGCTCTGGGGCGCGCCGCTCGACGACGCCGACCACGCCCGCCGCGCCGTGGCCTGCGCGCTGGACATGGCCGACACGCTGCAGGCCTTCAAGCGCGAGCTCGGTGCCGAGCAGTCGGATTTCGACGTCGGCATCGGCCTGCATTCCGGGCCGGCGGTGGTCGGCTTCATCGGCTCGCAGAAACGCCGGGAGTACACCGCCATCGGCGACACGGTGAACCTGGCGAGCCGCATCGAGGGGCTGACCAAGGACGCGAAGCGCCGCATCCTCGTTTCCCGCGATACCATGGAGCGCTGCGGCGACGCCTTCGATTTCGTATCATGCGGAACCTTCCCCGTGAAAGGGCGGGCGCAACCGGTAGAGTTGTTCGAGCCGAGAAGAAAGACATGAAAACACTGCTGCTGCTCCTCCTTGCCCTGCCGCTGCTTGCCGCAGCCGAGCCGGCCACGCTCATCCGCGCCACCGAGCTCAAGCAGGAGCCCGCCACCGATGCCGCGACGGTCGCCACGCTGGCCGAGAACGCCGCGGTCGAGGCGCTCCAGCGCAAGGGCGGCTGGACGCGCATCAAGGCCGGCGCGAGCGAAGGCTGGGTGAGGATGCTGGCGCTGCGCTTCGGCGGCCCCGGCGAGGCGAAAAAGGGCGACAGCGGCGTGACGCAGCTCTTCAACGTCGCCCGCACCGGCACGAGCGGCGCCCAGGTCACGACCGGGGCGCGCGGCCTCGACGCCGACCAGCTCACCAATGCCCAGCCCAACCCGGCCGAGCTCGCCAAGATGGACGGCTTCGCCGCCAACGCCGAGGCCGCCGCCAGCTTCGCGGCGAAGGGCAAGCTCTCCGCGACGGCCGTGGAGTATCCCAAATGAGAAACGTCGTTCTCCTTCTTGTCTTCGTTTTCTCGACACCTGCTGACGCGCAGTTCCGCCTGCCCAGCCTCGACATCAACAAGCTGGTCGACACGGTGAAGAACGTCGGCAAGGCGGTGCAGGACATCCCGGAGCCCGAGGAGATCGAGATCGGGCAGGACGTCGCTTCGCGCCTGCTCGGCGCGGCGCCGCTGGTGCCCAACCCCGGGCTGCAGCGCTACGTCAACAACGTCGGCCGCTGGCTCGCGGCGCAGACCGAGCGGCCCGACCTGCCGTGGCGCTTCGGCGTGCTCGATGCGCCGCAGCTCAACGCCTTCGCGGTGCCCGGCGGCACCATCTTCATCACGCGCGGCCTGCTCGAGCGCATGAAAAGCGAGGCGGAGCTCGCCGGCGTGCTGGCGCACGAGATCGTGCACGTGCTGCAGAAGCACCACCTGAAGGCGATCCAGAAGGGCGCCAAGACCGCGCTAGCCGGCGACGCGCTCGGCGCGGCGCTCAAGGACCGCGGCGGCGCGGCGCGCGACAAGCTGATCTCCTTCGGCACCGAGATGTACTCGCGCGGCCTGGACAAGTCCGACGAGCTCGAGGCCGACCGGCTTGGCGTGGTGATCGCGGCGCGCGGCGGCTACGACGCCTACGGGCTGCCCTCGGTGCTGCAGACGCTGCAGGCGATGAACGCGCAGGACTCCGGCGTCGCGCTGATGTTCAAGACCCACCCCGCGCCCGCCGAGCGGCTCGGCGCGCTCGACAAGATGCAGGCGACGCTCGACGCCCACGCGGGACAGCCGCAGCTCGCGGATCGTTTTATTCAGAATATCAAGAGATAGCCAGCCGCCACGGGCCGCCTGGCCGGTCGCGGCAAGCGCCGTAGCGAAACGGCATCGTGTCGCGCCCCGGGGTGAGGAAGCGCAGGTCCACGAACCACGCGCAGGTCGAGCCCTCGCTCATGCCGTCGAACGCCGGGTGGTCGGCGAACCAGCGGTAGAACGCGAGCGCTTCGGATTCCCAGGCCTCCTTCGCCAGGTCGCTGCCATACCGCGGCCGCGTTTCCCATCGCGCCTGCGCGAGCGGCACGTACGGCGCATCGAGGCGCGCGACGAAGCCGTCGCCCGGCCGGTAGCGCCGCGGCTGGGTGCGCATCACGTTCACGTGCGCGAAGTGGTGCTCCTGCGGCGTGCTCACGAACACGGTCCAGTTCAGCGCCGACACCGGCCGGGGGTGCGCCTCTATGCGCGCTTCGCTCAATCCCCGGGACTGCGCGTACTGGATGCCGAACTCGAGCGCCTTGCCCTTCTGCACGGCCTGGAAGCCGACGTAGCTCGCGAGCAGCATGAGCGCGGCGACGGCGGGGACGCGCGAGCGGTGGAGCAGCGCCGAGGCGGCGAGCCCGGCGAGGATGATGCCGCTGAACCACAGGTCGATGATGAAGGTCGTGCCGATGCCAGCGCGCCAGTCCGAGAAGGGCGCGAACACGATGGTGCCGAAGCTGGTGATCACGTCGCCGAAGATGTGCGCGCCGAGCGACAGCGCAGTCACGCCGTAGAGAGCTCGCCAGCCCCCCGGTTCTCTAAGAATTCCTGAAAGAACCCATGAAAGCAGGAGCGCCCACAGCGGCAGGAGCACCACCGAGTGCGTCGGGCCGCGATGATGCAGCAGGTACTCGACCGGCCCGATGAAGCCGATGACGAAGTCGAGGTCTGGCGCTGCCGCAGCAAAGAACCCGGCGGCGACGCGTCGCGGCGTCGAGCGGGGCGGCGCGTCCTTCGGAGCGCTCGCCCGGGCCAGTAACGCCCCCGAGAGGGCGTGGGTCAGGGTATCCAAGTCGTGAAATCAGGAAATGGGGTCTGACCCCATTTTCCCCAATTTCACGCGGCGCGCTTCTTTCGCTGCGCGTCCTTGACGTGCATCTGTGCGTAGGCGCCGTGCGCGGCCGCCTCGGCGTCGCCCACGTGCACGGGGAGCCCCATGTCGGCGAGCACCGAGCCGAGCGCCGACAGGCAGAGCATGACGTTGTCCGGGCGGCAGGAATAGCCCATCAGCCCGAAGCGCCAGATCTTGCCCTTGAGCGGCCCGAGGCCGGCGCCGATCTCGAGGCCGAACTCGGAGAGCAGGCGCTTGCGCACCTCTTCCTCGTTCACGCCTTCCGGACACAGCACCGCGTTCATTTGCGGTAGCTGGTGTTGCTCTTTTACTAAAAATCTAAGACCCATTGCCTCGAGGCCCGCCTTCAACGCCAGGTGGTGGCGCGTGTGGCGCGCCCAGGAATTCTCCAGCCCTTCCTCGCGGATGAGCAGCAGCGCCTCGTGCAGCGCGAAGAGCGAGTTGGTCGGCGCGGTGTGATGGTAGGTGCGCGTGCCCGCGTTCCAGTAGCCCAGCAGCAGGTTCATGTCCATGAACCAGCTGTGGATCTTGTCCTTCCGCTTCTTCACGCGCTCGACGACGCGCTCGGAGAACGAGACCGGCGACAGGCCCGGGGTGCACGACAGGCACTTCTGGCTCGCGGAGTAGATGGCGTCGAGCTCCCACTCGTCGACCTTCACCGGCGTGCCGCCGAGCGAGGTGACGGCGTCGACGATCACCAGCGCACCGTGCTTGTGCGCGATCTGGGTGAGGACTCTTGCGTCGGACTGGCAGCCGGTGGAGGTCTCGGCGTGCACGAAGCCGACGACTTTCGCGTCCGGGTTCTTCTTCAGCGCGTCCTCGAGCTTCTGCGGGTCGACGGGCTCGCCCCACTTGTCCTCGACCACCTCGGGCTTGCCGCCGCAGCGGATCGCGTTCTCAAGCATGCGCCCGCCGAACACGCCGTTCTGGCAGACGATGACCTTGTCGCCGGGCGAGACGAGGTTGACGAAGCAGTACTCCATGCCCACCGAGCCCGGCCCCGAGAGGGGGAAGGTGAGCGGGTTCTTGGTCTGGTAGACGTAGCGCAGCAGCGACTTCAGCTCCTCCATCATTTCGACGAACACCGGGTCGAGGTAGCCGATCGCCGGCTGGCTCATGGTGGTGAGCACGCGCGGGTGGATCTCGGTCGGCCCGGGGCCCATCAGGGTGCGCTGCGGCGGATGGAAGGAATGGATGCGTTTCGCGGGGGCGTACTGGCTCATGGTGTCCTCAGGAGAAATCCCAAACGGCGCGTTCTCCGGGCGGGATTTCACCCGCACCGGGTTTTTCGCGCTGGCTTCGTTGATGACCTCGATGGCGGCGATGCGGCCTTGCGTGATGCGCTCGACTTCGCCCGCCCAGCGCGCCGGCACGTAGCCGATCTTCACCCAGTGGTGCACGACCGCGCGGTCGAGCTGGAAGGCGCGCGCGACGTCGGCCTGGCTGCCGAACATCTCCACGAGTCGCTCCACCGAGTTCACGCCGCGAGCGTAGTCCGTCAAAGCCAATTTGACAAGTCCTCCTTTGTGACTGTACTGATTGATACCTACCGCGTACCATCTAACACATGCCTCGCCCCGCCCCCGCGCCCCGGCCCGACCTGCATTCCCGCGCCAGCCGCGAGCGGCTCGCCCGCATGGTGGTCCAGCTGCTCGAGCACTGGCGGCTTTCCGCCGTCGACCAGGCGACGCTGCTCGGGCTGTCCGCGAACTCGCGCTCGACCGTGGCGCGCTACCGCCGCGGCGAGCCGCTGGCGGACAGCCCCGATCTCCTCGCCCGCGCCGGACACCTGCTCGGCATCCACAAGGCGCTGCGCATCGTCTTCCCGCACGACCTCGAGCTCGTCTACCGCTGGGTGAGCGCGCCCAACCGGCGCTTCGGCGGCGAGGCGCCGCTCGCCGTCATGCGCCGGCACGGCTACGAGGGGATCCTCGCCGTGCGCCGCTATCTCGACTTCGAGCGCGGCCGCTAGGCCATGGTCGAAAGGCTGGTCCGCGAGGTCGCCGACTTCGACGCCGACCTGGTGCGCAACATCAAGGGCATCCGCGTCTCGCAGTCCCTGTTCGACGATCTCTCCGCCGACCCGGCCGACCAGGCGGTGGCCATCGCCGCGGAGGGCATCGAGCGCATCGCGAGCGAGGCGCCGCTCATCACGCGGCCGTTCGACTACGGCTCGGTGATCACCTATCCGTTCGTGCCGCACAACTGGCACGCGACGCGCTGGTCGGACGGCCTGTCTTATGGCGTGTGGTACGGCTCGCTCGAGCTTGAAACCACCGTGTATGAGTCGGTATTCCATTGGCATCGCTTCGTCATGGATGCTTTCTCCGACATCAAGAAGGCGGTGGTTGGCGAAAGGCGCGTGCTCGAGGTGCGCTGCCGGGCGCTCCTCATCGACTTGCGCGACAGCGCTGACCCGCGGCTGGTCGACCGGCGCGACTACAGCCACACGCAGCGCCTGGGACGCTACCTGCACGAGCGCTCGCAAAACGGTCTGCTCGCCCGCTCGGCGCGCAGCCAGGGCGTGAACGCCGCCGTGCTCGACCCGCGCTGCCTGTCGGACCCGCGCGACAGCTGCTTCCTGACCTATCGCATGGCGCCCGCGGAAGACCGCGTGACGGTCGAGCGCACGCCCGGCGAGACCTGGCTCGAGATCCGGCCGAGCACGCTGTCCTAGGGCTACCATTGCCGGATGAAAGCCGAACACCCCGTCACCTTCAAGCCCGAGACGGCAGCGGACGCCTGGCTCGGCCTGCTCGCCGCGCGCGGCATCGAATACCTGTTCGCCAACGGCGGCACCGACTTCGCGCCGCTCGTCGAGGCGTATGCCAAGGGCCGCAAGCTCGGCTGGCGGCTGCCCGAGATCGTCATCGTGCCGCACGAGAACCTCGGCGTGGCGATGGCGCACGGCTACACCATGCTCACCGGGCGGCCCCAGGCGATGATGGTGCACGTGGGCGTGGGTACCGCTAACGCCATCAATGGCCTCATCAACGCGGCGCGCACGAACACCCCGCTGCTGTTCACCGCGGGGCGCACACCCCTTACGGAGTCGGGTGCTTTGCCCGCCGCGCGCAACAACTACATCCACTGGGCGCAGGAGCACTTCGACCAGGGCGGCATGCTGCGCGAGTTCATGAAATGGGACTACGAGCTGCGCCACGCCGAGCAGGTCGAGACCGCCCTCGACCGCGCGCTCGCCATCGCCAAGAGCGAGCCGCAGGGCCCCGTGTACATGACCTTGCCCAGAGAGGTTTTGGCATCCAGTTTCTCGGGTCAGAGTTTTTCCATGACCGCCACCATCGCGCCCGCGTCCCCGCCGGCGCCCGACCCGGACACGCTCGAGGAAGCGGCGAAGCTGCTCGGCCGCGCCGAGAAGCCGCTCATCATCACGTCCAACGCCGGGCGTACCGCCGACAACGTTCGCGCCCTGCGCCTGCTCGCCGAGACCTTCGCCATCCCGGTGGTGCAGTACCGGCCGCGCTACCTTTCGCTCTCCACCGAGCATCCGCTCGCCGCCGGATGGGACCCGCATGCGGCGCTGAAGGAAGCCGACGTGGTGCTCGCGATCGAGTGCGACGTGCCCTGGATCCCGGTGCAGGGCGCGCCGCGGCCGGAGGCGAAGATCATCCACATCGGCGCCGATCCGCTGTTCGCGCGCTACCCGATGCGCGGCTTCCGCACCGACATCGCCCTGACCGGCGCGCTCGCGCCGGCGCTGACGGCGCTCTGCGAGCGCACGCAGAAGCATGCGGCGTCACCCGCGAAGATCGAGGACAGGAGAAAAGAAGTTGCTTTGAAGAACAGGAACATTCGTGAAAAAGCGCGCAGCGGCGTCGACCCCGCGCCGGCCTCCCTCACCGGCAAGTGGGTGAGCGCCTGCCTGAACCGCGTCATGGGCGAGGACGCGATCCTCGTCAACGAGTACCCGATCTTCCTCGAGGAGATGACGATCGCCGAGCCGCTGCGCTACTTCGGCACGCCGCCCTCGGGCGGACTGGGCTGGGGGCTGGGCGCGGCGCTCGGCGCCAAGCTCGCCGCGCC
>Ga0247825_10002643_pt1 | contig 11819 bp, 10 predicted proteins | sample 13C_Vanillin_Day_FD_194413 | JGI IMG/M metagenome (GOLD analysis project Ga0247825, IMG submission 194413) | Soil microbial communities from agricultural site in Penn Yan, New York, United States - 13C_Vanillin_Day48 | ecosystem: Environmental > Terrestrial > Soil > Agricultural land | place... | reverse complement strand
TGTGCACCAGGACCAGATTGAAGAATGAGGTGACAGCGACCGGCGGGTGCGTGGCGAAGTAGGCAACGACGGCATGCTTGCTGGCTTGGTCCACCACCACGATGAGGGCCGCAAGGCCCAGCCAGGACGCCATGTCACGCATATTTGCGTGCCTCTCCGGGTCCGGCCAGATTGGCAACGCAGCGGCCGCAAACCGCGGGGTGGGCGGGATCCCGCCCGACGTCCGCCCGGTAGTGCCAGCAACGCTCGCACTTGGTATTGGAGCTGGGCGTCACTTCCACCGCGAGTTCGCTCCCCGGTTTCTCGTGTAGCGTGGCGCGCGAAGTGATGAATACGAATTTCAGATCCTCGCCCAGGCGCTGCATGGACTTATAAACCGGCCCGAACGCGTATATGTCCAGCTCGGCTTGCAGGGAAGAGCCGATCAGACTCTGCGCGCGCTTTTCCTCCACCCGCTTGTTGATGATTTCCCGGGCAGCTCGGACGTTCCGCCAGCCCTCGATCACGGATGGATCGAGTCCCGAAGCGGGGAGCGCATGCCACTCCTCCTCGAACACGCTGCGGTCCGTGTGCTCGGTAAAGACCTCCCACGCTTCCTGGGCGGTGAAACTGAGGATGGGCGACATCAGCCGCAGCAGGCTATGGGTGATGTGCCAGAGCGCGTTCTGCGCCGACCGGCGTGACTTCGAATCAACCGGCGTCGTGTAAAGGCGGTCCTTGAGGATGTCGAGGTAGAACGCTCCGAGGTCCTCCGAGCAGAAATTGACGAAACGCTTGACCGCCAGGTGGAACTCGTAGCGGTCATACTCTTCTCTGGTGCGATTCTGCAGATCGCGCACCAGTTCGAGCGCATAGCGATCGATCTCCAGCCATTCGTCGACCGGCAGCTTGCCCGGTCTCAGGTCGAAGTCGGCCGTGTTCGCTAGCAGGAACCGCAGCGTATTGCGTATTCGCCGGTACGACTCGACCACCCGCTTCAGGATCTCCTTTGAGATCGACAGCTCGCCCGAGTAATCCGTCGAAGCCACCCACAGGCGCAGGATGTCGGCACCGAGCTCGTCCGCCACCTGCTGGGGCGCGATGACGTTGCCCTTGGACTTGCTCATCTTGTGGCCCTGCCCGTCCACCACGAAGCCGTGAGTGAGAAGCCCGCGGTACGGGGGCACGCCGTCCATCATGCACGAGACGAGCAGCGAGGAATGAAACCACCCGCGGTGCTGGTCGGAGCCCTCCAGGTAAAGGTCGGCCGGAAAGCCGCTCTCCGCGCGATGCGACCCCCGCAATACGGTGAAGTGGGTCGATCCGGAATCGAACCACACGTCGAGCGTATCCTTGACTTTCTCGTAGCGCGACGCGTCGTCGCCGAGCAACTCCTCGGCCTCCAGGGACTGCCACGCTTCGAGGCCGCCCTGCTCCACGCGCTTGGCGACCTGCTCGAGCAGGTCGAGCGCGCGTGGGTGCAGCTCACCGGTTTCCTTGTGGATGAAAAACGGCATCGGCACGCCCCATTGGCGCTGGCGCGAGAGCGTCCAGTCCGGCCGGTTCGCGATCATGCCGTGCAGGCGCGCCTTTCCCCATTCCGGATAGAACTGCGTCGCTTCAATCCCGCGCAGAGCGGTCGCGCGCAGGCTTTCGGCGGGCTTCACGCCGCGGTAGCCGGGCACCTCGTCCATGCCTGCGAACCACTGCACGGTCGCGCGCAGGACGATCTTCGTCTTGTGCCGCCAGCAATGCATGTAGCTGTGGCGGTAAGCCTCCTGGTGCAGCAGCACGCCGTTTTCCGCGAGCTTCTCGATGATCCTGGGATTGGCTTTCCAGATCATCATTCCGCCGAATAGGGGCAGCGACGAGACAAACTTTCCGTCGCCCAGTACCGGTGTGAGGATCTCGTCGTCCTTCATGCCGTAGCGGCGGCACGACTGGAAGTCCTCGACGCCATAGGCGGGGGCGGAATGCACGATGCCGGTGCCGGTGTCCAGCGTCACGTAATCGCCGAGATAGACCGGCGACAGCCGGTCGTAGAACGGGTGCTTGAAATGGATCCGCTCGAGCGCCGCGCCCTTGCACGTTCCGAGGACGTCGCGTTGCTTGGCGCCATAGCGATCCAGACAGGTCGTCGCAAGCTCGGCGGCAAGGATCAGCAAGCCACGCTCGGTCTGCACGAGCTGATACACGAACTCAGGATGTGCGTTAAGCGCCTGGTTGGCCGGGAGCGTCCACGGAGTGGTCGTCCAGATCACGGCGTGACCCGGCAGGCCCGGAAGCTGCAAGAGACCGAATGCCTTCGCAACCTTCTCCGGCTCGGCGAACGGAAAGCCGACGTCGATGGCGACATCGTTGATGTCCTCGTACTCCACTTCCGCCTCGGCCAGCGCCGATCCGCAGTCGAAGCACCAGTTCACCGGCTTCAGGCCGCGGTGGATGTAGCCCTTCTTCAGCAGGACGCCGAGCGCCCGGATCTCGTCGGCCTCGTTGCGGAAGGTCATGGTGAGGTACGGATGCTCCCAGTCGCCAAGCACCCCGAGGCGAATGAAATCCTTCTTCTGCCGCTCGACCTGCTCGGCAGCGTAGGCGCGGGCAAGCCGCTGGGTTTCCGCCGCCGGCAGGTTTTTCCCGTGCGTCTTCTCGATCTGGACCTCGATCGGCATGCCGTGACAGTCCCACCCGGGCACGTAGGGCGCGTCGAAGCCCGACAGGGTGCGGCTCTTGACGATCATGTCCTTCAGTACCTTGTTGACCGCGTGCCCGATGTGGATATCGCCGTTGGCGTAGGGCGGGCCATCATGGAGCACGAAGCGCTGGGCGCCGCGGCGTGCCGCGCGCACGCGCTGATAGAATCCGCGCTCCTGCCAGCTCTTCAGCATGAGCGGCTCGCGCTTGGCGAGATCCCCGCGCATCGGGAATTTCGTGTCCGGCAGGTTGAGAGTCTTCTTGTAGTCAGCCATCGAGGAATAGCGCGTCAGCGGTTGGCAATTCGCGGCCGGGCGTCGTCGCCGGCGAAAAACGCCCGGGCGTCCTCGACGTCACGGCCGATCTGGCGCGTCAGGGAAGCAAGATCGGCGTACTTCTCCTCGTCCCGGAGCTTCTTGAGAAACTCCACTCGAACATGCCGCCGGTAGAGATCGGCATCGAAATCGGGCACGTGAACTTCGAGGACCGGAGCGCCCTGCTGCTTCACCGTCGGCCGCACACCCAGGCTGGCGACGGCGCGCAGCGGCTCGCGCGCGGCGCCGTGCAGGCGCACAGCGAAGATACCCGTGAGGGCGGGACGCTCGCGCTTCATCTGCACGTTGGCCGTCGGAAACCCAAGCTTGCGCCCGAGCCCGTCGCCGGCCACCACCCTCCCGCTGATCGAGTAGGTACGGCCCAGCAGCCGTTCCGCCCGCGCGAGGTCGCCGGCGGCCAGCGCCATCCTTACGGCCGTGCTCGATACCCGCTCGCCGTCCAGCGTGACGCTCGGCAGCGCGGCGACCTCGAATCCATGGCGCGGCGCCGCCTGCCTGAGCATCACGAAATTTCCCGCCCGGCGCGCGCCGAACCTGAAATCGTCGCCGACCAGCACCCAGCGCACGCCGAGCCCGCGGACCAGGATGCGTTCGATGAAATCCTCGGCGGCGGTCTGCGCCAGGGCGTAGTTGAAGCGGCAGACGTGCACTCGCTCGACCCCGGATTGCGCCAGCAGCTCCAGCTTTTCACGAAGGGACGTCAGGCGTGCCGGCGCCTGGTCGGGCGAGAAGAATTCGCGAGGATGCGGCTCGAAGGTCAGCACGCAAGCCGGGACGCCCAGCTGAGCGGCCGCGCGCGCGAGCTCCGCGAGCATGGCCTGGTGCCCGAGGTGAACGCCGTCGAAATTGCCGATGGTGAGCGCAGCCGGACCACGGGCTGCTGCGGCGGAAAGGCCGCGCGCAACGCGCATACAACCAAGCCTAAAAGCTTGAATTGTAGCGTGTTTTGAAAGACCCGGTCCAGCGCGCCGTCAGGCTCGAGCGACTTTCTCCAGCGCGCGTTGCCTTGACGAGGCCAGCGCCGCCGCAAAGGCTTGCCCGATCATGATGAGGGTCGGGCCTGCGAACCCATAGCGGGCAATCTCCGGAAGCTCCTCGAGAGTCAGCGCGACGTGCCGGGCTTCGGGCAGCGTCGCGCTCTCCGCAACGAGCACCGGTTGGTCGCGCGGCAATCCTGAAGCGAGCAGCGTCTGCGCGATCTCGCGCGCCTGGCCGGCGCCCATGTAGATGACTGTCGTATCCGCGGCGGCGGCGCTCGCCGCCCAACTGCTTGCCGCAAGTCCATCGCCGATTCTCGGCGTCACGAAGGCGACGCTGCGCGCCACGCCGCGCTGGGTGAGCGACAGGCCGGCTTCCGCCGCCGCGGCGAGGGCGGAAGTCACCCCCGGGATGACTTCATAGCGCACGCCGGCCTCGGCAAGAGCCGCGATTTCCTCCTGCGCTCGGCCGAAGAGCATGGGATCGCCGCCTTTCAGACGCACGACCACCTGATGCCTGAGCGCCGCATCGACCAGGCGCTTGTTGATGAATTGCTGCGCGGTCGCGAACCGCCCGCAGCGCTTGCCCACGGCAATGCGTTCGGCACGGCAGGCGCGCGCGAGAACCTGCGGGTGCACGAGCGCATCATGGAAAACGATATCGGCGCGCTCCAGCACTTCAGCCGCGCGCAGCGTGATGAGGTCCGGAGCGCCGGGGCCGGCGCCGACCAGGAAAACGGTTCCAGTCGGCCTTCTCATGGGGTGACCTTCCCCGCCCCATCCTGTTCTGGAGAGGCGAGGTCCCGGCGACGGAAAAGCGGCAGCGGTCGCTCCACCGTGGCCTGGTACGACTCGGTAATCTCGTTGAAGGCGGCCAATGCCGCCTGCGGGTCCTCGCCCGGTCGCAATACGAACGCGTCAAACCCGCAGCGCGACAGGTTCAGTAGCATGTCGCGAGATACATCGCCGATCGCGCGCACCTCTCCGCGGTAGCCGAAGCGTTCGCGCAGCAGCCGCCCCGTCGAGTAACCGCGGCCGTCCGCCATCCGGGGAAAATTCACCGCCACCACGCCCAGAAACCGCAGATCGTCGGCCAGGGCTGCGGGATCCTCGTGGCTGTCCAGCCAGACGCCAATACGGCCGGGCCGCGCGACGAGCTTGCGGCGCTGCCCCTGCCAGGCGGCAAGCGGCACGATGATGTCGCTCGCGGCAGCGACCTGGGGAAGCGCGCCGTCCGCCGCTGGCTCAAGCCGCAGCCAAAGATCGGTCGCGACGATCCTGTTCTTGATGAGATTTTCCATAGACCCGTTCCTTGAAGGGCTCGATGCCAATGCGCCACACCAAGTCCACGAAGCGCTCGTCTTCGCTGTCGCGTCGCTCGAGATAGACGCCGATCAGCCGCTCGATCACGTCCGGAATATGGGCGCGCGCGAAGGACGGCCCGATGACTTTCCCCAGCGATGCGGGCGCGCCCGGCCGGTTCAAGCCCTGGTTGCCGCCGATCGAGATCTGGTACCACTCCTCCCCATTCTTGTCGACGCCAAGTATGCCGATGTGCCCGACGTGATGGTGGCCGCACGAGTTCATGCAGCCCGAGATGTTGAGGTCGAGCTCGCCGATGTCATGCTGATAGTCGAGGCGGTCGAAGCGTTCCTGGATCGCCTGAGCGACCGGGATAGACTTGGCGTTCGCGAGCGAGCAGAAGTCGCCGCCCGGGCAGGAGATGATGTTGGTGATCAGCCCGATGTTGGGCGTGGCGAGACCCAGCGCCTTCGCCTCGCGCCAGAGTCCGTGCAGATCCGATTGGCGGACATCGGCGAAGATCAGGTTCTGCTCGTGCGAAACGCGCAGCTCGCCCTGGCTGTAGCGGTCCGCTAGATCGGCGATGGCCTCCATCTGCCCCGCGGTGACGTCACCGGGCGGGACGCCGGTCTTCTTGAGCGACAGCGTCACTGCGGCATAGCCCGGGATCTTGTGGGGATGGGCGTTACGCTTCGCCCAGGCGGCGAACGCGGGCTCCAATGCCACGCGCGCCGCATGGCCGGAGTCGACGACCGGCAACCGCTCGTAGTCGGGCCGGGTAAAGCGGCCCTCGACGCGGTGCACTTCGTCTGCGGTGAGCGTGGACGGACCGTTCTTCAGGTGGCGCCATTCGGCTTCGACTTCATCGCGGAAGCCCTCCGGCGTCAGCTCCTTCACCAGGATCTTGATCCGCGCCTTCCACAGGTTGTCGCGCCGGCCGTAGCGGTTGTAGACGCGCAATATCGCTTCGACGTAGGTCAGCAGATGCGGCCACGGCAGGAACTCGCGGATCACATGGCCAATGATGGGCGTCCTGCCCATTCCGCCGCCCACGATGACGCGAAACCCGGTTTCGCCCAACCGGTCCCGGATGGCTTGCAGGCCGATATCGTGCAGGAAAATCGCGGCGCGATCGGCTTCGGCGCCGTTAATGGCGACCTTGAACTTGCGCGGCAGGTATGAGAACTCCGGATGGAAGGTGGACCACTGTCGCAGCAGCTCGCACCACACGAAGGAGTCGACGATTTCGTCGGGTGCGATCCCGGCAAAGTGATCCGTTGTGATATTGCGCACGCAGTTGCCGCTGGTCTGGATGGCATGCATCTGCACCTTCGCCAGCTCGGCGAGCATGTAGGGAACGTCCTCGAGCTTGGGCCAGTTGAACTGCAGATTCTGGCGCGTGCTGAAATGGCCATAGCCGCGGTCCCACTTGCGCGCAATGTAGGCCAGCGTGCGCAGCTGACGCGAAGCCAGCAGGCCATAAGGAATGGCCACCCGCAGCATCGGGGCGTAGCGCTGGATGTAGAGGCCGTTGCGGAGGCGCAGCGGCCGGAAATCGTCCTCCGACAGCTCACCGGCGAGGAAGCGGCGCGTCTGGTCGTGAAACTGAGCGACGCGCTCGTCCACCATCCGCTGATCGATTTCGTCGTAGAGATACACCGCTTCCCCCATGCCATTGGGCTGAAAGCGATGCTAGCAACGCGGTGTTATTCTTCAAAAGAATAATGTATTATTCCTTAATAACTATATTGCCTTACGAATAAGTCTATGAAATTACAGCAATTGCGTTACCTGAGGGAGGTCGCCAAACGGGGCCTCAACCTCTCCGAGGCCGCCCAGACCCTTCACACCTCGCAGCCCGGCATCAGCAAGCAGATCCGGCAGCTGGAAGACGAGCTGGGGGTGGACATCCTGGTGCGCCACGGCAAGCGCGTCGTGGACGTCACCGAGCCGGGCCGGGTCATCCTGGGCATCGCCGAGCGGATACTCCAGGACACCGAGAACCTGCGCCAGGTCGCGCGCGAATTCGGCGCCGAGGGTGCCGGCTCCTTCACGATAGCAACCACCCACACCCAGGCGCGCTATGCCCTGCCGCCGGTCATCGCGCGCTTCAGCGCGCGCTATCCGAAAGTGCGCCTGTCGCTGCGCCAGGGCAGTCCTCAGGACATGGCCGAGCTCGTGCGCTCCGGGCAGGCCGATATCGCCATCGCCACCGAGGCAGTCGAGTTCTACGAAGGGTTGACGCTGCTCCCGTGTTACCAGTGGAACCGGTGCGTCATCACGCCGCTGAAGCATCCGCTGCTGCGCGATAGGCAGCTGTCCATCGAATCGCTGGCCCGTTACCCCATCGTGACTTACGACTTCGCGTTCACGGGCGAATCTCCCATCCGCCGCGCTTTCGAAAGCAAGCGTATCGAGCCCAACGTGGTGCTGACGGCGATCGATGCGGACGTGATCAAGGCGTACGTCGAAATGGGACTGGGGGTCGGCATACTGGCAAAGATGGCCTTCGATCCGGCGCGCGACCTCGGCCTGAGGTTGATCGACGCGAGCCATCTCTTCGAGCCCAGCATGACGCGCATCGCCATCAAACCTAATGTCTATCTGCGCGGGTATGTTTACGACTTTATCGAGCTGTTTGCGCCGCACCTGAAGCGCGCGGTCGTCGATGCGACGCTGAAGGGCGAAGGATCCAGCTACGAGCTTTGACCCTCGGCGAGTGGCCGCCAGGGTCCGCCATCAACAACCGCGGTTCACCGCTTTTGCGGCAGCAGCTCCGAAATGCGCGCCACGATGTGCTCGTGGTCCCAGTTGATCTCGCCCACCAGGCTGTAGCGGATCTTCCCGTCGGCCCCCACCACGAAGCTCGCCGGCAGGATGCGCGCCTGCCAGGCGCGCGCCGTCTTCCGCTCCGGATCCAGTAGAACCGGAAAATCCAGCTTCATCTGCGCGAGAAACTTCCGGATTCGCGATTCGGGCTCGTCGAGATTGACGGCCAGCACGACGAAGGGCTTGCCGGAGAGCTTGTCCTTCAGGCGCTGGATCGAGGGCATCTCGTCGCGGCACGGGCCGCACCACGTCGCCCAGAAGTTGATGAGGACGACCTTCCCGCGATAATCGGCGAGGCGGTGCGTTCCGCCGTCGAGGTCCTTCAGCGCCAGGGCGGGCGGAGGGCCGCCCGTCCACAATTTCAAGTCGGCGGCATGAGCGGAGAACGCCAGCCAACAACACGCGAAAGCCGCAGCACGAAGCACGCCCAAGCAGCCACCTGCAGCCCCGAACTGCATCGTCAGTTTCATTCGACTCCTCTCTTCGCGAAATCTCGCAGGCGGAACCCGAGCAGCCACAGGGCGGCGAAGTAAGTCGCGGCGCCGAGAGCCACGACCCAGACCAGGCTCGCCGCGCGGGTGTAACCTCCCATCGCCATCCACGATGCATCGCTGCCGGAAACGAGCCACAGCGCGGCGGCCATCAGATACACGGCCACGCCGAGGCGAAAGATGAACCCCGGCCAACCGGGCTGCGGCCTGTAAATACCGCGCCGGCGCAAGCCCCGGAACAGCAGCGCGGCATTGAAGCAGGCCCCGAGCCCGATGGCCAGCGCCAGGCCGGCGTGCTGCAGCGGCCAGACGAACAGAAAGTTCATCACCTGCGTCAGCGCCAGCGTGGCGATGGCGATCCTCACAGGAGTCTTGATGTCCTGGCGGGCATAGAACCCCGGCGCCAGCACCTTCACCATCACCAGTCCTACCAGCCCGATGCTGTAGGCGATGACCGCGCGTCGCGTAGCCAGGACGTCGTCCACTCCGAACGCGCCATAGTGAAACAAGGTCGTGACCAGTGGAACCGACAGCAGCGCCAGGGCCACCGTCGCCGGTATCGCGAGCAGCAACGTCAGGCGCAGCCCCCAATCGAGCAACTCGGAATACTGGCGCGGGGAATCCGTCGAAAAATGACGTGACAGGCTCGGCAGCAATATGGTGCCGAGGGCCACGCCGAGCAGTCCGACCGGAAACTCCATCAACCGGTCCGCGTAATACAGCCACGACACGCTCCCCGTGGCCAGAAACGAGGCGAAGATCACGTTGATGACCAGGCTGACCTGCGCCACCGACACGCCCAGTACCGCCGGCGCCATCTGTCGCAGTATGCGCCGGACACCCTCGTCCCTCAGATTGAGCCGGAAGCGCGGCAGCAGCCCGATCCTGGCGAGAAACGGGAGCTGCAGCGCGAGCTGGGCGACGCCGCCCGCGAATACCGCCCACGCGAGCGCCTTGACCGGCGGATCGAAGTGCGGCGCGCCCCATACGGCAAATGCGATAAACGACAGGTTGAGCAGCGCCGGGGTGACCGCGGGAACCGAGAACCGACTGTAAGTGTTGAGTATCCCGCCGGCGAGCGCCACCAGCGAAATGAACAGTATGTACGGGAACGTGATGCGCAGCAGCTCGACGGTCAGGTCGAACTTGCCGGGCATCGCCGCGAATCCGGGCGCGGTGACGTAGATGATCAGCGGCGCGGCGAGCACGCCGATCAGCGTGACGAATGCCAGGGCCGCGGCGAGCGTCCCCGCCACGTGGTCTACGAGCAGGCGGGTCGGTCCCGCGCCATGCCGGTTCTTGTATTCGGCCAGGATCGGCACGAATGCCTGTGAAAACGCGCCCTCGGCGAAAAGCCGGCGCAGCAGGTTGGGCAGCTTGAAGGCGACAAAGAAAGCGTCGGTTGCCAGGCCGGCGCCGAAGACGCGCGCAATGACGAGATCGCGGACGAAGCCGAGGATGCGCGAGATGAACGTCATGCTGCTCACCGTCGCCACGGCCCGCAACAAATTCATTTGCAAAAACCCTCGAACATCAGTAAGATGGCGCCCTTTTTCGGACTCCCGTCCGAATCAGCCCGGAGTTTACAGCATGGCCAATATCGCATCGGCAAGAAAACGCGCCCGGCAGGCGGAAAAGCGCCGCCAGCACAACGCCGCGCTTCGCTCTGAGCTGCGCAGCGCGATCCGGAACGTGAGGAAGGCGATTGCGGCCGGCGACAAGAAGGCGGCGCGCACGGTGCTGCAGGATGCGACCGGCGTGATCGACTCCATCGCCGACAAGCACATCATCCACAAGAACGCCGCCGCTCGTCACAAGAGCCGCCTCGCCGCCCGCATCAAGGCAATGGCGTAGCGAGCGCCCCGCGGCCGTTTGCTAGACGGGCGCCTTTCGTTTTTCCGACGCAGTGCAATCAGGAAGCCGCCGGGCCGGCGACTTCCTCGGGGCGCTTTTCCTTGCGGCCGGGGCGCAGCTTGAGCTCGTTGTCGCGTGCAAATCCGAGCAGGAAGCGAAACGCTTCGGGATCGAGCTCCTCCAGCCTCAGGTCCACCACGACGCAGCGTACGCCGCCCGCGATGATCGGTTTGAGATAGGGCGAGTAGGACAGATGGCGATCCTGTCCGAACACGGACATCATGCCGCACAGCCGCTCCGCCCAGTCGCTGGGACGGAAGCTGTGGCCGGATTCGGTCATGCCCTGGATGACGATTTCGGGGGAGCCTTGATACATGAAGAAGCAGCCGCGCGCGAATACGCGAGCCGCATCTTACTATGAGCACAGCCGCCCCGATATCGGCGGCGGTATGCCTTCGCCATGGTCGGACCCGGGCCGCGCCGCGGACGCCCGTCTCATGGGGAAATCGCGCTTGCACCCGGCGGGTTGATGGAGTGACAATACGACCACACCGCACGGCGGCTTCCGGCCGCCGTGCGCGCTTTTGGGGCCGGCATTTCCAGCAGCCGGCGATGCGGAATTCGAGTTCGAGGCGTCGATCATGTCGCACGTGATGAACACCTACGCAAGGCTGCCCGTCGCGTTCGATCGCGGCGAGGGCTCGTGGCTCTGGGACACCAGCGGCAAGCGCTACCTCGACGGCATGTCGGGCGTCGCGGTGTGCGGGCTGGGCCACGCCCATCCGAAATACGTGTCGATCCTGCGCGAGCAGGTGGGCAAGCTGGTCCACACCTCCAACCTGTACGAGATCGCGCTGCAGGAGCGCCTCGCAGACCGGCTCGCGTCGATCTCCGGAATGGACAACGTCTTTTTCTGCAACTCGGGCTGCGAAGCCAACGAGGCGGCCATCAAGCTCGCGCGGCTCTATGGCCACAAGAAGAATATCGAGTCCCCATCCATCGTGGTGCTGGAAAAGGCGTTTCACGGCCGGACGATCGCCACCCTCTCGGCCACCGGGAGCCGGAAGGTGCAGGCCGGATTCGAGCCGCTGGTCGCCGGTTTCGTGCGCGTGCCTTTCGACGATCTGGAAGCGGTCCGGCGCGTCGCGGAGAGCAACCGCAGCGTCGTCGCCATCCTGGCCGAGCTGCTGCAGGGGGAAGGCGGCGTCAACGTCTGCAGTGATGGCTATCTGCGCGGGCTGCGGGAGATCTGCGACGCGCATGGCTGGTTGCTGATGCTGGATGAAGTCCAGAGCGGCATGGGCCGCACGGGCAAGTGGTTCGCGTTTCAGCATTCCGGCGTCAGGCCGGACGTGATGACT
>Ga0247825_10002642_pt1 | contig 11823 bp, 14 predicted proteins | sample 13C_Vanillin_Day_FD_194413 | JGI IMG/M metagenome (GOLD analysis project Ga0247825, IMG submission 194413) | Soil microbial communities from agricultural site in Penn Yan, New York, United States - 13C_Vanillin_Day48 | ecosystem: Environmental > Terrestrial > Soil > Agricultural land | place... | reverse complement strand
CACCACCACCTCTGGCAGCTCTCCGGCGGCCCGCTGTATTACCCTTGGCTGCAGGACCCCAAGCCGCATGATTTCTTTCTCGGCGACTACGCCGCGCTGAAGCGCGACTACCTGCCGCCGGACTACGGGAGGGACGCCGCAGGGCACAACGTCGTAAAGACGGTGCACGTCGAGGCAGAATGCAGCCGCGACCAGCAGGTGGCGGAAACCATGTGGCTGACCGAGCTCCATGCTCGCTACGGCATGCCCAACGCGATCGTTGCCCATGCCTGGTTCCACACGCCGAACGCGGAGGAAGTGATCGCGCGACAGAGCGAGTTTCCGCTCGTGCGCGGAATCCGCTCCAAGCCGGTGACGAGCCGCGGTCCGCGAGAATCGGTGAGCGGCGCGCCAGGCAACATGCAGGACGCCAGGTGGCTCGCCGGCTTGCGCCTGCTCAGGAAATTCGAGCTCTCGTGGGACTTGCGGGTGCCGACCTGGCACCTGGAGGAAGCTGCGGCGGTGGCGCGCGCCAACGCCGACATCCGCGTGGTGCTCAACCACACCGGGTTTCCCTGGAACCGAAGCGAAGCGGGCCTCGAGATGTGGCGCCGCGGCATGCGGGCGCTCGCCGCCTGCGAGCAGGTCTATTGCAAGCTCTCCTGTCTGTGCCTGCGCGAGGGCGCGTGGGACTACGAGGACAACCGGCGCATCGTGCTCGAGGCGATCGAGTTCTTCGGCGTCGAGCGCTGCATGTTCGCCTCGAATTTCCCGGTCGACGGGCTGCGCGTCGGCTTCGGTCGAATGTTCGAGCATTTCAAGCGCATGACGGCTGAGTTCTCGGAGGTGGAGCGGCGTGCGCTCTTTCACGACAACGCGGCCGCGTTCTACCGCCTCAGTCCTTCGAAAACGGCGTGCACGTCGCCGAGCGCCCGCTCGGCGAAGCCGGCCTCGCAGTAGGCGAAATAGAACTCCCACATGCGGATGAACTCCTCGCTGTGGCCGAGGCCGCGCACGGCGTGGACGTTCGCGAGCAGGTTCTCTCGCCAGCGGCGCAGCGTGATGGCGTAATCGGCCCCAATATCGTCGAGGTGCACGAGCCGCAGGTCGCTCGCGCGCGTGGCGGCGTTAAGCAGCGCGGTAACCGACGGGATGCAGCAGCCGGGGAAGATGTAGCGCTTGATGAAGTCGACGCCTTTGCGCGCCGATTCGTAGCGCTGGTCGGCGATGGTGATCGCCTGGAGCAGCATGCGGCCATGCGGCTCGAGGAGCGCCGCGCACTTGGCGAAGAACGTGCCGAAATAGTGGTGCCCGACCGCCTCGATCATTTCGATCGAGACCAGCTTGTCGTAGCGGCCTTCGAGATCCCGGTAGTCCTTCTTGAGCAGCGTGATGCGTTCGGCAAGGCCGGCGGCGTCGATGCGCTCGCGCGCGAGCGCGTATTGCTGCTCGGAGATCGTGGTGGTGGTGACGTGGCAGCCGTAGCGCGATGCCGCGTGCAGCGCGAAGGCGCCCCAGCCGGTGCCGATCTCGAGCACGCGTTCGTCCGGCTTCAAGTCGAGTCGCCGGCAGATGCGCTCGAGCTTCGCGATCTGCGCCTCTTCGAGCGTCATCCCGGGACGCTCGAACACTGCGCTCGAGTACATCATCGTGGGATCGAGGAAGAGCGCGAAAAACTCGTTGCCGAGATCGTAGTGTGCGGCGATGTTGCGGCGGCTGCCGCCGCGCGTGTTGCGCGCCGCCCAGTGCAGCACCTTGCGCAGCGGCGCCGAAAGCGCGGCGAGGCCCTTGTCCATGCCGTCCATCAGCTCGCGGTTCGCGGCGAGGATGCGCAGCGCCGCGACCAGATCGTCGGCGCTCCAGTGCCCCGCCATGTATGACTCGCCCGCGCCCACCGAGCCGCCGTACGCGACGTCGGCCCAGAAGCTCGTGTCGTGCACGCGGACCCTGGCCGTGAGATCGCAGCGGGTGGTGCGCATACCGTAGGTTTCGCCGTCCACGCTGAGCATGCCGTGCTCGAGCGCGGCGAGTTGGCCGCGCACCAATCGCTCGGCGAGGCGCGGCTTGGGGACCGGCCCCGTCAGAACCTTCGTATTCATGCTTGTGCCTTTGCAGGATGGGTATGGAACGGGACGCGCTTGAGCCAGAGCCTGAGCGCCTCCCAGTGGATCGCTGCGATTACTTTCGCCGTCATGAGCGGGAAGCGCAGCAGCACGCCGTTCGCGATCGGCTCGCGCCTGAGCGCGAGCGTCGCATCGAAGACCGTCTCATCCTTGCGCGTGAGGCGCATGTGCACGCCCAGATGGGTGCCCGGCGCGGCAAAACGCCACGCGTAGCGCAGATCCATCGGCATGAAGGGCGACACGTGCATCGCTTTCTCGGTCTCGTCGGCAAGGCCATCGAGGACGTAACAGCAGCGCTCTCCCCAGGGCGTGTTGTTCACCTCGGCGACGATGGTTTCGACGCGCTTTCCCGCTGCGTCGTAGCAGTAATAGAAGCTCACCGGGTTGAACACATAGCCGAAATAGCGCAGGTGGGTGAGTAGCCGGATCGGCCCGCGCGGGCGACGGCCACTCTTCGCTTCGACCAGCTCGCGCACGGCTTCGTCGAGCGGTACTCGCGGGTCACCGAGATGGTCCTCGCGCGCGAAGCGCGCGACGGCCGCGCGGCGCGTCGACCACAGCCAGCGGCCCTTGAAGACCTCACCCAGTTCGGAGAGGTCGAGGTACGCCATGAAAAGCGGATAGCGGAACGAATGCGCGCGCGGCGCATGGCGCCGGTGGCGCACCCAGCCCACGTAGAGCGCGCTTTTCACCGCGGCGCCACCGACACGGCTACCTCGTTGCGGCGCAGGAACGGCAGCGTGAACGGCGGGTCGTAACCGAGGAGCACCGGGCTACCCGTCGGTTGCCAGCCCGCCTGTTTCAAGGCCTCGACTAGCGTCGCGGTCTGGTGCTCAACTCGCTCGGCGCTCGCGCGGCCGGAGAAGCGCATCACGGCAACCCGCTCCTCGGGGAGAGCGATGATGCGAATGCGCGGATCGGCCGGCTTCGGCGCGCTCGCGGCGCTGTAGCGCGCGGGCAGGTAGAACTGCATGCGCACGCCGCCCGCATCCTTTTCGGTCGCGACCGGCGCGGTCATCGCGATCTTTTCTGCGCCCGAGATGTAGCGGAAGAGCGCGTTGAACGCTTCGCTGCTCGCCTGCTCTCCCACTGCGCTTGCTTCGGCCGCGACGCGCGGCGCGTAGTAACGGATCTCCGCGCCGCGAGCGAGCGTCTCGAGGACGGCGTATTCTGGCTGCTCGTAAGGCCGCACGCCGAACACCGCGACGATGCTCTCAAGCGCGAGCTGCGCGTAGTACAGCAGGTCCTTCATGGGTTCTCCTTGCATGAAAGTGGCGCAGCGCGGCGAGCGCGCTCATCACGCCGTCCTCGTGGAAGCCGAAGCGCCAATACGCGCCGCAGTAGTAGGTGCGCTGCGCGCCGTTCACCTCCGAATGGCGCTTCTGCGCCGCGACGGCGGCGGGCGTGAAAAGCGGATGGTGATAGACCATGCGCCTGCGCACGCGCGCGGGGTCGATGTCGCCGGTGCGGTTGAGCGTCACACAGTAGGTCTCGCGCGCCTGCAGGTTCTGCAGGATGTTCATGTTGTAAGTGAGCGCCACCGGCCCGAGGCGCCCGGGCAGCACGTGATAGTTCCATGCCGCCCAAGCGCCGCGCCGGCGCGGCAGGAGCGAGGTATCGGTGTGCAGCACCGCTTCGTTTTTCTGATAGCCGATCGCGCCCAGCACCTCGCGCTCGAGCGCCGATGCGTCGGACAGCATGGCGAGCGCCTGGTCGGCGTGACAGGCGATGAAGGCGTAGTCGAAGCGCTCGCCGTCGACCCTCACCTCCCAGGGAAAGCGCCGCACCGAGCGCACCGGCGTGTTCAGGCGCACGCGATGGCGAAACGGCGCGGCGAGCTTCTCCACATAGCGCGCCGAGCCGCCGCGAATGACGCGCCATTGTGGGCGGTCGTCGATCGAGAGCATGCCGTGGTTGTGGAGGAAGCGCACGAAGAACTGCGCCGGGAAGGCGAGCATGCGCGCCGGGTCGGTCGACCAGATCGCGGCGCCCATCGGCACCAGGTAATCGCGGATGAATTCGCGCGAAAACCGGCTCTCCCGAAGAAAGTCGCCGAGCGTGCGGGACCCGGGCGTAGCGAGCAGCCGCGGCGCCTCTCGATTGAAGCGCACGATGTCGGCGAGCATGCGGTAGAACGATGGCCGCACGAGGTTGCGGCGCTGGGCGAACAGCGTGGAGAAGCCGCTGCCGTTGTACTCGAGGCCGCTTTCGTCGTTGCGCACGCTGAAGCTCATGCTCGAAGGCTGCGAAGCGACGCGGAGCGTGTCGAGGAGCCGGACGAAATTCGGGTACGTGCGATCGTTAAAGACGATGAAGCCGGTGTCGATCGCGTGGCCGTCGATCTCGTGCGTGTGCGTATGGCCGCCGACGTGCGAGCCCGCCTCGAACACCGTGATGTCGTGACCTTCGCGCTGCAGGTGCCAGGCGGCGACGTTGCCGGCGATGCCGGCGCCGATCACGGCGATCTTCATCGTGCATCCCGGATCTGGACGGGAACCGCTCGAAGGTCCCAGATCAGTCCAAGCGCGGCGAGGAGCTTCAGGCCGTACCAGCTAAGGTCGATCTCCCACCAGTAGAAACCCTGGCGCGCCGCGCGCGGATAGTAGTGGTGGTTGTTGTGCCAGCCTTCGCCGAACGTGACGAGAGCGAGCCAGAAACTGTTGCGCGAGTCGTCCGCGGTGGCGTAGCGCCGGCTGCCGAAGCGGTGCGCGAGCGAGTTAATGGTGAAGGTGGTGTGGTAGAGCACGACCGTGGACACGCAGAAGCCCCAGACGAAGACTTGAAGATCGATGGCGAGAAGCGCGACGGCGAGGAGGACCGGCGCGGCGATGTCGAAGCGATCAAGGAAGCGCAGCTCGGGAAAGCGCGCGAGATCGAGCACGCGCTCGCTCTTCGCGCGGAAGTTCGCGGGCGCGAGGAACCAGCCGGCGTGGCTCCAGGCGAAGCCGTGGCGGCGCGCCGAATGCGCGTCTTCAGGCTGGTCGGCGTGCGCGTGGTGGTGTCGATGGTGCGAGGCCCACCAGAGCGGGCCGCGCTGCGCCGCCAATGTACCGAGGAGCGCGAACACGAACTGCGCGGCGCGCGAGGTGCGGAAAGCGCGGTGCGAGAAGTAGCGGTGGTAGAAGGCGGTGATGGCGAACATGCGAAGCGCGAACAGCGCCGCCGCGACCGCCAGCGCCGTGGCGCTCACCCCCACCCAGAAGACCGCGAGGCAGGCGAGGTGCAGAGCGACGAACGGGATGACGCGCAGCCAGTCGATGCGTGTACCGTCGCCGTCGCCCTGGAGATTCGGCGTAGCGGCGCTGTCGAACCAGCACCGGAGCGAGCGCGCGAGCGTGCCCGTCAGTTCCATCGCTGCGGCACCTTTCGCAACTTCGAGATGTCGTAGCCCTGCTCGGCGAGCATGCCGGCGAGGCGGCGGTATTCCGCCTCGGGGAGCGCCGGCTTGCGCGCCATGATCCAGGCGTAATCGCGCTTCTCGCGGCCGATGATCGTGGTCGAGTAATCGTCGGCCACGTACACGATGCGGTAATCGGCCTTAAGCGGCCACACGAACTGCATGCCCCACACGGCATTCGATGCGCGGTCGATCACGGTACCTTTGGGCGTGTAGCGCTTCTCCTCGCCGTCGAAGCCATCCGCGCGGAACGTGAAGGTTGTCGAGATGGTGAAGCCATCGGCGTCGAGGCGATAGGACTCGACTGCGTTGTGCGCGCCCTTCTCGATGAAGGTGGGGATATTCGCGATTACGTACCAGTCGCCCATGAAGCGCTCGAGATCCACTTTCGGCGCGAGGCGAAGCGGCGGATGATCCTGCACGCTCTGACAGCCGCCGAGCGCGACGAGCGCGGCGGCGACGGAGGGAATCTTCATGATGGCTCCAGTCGGTAGCGCAGGCGGCGCTTGCCGCCCGCGGTGGTTTCGAGCGCGACCCATTCGCCCGCGGCGTACCAGAGGTCGATCGCGAGCTTTCGGCCGACGATGCGGTACTGCTCCGCCCCCTGGCGCGAGACGCTCACCGGCTCGATCTCGCCCGTCTGGGCGTTGAGGAGCCGCTTCTCGCCGAGGATCTTCGGGTTCCAGTAGGCGAAGCTCAGCACGCAGTCGTCTTGCGCGCGCCAGTCGACCTTGTACGGTTCGCCGTTGTCGTCCGTGGTCGAGTCAAGCGCGCTAAGGCAGCCGTCGCGCCAACGCTCGGTCGCCCGGTGGCGGTAGCGGTACGCCGGGAAGCCGAGGAACGTTACGCGAAAGCTCGCCTCGCTCACGAGCTCGCGCTCCGCGCCGCGCTCGGTCAGCGTGAAGCGGTGCGTGCCGATCTCCTTGTCGTCGAGGAGAACGCGGAAGCTCCACGTCTTCGCATGCGCGGCAGCCGCGCTCGCGAGGAGCGCAACGAGGAGGAGCGCCTTCACGCGTGTTTCGTCGGCCCGGGAAAGAACGCGTTGGTTCGCCGGACGTACTCGCGGTACTCCGGCCTGCGCTCGCTGATGCCTTTTTCGAGAAGCGCCACGCCCGAGACGCGCAGGAGGAGGAACGTCATGAGAAGCGGCGCGAATACGGTCCACGCGCCGCCTGCCGCCACGCCGATCAGCCAGAAGCCCCACCAGACGCAGCACTCGCCGAAATAGTTCGGATGCCGCGTGTAGCGCCAGAGGCCGCGGTCCATTACCCGGCCAGCGTTCGCTTGCTCGCCCTTGAAGCGCGCAAGCTGCCAGTCGGCGATCGCCTCGAACAGGACGCCGAAGACGACGAGCGTTATCCCGGCCGCGTCGAGGGCATTCAGATCGGCGGAGCCGCGAAACGCCGCAAAGAGCGGCGCGCTGATAAGCCATGCCAATACCGCCTGAAGGCCGAACACGAGGTAAAGGCTCTTCAGCGCGAAATTCGGCTCATTGCGCGCGCGGATCTCGCGGTAGCGGCGGTCTTCCTCCGCGTTCCAGTTGCGCCACGCGAGATAGGCGGCGAGCCGCAGACCCCAGAGCGCGGCGAGGACGAGAACCACGACGCCGCGCGCGTCGATGTGCGGGGTGGCATAGGCGAGCGCAGCGGCGAGGAAGAACAGCGACCAGAAGATGTCGACGAGCCCGACGTTGCGGCGCAGCGTGGCGATCGCCCAGGCGAGGAGCGCGACAACGAGGATCGCGGGCAGCGCCGCCGCCCAGGCAAGCAGCATTTCGCTCACGGGACGTTGAGGCGGCGCGCGAGCGAGAGAAGGAGCGGCGTGGCGACCGCCCAGCCGAGGGCGAGGGCGGTGAGCATCGCCGCGGGGTGCACGAGATCGAGCGCGCCCATGCGTGCGCCGGCGTAGTAGGCGAGCGGGCCGCCCACGGCGCCGAGAAGCGCCGCGATCCACGGCCGTGTCTGCAGCATGCGCATCGACTCGTTCAGCGTGGTGGCGAAGAGCGCCCAGAGCGCGACCATCCAGTACGGCGCCGCGCCTTCGAGGAGCATGCCGGCCTCGAAGCGCACCCAGCCGGCTTGCACCAGCGCGCTTTCGAAGAGGAAGCCGAGCGTGGCGGCCGCGGCGGCGAGCATCGCCTCGCGCTTGGGCTGCGCCGCCCGCGCGATGTGCAGCGCCACGAGCAGCGCGGCGGCGATGGCGCCTTCGCGCGCGTAGCCGCTCGCGGCGCCGAGCACGCAGGCGAACCAGCCGAGCTGGAAAAGGACGACGTTCAGGATCATGCGCGCTCGAAGAGGTAGTGCCCGACCCACCATTCCTGCCCAGCGCGGTGACCGAAGAGCTCCGCGCACGCCATGAAGAAGATGCGCCAGCGGTTCCACCAGAGCTCGGCGTCCTTCGCGCCGTAAGTGCGCTCGAGGATCGGCCAGAGCGCTGCGCGCTTCGCGTCCATGTTCGCGAGCCAGGCGTTCGCGGTGCGCTCGTAGTGCGTGCCGTCCCAGCGCCAGCGCGAGCGCAGGCGGAGCTCGCCCTGGAAGCGCACGGCGAGCTCGTCGCTCGGCATCATGCCGCCGGAAAAAAAGTTGCGGCTCATCCAGTCCGAGGCGTCGCGATCCTCGAAGGCGTACGGCACCGCGCGGTGGCAGAAGACGTGAAGGAAGAAGCGCCCGCCGGGCCTGAGCCACGCCGCGACGCGCCCGAACATCGCGCGCCAGTTGCGCAGATGCTCGAACATCTCAACCGACACCACGCGGTCGAACGCGCCCTGCGCGCGGAAGGTGTTCATGTCTTCGGTCAGCACGCGCACGTTGGCGAGGCCGCGCTGGCGCGCCACGTCCTCGATGTAAGCGCGCTGCGACCTGGAATTGGAGACCGCGGTGATGCCGCTGCGCGGATAGCGCGCCGCCATGAAAAGGGTGAGCGAGCCCCAGCCGCAGCCGAGCTCGAGGATGTCCTGCCCGTCTTCGAGGCCCGCGCGATCGCAGGTGGCGTTGAGCGCCGCGGCCTCGGCGGCGGCGAGGTCGCTGACGCGGCTCGGCCACCATGCGCTCGAGTACTTGCGATGCGGCCCGAGCACATGGGCGAAGAACTCGGCCGGCACCTCGTAGTGCTGCGCGTTGGCGAGCTCGGGCGTGAGCGCGACGGGCGAGCCATCCATGAGGCGCACGAAAGCCTCGGTGCGGCGCGCAGCCGCCTCGGCGTCCGAGACTTCGATGTCCTTCAGGCGCTGCTCGCACAGGCGGCCGATGGCGCGCCGCACGACCGCGTCGGGCACATAGCCGCGCTCGATCCAGGAGACTGCGAGACTCAAGAACGTTCCTTTCGTGTTTGAAGTTGCGCGCCGATGCGGCGCACCGCCGATTCGAGCGTCGTCGCGAGCGCCACGGCGCCCGCGGCTTCGATCTCCCGGCCGTGAGCGGCGGCAGTCACGCCGCCGAGATAGACCGGCCGCTTCACGGCGGCGACGAGCTCGGCAAGATCGCGGTAGAAATCGTCCGACCCCGGGTCGATCGAGCTCGAGAGCACCACGGCGTCGCACTGCGCACGTCGTGCCGCGGCACCGGCCTCGGCGAAGGGCACGTTCGCGCCCAGAAGCACGATGCGCATGCCAGCTTCGTGAGCGGCGAGCGCAAAGATCAGCAGGCCGATCTCGTGGTGTTCCCCGGGAACGCACGCGACGAGGAGCTTCGGGCCCGCGCCAAGCGCGCGCCGATGGTGAAAGCGCGCGCCGAGCTTGTTGCGCAGATAGGCGGAAAAGAAATGCTCCTCGGCCACGCCGCCCACGACCTTGCTCCAGCGCGCGCCGAGCTCATCGAGTAGCGGCATGAGAAGCATGCGGTTCACGCGGTCGATCGAGTGCAGCGACAGCGCTTCCTCATAGACCGTTTCGAGGGCGTGCTCATCGAAAGCGCCGATCGCCGCCGCCATGCGCTTGCGGTAGGTGGTCCACGGCCCCGTTCCCGGCTTGTCCGCGGGCGGCGCCTCGGCGGCCAGCGCCTCGCGCACCTGCCCGACCGCAACGCCCGAGCGCATGAGCGCCAGCACACGCTGGATCTCCTCGACCTGCGCCGGGGTGTAGAGGCGGTGGCCTTTCGCCGTGCGCATGGGTCGCACCAGGCCATAGCGCCTTTCCCAGGCGCGCAGCGTCACCGCGTTCACCCCCGTCAGGGCGGACACAGTGCGGATCGGCAGATGCGTTTCGCTTGTCATGTTGTACAGTAATTGTACATTAGGTGTACTCCTGCATCAATAACAGACGTAACTTAGTTATACATTACTTGTATACCACTAAGCCAGGAACATGGGGATATGGCGAGCCCGCGCCTGCGTTCAGCGCAAGGGGGGCGCGCTACAGTGCGCGAAACCGCGACGCTAGCGGCGAAAAACCGGCGCGCCGACCGTCTCGCCAAGTTCCGAAGTGCTGGCGCGGTCGCAAGTCCGCGGCGCGCGCAGCGTGTCTACCTCACGAGAAAGCGCGCAACGCCTAGGGTGAGCGAAGGCACGTAGGTTACGAAGAGCAGAACCGCCACCGTGGCCGCCATCAACGGCGCCAGGTGCCGGGTGATCGCGCCGATGCCCGCCTTGGCCAGCTTCGCCGCGACGAACAGCGTTCCGCCGACCGGCGGCGTATAGAGCGCGATGGCGAGGTTCGCGCACATCACGACGCCGAGATGCACGAGGTCGATCTTGAACGCCGTGGCGAGCGGCACGAATAGCGGCACCGAGATGAGAAGCGCGGGCAGCGGCTCGATGAAGATGCCGAGCACGAGAAGCGCGATGTTCACGAGAAGCAGGAACATCCACGGCTCGGTGGCGATGCCTTTCACCCAGCCGGCGAGCTGCGCCGGCACCTGCTCGGCGGTGATGAACCAGGCGAGCGCCGCGGTCGCGCCGAGCACCACCATCACAACCGCGCTCGTCTGGAACGCATTCAGGATGAGACGCGGCACATCGGCCCAGCCGATGTCGCGGTAGAAGCCGAGCGACACCGCGAGGCCGTAGACCACCGCGACCGCGGCGGCCTCGGTCGGCGTGAAGAAACCCGACCAGATGCCGCCGACGATGATGAGCGGCATGAGGAGCGCGGGACCGGCGGACTTGAACGCCTGCCACAACGCGCGGCCCGAGAACTGTCCCGAGCCCGGGTCGCAGCCGGTGCTCTTGCCGTACCAGACGCACACTGCCGCAAGCGCGAGCGCCGAGAGCACGGCCGGCACGATGCCTGCCATGGAAAGCATGCGCATCGACACGCCGGCGGTGAATGCGTAGACGAGGAACGGAATCGAAAGCGGCATGAGAAGCGCGAGCGTGCCGGCGGTCGCGAGCAGCGCGCCGATGAACGGCCGCGGGTAGCCGCGCTGCGCCATGGCCGGCACCACGAGAGAGCCGATCGCCGCGGTATCAGCGATGGCCGAGCCGGAGACACCGCCGAACATGAGACACGAGGCAACCGTCACGATGCCGAGCCCGCCGGGCATCCAGCCGAAAAGCGCGTGCGCGAAATCGACGATGCGGCGGCCGACGCCCCCGTGGGAAAGAAGCTCGCCCGCGAGCACGAAGAGCGGCACTGCAATGAGGATGAACGGCTCGACCCCGCCGATATAGGTGAGGAAGATCGTCTCGAGCGGATGCGACAGGCTCGCCGCCGCGATCACCGCGACGGTGGTCCCGAGGAGCGCATACACCAGGGGCAGCCCCGCGAGCGCGGCGACGAAGAAGAGGCCGAAAGTCGCGGCGGCCAGCACGCTAGGCGGGGTAGCGCGCTTCGCGCGACACGCCCTGGCCGGTCTGCCAAGCGTCCCAGAGCACGAACACGAGCGTCGCCGCCGAACCGACCGGCAGCGCAAGGTACTGCAGCCCCATCGGCCAGCCGAGCACCGTGAGCTCGTTCGCCCAGGTCGCGCGCACGATGCCTATGCCATACCAGACGAGCAGCACGAGCAGCGCCGCGGCGAGCGCCGCGATGGCGAGATCAGCGCCGCGGCGCGCCCGCGGGCGCAGCCGGTCGATGAATTCGTTGATCGTCATGTGGGCGCCGCGGCGTGTCGCGGCCGCCGCGCCGAGGAACGTGACCCAGACCATGAGGAACTCGCAGAATTCCGTGGTCCACGGGTTGTCGCGGTGGAAAAGGTGCAGCACGACATTGACGAACACCAGCGCGACCATCATGCTGCCGATCGCCACCACGCTCCAATCGATAGCCGCGCCGAACGCCCGCAGGGCGGCCGGCGCGGGCGGCGCCGGCGGAAGGAAGCTCACATCCCGCCTTTGCGCACAGCGGCGGCGTCGGCGAGCACCGCATCGACATCCGCGCCGTACTTCTCC
>Ga0247825_10002641_pt1 | contig 11825 bp, 14 predicted proteins | sample 13C_Vanillin_Day_FD_194413 | JGI IMG/M metagenome (GOLD analysis project Ga0247825, IMG submission 194413) | Soil microbial communities from agricultural site in Penn Yan, New York, United States - 13C_Vanillin_Day48 | ecosystem: Environmental > Terrestrial > Soil > Agricultural land | place... | reverse complement strand
TGATCTGGGGCACCCTCATGGTGATCCCGATCGAAGAGTCGTTGATCTACGTGCGGCCGCTGTACCTGCGCGCGTCAGGTGGCCGCATTCCCGAGCTCACACGAGTCATCGTGGCGTACGAGAATCGAATCGTGATGCAGGAGACGCTGGAGGAAGGGCTCGCCGAGCTCTTTGGCGGCAAGTCGTCGCCATCGAGTCCATCAACAACGACAGCTGCGCCGTCAGCGACACCTGCCCCGGCCGCAGCGTCACCACCTTCGAGCGCCAGCGCAGGTCTGGCGGCACTCGCCGCCGAAGCGCAGTCCCACTACGAGCGCGCGGTTGCGGCACAGAAGAGTGGTGATTGGGCAACCTACGGCGAGGAGCTTCGACAATTGGGACAGGTACTCGAGCGAATGCGGACTGCAAAGTAGCTGGGTAACCGGGCGGCTGGGTAGTTGCGTAGCTGGGTCTCACTAGCTCAGGATGCGTTTCAGGCTCACGATCGAGTACGCCGGCACGCGCTACAGCGGCTGGCAGATCCAGAAGAATGCGCGAACGGTGCAAGGCGAGCTTCAGCGCGCGATCGGCGCCGCGACCGGTGCGCGCGACTTCGAGTTGTACGGATCCGGGCGCACGGATGCAGGCGTTCACGCGCTCGCGCAGGTCGCGCATCTCGATCTCACAACGTCTATGCCGCCAGACGCGCTCATGCGTCGCGTCAACGACGAGCTCCCCTCCGACATCAACATCCTTCGCATTCAGAAAGTCCGGCACACCTTTCACGCCCGTCATAGCGCGCGCAGCCGAAGCTACCTTTACCAGGTGGCGCGCCGGCGGACGGCGTTCGCCAAGCCGCTCGTGTGGTGGGTAAAGGATGATCTCAACGTCGCGACCATGCGTGCCGTCGCGAAACGGCTCGTCGGCTTTCACGACTTCCGCTCGTTCTCCGACGATGACCCGGAGCAGAAGTCGACGACCGTGAGCCTGACGAGCCTCGAGATTCACGAGGCGGGCGACATCCTTCTCTTCCGCGTCGAAGGCTCTCACTTCATCTGGAAGATGGTTCGACGCCTCGTCGGCGTCATCGTCGAAGTGGGGCGTGGTGGGTTGACGGCAGACGAGGCCGTGGCGATGCTGTCGTCCGAATCGGAGTTACCCGCGCGGTTGACGGCACCAGCCTCCGGCCTCTTTCTTGAGCGCGTGCGCTATGACGGCGACCCGCCGGAATCGGAAGCTCCCTACGGCCTGTTGCTCGCTGGCGGCGTGATGCCGCTCAAGCGCAAATAGACAACCAGCTGGCCGTAGATGTCCTGGCTGTGGGTCATCGAGAAGTAGATCACGCGCAGCCGGCTCGCGGTCGGGCCGAGGAACGGCAGCGAAGCCACGCGCTCGGCAAGCTGCTGATCGTTGAACTCCTTGAGCACCGCGACCCCGAAGTCGTTGACCTGCCGAAGAGCGGCGACAACGTCGGCCTTTGAGGTCGCCTGACCGTTGACCATCGGCGGTCGTGTTTTGCCGCCCAGCGTGCTGACCAGCTTCAGGTCGATGCCCGCGACGTGCATCAGTCGCTGCGCGAAGCTTTCCTGCGCCGGCGTCGGCTTGAATCCGAACTTGTCTTCTGGCATCGCTTCGGCGACACCGATGAGCAACGCGTAGCCCCTGCCCCAGTCACCGAGCACGTCGCACTGCACCGTCGTGCACGCGGGAGCACCCCCTCTGCCTTGGCCCTGTGCCTGCACATTTGCCGATGCGGTCAGTACCACCATCGTGCTCATCACCATTAACAGTCCGTATTTCATGAAGCCTCCTGCGAGATGTTTCATTCCAGCTTACGTCGGGCGGCGCTGAAGCCCCACCTTATAGCGTCTCTTTCAATAGATCGGCCAGCCGTTGCCAGTGCAACTCGGCGGCGTCGCGGTCGTAGGCGATGTGACCGTTCACGGCGAAGCCGTGCTTGGCCTTCGGGTAGATCTCGATCGTGTGACGCACTCCCGCGTCGGTGAGCGCCTGGCCAAGTCGAACCTGCTGCTCGGGCGGGAAGCTCGCGTCGATCTCCGCCGCACCAACGTAGACGCGCGCCCGCAGCTGCGCTGCCAGTCGATGGGGACTATCCGCCTTGTCTGTCGCAAGCGACCCGCCATGAAACGAGGCCGCGACAACGACACGATCGGCAAACGCGCCCGCGGCGCTCAAGGCGTAACCTCCACCCATACAGTAGCCGAGCGTAGCCAGGCCACCTTGCTTGACTGACGTCTGCTCATCCAGCCATGACATCACGTGACCCGTGTCGCGTACCACCATCGCGTGGTCGATCGACGCGATCATGCTCTTGAAGCGCTCGCGCTCCGGCCCCTCGGTGGCAACGACGTTGGGCGCGAACGGTGCGAACGGCGTCCGATAGTAGAGGTTTGGCAGCGCAACGATGTAGCCATTCGAGGCGAGCCGTTGAGCCATGCTTGCCAACTCAGGCCTGATTCCAAACGCGTCCATGTAGAGCACGACCGCGGGCCAGGGACCAACTCCACTCTCTGGCGTGAACACATGGAGATCCAGAACACCGTCGCTGGACTTCAGATCGACGCGCTTCCCACTCATCCCGCTACCTCGTCCGCCACCAATGGCCGACGCATTCTATCTGAGTGACGTAGCGTCCGCGATTCGGATGGAACGGGTGTGCGAGAGGTTGCTCGTACGACTACGCGCTGATCGGCAGAGCGAAGAGAGGCGATTCGACGTGCTGGAACTCGTCGAAACATGGGACGTGGCGCGGCTCGTTGCGCAACTCGCGGACCACCTGACGAATAGGAACCTGGGCGCCATTCATCAGCACCGCCCGAACCGTCGGGCGCAGCGTGCGGATAGCTTCGAGCAGGCTGACACCCGATTCACCATCGATGCCCGCGTTGATCATCACCAGGTCGAGATACTCGAGACGGCACTGACTGATTGCGCCTTTCGCGTCGACGGCCGTACGCACATCGATGCCCTCCTCTTCAGCGAGGTCAGACGTCACAGTGCTGTGACGGGCGTCGAGATCGACGACGAGCAACCGGACGGGCGTATCCACCGGGATTCGGAGGTAGCAAGGACTCGTCCAGCGCACGGTTGCGCAGTCCTGCCTCTGGCCTGAGGCGCCAACCCCGCGCGTCGAGATCGCGAGGACGGCGCGCGCGTATCACTGATCGCGCGCGTCATCTGGCTCCCAAACCCACGTCATGGAGTCGTGAGGCGCTGGCCGTGCAGGCCAAACGAATTGCCCGCCTCTGCCGGTAGATTCCTTACAGATTCGGTGACCTGGATTCAATATTGATCGGGCACGAAATACTCGTCCAAATACCCTACTCATCGCTTGTCCCGAGCACCGGTCTCTGGCAGAGTAGAACTCTACCCCTTAGGTATAGGAGCGTTCTATGAAGGCCCCGCACTGGTTCGCCGTCATCGCCCTCGTGACGTTGGCAGCGCCGGCGTTTGCTCAGCAGGCGTCTCCTGCTGGACGGGTTAAGGTGGTCTCCGGATCCGTCTTTATCGTCCGGTCCGGGGAAACGATCCGCGCCGAAGTCGGTCAGTCCGTCTTCGAGTCGGATAGTCTGCGCACCGGCGAGGACGGCAGTATCGGTGTCACGCTCGATGACGACACCAGACTGTCGCTCGGTCCCAGCAGCGAAGTTCGTCTGAGCTCATTCCGGTATGCGCCGGCCCAGGGCTCAGTCGGTCTTGCCATGAGCTTCCTGCGAGGGATTGCTGTGTATGTGTCGGGACAGATCGCCAAGCTCGCGCCCGATGCGGTCCGGCTCGAAACGCCATCCGCCATCGTCGGCGTGAGAGGAACTACACTGGCAGTCCAAGTCGTACCCGAATGACGTTCGCGCGTAGAGTTCTCGTACTGGTGGCGGTGGCCGCAGGCCTTCAATCGGCCTGCGGCCCCGTCCGGTCGAAGACTCCTCAGCGAAACGGCGAATCCACGGTCGTCCTCCTCCCCGAATCAGACGGCTCTGTCGGCCGCGCCACCGTCTCCAATCCATCAGGCACCGTTGAGCTCGGGACGGCCCGGGCCTCCACCACCGTTGCCCCTGGCACAGCCCCGTCCCCCCCGAAAGAGATGAGCGAGGCGGACGTGAAGCGGCTCTTTGGCGCGGCTCTGGCCGTGCAGCCGCCCGCTCCGGCTCATTTCACCCTGTATTTCGAGTTCGACTCGGACGAGCTCACGGCGGAGAGCCGGAGACTGGTCACTCAGGTGCAGAGCGCCGTGAAGACGTATCCGGCGCCGCAGGTCACCGTGATTGGACATACCGATACACGAGGAGATGCGACGGCCAACATTGGACTAGGGTTGAGGAGAGCTACCGTCGTCCGTATGCGCCTCATTGAGGCTGGTCTCGATGCGTCGGCAATCAACGTAACGTCGCACGGTGAGGCAACGTTGCTCGTCCCGACTGCGGACGACGTGTCGGAGGCAAGGAATCGCCGCGTCGAAATCACGGTTCGATGACCCCTCGCTATCGCAGAATCCTCCTGCTCTGCGGACTCCTGCCTACCCTGGCCGCAGCGGTCTTATCCCTGACCCGTCCCGCCGCACTTGCTAACCTCGAATACGCGGTGTACGACCGCCTCGTGCGGTGGACGCCGACGCGTCAGCCGAGCGGAAAGATTGTGATCGTTGACATCGACGAGAAGAGCCTGACAAGCATCGGCCAGTGGCCCTGGCGTCGAGACGTGATCAGTCGGCTCATCGACAGCCTCAGAGACCGCGGCGCCGCCGTTGTCGCCCTCGACATCATGTTCCCTGAGAGCGATCGATACGACGGGACTGGACGATCCCCTGATGCGGTCCTCTCAGACACTCTTCGAAAAGGTCGCGCGATCCTCGGATATGGCCTGCTGTTCGATCCGACCGGCGAAGCGCCGAAGCCGTGCGTGCAGCACGCGCTGAGCCTGCCGATCATCCGCGGCGCTGGAGTTCAAACAGAGGATCCGTTTTTTCAAGCGACGAGTGCCGTCTGCAACATCCCGACGTTGACGTCTGCGGCGCAGGCGTCGGGCTTTCTCAACGCGGCTCCCGATCCGGACGGCATCCTTCGCCGCGCACCGCTGCTCATGCAGTATCGCGGTCGCGTCTACCCTGCTCTGTCATTAGCGGCTGTCCGCTCTGTATCCAACGTGGACAACCTGGTGCTGCGCATCGCGAACGTCAACACCGCCGCACTCGGTCTCGAAGGACAGGAGGTGCCGCTCGACGGGAAGAGCAACCTGTTGCTGCGGTACCGAGGCGCGAAGCGATCGTTCCCGTACGTGTCAGCGGCCGATGTCCTCAACGGGCAGGTCGATCCAGACGAGTTCAAGAATCGCATCGTGTTCGTCGGGACGACGGCGCTTGGTACGCGCGAGGTTGTGGCCACACCGCTCGATACGCTGTTCGTCGGCGTCGAGGTGCAGGCGACCGTTGCTGACAACCTGATTCAGCGCGACTTCATGTATCGACCCGAGCACGGCGTCACGCTCGAGACGCAGGCGGTGATCGGCCTCGGCACTATCACCGCCCTCGTCGGCGCGCGATTCGGCCTCATATGGGGTGCCATCGTGTCGATGTCGTTTCTCGTCGCAGCGTGGACGGGATCGCGCTCGCTGCTGGCAACCGATGGCGCGTACTTCTCGCCGCTCTATCCGTCGCTGAGCATCCTGGCGAGCATGGCTGCCATGACGATCGCCGGGTTTGGTGTCGAACGACGTCGCGCTGAGGTCGCCGGCGTGGAGAAGGCGAAGTCGCATCGCCTGATGGTGCAGACGCTGCTGTCACTGACCGGTATCCGCGATCTGGAGACGGGAAAGCACTCGAAGCGCACGCAGAAGTACGCGCTGGTGATCGCCGAAGAGCTGTCCAAGCACCCCAAATTCAAGGATTACCTGACGCCCGAGCGCGTCGAGCTCCTGGCCAGCCTGGCGCCGCTGCACGATATCGGCAAGGTCGGAGTGCCGGATCGCGTGCTGAACAAGCCGGGGCACCTGACGCCGGAAGAATTGCAAGAGATGCGGCATCACCCGCGCTACGGACGCGATGTGCTCGAAAACGCCGAGCGCGCCGCCGGTGTTCGCGATGACGTCGCTCTGTCCGTCGCAAAGGACATCGTCTACACCCATCACGAGTGGTGGGATGGATCCGGATATCCGCAGGGCCTGCGCGGCGAGGCGATCCCGATTCCCGGGCGCGTGATGGCCGTCGTCGATGTCTACGACGCCATGATCACGCGCAAGTTGTATCAGACGCCGATGACGAATGAGGCGGCTGTTGCCCACATCGTGCAGTCGCGCGGAACGCACTTCGACCCCGCCGTCGTGGACGCGTTCGTCAAGGTCGCACCCACCCTGCATCTCCTCTCGCAAGAGCCCGAGGGATAGACCTCTAGCCCGAGGCCTTTGCCAAGGGCCGCGACACAGCGAGCGGTACAGTAAACTCCCGGTCCATGTCTCGTCTTCATCATCTCGCTCGAATCGGTATCGGCATCGTCGTGACGGCGGTCCTCGTGTCGCCTTTGATCGCCCAACGTGACGCGCCGCCGGCAGCAACGTTACCCGCGCCGCTCCGTGACTATCGACCCGTCACTGCCGAACGCCTGCTCAAACCCGAGGAGCAGAACTGGCTGATGATCCGCCGGACCTACGACGGCTGGGGCTTCAGCCCACTGGCGGAGATTGACAAAGACAATGTCGGCCGGCTTCAGCAGGTCTGGCGTGTTCCGACTGACGAACTGAAGGTTCACGAGGCCGCGCCAGTCGTCAATGGCGGCGCGATGTTCATATCGACGCCCAACAACCAGGTGATGGCCTTGAATGCGGTGACCGGCGAACTGCTCTGGAGATATCGCCGTCCGCGTCCCAAGGATGTGTTCGTACTGCACGACACGAATCGTGGCATCTCCCTGTACGGCGACAAGGTGTTTTACGCGGCTGCGGAAGCGGTGCTCGTCGCGCTCGATGCACGAACCGGCAAAGAAGTGTGGACGAAGACGGTGGCCGACAACAAGTCGGCGTACTACATCACGCTCGCACCGCTCGTCGCGGGCGGCAAAGTAATGGTGGGTGCGTCCGGCGGCGAGTTCGGCGTGCGCGGCTTCGTCGCTGCATTCGATCCCGACAGCGGTAAAGAGCTGTGGCGCACGTTCACCGTGCCCGCTCCGGGTGAGCCCGGCAGCGAGACGTGGCCCAAGGGTGATCAGTGGAAGACCGGGGGAGCGCCCGTATGGGTGACAGGCAACTACGACCCCGACACGAACATCGCGTATTGGGGAACGGGCAACGGTGGACCGTGGATGGGCGATCAGCGTCCCGGCGACAACCTCTACGTCGCGTCGACGGTCGCGATCGACGTCGCGACCGGACAGATCAAAGGACACTTCCAGTACAACCCGAACGAGTCGTGGGACTGGGATGAAGTGTCGCCGCCGATCCTCGTGGACTACCAGCGCGATGGCCGCACGATCAAAGGACTCGTCAACGTCGCTCGCGACGGATACCTCTGGTTTCTCGAGCGCAGCAACGGGCCTATCAGGTTCGTCGAAGGCAGACCCTTCGTGACTCAGACCGTGTTCCGCAGTCTCGACGCGGTCACTGGACGGCCGGACGTTGATCCCGCTCGCAAGCCGGGCACAGGCAAACGCGCCGACTTCTGTCCGGGGCCGCACGGTGGCAAGAACTGGCCGCCAGTCGCATTCAGTCCCCAGACACGGATGATCTACATCCCGGCCAACAACGGGTTGTGCGGCATCCTGACGGGCGTGCCGGTGAAGTATCAGAAGGGGCGATCGTTTGCGGGATCACAGTCGGGCGGTCAATTCACCGCGCCCGGCGTCGATCACATCGGCGAGGTCCAGGCGTGGAACGTGGATACCGGGCAGAAGATCTGGACTTATCCCTACCCCACCAGCCCGACGTGGGGATCGATGCTGGCAACCGCGGGCGGCGTGGTGTTCACCGGCGGCACCAACGATCGAAAGATTCACGCATTCGATGCCGCCAGCGGCAAGCTGCTCTGGGAATTCGTCACCACGTCTGGCATCGTGGCGCCGCCATCCACCTTCTCGGTCAATGGCAAGCAGTATCTGGCCGTGCACAGCGGCTGGGGCGGCGATCCGCGCGGCATGAACAACGGACTCAATCGCCTCTTCCCGGGTCAATACCCGGAGGTGCCCGAAGGGGGCGCGGTGTACGTCTTCGCGCTTCCGTAGCGGGCCTGACTCGTCTTCTGAGCGAGAAAATAGAGCGATGCTGGTTGGGTACCTTCTTCCACGACTTCCAGTCCAGCGGCCGAGAGTTGTGACCGCCAGCGCTCCGGATACGCGCGCCCACCGAAGTAGCCGTGTCCATGCAGAAATGGCATCGCGACCTTGGTCCAGATGTCAGGGTTGACGACCATCAACAGGAACTGACCCTCCGGGCGCAGCACTCGTGTCACTTCCGCCAGCGTTCGTTCGACGCCTTCACGATTCAGGTGATCGATCGCGGCGACGCTCACGACTCCGTCGAACGAGGCGTCGTCGAACGGCATCTCGCGCATGTCGCCGACCTTGACCTCGACCCGATCTTCAGCCCCTGCCGCCCGTGCATTGGCTCGCAGGCGATCCGGCGTGTTGTCGGCGATGCCGTAGTAGCCGGTGAATCGATCGAGCGCGACAACCGTCGCTGCCGGCCTCGCGAGCAGGACCATCACAGTAGATCGCCCGGAGCCCGCGCCGGCGTCGAGGATACGACCCGATCCGGAGGGAAGGAATCGTTCCGTAGGCAATGCCACCGGGCGGCTGAAGCGAAGCGGGCCGTGGATGATATACGCCCCAGACAGCCCCCATATCGCGAGCACGCCCGCCAGGATCGTCAGTCGCGTCCAATTCAGCCAGTAGGCCACCGCCGCAAAACCCCCAAAGACGATGGCTGCGATCAGGTGTCCGTAAGTCCAGGACCAGGAATAGTCGAAGTCGTACCTGAAGAAGTCCATCATGGCCTCACCTCTTCCCTTTCTCGTACCGAAAGACCTGATCGAGCGGCACGTTGAACACCGCCGCGATTTGAAACGCGACCTCGAGAGAGGGTGAGTACTTCCCGAGCTCGATGGCGTTGACCGTCTGCCGCGTCACGCCGATGCGATCGGCGAGCTGCTGCTGCGTCATCTCGCCCTGATTGAAGCGCAGGTCACGAATGCTGTTACGAATCGCGCAGCCACCCATGTCAGAGCCCTCGCCGGTAGAGAGCGATCTGCCTGGCGAACTTCACGAGCTCGGCAACCACGATTGATAACAGCACGAACTGCGACATCGTCCAGACGGTCACCCGGAAGTGCATCGTGAAGATCGACGTCAGCGCGCCTCCGAACAGGACGTAGAACGCCGCGCGCGTGGCCTTGAGGTCGATGAGATCTTCCCGCTCGTCTATGGGCGCCTGCGCATCACTCGGCGACTGAATGGCGATGGCGATGTGGACGACGATTTCGAGGATGACGAAGAGTAGGATGAGGCCGAACTGTGTCCCTCCATGGACGTGTTCCCCGCCCATGACTGACCGGCCGACCAGCCAGAAGTACGGGCCAAAGACCAGGACGATCAACACGAATGAGATCCAGGCACTCTTCTCTCGAAACGACTTCTCCATGTCTGCTCTCTCCCGCTCGATGGCGTGTCAAAGATGCTTGACACATCCTGCCAGCGCAAATGGACGATGTCAAGCATCTTTGACACCTTCGCTGGAATCGCGGCTTGTTTTGGCTATTTCGCCGGGTTCGGCTTGGATCCGCGCGAGACCTCTTGCTGGCCGGCCGCAAGGACATGCGTTCGCGACTTGAAGCGCCAGCCGTTCGCGGTCTTCACGTACACGTCTTCGTAGCGCCCTTGCGCTTCCACTTTGCCAGGCTCACCGTCGACACCGATTGCGATGAGGTACACCTTCCCGGTCGCGCCTCCCTGCGCCGGCTCGATGACGTGATTCACCAGCATGTGCACGATGCCCGCCCAGGGAACGTCCTTGCAGTCGGGCATGCCGCCACGCGCAGCCTCGGCGAGCCGCTCCCGGCCTTCGAAGCGATTGAGGATCTTGCCGTTGCGCGACGTCAGGAACGCGCCGTCTCCCACGTAGAGATCGGCGTAGCCGTATCCCTTGTTCGTGCACTCGTCGATCGCATACGCGTACTTCGAGACGAGTTGCTGGATGTCGAGGTAGTCCTGCGGCGTCAGCGTCGCCTGCTGCGCCGCAACTGGCACCGCCGCGCCAAGCGCGAGAAGAAGCGCCCACGCTACTGCGAGTCTCATCGTCCCAACTCCTGCATGAGCGCATCCAGTTGCTGATACTGCAGACAGCCGGGAGTTGGTGGACTCGGAGGGCATCCTGTCGATCGCCAGCCGTAGTCGTCCTCGAGAACTTTCGCGAGCGCTGACTTCGACTTGCCTTCTTTGATCAGACCAACGAGTCGCGCGCGCATCGTCTCGAGATCGGACTTGAACTTGACGACGTCGGCGCGAGTCGACACCGGGCCGTGCCCGGGAATCACGGTGTCGAAGTCAAGCTTCAGCATCTCGTCCATCGTATTCGACCAGTCGAGAAAGCTGCCGCCCTGTACGTAGTCAACGTAGACCGGCACGCCCGGTGGCCGCGGACGCGCGGGCGCCGCACCGCGACCGCCGCCGCGGATCGCAAGGAACAGGTCGCCGGTGTGAATCACCTTCACCTCGGGGAAATAGATCACCGCATCGCCGCTCGTGTGGCCACGACCAAAGTAATGCGCGCTGACCTCCTTGCCCCCGACATGGACCGCGAGCTCATTCGAGAACGTGATGCGCGGCAGCCCGATCGGCGTTCCCGGCGTGTCCTCGTAGTAGGGCCGCTTGATGTCGGCGAGATTCGCGCGGACGTTCTTGTGCGCAATGACCTCGGCGATCGGCAGCATCTTGAAGGCGCCGCCGGCGTGATCGTCATGTTGATGCGTGTTGATAACGTAACGCAGGGGCTGGCTGGTCACCGACTTGATCTGCGCGAGGATGTCGGCATGGTTGCGGTCGAACATGTCGTCAACCAGCACGACTCCCTCTGACGTCGTGTACAAGGCGACGTTGCCTCCTTCGCCCGAGACCATGTACAGATCACCCTTGACCCGTTCCGTCCGGAGTGGTCCCGGCGGCTTGGCCGTCTGCGTGTAAACAGACCATGACGCCTGGACGATGAATACGGCAGCACAGACTCCGAGCACGACAACTCGTTTCATGGAGATTCCTCGAATCGCCTGAGAATCTACACGATCCAGATCTTTTGCGATCGCTGTTCGAGCGGTTGTCGATTTCCCGCGGGTCCGAGCGACTAAGGAGTGACAGGGCGGAAAGAGGCGCCCATTTGGAGGATTGGAAAATGAAGTATCTGTGCCTGATTTACGACGAAGAAGCCAAGATGGCGAACATGTCCGAGGCCGACGCGAACGCGTTCATGGGCGAATATTTCGCCTTCACCGAGGGCATCAAGAAGAGCGGCCATTACGTCGCCGGCGAGGCGCTCAAGCCGGTCAACACAGCGACGACCGTTCGTTTGCGGAACGGCAAGATGTCGACGACCGATGGACCTTTTGCCGGAACCAAGGAGCAACTCGGTGGCTTCTACATGATCGAGGCGCGAGACCTCAACGACGCGTTGCAGGTTGCGTCGAGAATCCCGTCGGCTCGTTTCGGGAGCATCGAGGTCAGGCCCGTCGAGGTATTCAACTGACAGATTCGTCGACGGCCAGCTCGATCGAGGGGCTCTACCGCTCGGACTCGCGCCGTGTGCTGGCCACACTCATCCGCCTCGTCGGCGACTTCGACCTCGCCGAGGAGGCGGATGAG
>Ga0247825_10002640_pt1 | contig 11829 bp, 13 predicted proteins | sample 13C_Vanillin_Day_FD_194413 | JGI IMG/M metagenome (GOLD analysis project Ga0247825, IMG submission 194413) | Soil microbial communities from agricultural site in Penn Yan, New York, United States - 13C_Vanillin_Day48 | ecosystem: Environmental > Terrestrial > Soil > Agricultural land | place... | reverse complement strand
TTGTCCGCCACCACGTCCGGCAGCGAGAAGTATTTGAACCCCACATAGCGCGAGTCGAGGATCTCCATCGCCGCCATCGCCACGGGGCAAGCGTCCAGCGCCTCCTCCCGCGTGATGCGCCCGCGCAGCTCCCGAGAGGTACGGAAGGCGATCTCCGGCTCGATCTTCGGGTGGATGGAGCCCTGCATCCGGAACACCCCTCCGGCGGGGATCTGCATCCGATCCGTGAGCACCCCATAGATTGGCGAGTGCAGGTTCATCTGCTTGCGCTTGGCCTCGGAGGTGAAGCCCATCTTCATGCCCACCACGCGCTCGCCCCTCGCCGTGCGCAGCCGGATGCCCTCGGCCTGGACGGAATAGGCATCCGGCATCGGCAGCTCGCCGTGCGTCTGGGTGAGGGGAGGGATCTCCCGGGCCTCGAGCCGCGCCACGTCCAGCACCCGGGCCAGCTCCTGATGATTCCGTTCTGTCATTGCCATGTGCTTGCTCCCCACGAGCCAGGGCTGGCGAGCTTCCAGGTACCTTTGAGGCCAGCGCAAGCAGCTTCTGCCTTCTATGTGAAATCCTGGGGCTTCGAGCAGTGACCAGCCGAGCGCCACCGTGCTATTCGGGCGCTCGGCAGCCAGAGGAGGAATCCGCCGTGCAGAAGGTCCTCAACTACATCGGGGGGGAACTGGTGACCCCTCATGCGAACCAGTGGCTGGACAAGCCCGAGCCCGCCACCGCCGAGCTCTACGCCCACGTCCCTGACTCGGACGAGACGGACCTCAAGCGCGCCGTCGAGGCTGCCTCCCGCGCGTTCCCGGCCTGGTCCGCCACCCCTGCTGCCGACCGCTCCCGCCTCCTGCGCCGCATTGCGGACGCCGTCCGCGCCCGCGCCTCCGAGTTCGTTCGCGCCGAGTCCATCGACACCGGCAAGCCGCTCTCCGTGGCCTCCACCGTCGACATCCCTCGCAGCATCAGCAACCTGGAGTTCTTCGCGGACGCGGCCACCCAGTTCGCCAGCGAGGCCCACGCCACGGACTCGGTAGCGCTCAACTACACCCTGCGCTCGCCCCTGGGAGTCGTCGGGTGCATCTCGCCCTGGAACCTGCCGCTCTACCTGTTTACCTGGAAGATCGCCCCCGCGCTCGCCATGGGCAACTGCGTGGTCGGCAAGCCCTCCGAGGTGACGCCCATGACGGCCTTCCTCCTCTCGCAGGTGTGCCGCGACGTGGGGCTGCCGCCGGGCGTGCTCAACATCGTCCACGGCTTGGGTCCCAAGGTGGGCGCCGCCATGAGCCTCCACCCGGACGTGCGCGCCATCTCCTTCACCGGAAGCACCCGCGTGGGCGCCGAGATCGCCCGCATCGCCGCTCCCGCTTTCAAGAAGGTCTCCCTGGAGATGGGCGGCAAGAATCCCAACGTCATCTTCGCCGACTGCGACTTCGACGAGGCCCTCGCCACCACGATGCGCTCGTCTTTCGCCAACCAGGGGCAGATCTGCCTCTGCGGCCCGCGCATCTTCGTCCAGGCTCCCCTCTACGAGCGCTTCAAGGAGGCACTGGTGGCCCGCACGCGCGCGCTCAAGGTGGGCGATCCGCTCGAGCAGGGCACTGAGCAGGGGGCGCTCGTCTCCAGGCAGCACTTCGACAAGGTGCTGAGCTACATCGAGCTGGCCCGGAAGGAGGGCGGGAAGCTCCTCACGGGTGGCGGACGCGCGAAGGTGGAGGGCCGGTGCCGCAATGGCTGGTTCGTGGAGCCCACCCTCGTGGAAGGGCTCGGAGCCGAGTGCCGCACCAATCAGGAAGAGATCTTCGGGCCCGTGGCCACGCTCACTCCCTTCGAGAGAGAGGAGGAGGTGCTCGCCTGGGCCAACTCCACCAGCTACGGCTTGGCTGCCAGCGTGTGGACGCGGGACTTGAGCCGCGCCCACCGCTTCGCCGCACGCCTGCACAGCGGGATCGTCTGGGTCAACTGCTGGATGCTGCGCGACCTGCGCACGCCGTTTGGCGGCGTGAAGGACTCGGGCGTGGGGCGCGAGGGCGGCCAGGAGGCGCTGCGCTTCTTCACCGAAACCAAGAACGTGTGCGTGAAGCTATGAGCCAGGAAGAGCGGATCGACTCCAAGCGGGCCCCCGAGCCGGTGGGCCTCTACCCCCATGCGCGACGCGTGGGGAACCTCCTGTTCCTCTCGGGCGTGGGGCCTCGCGAGCGCGGCACCAAGAAGATCCCCGGCGTGGAGCTGGACGCCCAGGGCAACATCGTCTCCTACGACATCGAGGCCCAGTGCCACTCGGTGTTCCGCAACGTGCGCTACATCCTCGAGGAGGCGGGCTCCTCGTGGGACAGGCTGGTGGACGTCACCGTGTACCTCACCCACATGAAGGCGGACTTCCCCATCTACAACCGCCTGTGGGCGGAGTACTTCAAGGACAACCCGCCGTGCCGCACCACGCTGGAGATCAACGCCTTGCCCACGCCCATCGCGATTGAGCTCAAGTGCATCGCCACGATTGGAGACTGAGCCATGGCCCTGATGCCGCCCTTCAACTTCAAGAAGTGGATTGACGAGCACCGCCACCTGCTCAAGCCCCCCGTGGGCAACCAGATGGTGTGGAAGGACCGGGACTTCATCGTCATGGTGGTGGGCGGGCCCAACTCGCGCACGGACTTCCACATCGACGAGAGCGAGGAGTTCTTCTACCAGCTCGAGGGTGACATCAACCTGCGCATCATCGAGGACGGCAAGCCGCGCGATCTCCCCATCCGCGAGGGCGACATCTTCCTGCTGCCTCCCAAGGTGCCCCACTCGCCGCAGCGCCCCGCGGGCACGGTGGGCCTGGTGATCGAGCGGCGGCGCCAGCCTCACGAGCTGGACGGCTTCGCCTGGTTCTGCCCGCGGTGTGACAGCCAGCTCTACGAGGAGTTCCTCCACGTCTCCAACATCGTCACCCAGCTGCCGCCGGTGTTCGATCGCTTCTACAGCGACCCCGCGAACTGCACCTGCAAGAAGTGCGGCTTCCAGATGACCCGGAGCGGGGGCAAGTGAAGATCGACATCCACACCCACCTGCTCCCGGCCGAGCTGCCGCGCTTCGCCGAGCGCTATGGCTATGGCGGGTTCATCACCCTGGAGCACCACGCGCCGTGCCGCGCCCGCATGCTGCGGGATGATGGGAAGTTCTTCCGCGAGGTCGAGAGCAACTGCTGGGATCCAGCGCAGCGGATCAAGGAGTGCGACGCGGCCGGAGTCTCCGTCCAGGTGCTCTCCACCGTGCCGGTGATGTTCAGCTACTGGGCGAAGCCCGAGCACGGGCTGGATCTGTCCCGCTTCCTCAACGATCACCTGGCCTCGGTGGTGCGGGGCAACCCGCGCCGCTTCGCTGGCCTGGGCACCGTGCCCCTCCAGGACGTGAAGCTCGCCGTGCGAGAGCTGGAGCGCTGCGTGCGCGAGCTGGGGCTGGCGGGAGTGCAGATTGGCTCGCACGTCAACGGCACCAACCTGGGGGATGCCTCGCTCTTCCCCTTCTTCGAGGCGGCGGCGGAGCTGGGCGCGGCGGTGTTCGTCCACCCCTGGGACATGCTCGGCGGCACGCGCATGGAGAAGTACTGGCTGCCGTGGCTGGTGGGCATGCCCGCCGAGGTGGCCCTGGCCATCTCCACGCTCCTCTTCTCCGGCACCCTGGAGCGGCTGCCCCGGCTGCGGCTCGCCTTCGCCCACGGCGGCGGCGCGTTCCCTGGCACCTTCGGCCGCATCCAGCACGGCTTCGAGGTCCGCCCTGATCTGGTGGCCGTGGACAACCCGGTGCCGCCGCGCGCCTACCTCGGGCGCTTCTGGGTGGACTCGCTCGTCCATGACGCGGAGACGCTGCGCTTCATCGTCCAGCTGTTCGGCCAGGAGAAGGTGGCGCTCGGCAGCGACTACCCCTTCCCGCTCGGCGAGGACCGTCCTGGCACGCTGATCGAGTCCCTGGCCGGCCTGGAGCCCCTCACCCGCGAGCGGCTCCTGTGGCGCAACGCGCTCGAGTGGCTCGGGCGCTCGCGGGAGGAGTTCTCTCCATGATGATCCCTGGCATGGTGACCTTCGAGGAGGGCGAGGCGTTCGCGCGGCGCATGGACGCCGAGGACTCGCTGCGCCACTTCCGCAACGAGTTCCTCTTTCCGCGCCACAAGGACGGCGAGCCCGTCATCTACCTTGTCGGCAACTCGCTCGGGCTGCAGCCTCGCAAGGCGAAGCAGTACGTGATGGAGGAGCTGGAGGACTGGGAGCGGCTGGGCGTGGAGGGCCACTTCCACGCGCGCCACCCCTGGCTGCCCTATCACGAGACGTTGACGGCTCAGACGGCCCGCCTCGTTGGAGCCCTGCCGTTTGAAGTCGTAGTGATGAACACCCTCTCGGTGAACCTCCACCTGATGATGGTGTCCTTCTACCGGCCCACGCGTGAGCGCTTCCGGATCCTCGTCGAGGCGGGGGCCTTCCCCTCGGACATGTATGCGGTGGCCTCGCAGGCACGCTTCCACGGCTTTGATCCACAGGAGGCCATCCTGCGTCTGGAGCCGCGCCCCGGCGAGGACACCCTGCGCGAAGAGGACATCCTCGACACGATCGATCGCCACGGGCCCGAGATCGCGCTCGTGCTGATGGGCAACGTGAACTACCTCACGGGGCAGGCCTTCAACATGAAGGCCATCACCCGCGCCGCGCACGAGCGAGGCTGCCGCGTGGGGTTCGATCTGGCACACGGCGCCGGGAACCTGCGGCTGTCACTCCACGATGACGGACCGGACTTCGCGGTGTGGTGCTCGTACAAGTACCTCAACGGAGGGCCGGGCACGCTGGGTGGCGTCTTCATCCATGAGCGCCACGCTCACATGCCGGGCATTCCGCGCTTCGAGGGCTGGTGGGGCCACGACAAGACGACCCGCTTCCAGATGGGGCCTCAGTTCGTGCCGCTGCCGGGCGCCGAGGGCTGGCAGCTCTCCAATCCACCCATCCTCCAGATGGCGGTCCTTCGCGCGTCCATGGAGCTGTTCGATCAGGCGACCATGACCGCGCTCCGCCTCAAGGGAGATCTGCTCACCAGCTATCTCGAGTTCCTCCTCGATCGTCTCCCTCCGGGGATCGTGCAGATCATCACTCCACGCGAGCTGAACGCCCGGGGCTCGCAGCTCTCGCTCCGCTTCCGCAAGGAGCCCAAGCAGCTGCTCGCAAAGTTGGGCGAGGCCGGGGCCTTCTGCGACTTCCGCGAGCCGGACGTCATCCGCGCCGCCCCCGCGCCGCTGTACTGCAGCTTCCTCGACGTGTACCGCTTCGTGAGGATCCTCGAGAACCATGCACGAGATTGATCGGACGCAGAGCATCACCCTGGCCGGAGCAGGCCTCGTGGGCTCGCTGATGTCCCTGTTCCTGGCTCGGCGCGGCTTCCAGGTGGAGGTGCTGGAGCGGCGGCCAGACATGCGGCGCGAGACCGTGGAGGCCGGGCGCTCCATCAACCTGGCCATCTCCGCGCGGGGGCTCTATGCGCTGCGGCAGGTGGGGCTCGAGGAGGAGGCACGGCGCCACGCCATCCCCATGCGCGGGCGGATGATCCACCCGCTGTCCGGCGAGCTGACCCTGCAGCCCTACGGCAAGGACGACTCGCAGCACATCAACAGCATCTCCCGCGCGTGGCTCAACCAGTACCTGATGACGCACGCCGAGCGCACGGGCAAGGTGCGCATCCGCTTCAAGCAGCGCATCCAGCGCGTGGACTTCGACTCGGGCACCCTCACCATCCTGGACGAGTCGAGCGGCTCCACCCGTGAGGAGCGCGCCACGGTGCTGCTCGGCGCGGACGGCTCGGGCTCGGCCGTGCGGCAGGAGATGGCGCGGCGGCCGGGCTACTCCCCCACCCAGGAGCTGCTGAGCCATGGGTACAAGGAGCTCACCATCCCCGCGGGGCCGGGAGGCTCCTTCCGGATGGAGAAGCACGCGCTGCACATCTGGCCGCGGGGCTCCTTCATGCTCATCGCGTTGCCGAACGAGGATGGCAGCTTCACCTGCACCCTCTTTCTGCCCTTCGAGGGACCTGTGAGCTTCGCCTCGCTGGACTCGCCCTCGAAGCTCACCGCCTTCTTCCAGGAGCGCTTCCCGGACGCCGTGCCGCTCATCCCCACGCTCACCCACGACTTCTTCCACAATCCCACCGGCCACATGGTGACGGTGAAGAGCGCGCCGTGGCACGTGGGTGGCCGAGCCTTGGTGCTGGGGGACGCCGCTCATGCCATCGTCCCGTTCTTCGGGCAGGGGATGAACTGCGGCTTCGAGGACTGCGGGGTGCTCGATGGGCTGCTGGAGCACCACTCTCGCTGGGAGGAGGCCTTCGCCGAGTTCTTCCGCCTGCGCAAGCCTCAGGCTGACGCCATTGCTGACATGGCCGTGGAGAACTTCATCGAGATGCGCGACAGCACCGCCAGCCCGCGCTTCCTGCTGGAGAAGCAGGTGGAGAAGGTGCTGCTCAACGCCTTCCCGGGACAGTTCCTCAGCCGCTACTCGCTGGTCAGCTTCAGCCGCGTGCCCTATTGGCTCGCCTATGAGGTGGGCACCATCGCCAGCGGCATCGTGTCCGAGCTGGCCGAGGGGCTCACCCGCCCGGAGGATGTGGATCTCGATCGCGCCGCCCGGCTCGTCCGCGAGCGGCTCGTTCCTTTCCTGGAGGAGCACAAGGATGGATTTAGGCTTGAAGGGTAGGCGGGCCCTGGTGATGGGGGCCTCGGCTGGGTTGGGGTTCGCCATCGCCTCGGAGCTGGTAAGGGAGGGCGCGCGGGTGGCCATCTGCTCGCGCAGCGAGGAGCGCATCCGCGCTGCCGCGGCGAACATGGGCGCCGCTCTGGGAGTGGCCGCCGACCTGAGCGTGCTGGGCGCCACCCGCACGGTGGTGGAGCAGGTGACGGAGGCGCTCGGAGGAGTGGACATCCTCGTCATCAACACGGGAGGCCCGCCCAAGGGCTCCATCCTGGAGATCTCCGATGCGCAGTGGCAGGAGGGCTTCCAGAGCCTGTGGATGGGCGCCGTGGAGGGTATCCGCGCGGCGACGCCGGCCATGAAGGAGCGCCGGTGGGGCCGCATCATCCTCGTCACCTCGGCCTCCGCGCGCGAGCCCATGCCGGGGCTGACGATCTCCAGCGGCCTGCGGGCTGGGCTGATGGGGCTCACCAAGATCGTCAGCAGTGAGCTGGCCGAGCACGGGGTGACGCTCAACGCCGTGCTCCCCAGCTTCTACGCCACGGAGCGGCTCAAGGCGCTGGGCATCAACGAGGAGCGCATCACCTCGCAGATCCCGGCCCGGCGGCTCGGGCGCCCGGAGGAGCTGGGGGCGCTGGTGGCCTTCCTGGCCTCGGAGCAGGCCGCGTACATCACCGGCCAGTCCATCGCGGCCGATGGTGGCTGGACGCGCGGCTTCTGAGGAGCGCTCAGCGGGTGTTGATGGTGATGTGGCTGACGCCGCCGCGGACGCGGAGCTCATACCGGTGCGGCCTGTCGTCGATTCCTGGGCTCGCCAGCCGGGTGCTCCCACCCACGGCGCCGAGGTGCTGCTCATCGAAGTCGAGCGCGCTCGCGCCTCCGTCGATCTCCACGCGCGCCGCGGTGCCAACGGGACGGTTGAACACAACGTTGCTGGCTCCACCGTGGATGTCGATCGGGACGACGCTCGAGGGCCGCGGTAGCCGCAGGCGGACGTTGCTGACCCCGCCTCCCACGTCAAGCGCGCGGAGCTGAAGCCAGTATCCGCGCTTCTCGCTGATGGACTGGCGCAAGCAGGCGGCGGAGATCACGCTCAACGAGACGATCCCCTGGCAGCTCGAGCTGAAGGGCGGGGTGTCGAGGCTGGACGCCGAGCTGGGCGCTCTGCGGCTGGAGTCACTGGAGCTGACGGGCGGCGCCAGCGAGGTCGTCGTGAGGCTGCCACCGCCCTCGGGCACGGTGCCGATTCGTGTCACGGGTGGCGCCAGCGATCTCACCTTCCATCTTCCGGCAGGGGCCAGTGCGCGGCTTCAGGTGAAGGGCGGCGCGAGCAAGCTTGCGTTCCAGGATCACCGGTTGGGAGCCGTGGGCGGGCTGCTGAACCTGGAGAGCCCCGACTACAAGAGCGCGGCGGATCGCTACGACATCGAGCTGGTGGGAGGAGCCAGCAACCTGAGCGTCCTCTCTCGGTGATCGTGCTCCTGCGCCTCACAGGAGAGAGCCGAGGGCCTCCACCACCTGGGGCCACTCCTGGGCAAGTGGGTTGATGACCTCGAAGTGGCCAGCGCCTGGCAGCGTGATGAGGCGGACGTCATCTCCCAGCTCTGCCGCGCGGGCGTGGTACCCGGTGCTGAGGGAGACGGGGACGGTATCGTCCTCGGTGCCGTGGATGAGGATCTGCCGCACGCCCAGCGGAGCGAGCTCGGAGGGGGAGCCGAGGCGGTAGCGCTCGGGGACCTGGTCCGGAGTGCCTCCGAGGAACTCCGTCACGATGTCATTGCTGAGCCGCAGCGCATGGGCGCGCTCGAGGTTCACCACGCCAGCGAGCACCACCACACCCCGAGGCTTGAAGGGATCCGGATGGTAGAGCGGCTCGTCGGGGCGGAGGCGGTGGCGAGCGGCGAGCCAGAGGGCCAGGTGTCCTCCGGCGGAGTGCCCCATGGCCACCACGCGAGACAGGTCCACGGGATGGGAGCTCGCGAGCGTGCGCAGGAAGTCCATTCCTCGCGCGACATCTTCGAATGTACCGGGCCAGCCACCGCCCTCGTGGCCGACGCGCCGGTACTCGAGGCTCCAGGTGGCATGGCCGCGCCGTGCGAGGTCCGCGCACAAGTGGCCGACGTGATCCAGGTCATACTTCGCGCGCCAGAAGCCCCCGTGCACCATGACGACGACGGGATGGGGCCCCGGGCCTGAAGGCAGGCGCAGGTCACCAAACTGATGGGCTCCCTCTCCATAAGGGATGCGAGCGTCCGCGGGCGGGGAGGGGGACTCGAGCATCCAAAGTGGGTCCATGGGGCCACGATGATGGGAGCAGGCCCATGCGCTCGGCAAGCAGGCAGATGGCACTCACCGTGGGATGTGCGACCATGCGGCCACTGTGCCAAGAGTGCCGCCCCATACACCGGCTGCTCGGGTCGCAGCCCGGAATCCAGCGAGCGGCTCGGAGACCAACTCGACCGTGTCGCTGCGCGTGGTGCTCGTGGCCCTGGAGCGGCACGGCCTTGATCTCGCCAGAGAACTCGCCCGGGTCGGCTTGACCCTGCGCGACGCCCACGCCGTGGACGGCCGGGTGCCGCGCTCGGCCTACTGCGCGCTGTGGGCGCGCCTGACCGAGGTCAGCGGGGATCCAGACTGCGGCCTGGCGCTGGCTGAGGCGCAGGAGCTCGGCGCCATGGGCGTGCTCGAGTACGTGGCCATCAACGCGCCCACGGTGCGCGAGGGCTGCGACCGCCTGGCCCGTTACGGCCGCCTGCTGCACGACGGCGGGATCCACGAGTACCGGGTCGAGCGCCGCGGCGCCTGTCTCGCCTATCACATGGGTGCGGTGACGCCCACGCGCGCGCAGATCGACTGGAGCTTCGCCTATGTCCTGTCGCGGGCTCGCGTGGCCACGGGCCAGGAGGTCACCCCGCTCGAGTTTCGCGTGCACTATCCTCGGCCGGCCAGCACTGAGGCCCTGGCCCATGTGTTCCGCTGCCCGATCGCGTTCGATCAGCCGGTCATCGAGCTGTGGCTGCCCACCGAGATGCTCGATCTGCGGCATGACCGTGCCGACCCGCAGCTGGCCGCACTGCTGACCGCGTTCGCCGAGAGGGAGCTCGCGCGCCTCCCCTCGGACGGTCCGTTCCTGTCCCGCCTGCGCCAAGCCATCACCCGCCGCCTGGGCGAAGGCCGCCAGCTGCGGATCTCCGACATGGCCCGGGCCATGTCCATGAGTCCGCGCAGCCTGCAGCGCAGACTGGGCGAAGAGGGCACGACCTTCACGGCCATGGTGGACAAGGTGCGGCTGACCCTGGCTGCCAGCCATCTCGTCGAGAATCAGATCGCCATTGGTGAGATCGCGTTCCTGCTCGGCTACTCGTCGCCGGCCGCATTCCACCGTGCGTTCAAGCGCGCCTACGGATGCACGCCTGCGGCCTATCGCCTGGCGCGCAACCGCTGAGCGATTGGCGCGGCGGGATCATGCTCTGGCGCGCCCGGGGAATGGCACCGCGCATGCCTGCTCGTAGCCTGTGTCGGGAGTGCGCTGGCGGTGTGCAGGGGAAACCGATCTGTCCGTTCCTATCCAGGAGAGCGTTCCATGACTCATTTCGCGAAGAAGATGGTTCCGGTGCTGTCGGTGGCCGTGCTGGGAGGGGCCTCGCTGGCCCATGCCGGGGCGACCTACCAGATGGCGTGGTGCGGCAAGAGCCCTAATGGCTCGGGTTACTGTCACGGCACCTTCCTCGGATTCCGGAACGACTCGGGCGCCAGCACCCAGGCCTACTTCTACAAGAGCGACAGCGGTTTCAAGACCTTCTATGGCGCGTTCACGAACCCCTTGGGTGAGCTGGTCACCGCGGGCTGCATCGCGGACGCAGCCACCGGGGCGCTCTGGAGCAAGGCGCTGGCGCACGAGGGCTACTTCAGCATCGAGTGGGACTCGAACGGCACCTGCACGTACCTCTACTTGGCCAACAGCTCGCAGTACTCCACCTTCTGAGTTGACGCCATGTTCGCCTCTCCTCTCCGTGGATGGATACTGGGCCTGGCGCTGGCCGTGGGCAGCGGTGCGGGGAGCTACCTCGCCATGCGTCACGGGCAGGAGGCCCAGGAGAAGCGCTTCGGCCAGGTGGCCGAGGAGCTCCAGGCTCTGCGCAAGGCTGTCATGGCCCGGCCGCCGGCTCCCGCGCCGAGCAGTGGGCACGCGGTGGCTGCGGGCATTTCACCCGCCATGCAGTCCGAGGGAGCCCGGTTGCGTCCGGAGGATCTCGACGCCATCGCCGCACGGATGGTGGCGCAGCTCCAACAGTCCGGGGCGCTCGAGTCTTCTGGCCGTGCGCTTGGGCCGCCGTCACCACCGGCGCCGCTCGAGCCGGAGCAGCAGCAGGCCCTGGTGCGCGCCAACAGCCTGGTGGACCGGGTGCTGTCCACGGGAAAGCTGATGATGCAGGACACACAGGAGATCCGGCGTGAGCTGGCGCTGCTGAAGTCCCGCCAGGAGGCAGAGGAGGTGAGGCGGCGCATCATCATCGCTCTCAACAAGAACCAGCTGGATTTGCCGGAGGGCCCCGAGGCTCTGCCGTAACGACGCGGAAATCATCGAAGGATTGAGGAGAACGACCATGAAGCGGTTCATGAAGAAGCTGGCCCCTGTGGTGTCCTTGGTGACGCTGGGCTTTGGCCCGGTGGCGAGCGCTGGTTACACCTATGGGGCCTACACTTGCTCCCAGAACGCGGATGGCTCGGGGAGCTGCTCCGGCACCCTGCGCACCTGGCGGAGCAGCAGCCAGGACTCGGCCTACGTGACGTTCTACGAGCTCGACAACGGTGGGAAGATGTTCGTCGCTCGTTACACGGTGTCCGGCGAGTCCTCCCCGCGCACCTTCAGCTGCATGCCGGATGCCTCGGTGGGGGCGATGTGGGGCGACGCGCTCGCGCAGCGGGGCCGCTTCGTCATCTCCTGGAACAGCAGCGGCACCTGCTACGGCTTGTCCCTCTACAACGGCTCGGCGTACACCACCTTCTGAGCGGAGGCCCAGGCTCAACTCCTGCTTCACCTGCCTGAGCGCCAACGCCACGGGTGGTGGCATCAACTCGGTGGGGTACCAGCTCACGTTCGGTGATCTGAACTAGCCCATGA
>Ga0247825_10002639_pt1 | contig 11832 bp, 14 predicted proteins | sample 13C_Vanillin_Day_FD_194413 | JGI IMG/M metagenome (GOLD analysis project Ga0247825, IMG submission 194413) | Soil microbial communities from agricultural site in Penn Yan, New York, United States - 13C_Vanillin_Day48 | ecosystem: Environmental > Terrestrial > Soil > Agricultural land | place... | reverse complement strand
GAGTTGGCGCCGGCCTGCACGTTGTTGGTGGTCTGCGTCCAGTAGCAGTTGAGCTGGCCGTCCTTCAGCATGCGGCTCTGCAGCACGGCATGGAAGCCCGGCTTCTCCGGGATCGTGCCGGCCGGCAGCTTCCAGATCTCCTCGGTGATCGCGCGGTGCTTCGGGTTCATCACCACCATGTCGGCGGGCAGGCGGTGCGAGAACACGCCGACCTCGCGCGCCGTGCCGCACGCCGAGGGCTGGCCGGTGAGCGAGAACGGGCTGTTGCCCGGCGTGGAGATCTTTCCGGTCAGCAGGTGCAGGTTGTAGACCATGTGGTTCACCCACACGCCGCGCACGTGCTGGTTGAAGCCCATGGTCCAGAACGACATCACCTTGATCTTCGGATCGGCATAGAGCTGCGCGAGGCGCTCGAGGCGCTTCACATCCACGCCGGAGAGCTTCGACGCGTACGCCGCGTCGTAGGTCGAAACGAACCTGGCGAACTCGTCGAACGAGATCGACTTCGAGCCGCCCGGGTCGGCGGCGTTCTTCGCCGCCTTCTGCAGCGGGTGCTCGGGGCGCAGGCCGTAGCCGATGTCGGTATTGCCGAGCTTGAACGCGACGTGCCTGGACACGAAGTCCTTGTTCACCGCGCCGCGCCGGATGATGTAGTTCGCGATGTAGTTGAGGATCGCGAGGTCGCTGTGCGGCTTGAAGATCAGCGCCTGGTCGGCGAGCTCGTAGCTGCGGTGCTCGAAGGTCGACAGCACCGCGACCTGCACATGCGGATGCGCGAGGCGCCGGTCGGCGACCCGGCTCCACAGGATGGGATGCATCTCGGCCATGTTGGAGCCCCACAGCACGAACGCATCGGCGTGCTCGATGTCGTCGTAGCAGCCCATCGGCTCGTCGATGCCGAAGGTGCGCATGAACGCCACCGCGGCGCTCGCCATGCAGTGGCGCGCGTTCGGGTCGATGTTGTTCGAGCGGAAGCCGGCCTTCATCAGCTTGACCGCGGCGTAGCCTTCCCAGACGGTCGACTGGCCGGACATGAACATGCCGACCGAGGAGGGGCCCTTCTTCTTCAGCGCCGCCTTCCACTTCTCGGCCATGATGTCGAACGCCTGGTCCCAGGTGACCGGCGTGAATTCGCCCGACTTGTCGTAGCGCCCGTTCCTCATGCGCAGCAGCGGCCGCGTCAGGCGGTCCTCGCCGTACATGATCTTGCTGAGAAAATACCCCTTCACGCAGTTGACGCCGCGGTTCACCTCGCTCTGCTGATCGCCGTGCGTCGCGACTACCTGCCCGTCCTTCACCGCCACCGTCACACCACAGCCCACACCGCAGAAGCGGCACGGCGCCTTGGACCACTTAAGGGTGCTCGACTTCGCGTCGGCGACGATGTTCTGCGCCGCGAGCGGCAGCGGCGCGCCGAGCGCCGCGCCGGTGGCGGCCGAGCGCACCATGAATTGCCGCCGGGTGATTTTCTCGGTCATGAGGTCTCCAGGAAACCACCGCAACGTAGCAAGTTCCGCACCGATGCGCTACGGCGCCATCGAAACCAGAGATCCAGATGGCAGTGCGGTCTAGCTGCTGGAGGAGCGCCAGTCCGCCTGCTGCGGGCCGCGCTGCATCATGCGCTCGATGAGCGTGCTGTGCTCGGCCTCCTCGGCGGCCATTTCGCGGGCCAGCGCGCGGGTCTGCGCGTCGGCGCACACGCGCCCGGCGTTCTCGAAGAAGGCGTGCGCGCGCTTTTCCGCGGCGAGCGCCATGGCGAGCGCGGCGCGCGGCGTGAGCGGCTGCTCGACAGCGTCGGCCGGCAACGTCTCGGGCCAGCTGTAGTCGGATTCCAGCGGCGGCAGCTCGATGCCGCGCGCCTTGCGCCGCAGCGCGGCCAGGTGGCGGCCTTCGTGCTCGGCGAGCATGCGGAACAGTGCGGCCACCGCGTGGTCACCCTGCGCCGCCATGACGTCGGCGAGCTCGCGGTAGCGGCCCGCCGCCTCGCGCTCGATGGCGATGGCCTGCACGTACAGCTCGGCCATCCACTCGTTCACGGCCGGCGCGGCGTCAGCGCACCACCAGCGTCGGCAGGTCGCAGTGCGAGAGCACGTCCACCGCCTGGCTGCCGTGCACCAGGCGCGAGAACGCCTTGCGCCCGTGCGAGCCCATGACGATCGCATCGCAGCCGTTGCGCTTCGCCGCGTCGACGATCGCCTCCCACGGCTGATCGCTCGACACCCAGTCGGTGTCGTACTCGATGCCCGCGGCGTGCGCGGCTTGCGTGCCGCGCGCGAAGATCGCGTTCGCCTGCTTCTCCGAGCGGCGCTCGTGCTCGGCGAGCGACAGCACGTTGCCCGAGCGCACGTCGACCTCGCTCGGCGGACGGTATTCGGCCACCGCGGTGAACAGCGTTATGCGCGCCCCGCTCTCGCGCGCGAAGCCGATGCCGGCGGTCACCGCCTTCTCGGCGACTTCCGAGCCGTCGGTGGGGATCAGGATGTGCTTGTACATGGAGCCTCCGTGAAGGAATGCGCTGCTCAGCTCGCGCCTTTGCGCCACGGCTCGCCCAGCCCGACCGGCTCGGGCGCGAGGTTGGCGATGCGCGTGAACAGCTTCTCGTAGTCGCGCTCCTCCAGCGCCGCGATCGGGTCTTCGTTGGCGGCGAACGCGCGGTCGATGGCGCGCCAGTCGTCCGCGCTCAGCACGCGCTCGGCGAGCGGCAGCAGCTGCTGCTCCTCCTTGCGCATGTGCTGCCAGTGGAACGCGGCGTAGGCGTCGACCGTGTCCTGGAACTCGCGCGCGCCGGCCGGCCAGCCTTCCTCGAAGAACAGCAGCGCGCGCTCCAGCTCGCGGATCAGGCGCGCGCCTTCCTCGTGCTCGGCCTGCAGCCCCTCCACCAGCGCGCGCGCCTCTGGCGCGCGCTTCAGCACGCGCGCGAACAGGTGCTCGTCCTCCTTCGGATGGTGCAGGCGCTCCGGGTATTCGTCGATGTAGCGCACCATGCTGCGCAGCACCTGGAAGCGCGGCCGCACGGTCGCCTCGTGCGCCATGCGCGCGAGCTGCTGCAGGCCGTGCAGCACGGCGGAGATCGAGCGGTGCTCGCTCTTCAGGATCGAAACGGCGTCGTTCATGTGGGTTTCCCTTCGTAGGCCGACGCCCAGTCGACGATCGGCGGCGTGGTTTCCAGCAGCTGCTCCAGCAGCGCGACGTGCTCGCTCTCGTCGGCGGCCATCTCGGCGGCCAGCGCGCGCAGCGACGCGTCGCCCGCGCCCAGCACCACGCCTTCGAAGAACGCCGCGGCGCGCTTCTCGCCGGCGAGCGCGATCTCGAGCGCATGGCGCGGCGTCATCAGGCGGAACACCAGCTCGCGCGCCGCGGTTTCGGGCGCGCCGGCGTCGAGCCACGCGTACTGGTGCGGCGCGAGCCCCGGCAGCTTCATCCCGCGGGTGCGCTTCAGCAGCGCGTCGAGGTGCTGCGCCTCCAGGCGCGCGAGGGTGCCGAACACTTCGCCGGCCGCGTCGTTGCCGGCGTCGGACATGCGCCATGAGAACTCCGTGTAGCGCTGCACGGCTTCGCGCTCGATGGCGATGGCGTGGGCGTAAAGGGCGGGGGTATCCATGCGCACACGATGCGTGATCGGCGCGGCGCGAGCTTGATCTTCGTCAACCCGGGCGCGCGGCGCCGCCGTAGGATCACGCCATGCATTACCGCTATTTCACCCTCGAGCAGCGCGATCACCTCGAGCAGGCGATGCGCGATCAGGCGAACTCCCCCACCGAGCTCGAGCTCGCGCTCGAGCGGCTGCGCGCGCCGGACTACGGCACCTGCGAAGCCTGCGGCACCGAGATGCCGTACGTGGCGATGCTGGAGACGCCCGGCGCGACGCTCTGCCCGGCCTGCCGCGCCAAGCGCTCCTAGAAGCAGTAAGCCGCGACGCCCTGCGCGGCGTGCGCGACGCCGAGGCCGCCCGTCGCGATGAGGGCGATGCCGCTCGCGCGCCGCAGGCTCAGCCAGGAACGGAATTTCGCGGCCAGCACGCCGGACGCCAGCAACCACGGCAGGGTGCCGAGCCCGAACGCCGCCATCGCGCTCGCGCCTTCCAGCGCGCCGCCCGCGAACACCGCGGCGCCGAGCGCGCCGTACACCAGGCCGCACGGCAGGCAGCCCCAGGCGAGCCCGGCGGCATACGACTGCGGGAGCGCGCGCGCGGACAGCAGGCGAGCCGCGAGCGGCTGCACGCGGCGCCAGAGCGGCAGACCGATGCTTTCCAGTCGGCGGGTCGGCAGGCCCAGGAGATGCGCGCCGGCCAGGATCGCGAACGCGCCGGCGAAGAAATAGAGATAGATCTGCGCGGGCAGCACGCTCGCGGCGTAGGCCGCCGCGCTGCCGAGCGCTCCGGCGATCGCGCCGGCGGCGGCGTAGCTGGTGATGCGGCCGGCGTTGAACGCCAGCTGCCGCTTCCACAGCGCTTCTTTCCGCACCAGGGTGAAGCCCGCGCTGATGGCGCCGCACATGGCGGCGCAGTGGAAGCCCGAAGCCAGTCCGCCCGCGGCGAGCGCGAGCGGCAGCGCCCAGTCGCTCATATCACGCGCGAGTAGCTGGCGCGCGCGCGCGCCTCGCGCAGATAGCGGTCGAACACCATCGAGATGGCGCGCACCAGCAGCCGGCCGCGCGGCGTGACCACGATCCAGTCGGGCTGGATCTCGAGCAGGCCGTCGTCGGCGAGCTTCTTCAGCTCCTGCAGCTCGGCGGCGAACGCGGCCTTGAAGTCGACCAGGTAGGCGAGCTCGATCGCCTCGATCGAGACGCGGAAGTCGCACATCAGCGCCTGGATCACCGCGCGGCGCAGCAGGTCGTCGCCCGACAGCTCGACGCCGCGCAGCACCGGCAGGCGGCCCTCGTCGAGCGCGGCGTAATAGCGCTCGAGCTCCTTGATGTTCTGGTAGTAGATCGGGCCGACCTGGCCGATCGACGACAGGCCCAGGCCGAGCAGGTCGCCGCTGTGCGTCGAGTAGCCCTGGAAGCTGCGCGCGAGCTGGCCGTGCGCCTGCGCGAGCGCGAGCTCGTCGTCCGGGCGCGCGAAATGGTCCATGCCGATGTAGAGGTAGCCCGCGCGCGTGAGCCGGCCGATCGCGAGCGTCATGAGCTGCAGCTTGGCTTCCGCCGAGGGCAGCTCGGCATCGGCGATGCGCCGCTGCGGCGCGAACAGCTTGGGCAGGTGCGCGTAGCTGTAGAGCGCGATGCGCTCGGGGGCGAGCTCGAGCACCTGGTCGAGCGTGCGGCTGAAGCTGTCGAGGGTCTGGCGCGGCAGGCCGTAGATGAGATCGAGGTTGATCGAGCGGAAGCCGTGCGCGCGCGCCTCGGCCATCACGCGCGCGGTGAGCTCCACGCTCTGGATGCGATGCACCGCCTTCTGCACCGCCGGGTCGAAGTCCTGCACGCCGATCGACAGGCGCCGGAAGCCGAGCTCGGCGAGGAACGCCATGCGTCCCGCCTCGGCGGAGCGCGGGTCGACCTCGATGGAGTACTCGGTCTTCGCGCCGCGCGCGAAGCGCGCTTCCACGCGCGCGACCAGCTCGCGCATCTCCTCGATCGAAAGGAAGTTCGGCGTGCCGCCGCCCCAGTGCATCTGCGCGATCGAGCGCGTGCCCGACAGGAGCGGCGCGAGCAGCGCCAATTCCTTCTCCAAGTACTTGATATACTGGGCCGATCTGCTGCGGTCGCGCGTGACGACCTTGTTGCACCCGCAGTAGTAGCAGAGCGTGGCGCAGAACGGCAGGTGCACGTAGAGCGAGAGCGGCTGGCCGAAGCCACCGATGTTGCGCTTCGCGAGCCATTGCCTGAGCTGCGGCTCGCCGAACGCCTCGACGAAGCGATCGGCGGTCGGGTAGGACGTGTAGCGCGGCCCGCTCGTGTCGTACTTGCGGATCAGCACCGGATCGATGACCAGCTCGGATGCGGGGTAGTGCATTGGGGGAACTATGAAGGGCGAGGCGCCGGGGGCTTTGACCTCGGTCAAACGAAGCCTCTTCCGCCACCCGGCGGTGATCGCGGCGGGCTCGGCGGCGCTGGCGGTGCTGGTCGCGCTGAACGCGGCGGCCTTCGTGCTCGGCCTGCAGGCGCCGTGGCTGCTCGGCGCCGTGCTGATCGCCGACATGCTGGTGGTCGGCGCCGGGATCCTGATCGCGGTGCGCGAGGTGCTGCTCACCGAGCGGCGCAGCGAGGCGAGCGAGGAGCAGCTCGGCGCGATCGTCGACTCGGCGATGGACGCCATCATCTCGGTCGATGCGCGGCAGCGCATCGTGCTCTTCAACCGCGCGGCCGAGGAGGTGTTCGGCGTGCGCCGCGCCGAGGCGCTCGGCAGCCCGCTCGATCGCTTCATCCCGGCGCGCTTCCGCGGCGCGCACCGCGCGCACATCGAGCAGTTCGGCCGCACCGGCGTGACCAGCCGGCGCATGGGCGACGTCACCACGCTGTGGGCGCTGCGATCGAACGGCGATGAATTCCCGATCGAGGCCTCGATCTCGCAGGCCGGCGGCGCGGGCGAGCGCTACTACACCGTGATCCTGCGCGACATCACGCGCCGCAAGGAGTACGAGGACGCGCTCAAGGCCTCGCAGCGCGAGCTGCGCGAGCTCTCGGCGCGCGTGCTGGAGGCGCGCGAGGACGAGAAGGCGCGCATCGCGCGCGAGCTGCACGACGAGCTCGGCCAGCTCCTCACCGCGCTCAAGATGGACCTCGGCGCGCTGCGCGAGCGGCTGCCGCAGGAGCTGCAGCCGCGCGCCGCGGAGATGTCGGCCCTGCTCGACCGCACCGTCACCTCGACGCGCCGCATCTCCGCCGACCTGCGCCCGCTGATGCTCGACGACCTCGGCCTCGCCGACGCGGCGGCGTGGCTGGTGGACGATTTCGCCAAGCGCTCGGGGATCGCCTGCCGCATCGAGCTGCCGGAGGATTTTCCGCAGGTCTCCAAGCCGATCGGCACCGCGGTGTACCGCGCGATCCAGGAGTCGCTCACCAACATCGCGCGCCATTCCGGCGCGAGAAGCGCCTGGGTCGCGCTCGCGGTCGCCGACGGCGCGCTCCAGGTCGAGGTCGAGGACGACGGCCGCGGCATCGCGCCCGAGGACCTGGCCAAGGCGAAATCGCTCGGCCTGCGCGGCATGCGCGAGCGCGTCGCGTTCCTCGGCGGCGCGCTGGAGGTCGCGCGCGCGCCGCGCGGCGGCACCCGGCTCAGGCTGAGCGTGCCGCTGTGATCCGCGTGCTCCTCGCCGACGACCACAGCATCGTGCGCGACGGGCTGAAGCGCATCCTCGCCTCGACCCCCGACCTCGAGGTGGCCGGCGAGGCGTCGAACGGCGACCAGGCGCTCGCGCTGGTCAGGGCCCACGACTACGACGTGGTGATGCTCGACATGTCGATGCCCGGCCTGTCGGGGATCGACCTCATCAAGCGCCTGAGAATCGAGAAGCCCCGGCTGCGCATCCTGGTCCTGTCGATGCACGGCGAGAGCCAGTACGCGGCGCGCGCGCTCAAGGCCGGCGCGGCCGGCTATCTGAACAAGGACGCCGCCGCCGACGCCCTGCTCGGCGCGCTGCGCAAGGTGGCGGCGGGCGGCGTGCATATCGGCGACGCTGCCGCCGCCGCGCTCCTCAACAACACGCAATCCGCGCATCAGACGCTGTCCGACCGCGAGTTCGAGGTGATGCGCTTCCTGGTCGAAGGCCTCGGGCCCACCGAGATCGCCGAGCGCCTGCACCTCTCGGTGAAGACCGTGAGCACGCACAAGACGCGCATCCTCGAGAAGCTGGGCCTGGGCAGCACCGCGGAGCTGGTGCGCTACGCGATGGAGCACAAGCTCCTCTAGGAATAAGGAATAAGGGTTCTACAACGCCCTAAAGCAAATACTCTCGGAATATTCCTACAGGCGATCGCGGCGTCGGACTACAGGCCGCTTTATCCCGTCTAACGGTCGCGCGCTCATACTCGCGCGTCCATGAAGGTCTTTCTGGTCGAGGACGCGCCGCTGCTGCGCGAGCGCCTGGAGGCGCTGATCGCGGCGATCCCCGGCGCGCGGTGCGTCGGGCACGCGGCCGCGGCCGCGCCGGCGCTCGAGTCGATCCTCGCGCTGCGCCCGGACGTGGTGGTGCTGGACATTCACCTCGCCGAGGGCAACGGCTTCGACGTGCTGCGCGGCCTGCGCGCGGCCCAGCTCGCGCCGGCGGTGTTCGTGCTGACCAACTATCCGAGCGAGGCCTACCGGCAGGCCGCCGCGCGCCTCGGCGCGCGCGGCTTCTTCGACAAGTCGCACGAGGTGGAGCGCCTGCGCGACGAAATAGGAAAACTCCTACCCCGCTAATCAGCCGCCGCCGATAGGGCGGCGCGCGGCCCGCCGGCACACTGACGGCATGCAAGTTTTCCTGGTCGAAGATTCCGCCCCCGTGAGGGCCCGCCTCGCCGAGATGGTGAGCGCCATCCCCGGCGCCGTGCTGGTCGGCGAAGCGGAGCGCGCCGAGACCGCGATCCGCGAGATCCTGGAGAAGCGCCCCAACGTGGTGCTGCTCGACCTCGGCCTCTCGGCCGGCGGCAGCGGCTTCGACGTGCTGCGCGGCGTGCTCGGCGCGGCGCCCGAGATCGATTTCTACATGCTGTCCAACTTCGCCGCCGACCCTTACCGGCAGCTCGCCGAGCGGCTCGGCGCGCGCCAGTTCTTCGACAAGAGCCGAGACCTGGAGCGCGTGCGGCAGCTGCTCGCCGACCGTGCTGCCGTGCACTGAAAGGGAGATGCCGTGGCCGCCGCCGTGATTCCGATCCAACCCAGGAAGAGCTTCAACCCCATGACGCCCAACAAGTTCGAAGTGAGCTGCGCGAGCTGCAACCTGCGCGAGCTGTGCCTGCCGGCCGGCCTGTGCGCCGAGGACCTGGCGCGCGTCGAGAACATCGTCTACGCGCGCCGGCGCATCAAGCGCGGCGAGGCGCTGTTCAACGCCGGCGCCGAGTTCAGCGCGGTGTACTCGATCCGCAGCGGCTTCTTCAAGACCAGCGTGCTGGACAGCGACGGCCGCGAGCAGGTCACCGGCTTCTCGATGGGCGGCGAGCTGATGGGGCTCGACGGCCTGGGCTCGGGCGCCTACAACGCCACCGCGGTGGCGCTCGAGGACAGCGAGGTATGCGTGCTGCCCTACGCCCTGGTCGAGTCCATGGCGCGCGAGGTGCCCACGCTGCAGCGCCACCTGCACGCGGTGCTGGCGCGCGAGATCGTGCGCGACCACGGCGTGATGCTGCTGCTCGGCTCGATGCGCGCCGAGGAGCGCCTCGCCACCTTCCTCCTCAACCTGTCCAAGCGCTTCGTGCGGCGCGGCTACTCGCGCTCGGACTTCCAGCTGCGCATGACGCGCGAGGAGCTCGGCAGCTACCTCGGCCTGAAGCTCGAGACCGTGAGCCGCCTGTTCTCCCAGTTCCAGAAGGACGGCCTGATCGAGGTGAACCAGAAGCACGTGCGCATTCTCGATACCGAGGGCCTCGAGCGGGTGCTCGCGGCCAAAACCTAAGGAGCAACCTCATGTTCAAGCACATCCTCATCCCGACCGACGGCTCGCCGGTCTCCGCCAAGGCGGTCAAGGCGGGCATCGCGCTCGCCAAGGAATCCGGCGCGAAGGTCACCGGCTACTACGCGGTCGAGCCGGTGCCCACGCGCTTCTACGGCGAGGGCTACGTCATGGACCGGCAGTCGGTGGCGGACTTCGAGCGCCGCAGCCGCGAGCACGCCAAGAAGCAGGTCGCTTCGATCGAGCGCGCCGCGCGCAAGGCCGGCGTGCCGTTCCAGCCGCTGGTCGAGACCGCGCGCACCCCGTACCACGGCATCGTCGAGGCGGCGAAGAAGCGCGACTGCGACCTGATCTTCATGGCCTCGCACGGCCGCACCGGCCTGATGCGCATGGCGCTCGGCAGCGTCGCCGACCGCGTCATGACCCTCTCCAAGGTGCCGGTGATGGTGTATCGCTAGCCCGGGGATGTTCAAGCGCATCCTGATTCCGACCGACGGCTCGGCCCTGTCGAAGAGGGCGGCCAGGGCCGGCATCGCTACGGCGAAGGCTGGGTCGCCGACCGCACGGTCCTGCAGGAGCTCGGCAAGCGTAACCGCGACACCGCGCGCAAATACCTCGCCGCCATCGGGCGCGAGGCGCAACGCGCCGGCGTCGCGTTCGAGGCGCTGATCGACGAGCCGCGCACGCCGTACGAAGGCATCGCGGCGGCGGCGCGGCGGCGCAAGTGCGACCTGATCTTCATGGCCTCGCACGGCCATCGCGGCCTCGCGCGCCTGATGCTCGGCAGCGTGGCGGACAAGGTGGTGCAGTCCTCCCGGGTGCCGGTGCTCGTCTACCGCTAGCCGGACACGGCGGCAGTCGCAGGTCGGATAATCGCGCCATGCCGGTATTCAGCGCGCGCGGCCTGACCAAGACCTACCGCATGGGAGAGACCGAGATCCACGCGCTGCGCGGCGTGGACCTCGAGATCGGCGCGGGCGAGTTCATCGTGCTGCTCGGGCCCTCCGGCAGCGGCAAGTCGACGCTGCTCAACATCCTGGGCGGCCTCGACACGCCGAGCTCGGGCTTCATTTCCTTCCAGGACCACGATCTGTCGAGTGCGGACGAAGCCGCGCTCACGCGCTACCGGCGCGAGCACGTCGGCTTCGTGTTCCAGTTCTACAACCTGATCCCGGCGCTCACCGCGCGCGAGAACGTGGCGCTGGTCACCGACATCGCGGCCGCGCCGATGCCGGCGGCCGAGGCGCTGCAGTGGGTGGGGCTCGGCGAGCGGCTCGACCACTTCCCGTCCCAGCTCTCCGGCGGCGAGCAGCAGCGCGTCGCGATCGCGCGCGCCATCGCCAAGCGCCCCGACGTGCTGCTCTGCGACGAGCCGACCGGCGCGCTCGACTACGAGACCGGCAAGCTGGTGCTCGAGGTGATCGCCAAGATCAACGCCGAGCTCGGCACCACCGCGATGGTGATCACCCACAACGCCGCGATCGCCGGCATGGCCGACCGGGTGCTCAGGCTGGGCGACGGCCGGATCGTCGGCGAGTCGCGGCCGCAAAGGAAGCTCACGCCCGCCGAGATCTCCTGGTGAGGAGCCTCGACCGCAAGCTCGCGCGCGACCTGTGGTCGCTCAAGACCCAGGTGCTGTCGATCGCGCTGGTGATCGCCTGCGGCATCGGCGGGTTCATCGGCTCGTTCTCCACCTACAGCTCGCTGCTCAGGTCGCGCGACGACTACTACGCGGCCGCGCGCTTCCCGCACGTGTTCGCCAACGCGAAGCGCGCGCCGCTCTCGCTCATCGAGCGCGTGCGCGGGGTGCCGGGCGTCGCGGAAGCCGAGGCGCGCGTGGTGCGCGACGCGCAGCTTTCGATCCCCGGCGTCGCGCCGCCGATGATCGCGCGCCTGATCGGCACCGACTTCGAGCGCCTGCCGGGCGTGAATCGGCTCACGCTGAAGAGCGGGCGCTGGCCGGCGAGCGGCGCGCGCGGCGAGGTGGTGGTGAACCAGCGCTTCCTCGAGGCGCGCGGCCTCGCGCTCGGCGACCGGCTGGACGTGCTGCTGAACGGGAAACTGGAGCACCTCACGCTGGTCGGCACCGCGCTCAGCCCGGAATACATCTTCGCCACGCGCGGCGGCGGCATGCCGGACGACGAGTGGTTCGCCGTGCTGTGGACCGAGGCGCGCGCGCTCGCCGCGGCGTTCAACATGGAAGGCGCGTTCAATTCGGTGCTGGTGCGCGTCGAGGCCTCGGCCTCGGTGCAGGCGGTGCTCGACGCGCTGGACCGCATCCTCGAGCCCTACGGCGGCTTCG
>Ga0247825_10002637_pt1 | contig 11836 bp, 9 predicted proteins | sample 13C_Vanillin_Day_FD_194413 | JGI IMG/M metagenome (GOLD analysis project Ga0247825, IMG submission 194413) | Soil microbial communities from agricultural site in Penn Yan, New York, United States - 13C_Vanillin_Day48 | ecosystem: Environmental > Terrestrial > Soil > Agricultural land | place... | reverse complement strand
GAGGCAGCGTGACGCGATCTGCCGTCGAAGGAGTGCCCGATCCGCCGCCGTCACGTCGTGCGGATGCCACTGACCCTCACGGATCAGCGCCCGCTCGGCGACGACAGCCAGGTATCGGCAGGCAGCGACGAGAAATGCGCCGCTTCCCATTGCCGGGTCGAGGATGCGAAGCCCGAGAATCGCCTCGGCGGTCCGGCCGTTCACCAATGGTTCGAGCGTGCGTCGAACCATATGGCTGGTGACCGCGCGCGGCGTATAGAACGTTCCAGTCGCTTTCCGCACGTCGCCGCCGCGAACGAGAGCGAGCGAGTGCCCCGCGGCCCGCGGCTCATAGTCGAGAACGCGCTCATAGACGGCGCCAAGCTGTTCGACGTCGAGGTCGCGATAGGCAATTCGCGCCGGCGAGCCGCCCAGCGTGGTCGTGCCGACGGCGATGACCGCTCTTGTCAGGACCTCGTCATCCACACGGGTGCGATCGAATGCGGCCGCCTGAGCCGGCGAAAACAGGCGACCGTTGAAAGCGGTCACCGACAATTCACCGGCGGAGCAACCGGCGTGGGCCACCCGGGAAATTGCCCGCAGGGCCTTCCACAATCCACGCGGCGGCCGGCCCGTCAGCAGCGACGTGACGAGGGAGTCGAGGCTGTAGCGATCGCGATACAACGGATGCCAGACCGGGACGAGCCCACGCGCCTCCGCGAACAGGAGAAACAGGATCCGGTAGAGCACCGTGAGCGAGTGTTCGAACAGCACCTCCGGGCCGTAGCGGCGCTGTGTACGCGGGGCGAGCGTCGTGAGGAGCTCCTGCAGCGCTTTGAGCACACCGTCGCCCAGAGCGCGGCACACGTCTACCCCGTGTCTGGCCGAAAGGGCGATCGCGCGCTCGAGCAGCGGCCGTGGGGCAGCGAGCGACTCGGCGTGGGCAAGACTCCAGAGCGCGGATTGGGTCACGTGGCTTTCGCCGAGGACACTGACATCGAACTCGAGATAGTCCCGAGACCAGGTACGGTGGGAGTCGACAAGCCGCAATGCCACGCCGTTGCAGCAGAGTGCCCACCGTGCATCCGCGGCGACACCGCTCCTGACCGATTCGCGCCATGCCGCGGAAAGTGGCTGGTTGTAGCCGACGACCACGGCGGTCGTACGTCCTGTTTCGACCCGACTGGCCGGAGCCAGGCCGAGCACGCACCGGTGCGACTCGTCGGCCCGCCGCGTGACCACGAAGCCCAGCGCGCGAAGAAGGGGAACGAAAAGCGTGTCCGCTATGGCGCGGACGCCAGACGAGGGGCCGAGCGCGGAAGCGGACGAACTGGCCGCTCGTTCGATGGCTCTGGCTGCTATCGCCGGAACAGGCGCGTAGCCGTCGAGTGCCGGGAGCAGGTCGTGAGCGAAGGACGAAGAGATCAGCCGTCCGGTGAGCCCGGGAACGATGCCTACCACGCGATCAGTGAGAACGCCGGGCGAAGAGCTGTGGCGCAGCGTCGCTGGCGCTGCAGCCCGGCGAGCCGCTCATGACAAAGCGCCAACGCATGATCGATGGTCTCGCGCTGCGCGCCCGCCTGCCGTTCGGCACGCCGGTCGAACAGTCCTGGTTGCAACAGCGTCGCTGCCATACGGGCATGACGTTGCGCGATCTCGCGGGCGATGGCGTGTTCCCGCTGGGCTGCCAATCCCGTTGATGCCCGAAGCGATTCGGAAACCACGTGCGCGAGACCTCGATGTTGGCCGGCGACCTCTCGAATCTGCGTCCATGAGCCATCGATGAGACGGCGGATCTCTTTGTGCGAGCGCTGCCGGGTCCACCCGTGGTTTCCGGTGACGCCGATGAGCGTCTCCCACAGCAGGTGACCCTCCCAATCGGCGAGCTCGATCCACAGTGCCCACCAGCCAGGAGCGCCCGATCCGCGCCGTGCGCACGTTACGAAGGGACGAACCTGCGTGGGCCTGTCAACGGCATCCGGCGGCAACAGGCGGCGCGCCGTGACGAGACGCGCGGCTTCCGCCGACGCGCGATCGCGCAGGCGATCTGACGTCACACCCGGCAGGACTGAAGACGAATCCGGCGGTGGCAGGGGGCTGCCGCCGATGATGTACGCGGCTGACTCGCTATCTGAGGACGACGGCCGGGAAAGCCCGTCGAATGCGGACGCGATATGCGACCGCCGTTGCGCGAGCCGCACCACGCGCGTTTCCTCAATCGTGTCTCTTCCCACCAGATGCAGCTGGTGAACGATTCGCGACTGACCGATGCGATCGACGCGTCCGACGCGCTGCTCGATTCGCGTGGGGGTCCATGGAACCTCCAGATGAATGACCATCCGGCACCGTTGCTGGAGGTTCAGTCCTTCGCTGGCGGCATCGGTTGCCAGCAGCACCCGGCGGCCGCCGCCGGTGAACTCACGGATTACCGCGGACCGCTCCGCGGCGGTCAGGCCACCGTGCAGCACGCAGGTTTCGACGCCTGCGAGCTGGCGCTCGAGCGGGCCCAGCGTGTCGCGGAATTCTGTGAACACGATCGCCGGCTCGTTGGACCGCCGGAGCAGGCGCGCGAGACAGCGCATCTTGCTTTCAGAGGCCGTTGCCTGCCGCGCGAGTTCCAGGATCGCTTCGATCGTGCGCCGCTCAGCCGCGCGGTCCGCGAGCCCGGGGGCGCCAACCTCCGCGTCCGGCTCGTCATCGTTTTCCGCAAACAGCTGCAATGGAAGGTCGAGCTGGCCGTCCGCGGCCCCGAACGTGTCGAGAAGTGTCAGACGCCGCTCGAGCGTCCGTGCGAGCGAGGAGGAGCAGCTGCAGGCGCGGCGCGTCAGGACAATCATCGCGAGCCGGGCGGCGGCAGACGCCGGGTTCCGCCAGACGCGGCGCACATAGGCCGCCAGGGCACGATGCATCTGGCTCTCGACATCCGTCGGCCGTACGCGGAGCCATCGGGTGCGCCTGGTGCCGGGGACCGAGACATCCGCGCGCGTCCGGCGGAAGATGCACAGCGGAAACGAGTGCTCCAGGTCGCCCACGGACGTGAGGCGCGCGAACGCTGCGTCATCGCCGGAATGCGGCGTCGCCGTCAGCATCACCACCACGCGCGCACGCCGCGCCAGCAGCGCTGCCGCGTCATGGCGGTCAGAGGCTCCGGCGATGCCATGCGCCTCGTCGACGACGAGCAGGTCCCACACCACCGGTTCGAGAGCGCGGATGACTTCCGGACGTTTGATGTAGTCCGTAGACGTCAGGACCAGCGAATGCACGGCCCACGGGTTTCTGCCGTCGGCGAGCGGCAGGCGTTGGAGCGCCGTCGAGTCGAGCACGACCGGCGCGACGTGAAACCGCCTGCTCAACTCCGTGTGCCACTGCTCGCGAAGACCTGCCGGGCAGAGCACCAGCACGTGCGCATCGCCTCGTCGCGCCAGGGTTTCCGCGACGATCAGGCCGGCCTGGATCGTCTTGCCCAGGCCGACTTCGTCCGCAATCAGGATTCGCGCCGCCTGTCCGCCGGCGACAGCTAATGCGGGTTCAAGCTGATAGGGAAGGATCGCGACGTCGGCTCCGGCCGCCGCACGCAGCGAGTCGATTGCCGGTGTGGCTCCTGCGAGCGATAGACGCGCCAGATGCTGCCAACGTCTGCGGGAGACGACGCGCGTCGTGTTGACAGAAGGCAGACGTTCGAACGGTTCGAACGGGAGGAGGTAGCGTGTGCGGCTGCCTCGATTCGTGCGATCGCTGCCGACGACGGTCAGGACCGTCGCGCTCTCGTACGGCACGGACTCCGTGACCGTCCATCGTTCGTCGCGGATTCGAACGACATCGCCACGCCGGGGAAGGGATACGCCCACGGTGGGACTGCTGTGCAGATGGCGTTCCGCTGAGAAACCCGCGGCTTTCCGCGAGGTGGCACCCGGCGGCTGGCGGAAACTGCAGTGGAGCCAGAGCGACGGGATGGCAGTAACTGCGTACGCCGCGGCCTAATCGGATCTGGCTTTCAGCCTCGCGACGGTGGCGCCGAGGTGCGTTTCCGTTGCGTCCCAGAATTCGACGACCAGCGGATGACGCTCGAGCGCCTGCTGGACGATCCCGCGCTGGATGCCTTTGCCGCGGCCGTGAATGAGGCGCACTTCACCGAGCCCGGCCTCGTGCGCGGCGTTGATGTATTCCTCGACAACCGACGCGATGTCGCGCGGGGCAAAGGCGTGCAGGTCGAGCTCGTTTTCGATGGGGACGCGGTGGGCCACCGCTCAGTCCTACTGTGGCGGTGGATAGGACGCCGTGACGACCGTCTTGATGCCGCCGCGGACGGAAAAATCACCGACCACCGTCATCCGGCGCGGCGCGCAGGCGGCGACGAGGTCGTCGAGGATCTGGTTCGTGACCGCTTCGTAGAAGATGCCCCGGTTGCGGAACTCGATCATGTAGTACTTCAACGACTTCAACTCGATGCAGCGGTCGCCCGGCACATAGGTGATGCGGATCTCGCCGAAGTCGGGGAGGCCGGTCTTGGGACAGACGGAGGTGAACTCCGGGCAGGTGATCGCGATCTCGAAGTCGCGCTCGGGACGTGGATTGGGAAAGGTCTCCAGCGGCCCCGTGCTTGACATCGGTGCCAGATTCTAGCACTTTGCTAAGGAAATCCCCGTGTCTTGCGCGTGTGTTCGTTGACAGTCGATCACGCGCGCGCTAGCATTACGGCGATTTCTCGCGAGTTTCCGCAGCAGTTCAGACGCGCGCGCAACTGCGACGCGGCCGATCGTCGGCGCGCACCAGAATTGGGGGGACGTGATGGCAGAGGCCCGCAGAATGGGCAAATCGGAATTGTTCTCGCACTTCGCCGAGCGGTTCGAGGTGAAGCGCACTCAGGCGCGCGAATTCTTCGACGCGCTCACTGAACTGGCGGAGAAGGAGCTGAAGCGTTCGGGCGAGTTCGTCCTGCCCGGCATGGTCAAGCTGGTCGTCCAGAAGCGCAAGGCGCGCATGGGCCGTAATCCGGCCACCGGCGAGGCCATCAAGATTCCCGCGAAGACCGTCGTCAAGGCGCGTATCGCCAAACAGCTGAAGGACACCGTTCTTCCCAAGAAGTAACGGCCGGGAACAACGGGGCGGTGGGCGCTCCGCGTGTCCCCCCGGACGGCCGCGACACCGTTCTCAAAGTCGTAGTGTTCCAACGTCCGCCCGGCGCTGCCCCTCGGTGCCGGGCGTTTTTACGTACGCCCTACCCCGCGGCGATCTGCGACGGCCGCGCCGAGGTCAGCGGGAACTGCACGGTGAAGGTGCTGCCGACGCCCACCTGACTCGTTACCGAGATCGTTCCGCCCAGCTGTTCCACGACCTTCTTGGAAATCGCCAGGCCGAGGCCGAGACCGCGGCGCTTGGTGGTCACGAAGTCATCGAAGATCGACTCCAGGCGATCGGCTGGAATGCCGCACCCGGTGTCGGCGACCTCGATGATGGCGTTGGCGTTCTGTTTGAGCGTGCGCACCAGCACGCGGCCGCGCGGCGGCGTGGCCTGCACGGCATTGGTGATCAGGTTGCGATAGATCCGGTTCAGGGCAAAGAGGTCGCCTTCCACGAACAGCGGCTCCGGTACGAGCTCGCAGGCCATCGCGATGCCCGCGTTCTCCGCGGTCGTCTGCATCGATTCAACGAGTTCGCCGACCGATTTGTTGAGATCGATCGGGAAGCGCTCGACCGGCATCGGTTTGGCGACGTTCCGCAAATCGTCCAGTACCCGCTTGATCTGCGCCAGCTCGCGTTCGATCGTGCGGCGGAAGCTCTCGCGATACTCCGGGTCGTCCCACATCTTCAACATCAACTTGCAGCCGTTGCCGACGTTCTGGATCGGGTGGGACAGATCGTGGACGAGCCCGATCGCGATGCGCCCGAACATCGCGTGCCGCTCCTTCTTGCGCACGTCTTCCTGCAGCTCGACCAGCCTGTCAGCCATCGTGTTGAAGGCGGTGCCGAGCTGCCCGAGTTCGTCGCTGGTTTCGACAGTAACGCGAGTGTCGAGCTTGCCCAGCGCGAGTTCGCGCGTGCCACGGGTGAGGACGAGAATCGGCTCGATGAACCGCCTTCCCCAGAGTGAGCCGACAAGCAGCATGGCGAAGAGCGCCACCGTAATGGCAATGAAAAGCTGTGTCTGCAGTCGTGTGGATATCGCGAACGCCTCGCGCGTCGGCTGTTCGACAACGACTCTCCAGCCGAGGATCGGTAGGCGGGCGCCGACTCCGAGCATCCATTCGTTCCCATCCCAATACTGCACCGCTGCAACGGAACGCCGTCCTTCTTCGTGACGGAGTGCGTCGACGACAGGGTGGTCGTTCAGATTCTCGCGCCGTGCGACAAGTGACTTCGACTTTGGGTTGCCATGCGCAAGCAATTGCCCTTCGTCGGTGACGACCAACGCGTAGCCGGCGGTGCCAACCCGGATGCTGTCGACTGTCCGCCACAATTCCTCGAGTTGCAGCCGGCCGACGAGCCATCCTGCGTTGCTTCCGGGCGGCAGCCTGATGGCGACATCCGCGGTAGGCAGGAGGTCGTCGTCACGCGAGAAGGGTGAAATCAACGCCCCCTCGATTTCTACACTGCCGGCCCCCGGCAACTCTGCATCTGCTGAATCGATACGACTCGACGCTATGGTTTTCCCGATATCGTCAAGAAGCGTCAGGTACGCGAACTCTCCAAATCGGGTCGCGTAGTTCCTCAGGATGAGTTCCTGTTGCCACACGGTCAGCGACGTTCGCTCCATGTCCGCCGCGACCGCGCCGATGATGCGGATGCTGCCGGTGACGTACGCCTCGATCTGTTCACCGACGCGCCGCGCCACCTCCTGATTGCCCTGAATGACGGCCTGTTGGGCACCATCGCGCACAGACATTACCGACACAGCTCCATATGCGAGCAGCGGCACGACTGCGGCCGCCGCCATCAACAAAGCGAAGCGTGTCGAGATTCTGTTCATCAATGCGCGCCACCGCGCGATGATGCGAGCGTCCATCTCCACAGCGCCCACATCGGATCGCGCTCATCCGTTGGGAAGTGGAATCGGCGGCTTATGGCTCTGGTTCGAGTGTCGAAGGCGATGAACACGGCTGGCGGATCATCATAGAAGGCCCGCTGCAACTTCGAGGTCGCGGATCGAATCGCTGCCTCGTTCGCCGAACGAAGAAGGACTTCGAACTGCTCCTCCGCCTGATCGTTGTCGTAGCCAAACACGTTGTACAGGCCTTTGAGTTTACGCGCCGAGCGCCACCACATGTACGAGCGCGAAGGCGTTGGGCCGCTGATCATGTTGATGAACGCGGCTTCGAACCGGCCGGTGAATACCAGTTCATTAAACTCCTTTAGAGGGACCACCCGGAACTGCATGTCGACGCCGACGTTGAAGAGGTCCTTTTGGACCTCGAGTGCGATCCGCTGCCAGGTCGTGAAGTCCTGTGGCACGAGACACGTGAACCGGAGGCGGGCGGGTGGCCCATCCGACGGTCGAGCCGGCTGGCGAAGCCGGTACCCGGCGGTTTCAAGAAGCGCTTTGGCGCCTTCAGGGTCGAATGGATACGTTGGCGCGGTGGAGTCGAAGGCCCAATACTGCGGATAGATCGGCCCGGCCGAAACTGTGCCTGCTCCATGTAACACCTTCTGAACGATGGCGACCCGGTCGACGGCAAGGTTTAGGGCTTTTCGCACGAGCGGCGATTTGAAACGTCCATCGCGAAGATTAAGGGTGACGTGATGCTGGTACCAGCGCGGCACCGACACCACATCAATCTCTTCATTTCGGACGAATTCGACCGCGTCGACAGGGACGTCGTATACCACGTTGAGTTCGCCGCGCAGCAGACTGGCCCAGGTCGGTCGTAACGCGTCAAACGCCTTCACCACGACACGATCGATCGTCGGCTTTCCTTTGTAGTAGCGGTCAAAGGCCTCGAGAACGGCCATGGAATCCTGCTGGCTGACGACGTGATACGGTCCGGTGCCCACGAGGTCGGGGCCCTTATCGAGCGGAACTGTCAAACCGTCGGGAAGTGTCGCAGCTGGGCGCGCCATGTCAAACACGAGCTGGTTGCCTTCGGCCGACACGTTGACCAGATCCGCCAGCGCAGGAAAGGATGCGACATTGGCCGGATTGGTTACGGCTGCGTGAACGAATGCTGCCGCCGTCTCGCCTGTAAACGGCCGGCCGTCATGGAGCAACACGTTCGTTCGCAGAAACACGCGGAGTCGCGTGTTCTCCTTTTCCCACTCCCAACGTTCAGCCAATTGAGGCAGCGCCCGACCGTCCCGGCCGATCGTCGTGAGGCTTTCGAAACTGAGAAGACGTAAGAACTGTGGAATTCCCAAATCAAGATCTGGGGTGTTGCCCTCGGGAACGCCGACGACTACTTCAGTTGGCTGAGGGGAAGTCGCCTGTTGACTTGACTGGCGACATGCATGTGAGGCGACAAGGGCAAGGACGAAAACGCCGCACAGAATCGGCGAGCCGATCTGGCGGCGTCGGAATAGTCGTGTGTCGTCGGATCGGCGGTCCGCGCCGAGACCTACTTGTTCGGTGCCTCGTCGATAGCCCAAGGGCAGAAGTTCTGTGGTTTACGCGTCGCCGACGCTTTCTGGATAACCTTGATCTTCATGAGTCTACTCCGCTTCTGTGAGGGGCCGTCAGGCCGTTGGGGAGAGTGACGCAGCCGTCCGGTGCGCCAGGCTGACGACTGCGGCCTCCATCGCGCCCTTGTGACAGGACGGCGAGTGCATGTCGCCAAGCTCCGTGTGTGCCGCCATCGAACAGCCTCCTCCACACACGGGAATGAAGGAGCAATCACCGCATTCATCTTTATGAGCGCTCAATCGGTCGAAGCGCTCCGCCGCCGCGCGCCGCCACTCGTCGTCGAGCCCGTCGATATGCCCGGTCGACTCCGCCGCCTCGCCCGTGAAGCCGGGGCAGGCGTAGAGCGACCCCTCGGGCCCGATCGTGTAGGCGTGGCGGCGATGAATCTCGCACGGGCCCATGTGCACGCCGTCAAGGGTGTAGAAGCCGGCATTCCGCGTTTCCTCACGCAGGAACGACATCTTCTCGTCGACGAAGTGGCACGAGTCGCAGGGGCCGGACGACGCCCGCCCGGCGCCCGCGCCGGCCGAGGTCATGCACGTTCCGGCGAGCGGCTTGTTGTTCGCGCCGACCACGGTGAGCGGGATGACCCCTTTCGGAGCCGTCGGCTCGGGCGCCTTGATGATCGGCTTGAAGTTGATCTTGACGATCCGGTCGGCGAATTCCTGCTGCTTCAGGAACTCCAGCAGCGCCGGATAGCTGTCCCAGCTGCTCTCGTCGAAGTTGCCGCCGATCGTGATCGGAACCTTCGGCGCGACGCGGCGGACGTTCTCGATGATGCGGTCGAACGTGCCCTGCCGTCCGCGCAGCGGACGCATCCGGTTGTGCGTGTCGCGATCGCCGTCGAGCGTGATCTTGACGCCGAAGAGACCGTACGGGAGCAGGCGATCGACCACCTCGGGCGTGAGCAGCAACCCGTTCGTGATGACCGACACCGACTGCGGAACGCCTCGCTCTTCGCACATCGCGTGTGTGCGCTCCGCCAGGTAATACGCCACCGGCAGGTTCAGCAGCGGCTCACCGCCGAACAGCGTGAGGTGGAATTTCTCCGGCCGCACCTCGTCGAGGCGCTGCTCGATCCAGAGCGCGACCTTGCGCGCCGTGTCGAGGCTCATCTTCGCGGCGAACTTGTTGTAGTCGCCGTGATCCCCCTGGAAGCAGTAGTCGCACGCGAAGTTGCACTGCAGGGTCGTCAGCACCGTGACCTTCATGAGCTCGGTGTCTTCACGCAGGTTGGTGAAGTACTCGCCGAGCGTTCGCTGCTCCTCGTCGCGGCTCTCGACGATGAAGCCGTTCTCGACGAGGGTGTCGATGGTGTCGCGTTCCTCGCCGTCGAAACGCGTGTCGCCGCGGGCGATCCGTTCGAGCAGCCGCGAGACGTCGTTCGAAACGAGCAGCTGCGCGTCCGAGAGCGTGTTCATCAGGAACACGTCGTCCGTGTCCTTCACCGGGACCTGGACGTTGAACATCGAAGGTTGCATAGGACTCCGTCCTCGGGGCACACGTCGCCCCACTTCGGCGTCTGACTTGTGCGTGGAATCAACGAACCGCGGTGAGGTGCGGTTCGCGGCAAAAGTGAGCAACGCGTGTGCCCGCGCCCGGCGCCCGGCGCCGTTGCACGGTTTCTTTGGTCCAGCTTCAGTATTTGCGAAAGAAAACCGCGATTCCGGCAAGCAACTCGCATCCGGCGGGCGGTCGCTCGTGCGGCTAACCCCTTAGCCGGCGGCGGGCGTGATCCGGGAAACCCGTGCGATCGTCAGCAGATCGGCAACCGGCCAATTTCTTGGCCGGGGGGCCAGAGACTTGTCAGTTGCCTCGAATCTTGCGGGCCAGCTCGCGGATCTCGAGCTTGTCCATCTTGAACTTCAGCGTGCTCAGCGGGATACCGAGCGAGCGCGCGGTCCCGGTGACGTTCCAGGCGGATTTTTCGAGCGCTCGGATGATGAAGTTGCGTTCGAACGTGGAAACGGCGCGGTCCAGCAGGTTTTCGGCCGCCGGGCCGCTGGTATCGAGCTGCGCCACGTGCAGCTCATAGGGCAGGTCTTCGTCGGTAATCCATTCCTTGTCCGAGACGGCGACCAGCCGCTCGATCAGGTTCTCGAGCTCTCGAATGTTTCCCGGCCACCAATACGAGCTCAGGATCTGCATCGTCGTGTCGGCGATTCCCTGGATGTTCTTGCGGAACTTCAGGTTGTAGCGTCGCAGGAAGAACTGGGCGAGCGCCGGCAGGTCTTCGATGCGGTCGCGGAGCGCCGGCATGCGGATGGGAATCACCTTGAGCCGGTAATAGAGATCCTCCCTGAACCGGCCCTCCTTCACGGCTTTGTCCAGGTCGACGTTCGTTGCGGCAATCAGGCGAAGGTTCGTCTTGATCGGATGAGTCCCGCCGACCCGCTCGATTTCGTTCTCCTGGATCGCGCGCAACAGCTTGGCCTGTAGTTCGTAGCGGAGATCTCCGACCTCGTCGAGAAACAACGTCCCGTTGTTGGCCAGCTCGAACTTTCCAAGCTGCTGCCGGACCGCCCCGGTGAAGGCGCCCTTCTCGTGGCCGAACAGCGTGCTCTCGACCAGCTCGCGCGGAATCGCCGCCAGGTTGACCGCCACGAACGGCGCATTGGGATGCGCCGATTCGCGGTGAATCAGGCGCGCCAGCAGCTCCTTGCCGGTGCCGCTCTCACCGAGGATCAGGACCGTCGCCGACAGCTTCGCGACTTTCTGCACGAGCTCGAGGATCTCCTTGGTGGCCCGGCTCGCGCCGGCGACGAACTCGCGATCGTTCTGCTCGGCGACCTCCGCGCTCAGCCGCAGGACGTCGCGGTTCAGATCCTGGCGCTCGCTGGCGTTCGCCACCAGCGTCCGCACGCTCTCGAGGTCGAAATCCTTGGAGATGTAGTGATAGGCGCCGTAGCGCATCGCTTCGATTGCGACGTCGAGCTCCTTCAGCACCGAGACGACGATGACTTCGATGTATGGATAGTTCTCGCGGACGATCTTCAGCACCTCAAAACCGCTGATGCCAGGCAGGCGAACGTCGAGAAGCATGAGATCGACGTCCTCTTTTTCGATGACCTGCAGAGCGAACTCGCCGGTGGCGGCGCGGAGCACACGGTAGTCGCGCCGCAGCATCGCGGTGAGCGTCTCCCGCATCCCCTCGTCATCGTCAACGATAAGGATCGTCTTTCGCCGTTCTGACATGCTGCTGGTTCGAGTCAACTGGAAGAGTACCGCGTACTACAAGCCTTGAAC
>Ga0247825_10002634_pt1 | contig 11844 bp, 11 predicted proteins | sample 13C_Vanillin_Day_FD_194413 | JGI IMG/M metagenome (GOLD analysis project Ga0247825, IMG submission 194413) | Soil microbial communities from agricultural site in Penn Yan, New York, United States - 13C_Vanillin_Day48 | ecosystem: Environmental > Terrestrial > Soil > Agricultural land | place... | reverse complement strand
TGAAGGAGCAGAAGCTCACGCCGCGCATCGCGCAGACGGCCAAGGGCCTGTGGGTGGTGTACTTCCTGCTGACGCTCGCGTGCCTCGGCGCCTACCGCTGGGGCGGCATGAGCTGGCTCGACGCGCTCATCCACGCCTTCACCACCATGCCGCTCGGGGGCTATTCCAGCCACGACGCGAGCTTCGCCTGGTTCGAGTCGCCGTTGCTGGAAGCGATTTCGGTGGTATTCATGATGGCGGCCGGCATCAACTTCGGCACCCACTTCCTCGCGTTTCGAGGACGCTCGCTCGCCCCGTACCGGCGCGACCCGGAGCTGCTCGCCTTTTTCCTGGTCATGCTGGTGAGCGTCTGGGGCGTCGCGACCTTCCTCTGGCTGTCGGACACCTATCCCGACATCGTTACGGCGGCGCGCTTCGCCGCCTTCAACGTCGTCTCTATCGCTACGACGACCGGCTTCGCGAGCACCGATTACAACCAATGGCCGGTTTTCGCGCCGCTGTGGATGCTGGCGCTGTGCGTGTTTGCGAGCTGCTCCGGCTCGACCGGCGGCGGCATCAAGATGATCCGCGCGCAGCTGCTGTGGCTCAACTTCCGGCGCATGCTGAAGATCCTGGTCCATCCGCGCGCGTACATCGTCGTCAAGCTTCGCCACATGACGGTCGAGGAGCCGGTGCTGTTCGGCATGGCCGCGTTCATGCTCATGTTCGGGGTCACCACCACGGTGGCGACGCTGCTCCTTGCCGCCACCGGGCTCGACTTCACCAGCGCCGCGACGGCGGCGATCGCCTGCATCACCAACACCGGCCCCGGCCTCGGCATCGTCGGGCCGGCGGGCAACTATGCCTCGCTCACCGACTTCCAGAAATGGACGTGCACGGCGGCGATGCTGCTGGGGCGGCTGGAGCTCTTCACGCTGCTGGTCGTGTTCACGCCGGCGTTCTGGCGGCGCTGAGCCGGTTTAAGCTTCGCCTATGGACAAGATCGTCGACCTGCGCTCGGACACCGTAACCCGCCCCTCGCCGGGCATGAAGAAGGCAATGCTGGAGGCCGAGCTCGGCGACGATGTCTTCGGCGACGACCCGACGGTGAACCGCCTGCAGGCGCGCGCGGCGGAGATCTTCGGCTTCGAGGCGGGACTGCTTTTTCCCTCCGGCACGCAGTCCAACCTCGCGGCGCTGATGAGCCACTGCCAGCGCGGCGACGAGGTGATCCTCGGCATGGAGGCGCACAGCTACCGCTACGAGGCGGGGGGCGCCGCGGTGCTCGGCTCCATCCAGCCGCAGGCGATCGCCAACCGCCCCGACGGCTCGCTCGACCTCGCGGAAGTCGAGGCGGCGATCAAGCCCGACGACCCGCACTTCGCGAAGACGCGCCTCCTCGCCCTGGAGAACACGATCTCGGGAAGGGTCATCAAACGCGACTATCTGGAGCAGGCGATCGGCTTGGCGAAAAGGCGAAACCTGGGCACGCATCTGGACGGCGCGCGCATCTGCAACGCCGCGGTCGCGCTGAGGACGAGCGTGAAGGAACTGTGCGCCGGCTTCGATTCGGTGTCGGCGTGCCTGTCCAAGGGCCTCGGCGCGCCGGCGGGAACGGTGCTGCTGGGAAATTCTTCCTTGATTCAAAAAGCGAGAAGGGCAAGGAAGATCCTCGGCGGCGCGATGCGCCAGGCGGGCGTCATCGCCGCGGCCGGGTTGTATGCGCTGGAGAACAACGTCGACAGGCTGAGCGCCGACCATGAGAACGCGGCGCGGCTGGCCGCCGGGCTAAGCGAGCTCGGCCTGGCGGTGGAGCACCATACCAACATGGTGTTCGTACAAGTGGAGCGGCCGCAGGAGCTCGCCGCGCACCTGAGGGAGAACGGCGTACTCGTGCTGCCCGGCGTCCGCATGCGTCTGGTGACGCATCTCGACGTGGATACCGCGGGGATCGAGCGCGTGCTCGGCGCCTGCCGCGGCTTCTTCGCCGGCGCCGCGCCGCGTGCCGCCCGCGCCCGCTAGGGACTTCCCGCCCGCCTTCTACGCCGTCATCCGCGGCGTCGACCGCTTCAGCGACGTCGTCGGCCGCGTGCTGGCGCTGTCGATGCTCGCGCTGGTCGGCATGATCGCCTACGAGTGCGTGGCGCGCTACGGCTTCAACGCGCCGACCCTCTGGGTCTCCGAGGCGAGCTACATGGTGAACGGCGCCGCCTTCATGCTGGGCTGCGCCTACGCGCTGCACAAGGGCGCGCACGTGCGCACCGACATCTTCTGGGAGCGCTACCCCGAGCGGCGCAAGGGCTGGATCGACCTCGTGTCCTACCTGCTGCTCTTCTACCCGACGCTCGCCGTGCTGTTCGCGATCAGCATCGACGACGTGCTCTCTTCCTACGAGCTCGGCGAGCGCTCGCAGATGTCGCACTGGCGCGCCATCATGTGGCCGTTCCGCAGCGCCGTGCCGCTCGCCGCGCTGCTGCTCATGGTGCAGGGCATCTCCGAGTGCCTGAAGTGCTGCTACCAGATCCGCTTCGGGCGCGAGTTCGAGCACCGCGAGAAGCTCGAGGTATGAGGTGAGCGACCAGGAGCTGCTCGGCATGGCGATGCTGCTGGTGATGCTGTTCGCCATCTTCATCGGCATCCCGATCGCCTTCACGCTGCTCTTCCTCGCGCTCATCTTCGGCTGGCTCGGGTTCGGCGGCGTGGTGTTCGACCTCGCGTACCTGCAGATCATCGGGCTCATGAAGGTCGACGAGTTCGTCGCCGTGCCCATGTTCGTCCTGATGGGCTACGTGTGCGAGCAGGCCGGGCTGATGGAGCGTCTCTTCCGCGCCTTCCGCGACCTGCTCGCGCCGGTGCGCGGGTCGCTCTACCTGGTGGTGATCGCCACGGCGACGCTGTTCGGCATCGCCGCCGGGACGGTGGGGGCGACCGTGACGCTGCTCGGCATCATGGCCGGGCCGATCATGACCCGCGCCGGCTACGACGTGCGCATGTCGGCGGGGGCGATCACCGCCGGCGGCACGCTCGGCATCCTCATCCCGCCGTCGGTGATGCTGGTGGTGATGGCGCCGGTGCTGGGCATCTCGATCCTGCATCTCTACGCCGCGGCCTTCGGCCCCGGATTCCTGCTCGCCGGCATGTACATGGCCTACACCCTCGTGCGCTCATTCATCGATCCGCGGCTCGGGCCGCCGGTGCCGAAGGAGGAGCGCGCGAGCTCGTATCGCGTCGTGGTGTGGGAGTGCGTCGTCGGTCTCGTGCCGGTGACGCTGCTTACCTTCGCCACGCTCGGCGTCATCCTCGCCGGGCTCGCCACCTCGACCGAGGCGGCGGCGATGGGCGCGCTCGGCGCGATCGTGCTCGTGGTGCTCTACGGCCGCTTTACCTGGAAAGGCCTGCTCCATGCCTGCAACCTCACGCTGGCCACCTCGGCGATGGTGCTCTTCCTCGCCGTGGCGTCCAACGTGTTCGGCGCGGTGTTCGCCCGCCTGGGCAGCGCCGGCTGGATCACCGACACGCTGCTCGCCATGCCGCTGCCGGCGTGGGGCACGCTGGCGCTGCTCCTCGGGCTCATCTTCCTTCTCGGCTGGCCGTTCGAATGGCCGGCGATCGTGCTCATCTTCCTGCCGATCCTCGCGCCGGTCGCCGGGAAGCTCGGCTACGACATGGTCTGGTTCGCCACCGTGGTGGCGGTGGTGCTGCAGACCGCGTTCCTCTCGCCGCCGGTGGCCATGTCCGCCTACTACCTCAAGTCGGTCGTCCGGCAGTGGCCGCTCGGGCTCATCTACCGCGGCATGGCCGACTTCATGGTGATCCAGTGCGTCTGCGTGGTGCTGGTGGTGGTTTTTCCGGACATCGCCATGTGGTTCCCGCGCTGGCTCGATGCGAACGTGTTCAGGCGCTAGGGCGGCGCGTCGCGGCGAGCAGCCCGATGAGGGAAACGGCGGTGAAGGCGGCGCCGGCGTAGAAGGTGAACTCGGGGCCGAAGCGGCCCCAGAGCCAGCCGGCGAGGACGCTCGCGGCGAGGAGCGCGATCCCCGACACGACGTGGAAGACGCCGAACGCCGTGCCGCGCAGGTCGGCGGGCGCGGCGTCGGCGACGAGCGCAGAGAGCAGGCCCTGCGTCAGGCCCATGTGCACGCCCCACAGAACGACGCCGGCGAAGAAGCCGGTCAGGTTGCCGAAATAGCCGAGGACCAGGTCGGCGGCGATGAGGGCCGCGAGTCCCCACACGATCAGGTTCTTGCGATGGCCGTTGTCGGCGGCGAGGCCGGCGGGATAGGCGATCGCGGTGTAGGCGACGTTCATCACCACCAGCGCGAGCGGCACGAAGGCGAGCGAGAGCCCGACGTCCTGCCCGCGGATCACCAGGAACGCTTCCGAGAAGCGCGCCAGCGTGAACACCGCGCCGAGCGAGACGATCGCCCAGTAGCGCCGCCCGAGCGAGCCGATCGCGGCGAAGGACACAGGATTCTTTTGCGCAGACTTGACGGGTCCCTCGACGACGAAAAAGACCAGGATCAGCACCGAGATCACGGCCGGGACCGCCGCAAGCCACAGCACGGCGCGGATGTCGTTCGCGAGGACGAGCATCAGGCCGATCGCCGCGAGCGGCCCGAGCACGGCGCCGATGGTGTCGAGCGCCTGGCGCAGGCCGTAGGCGGCGCCGCGCTGCCCCGGGGGCGTGATGTCGGCGATCAGCGCGTCGCGCGGCGCGCCGCGGATGCCCTTGCCGACGCGGTCCATGAAGCGCGCCCCCATGACCAGGGCCACCGTGCCGGCGAGCGGGAAGAGCGGCTTCGAGAGCGCCGCGAGGCCGTAGCCGAGCACCACCAGGGGCTTCCGGCGGCCGAGCTTGTCGGAGAGCGCGCCGGAGAAGAGCTTGACGATCGAGGCGGTCGCTTCCGCGATGCCCTCGACCACGCCCACCGCGACCATGCTCGCGCCGAGCACCACCGTCATGAACACCGGCAGCAGCCCGTGCACGAGCTCCGAGGACAGGTCCATGAAGAGCGAAGTCGCCCCGAGCGCCCACACGGTACGGGAAAGGCGCGTGCGCGAAAGGGGCTTCATGCCGCGTCGGGCTGCGCCGCGGCCTTGGGCGGCGGGCCGGCGCTGTATTGCGCCCAGGCCACGCCGGCGAGGGCGAGCATCGCGCCGGCGATCTTGAGCGCGGTGAAGGTCTCGCCGAGCGTGAGCCACGCGGCGAGGCCGGCGATCGGCGGCATCAGGTACTGCAGCGGCGCCGAGCGCGCCACGCCGCGCGCGGCGTTCACCCAGGTCCATACCAGCCAGCCGAGGAAGTTCGAGACCAGGATGCCGTACACGAGGCCCACCCACACCCGGGTGCCCAGGCCCGCGAGGTCCGCGTCGACGAAGCTCTTCGCGCACAGCACGAGCAGGGGCGGCGCGCCGAAGGCGAGCGTCCAGGCGAGCACGATCACCGGCCCGTAGCGCTCGGCGAGCGGCCGCACCACCACCGTGTAGAGCGCGAAGAGGGAGGCGGCGAAGAGCAGGACCAGGTCGCCCAGGCCCGCGCCGAGCACGCCGCGCGCGAGCTTATCGGAGAGGAACACGACGATGCCGGCGAAGGCGACGAGCGTGCCCGCCACCTGGCGCGGCCGCAGCCGCTCGGCGCCGAGCCAGGCGAGGATGAGCAGCGTGAACACCGGGCCGCTCGTCAGCACGAGCGAGGCGGAGAAGGGCGTCGAGAGGTCCATGCCCCAGGTGACGATGCCGACGTGCGCGCTGTGGCCGAGCACCCCGCAGGCCGCGAAGCGCGGCCAGTCCTCGCGCGCCGGCATCGCCTGGCGCGGGTTGCGGCGGAAGACGACGGCGAGCAGCGCGAAGCCGAGCAGCGGCATCACCGCGAAGCGCATGAAGAGGAAAGGCCCCGGGCCGATGTGCTCGAGCACGTATTTGACGACCGGGAAGTTGAGGCCCCAGACCACCATCGTCGCGATGGCGGCGATCAGGGACCAGCGCGCGGCGGACATTAGCGGTAAGAGTCCAGAGGTCCGCCAGTCTAGAATAAGAACCGCGATGAAAAGCGAAACGCCGCTCGCGGCGCGCGCCGCGGTCCGCGCCCTCGCCGCCTCCAGGATCCGCGAGATCTACAACCTCGGCGTCGGCATGCCGGGGCTGCTCGCCTTCTGGGCCGGCGAAGGCGACGAGCCGACCCCGGAGTTCATCCGCCGCGCCGGCCAGGCCTCGATCGAGGCCGGCGAAGTCTTCTACAGCCAGAACCTAGGTATTCCGGAGCTGAGGGAGACATTAGCCGCCTATGTGACAAGGCTGCATCGAAAAACAGAAGCCGATGAAATTGCCATCACCTCCTCCGGGGTGAGCGCGCTAATGCTCGCCTCGCAGCTCCTGCTCGACCCGGGCGACCGGGCGGTCGAGGTGGTGCCGCTGTGGCCCAACCTGCAGGAGATCCCGCGCATCCTCGGCGCGCAGACCATCACCGTGCCGCTGCGCTTCGGCGAGGAATGGACCCTCGACCTGGGCAAGCTCCTGGACGCGCTGACGCCGCGGACGCGCGCGGTCTACATCAATTCGCCCAACAACCCGACCGGCTGGACCATCACGCGCGAGGCGCAGCAGGCGATCCTCGCGCACTGCCGCCGCCACGGCATCTGGATCGTCTGCGACGACGCCTACGAGCGCATGTACTACGGCGAAGGCGGGGTCGCGCCGTCGTTCCTGGACATCGCGGAGCCCGAAGACCGGGTCATCGGCGCCAACACCTTCTCCAAGTCCTGGCTGATGACCGGCTGGCGGCTGGGATGGCTGGTGGTGCCGCCGGCGCTCGCCCCGGACCTGGCGAAGCTCATCGAGTACAACACCTCGTGCGCGCCCGTGTTCGTGCAGCGCGCGGGCGTCGCCGCGGTGAGGGACGGCGAGCCGGTGGTCGCGCATTCGCGCGAGCGCTTCAGGAGGGCCAGGGATTTCCTGGTGAAAGCACTAAAGGAAACTGAAAAAGTTCATGTTTCCCTTCCTGCGGGGGCGATGTATGCGTTCTTCCGCATCGAAGGCATGACCGACAGCCTTGCCTTCTGCAAGCGGCTGGTGCGCGAGGCGGGACTGGGCCTCGCCCCCGGGTCCGCGTTCGGTCCCGAGGGCGAAGGCTTCGTCCGCTGGTGCTTCGCGGCGAGCGAAGAGCGGCTCGCCGAGGGTGTCGCCAGACTGCGGAAGCTTCTTTAGGCGGCGGCGCGGCGCGGGGTCACCGAGACCCCGGTCTGCCCCTTGTCGAGCACGGCGACTTCGCCGGCGAGCTCCGCGCCTTCCTTGATGCTGATCTTGGCGTAGCGGATCTTGCCCGAGACTTTGCCGGTGCCCTCGATGGTGAGCTGCTTGCGCACCGTGAGCTCGCCCTCGAAGCGGCCGTGGATCGTCGCCTGGTCGACGGCGATCGTGCCCTGGAACACGCCGTGCTCGTTGATCTCGAGCACGCGCGAGTCGAGCGTCGCTTCCATGCGTCCCTGCACGACCAGCGTGTCGCAGTCGCTGATCTCGGCGCCCTTCATCTTGATGTCCGGACCGACGACCAGCCGCGCTTCCTTGCGCTCGTCGAGCCTTTCGGTCGGCGCGGGGGAGGGCGCGGGTGCCGCGTTGGCGGCAGGCGCGCTCGCCGGCGCGGCGGCCGGGGGAGTCTGGCGGAAAAGGTTATCGTCGCGCTGCCTGCGGAAGAACCCGTCTTTCTGTAGCACTGTGGATGCCCTCTCTGTAGTGTTGGTTGGTACCGCGCGTCGTTCAACGCATGAACCGTACCAGGGCAAAAGCGCCACAAATTCAGGCTTTTGAGGGTATTTTCGTCGCCCAGGGGCGACAGCGTGCGCGGGAAATGATGCAGCCTGCTGTTTGCCTTCGCTTTTTCTTGTCGTGCAACCGCTACGCGGAAAATTCGCGCAGCAGCCGGCCGGGTAGTTGCCCGTCCGCGCCGAGCGCGACGCCGTTCACCCATACGCCATGCACGCCGACCGGCTCGACGGAAAGGCGCGGTTGCGCCGCCGGGAGGTCGAAGACGCGCTTCTTCGGGCCGCGCGCCACCCGCGCCGGGTCGAAGAGCAGCAGGTCGGCGGCGTAGCCCGGTTTCAGCGCGCCGCGGCCGCGGATGCCGAACACGTGCGCCGGCTGACCGGCGAGGCGCCATGCCGCCTCCTCGAGCGAGAACAGGCCGCGGTCGCGCACCCAGTGCCCGAGGAGGTGCAGGCCGTAGCCGGCATCGTTGAAGAACGTGAGGTGCGCGCCCGCGTCCGAGAGCGACACCATGGCGCAGGGGTCGCGCAGCATGCGGCCCACCGCCGCCTCGTCGGAGTTGAGCAGCAGCGCGTTGAACACCGTGTAGAGGTCCTCCTCGAGCGCGAGGTCGAGCATGAAGTCGAGCGGGTCCTTTCCCGCCGCGCGCGCGAGCTGCGCCACCGACTTTTGCTCGATTTCCTTCCTCCTGGATTCCACGACCTCGACCTTGTCCCATTCGCCGTTGAAGAGGCGGAAGTGCGCCGGGCGGGACAGCTCGAGGCGAATGGCATTCCTGAACTCAGAAGAAGAAAGAACTTTGGCGAAATCAGCCCCCTTCTTGCCCAGAGCGGGCTGCCAGGACTCCAGTCCCTCCAGCGTGTAGGGCGAGCGCAGCGTGAAGTCCATGCTGAGCGGGCAGCAGGACACCGCGCCGACGAGCCGGCGCCCGCGCGCATTGGCGTCCCTGATTTCTTCCAGGTCCCTGAAAACCGCATCCGGGTTGGTGCTGCTATGGAGCAGTGCCGCGATCACCACCGGCCGCGTCGAGTCCGAAGCGAGGTCCTCGAGGAAAGCGATCTTGGTGTGACCGCCCTTGGTGAGCATGAACACGCCGCGGCCCGCCTCCTTCAGCACGCCGACCAGCGCGCGCAGCTCGCGCTCGTCGGCGAGGCGCGAGGGCATCGGCAGGCCGCCTTCGCCGTTGTGCGCGGGCGAGGTGCTGGTGGAGAAGCCGACGGCGCCGGCCTGCATCGCCTCCAAAATGATTTTTTTCATCACGAGGATTTCTTCGTCCGTCGCTATGCGGTGCGTCGCCGCCTCGCCCATGACGTAGGTGCGCACCGAGGAATGGCCGACGAAGGCGGCGACGTTCACCGCCGCGCCGCGGCGCTCGAGCATGTCGAGGTACTGCGGCACCGACTCGAACTCCCAGCGGATGCCGGCGCGCAGCGCCTCGAGCGACATGCCCTCGACCTGCGTCAGGTTTGCCATCACGCGCTCGCGGTCGGCCGGCCGGCAGGGCGCGATGGTGAAGCCGCAGTTGCCGATCACCGCGGTGGTGACCCCGAGCGCGGGCGAGGGCGCGAGCCCCGGGTCCCAGGTGATCTGCGCGTCGTAGTGCGTGTGGTTGTCGATGATGCCCGGCATCAGCGCCAGGCCGCCGGCATCGATGGTCGTTCTCGCAGGCCCTGCTACTTTCCCGAGTTGGGAAATGATTCCGTTTGAAACCGCGAGGTCCCCGCGTCCCGCCGGCGAGCGCAGGCCGTCGAGCAGGAGCGCGTTGCGGATCACCAGGTCATGCATGGGTGGCAAAGTATACTCAGCGGAAAATCGGGAGGTCTTATCTTTTCCTTGGAGAGCAGAACAGCGGTAGTGACGGGCGGTGCGAAGGGCATCGGCGCCGCGACGGTGAAGCTGCTGCGCGAAGCGGGCGCAAGCGTGCATTCGCTCGACATCGAGTCGGGCTGCGACGTGACCGACGAGAAGCAGGTGCGGGAAGCCTTCGCGCGCATCGGCGGATTCGACATCCTGGTGAACAACGCCGGCCGCGCCATCCGCAAGACCGCGCTCGAGATCAGCGAAGAGGAATGGGATGCGGTGCAGGCCCTGAACCTTAAGGCGGTGTTCTTCTGCTCGCGCAACGCCGTGCCGCACATGAAGAAGCGCGGCGGCGGCGCGATCGTCAACCTGGCGTCGATCATGGGGCTCTCGGGGGGGATCTATCCGAACGCCTCCTACCAGGCCTCCAAGGGCGCGGTGGTGAACCTGACGCGCGCGCTCGCGCTCGAATGGGCCGCGGACAACATCCGCGTCAACGCGGTCGCGCCCGGCTACGTGCGCACCGAGCTGACGGTGCCGATCTTCGGCAATCCCGAGATGATGAAGACGGTGATGGCGCACACGCCGCTCGGGCGCTTCCCGGAGCCCGAGGAAATCGCCGCGGCGATCGTCTACCTCTGCAGCCCGGAGGCGAAGTGCGTCACCGGCATCGTGCTGCCGGTGGACTCGGGCTACCTCGCCCGATAGTCAGGACGCGTCGAACTGCTCGCGCGTCTCGGCGAGCACCTGCTCGACGATCTTGTGCCTGGCCGGGCTGTCCCCGACCAGCGCCGCTTTCCAGCTACCCTGCGTCAGCTCGATGCCGGTGACGTGGCAGCCCTCGCACTCCTCATAGGCGGCGAGCTCGAAGTTGAGCAGGTCGATCAGGTCGTGCCGGCTAAGTTGCTGTCTGGATTGTAGGTTTGGCATGGCGGGCGACAGTATGCGCCTCGTCACCGGGCGGCGCTTGATCATCGTCAAACGGCCGGGACTTCAATACCCCGCTTCGCGGTCGACGAGGTGCAGCGGCGACTGGCCGCGGCGCACGCGCTCGATGTTCTCCACGATCACCGGCACCGCGGTGCGCGGCTCGGTGAGCGCGGCGACGTGCGGCGTGAGGGTGACGCCGGGATGTCGCCAGAGCGGGCTGTCCGCGGGCAGCGGCTCCTCGTCGAAGACGTCGAGGTAGGCGCGCGAGACATGGCCGGAGTCGAGAGCGGCGACGAGGTCCGCGGTGACGACGTGCCCGCCGCGCGCGAGGTTGATGACGCAGGCGCCCTGGCGCAGCCGCTTCAGGTTCTCGCCGTTCAGGATGCCCTGCGTCTGCGGCGTGAGCGGCAGCAGGCAGACGAGCGCGTCGGTCTGCTCGAAGAGAAGCTGCAGGTCGGTGACGCGGCGCACGCCCTCGATCGCCTTCTGCCGGCGGCTGTAGCCCGCGACCTTGAAGCCGAGCGCGACGAGCTTGCGCGCGGCGTCGGTGCCGAGCTCGCCCAGCCCGAGGATGCCGACGGTGCGGTCCGACGCAAGCTTCTGCTCGAGCTGGCGCCAGGTGGCGTGCGCCTGGTGGTAGCGGTAGAGGTAGAGGTGGCGATGCCAGTCGAGGACGTGCGCGAGCACGATCTCCGACATCGCCGCCACCATCCCCGGGTCGACCAGGCGCGCGAGCGGCACGTGGCGCGGCAGGGCAGGGTCGGCGAGCAGTTTCTCCACGCCCATCCACAGCGACTGGATGAGCCTCGCGTTGCCGAGCTTTTCCAGCGCGCCCGGCGGCGGATTCGCCACCAGGGCGACGTCCACGGGCTCTACCGTTTCCAGAAGAAATTCTTCTTCCGGCAAAGCCTGCTGCAGCCGCGGCAGCCAGTCCTCGGCCTTCTCGCTCTCCGAGGCGAACAGCACCTTCACTGCGCTAGGTGCCCGGCTTCCACCCCGAGGCGCGGATCACCGGGCCCCACTTGTCGTAGTCGGCCTTCATGATGCGCGCGAGCTCCGCCGGCGCGTGGCCGGTCGGCTGCAACCCCATCGCGACGAGCTTCTCCTTTAGGCCGGGGTCGTGGATCGCCGCCATCGCCGCCTTGGAGAGGCGATCGAGCGGGGGCTTGGGGATGCCCGCCGGCGCGAACATCGCGTACCAGCCGGTGCCCTCGATGTCGTAGCCCTGCTCCCGGAAGGTCGGCACCTCGGGGAAGAGCGGATCGCGCGCCGCGCCCGAGACGGCGAGCGCGCGCGCCCGGCCCGACCTCACCAGCGTGTTGATGTCCGCCGAAAGCACGATTGCGGCTGCGATCTCGCCGGCGGCGAGCGCCTGCA
>Ga0247825_10002633_pt1 | contig 11847 bp, 9 predicted proteins | sample 13C_Vanillin_Day_FD_194413 | JGI IMG/M metagenome (GOLD analysis project Ga0247825, IMG submission 194413) | Soil microbial communities from agricultural site in Penn Yan, New York, United States - 13C_Vanillin_Day48 | ecosystem: Environmental > Terrestrial > Soil > Agricultural land | place... | reverse complement strand
GTTGGATGTTTGGCATCGAGCAGGCGCGCACCAAGATGGGGCACGCCTATCCGTCGGTCACCGCCAAGGAGACCGCCGCGTGAATCAATCAAAATCCCTGCGATGAGGTACTAGTTGGATCTCGCGCCGCTGGCCCATGCGGCTCTGAGCTTGCCGCGGTCGACTTCGTGGCCGCGCAGGTAAACCCTCGCGATCCGCCGTGTATTCGTGATGTCGTCGAGTGGGTTTGCGTCAAGCACCAGGAAGTCCGCGCTCTTCGCCGGGGCCACCAGGCCGAGGTCGTCGAGTCCAAGGATCTCCGCTGAGTTGCGGGTCGCGGCGACGAGCACCTGCGCTGGCGCCATGCCGGCCGCCACCATGTTCTCGAGCTCGGCGTGCATAGTCCAACCCACGAACTGATCGCCGGTCTGGCCTCCGCCGTCGGTTCCTACGCCGATCTTCACTCCGGCCGCCGAGAGCATGCGAACACCTCGCGCCAGCCGGTCCCATGCGCCCCGCGCCTGCGCAGCCTCTGCAGAACTCTGGGCGCCCAGCCGATCCTGCAGCCGTTTGACCTGTGCGGGTGATACGGTTTCGATGATCAGCGGATGCGGTGGATTGATCCACGGCGCCGAGACCACTCGACGTGGCGCGCTCAGCGCCAGCAGGATGGAGGTGTTCGGACGCTGTTTAAACAGCTCGACCAGCTCGTCATCGACGTCGCTGATCATGTGTCCGAACACGTCAATCCCGGCCCGCAAGAGTTGCTTCGCATCTGCCAGGCCCGTGGCATGTACCACCACGCGCATCCGATGCGCGTGGGCTTCGTCCAGGATCGCGCTGTAGAGGTCTGGTGTGAGCGTCTTGATCGTCCCGCCCCGCGAGTCCACCCACATCTTGATGAGCGTCACGCCCCGTTGCGCAAGCTCCTGCACGTCGGCGCGGGCGCCCTCGACCGTTGTCACCACGTACGCGGCATGGCGCATGTTGGTCGGGCTGATCTCCTCGAGCGGCGCGAGACCTCGTCCCGCGGTGAGGAACCGGGCCGCATCAGGATTCGTGCCGGCGCGCAACTCATCTCTCAGTTGAAACGGCAGCTCGCCGAAGTCGCTCCCCATCGCCTGGCTGGCGGCAACGCCGAAATAGGCGAACCGGTGCATGTGGTCGAGGATGTTCTCGCGTGTGTAGTTCTGGGGGCCGCTGGTCAGATCCTTCATGTACCCGATGTGGGAATGCGCGTCGATCAAGGCGGGCATCACCGTCTTGCCCGTCAGGTCGATACGAGCGGCACCCGCGGGCGCCTGCACGTCGCCCTGGCGGCCCACTCGCGCGAAGCGGCCGCCCTCGACCAGGAATGCGGAGCGATCGATCGGCGCGCTGCCGTCGCCGGAGATCAGACGTGCGCCCTCGTACAGCACCGCAGCACCAGGGCGAATCGTCTGAGGCGCGGCGTGCGCCGACGCCACAGTCACGAGCAACGCGAGCAGCAGTCTTCGCAACGGATTCACGATGGAGGCGCCAGTGTCCGATCCGAGCAGGCGAGGAAGGGACACGAACGGCGGAAGCTTACAGGGGCGACGGGGTGTGCAGCAAGGTGCTCCCCTGCATGTCTGTGGCAACGCATCGCGGCTATACTCGTCGCCATGCCCCCGACGAATCTCCTTGGCAGCGGCCCCGCTCGACTGCTGGCAGCTGTCCTCGTCGCGGCGATGGCGGCTGCTGCGTTGCCCGCCGCGCAGGCTCGATACCCCAAGACCGTGGTCGTGCTGACCACGCACTCCAGCCCCGGCGGCGGCAGTGACGTCTTTCTCCGCGAGATGGCCCCTCACCTCGCGAGGGTCATGGGGGTAAAGATCGTCGTGGACAACCTCGCGGGCGGCAGCGGCGCCAAGGCCATGGCCGTGCTTTCGAAGGCCAAGCCGGATGGCGGCATGTTCTATGCGACGACGCCGACATTCGTCTACACGTCGCTGCTCAGCAAGCCGGCAGCGAGCTTCCGCGATCTCGAGCCGATCGTGAACATCTTCTACGACCCGGAAGTGCTGTACACGGCAACGAACTCGAGCTTCAAGACTCTCGATCAGGTGATTGCGCACGCACGAACCGGCAAGGGCCGTTGGGGCGCCGCCAATCCCGCATCGCTCGAGCGACAGGTGATGGAGCGGTTGAAACAGCGAGCGAAGGTCATGCCGGTCGTCGCAACATTTGAAGGTGGGGGCGACATGCTGATCAACGTCCTCAACCACACGCTCGACATGGGCATCGGTGAGCTGCAGGAGATTCGAGCGCAGCTCGACGCAGGCCGCGTTCGCATCCTTGCTGTGGCTGGAGACGCCCGTCTCTCGCAGTATCCGGATGTGAAGACGGTCAAGGAGCACGGTATCGATCTATCGGTGCGCAAGTTCCGCGGCATCGCCGGACCGAAGGGAACCCCGCCCGCCGTGATTACCGCCTGGGAAGCGGCCATCCCGAAGCTGCTGGCCGACCCGGCCTATCAGCGCATCTACACGAAGAACAATCTGCTGCCCGGTTTCATTCCGCACGCAGAGTACGTGAAGTTCATGGGCGAGTTCGGTCGGCAGACGGAAGCGTTCCTCAAGGAATCCGGCGTCATCCGTTGAATCGCGATCTCGCGTTGGGGAGCGCGATGCTCGCGCTCGCGATCGGCTACTACCTGCTGGCCGCGCAGATCCCGGAAAGCCAGCTCGCTGACGCCGTCGGTCCCCAGGGCCTGCCGCGCATCTACGCCTACGTCCTCGGCAGTCTCTCGCTGGTACTGATTGCGCGAGCACTTCGAGCCTCGAGCGCAGAGCCAATTTCACCACCTCGTAGTGGCCGGCTTCAGCCGGCCCTCCCCGGTCCACCTCAAGACGGACACTACGTACAAGAGGAAAACGCTCCAGAGCCTGGCCAGAGCCCAGAGCCCAGGGGCCACTCCCAAGTCCTCCGCGCCTTCGGCGTGATTGTCATCGGTGCGGTTTATATCGTCACCGTCCCATGGCTGGGCTACCTCGTGTCGCTCGCGGCGCTGATTGCAGCCACGACGTACTACCAGGGAGGCGGGCTGAACCGCCGCGTCGCCATCGTCTCCGTCTCGGGCGCCCTGCTGTTCTGGCTGCTGTTCGTCGCCATTCTGGGCATTCAGCATCCGGCTGGATTCTGGCCATCGCTCTTCTGACACCGATGCTCGAATCGCTGTATTCCACATGGATCGTGCCCGCTGCCTTCGCCGGCGTCGCATGGGGCATCTTGGGCGGCGCCCTGCCGGGCATCTCGCCGTCGATCACGATGGCGCTGCTGCTGCCGCTCACGTATGGGATGGATCCCACCGTCGCAATCGTGATGCTGGCGTCCACGTACGTTGGAGCGGAGTACGGCGGATCGATTCCCGCCATCTTGATTCGCACGCCGGGGACAAATGCGGCTGCCGCGACTGTCGTCGACGGCTACGCGATGAAGCAGCAGGGGAGAGCCGGCGAGGCGCTCGGCATCTCCCTGTACTCCGGATTCGTCGGCGGCCTTTTCGGCCTCTTCGTGCTGGTCATGCTGGCCGAGCCGCTCTCGAACGTGGCGCTGGCGTTCACACCGCAAGCCTACTTCGCGCTTGGGGTGCTCGGTCTCAGCGTGATCGCATCGCTCTCGCGCGAGTCGCTGATCAAGGGTCTGATGGCAGGTGTGCTCGGACTCATGATCTCGACGATTGGCACCGACCCCGTCACCGGGCTCAATCGCTTTACCTTCGAGAGTCCAGAGCTGCTCTCGGGTATTCCGCCGATTCTCGTCATGGTGGGGCTCTTCGCAATTGGCGAGATGCTGGCGCAGACAGGTGAGGCTGGCCTGCAGGCGGTTCCGGAGCGCCCTCGCATCCGCTTTCCTGGTCCTGCGATGTGGCGGCGTATCGCGTTGCCGCAGGCGATCGGCTCGGTCATCGGGACGTTCGAAGGGGTGATGCCCGGCGGCGGTGGCGCCGTTTCCTCGTTTCTCGCCTACAACGAGGCGCGGCGCTGGTCGCGTCGAAAGGACGAGTTCGGGACAGGTTCCCCGGAAGGCATCGCGGCGCCGGAAGCCGCGAACAACACCGTCGCCTGCACTGCTCTCGTGCCAATGTTGAGCCTTGGCATCCCCAGCTCAAACTCGGCGGCGGTCCTGCTTGGAGGGTTCCTGCTACACGGCCTCCTGCCGGGCCCGATGCTCTTCGTCCAGAATCCCGAGGTTGTCGACGGCCTCTTCCTGGGTCTGCTCATTGCGAACATCGCGATGGTGATCGTCGGGTACCTGATCATGGGACCGTGCATCTGGCTGGTCAGCCGGCCGAAGCCGTATCTGATGGCGTTCATCTACGCGCTCGTCGTCTCGGGGGTTTTTGCCATCGAGACCAGCCTCTTTCAGGTTGGCGTTGCACTCGGGTTCGGCGTGCTCGGCTACCTCATGCGGCATGTGGGCGTGCCGCTGCTTCCCATGGTGCTTGGCGTGGTGTTGGGCTTCATGGTGGAGTCAAACTACCGCCGCGCGCTCGTGCTCTCCGACGGCGACTACATGATCTTCATGCAGGATCGCCTGTCAGCCGCGCTGCTCGGGTTTGCTCTGGTGTTTATCGTCGGCTCGCTTTTCCGCCATGCCGTCGATGCACGACGGGGGAACGCCGTTGGCAGCTCGTAGCCGGTGGCCTGTAGCACACCGCTACCGCAAGACCACTTTCCTGTTGCACGTAGTGGCCGGCTTCAGCCGGCCTTTCTCGGTCCGCCCGAAGGCGGACGCTACGTAAAGCTGGAAGACGCTGTAGAGCCCAGAGACCTCCCATGCCTTCCATCGCCGAACAGATCGCCAACTGGCTAGCCACCATCAGGACCGAGAGCCTTCCAGACGAAGCCGTCGCGACCGGACGTCGGCTGTTTCTCGACGTGGCCGGGCTGTGCATCGCCGCGCGGAACGAGGACTACATCTCGGCTACGCTGGCCTCGGTCGATCGCGGCGGTTCATGTACGGTGCTGGGTTACACCGGTGGGTTCGACGCGTTCGGCGCGGCGCTCGTAAATGGCACGGCGGCACATGGCGAGGACTACGACGACACGTTCGAGGGCGGTCCGGTGCATTCCGGGGCCGTCATCGTTCCCGCGGTGCTTGCCGCATGCGAGCGCGAAGGTCTTGGCGGAGATCGATTCCTTGTTGGTCTGACAACGGGCGTCGAGCTGATGTGTCGTCTCAGCCTGGTGGCGCCGATGGCCACGCACAACGCGGGATTTCACCCGACGGCGGTGTTCGGTGCGCTCGCGGCTGCGGGTGGAGTGGCGGCGGCAATCCGTTTGCCCCCGACGCAGATCGTCTCGGCGCTCGGCATCGCAGGCAGCGTGGCGTCAGGCATCATCGAGTATCTCGCGGAAGGCACCTGGACCAAACGCATGCACGCGGGTTGGGCGGCGCAGTCGGGCCTTCGCGCGGCGTTGATGGCCCGCGGAGGCTTCTTGGGCCCGCGTACGGTGTTCGAAGGCGTGCACGGCGTCTATCGTGCGTTTGCTCCTTCGGTGAAGCCCAACTTCGAGCCGCTGGTGGAAGGTCTCGGCCGTCGATGGGTGCTGCCGACGGTCGCGTTCAAGCCCTATGCGTGCGGCACCATGACTCAGCCGTTCATCGACTGCGCGATCCGGCTTGCGGAAAGTGGCGTTCGAGCCGAGGACGTGAGAGAGATCGAGTGTGAGGCGGCGGCAGGCACGTTGCCGCGCCTGTGGGAGCCGCTCGCCACCAAACACCGACCTCCAACGCCGTACGCGGCCAAGTTCAGCACGCCGTTCTGCATGGCCGTGGGTTTTTTCGATCGCCGAGCGGGCCTGGCGCAGTTCACGGCAGGCCGTGTGCAGGACCCGCAGGTCCTGGCCCTGGCCGCGAAAATTCGGTACGTGGTCGATCCCACCAACGAGTACCCGCGCAAGTTCACCGGGCACCTGCGAGCGGTACTCGCCGACGGCCGGCGGTTCGAGTTCCGCCAGCCTTGCATGCGGGGTGGCGCCGAGGCACCGCTCGAGACGGACGAGTTGGAGGTGAAGTTCGTCGAGAACGCGCGCTACGGCGGATGGACCTCGACGGCAGCCGACCGGCTGCTCGTTACGTCGCGACAGCTGTTCACCGAACCGACCCTCGAGGTGTTGAAGGAGTTTCGCGGCTGAGTCGAGACGGGGTACGGGCCACAGAGGCTCAGAGACGCAGAGGATAATTAGGTACTGAGAAGACATTCTGGCTCTAGGCTCCAGGCTTTGGGCTCTTGGTTCTGGAACAGGCGAAATGTCTGCACGGACGTTACGTAGTGTCCGGGTTTAGCCGGACTTGATTGAATCGAACACGATGAACCCACCAACCAACGAACTGACAGGCCGCGTGGCTCTCGTCACCGGCAGCGCGCGAAACATCGGTCGTGCCATCGCGCTCGAACTCGCGCGCGGGGGCGCCTCCGTGATGGTCACGGCGCGGCAGTCTGCGTCTGAAGCCGAGGAAGTCGCCGCGGAGATTCGCCAGATGGGCGGGCAGGCGTCCTCGAGCATTGCCGACGTCGGGGATCCGAGCGCCGTGACCAGATTGATTCAGGCCACAGCCGGACGGTTCGGCCGTCTCGACATCCTGGTCAACAATGCCAGTGTTCGGCGCGAAGTGGATTTCGCCGATCTCGAGTACGCGGAGTGGCGCGACATCATGGCCACGACACTTGACGGCGCCTATCTGTGCAGCCGGGCGGCTATGCCGCTTCTTGTTGCGTCCGAGACCGGCGCGATCGTGAACATCGGCGGAATGTCCGCGCACACCGGTGCGACCCGTCGCGCACATGTGATTGCCGCCAAGATGGGACTCGTGGGGCTCACACGCGCCCTGGCGCACGACCTGGCAGAGCACCACGTCACAGTCAACTGCGTTGCGCCGGGCTTGATCGACACCACCCGCGTCGGCGCCGAGCCGGCGCATCACGCCGGTAAGGTGCCTCCCCTTGGCCGGAAGGGGACTCCCGAGGAGATCGGCACACTCGTCAGATTCCTGTGCGGCCCAGACGCGCGCTACATCACGGGCCAGACGATTCACGCCAACGGCGGGCTATTCATGTAGGGGCGTTCGGATCGGTTCGAGACGTTCGGTCGTTCGGGACGTTCCGGTCCTTCGTGACCTGCGCTGTCACAGGTCCGCACCATAGTGATCGCGTGCCTGTTATCAAAAAGTGCAAGGGGCAGGAACGCGAGGCTGAAGTAGAATCACTCCTTCGACGCTCGCCTTCTGTGTCTGAACTCCCTCTGAGGTTGTCGTGAGCGGTCCAGTGTTCGAAGTTTCCGCCTTGGACGCAGTCGAGTGGCTGAAGACGGTTCCGGCCGAGTCGATCGATCTCGTCGTCACCGATCCCGCGTACGAGTCCCTGGAGAAACATCGAGCCATCGGCACCACCACCCGGCTGAAGCACAGCAAGTCATCGAGTAACGACTGGTTCGGCATCTTTCCGAACGCGCGATTCGCCGAGTTGTTCGCGGAGGTTTTCCGCGTGCTTCGACCCAACTCGCACTTCTATCTGTTCTGCGACGCCGAGACGATGTTCGTGGCGAAACCGGAGGCGGAACGGGCGGGATTCCGTTTCTGGAAGCCCCTCGTGTGGGACAAGCGGACGATCGGCATGGGCTACCACTATCGAGCGCGCTACGAGTTCATCCTGTTCTTCGAGAAGGGCAAGCGGCGCCTCAACGATCTCGGGGTCGCCGATGTCATCTCGGTGCCGCGGGTGCATCGCGGCTACCCGGCCGAGAAGCCGCCGGCCGTTTCCGAGGTGCTCATCGCCCAGAGTACGCTTCCGGGCGATATCGTGATCGATCCCTTCATGGGTTCCGGCAGTGTTGGCGTGGCGGCGGCGAAACTGAGCCGTCGTTTCGCGGGCACTGATGTGAATCCCGAGGCGGTGCGACTGACGGCTCAGAGGCTCGGTGAATTCGGTCCGGTTTCCGGACCGATCGAACTGCTGGCGAGTGTACCTGCCAATCTGCTGGCGCTCGCGGACTCTCGCTCGTGACGGGAAAGGACTATGCCGATCTCATTGCCTCCTATGTGTCGAGGCGTTTTGGCGCACGAGGTCTGAAGGTTTATCGCGAGGTTCAAGTAGGGAAGTCGATCATCGGGAAGAACCGCCGCATCGATGTCTTCTGCGTGTGCGAGGCATCGAATACCGCGTTCGCCATCGAGTGCAAGTTCCAGGACAGCGAAGGCACGGTGGACGAGAAGATCCCGTACGCCCTGGACGATCTCGCGGCCCTGCCGATGGCGGGATGCATCGCGTACGGTGGCAAAGGCTTTTCGCAAGGCGTGCTGCACATGCTCGAAGGGGCGCCGCGCGCAGCCTACTGCCTACCAGTGGCTGGTCAGTCAGCGCAGTCGCCGCAGACCTGGGAGTTGGATCACTTGCTCGCGATTCACTTCCAGTGGTGGGATGTGCTCGTGGGCACGCGGAACTGTATCTAGACTAGGCTAGCTATAGCTAGAGCGCTTTGCGATTCGGCGTAGAGCGGAGGCTTTAGCACACGCGCACGCTGAAGCGTGCGCTCTACGCCGAAACGCAAACCGCTCTCTAGGAAACAATCGCTCGCTGTGCGCGGCTCGTGGCGGCGTGATAGAGGCCCAAAGCCGCCGCCATCGCGAAGCCTATGGCGTCGGTGGCCGGGACGGCAGCCACCAGCAAGCAGGCCGCGACGACGGCTCCCACGCGCTCCACCAGCCTGATTGGCGCCCAGAGATATCCGACGATTGCCGCACCCCAGAGGCCGATGGCGACGAGCGCCTTCACGATCACATAGATCGAGTCTTGCCACGAACCGAGCAGCATCAGGGCAGGGTCGTAGACCGCCATGAACGGGACGACATAGCCGGCAATTGCAATCTGCGTCGCCTTCCATCCGATCTTCTGGTCGGACGCTTTCGCGATAGATGAAGCGGCAAGGGCGGCGAGTGCCACGGGCGGTGTCAGGTCGGCCATGATCCCAAAATAAAAGACGAACATGTGCGACACGATGAGAGGCACGCCGAGTTGGAGGAGTGCCGGAGCGGCGATCGAGGCGGTGATGATGTAGTTCGGGATGGTAGGGATGCCAGTCCCAAGCACGAGGCAGACCACCATTGTCAGGAGCAGCGAAAGAAACAAGCTGGTGTTGCCAACCTGCAGGATGAAGCCCGCGAAACTGGTGGCGGCGCCCGTGAGGGTCAGCACACCGATCACCACGCCCACGATCGCGCATGCCAGTCCGACCGGCAACGCCTGCCTTGCGCCGTCGATCAGGCTCGACCGCATCACCTCCAACGTCGCCATGCCGCCTTTCACGAAAAAGTTGAGCGCGACGAGCACGCCTATCACCGCGATCACCGGCGTGGCGCCCCACCAGGTAACCGTCGACGCGCCGAGGCCGAGCGCGATCCAGAAGAACGCCCGGAACGCCTGCGGGCCGATCGATGCCGAGACGCTCGCCCCCAGGATGAGGAGCGCGGTGAGTGCCAGCCCTGTCATGCCGGCGAACATCGGCGTGAAGCCGTCGAACAGCATGAAGACGAGGCCGGCGAGGGGAAGCACGAGATACCACTGCTCGCGAAGAGCGCGCCAGGCATTCGGACACTGCTCACGTGGAATGCCCGAGAGACCTGCGCGTCCCGCTTCCAGGTGCACCATCCAGAATGCCGTCGTGTAATAGAGGAGCGCAGGGACGATCGCTGCTTTGCAGATCTCCAAGTAGGGGATGTTGAGCGTCTCCGCCATGATGAAGGCGACGGCGCCCATGACGGGGGGCATGATCTGGCCGCCCATGCTGGCGGTGGCTTCGACGGCGCCGGCGAACACGGCCGAGTAACCGAAGCGTTTCATCAGCGGAATCGTGAACGACCCGACCGTTAACACGTTCGCCACTCCTGATCCGCTGATCATGCCCATCAACCCGGATGAGATCACCGCGACCTTCGCGGGCCCGCCTTTCGCATGACCGACCGTACCGAGTGCCACGGTATTGAAGAGCCGCATCATGCCGCTGTGCTCGAGAAAGCTCCCGAACAGGATGAAGAGGAAAATGTAGGTGGCGGAGACGAGAGTGGGGATGCCGTAGATACCTTCGGTCGTGAGAAAAAGCTGGGCGACGACCTGGTCGTAGCCGAACGGCCGGTGCGCGAGCGCGCCGGGCAGGTATTCTCCGAACAGTCCGTATGCGAGGAAGACCGCCGAGATGATGGGCAGCGCCGCGCCCAGTACCCGGCGAGCTGCTTCGAAGACCAGGATGACGACAACCGTTCCGACGACGAGATCGGCAACGCTGGGCTGGCCGGCGCGCTGGATCAGTGCGGCTTCGAAGAACCAGTGATAGAAGCCGAGCGCGAACGCGGCGAGAGCGAGCGCCACGTCGTACCACGGGATGGCGTCTTGCCTGGTCCGGCGGTTTCCTGGGTATAGCAGATAGGTCAGGAGCAGCAGGAACGCAACGTGGAGCGACCGCGTTGCGGTGCTCGACAGGGGACTGTACGCGGCGACAACCAGCTGAAAGCTCGAGAACGCGAGTGCTGCCGTCATCATCGCTCGGCGGCCGATACCGGTGAGCTGGCGAGCGCTGCCGTGTTCTTCGATCGGGACGTGGACTGCGCCGGTTTCGACGTCCGTGAAGTCCGCCGTTATCACTCCAGCACGCCAACTTCGCGGTAGTAGGCGGCCGCACCTGGATGAAGGGGCACGGGGAGGCCCTTGGCCGCGTTCTCGCGCGAAATCTGCTTCGCGGACACATGTGAGGCGACGAGCTCGTCGAGATGCTCGAACATCGCCTTGGTCATGCGGTAGATGACGTCCTGCGATACGCCGTCGTGTGTCACGAGGACGTTCTGGATCGCCGCCGTTTCAACGGCCTGGGTCTGCCCTTCGTACGTTCCTGCCGGGATGACGGCCGGCTGGTACACGTCGCGGCCAACCTTGCGAACCACGTCGGCCGGGATAGGTACGACGACGATGGCCAGGCTGGAGGCGAGGTCGCGGAGCGACGCCACACCGAGGCCGGCGGACTGCAGCGTGACGTCCAGTTGACGGTTCTTGATGAGCTCGACCGATTCGCTGAAGGAGAGGTACTCAACCTTCGAGAAGTCGTCGTAGGTGAGGCCGGCGGCTCTCACGATCGCGCGCGCGTTGAGCTCTGTTCCCGACCCTGGCGCACCGACCGAAATTCGCGTGCCTTTCAAGTCGGCCAGCGTCTTGATCCCTGATGTGGCGCTTGCGACGATCTGCACGTAGTTGGGGTAGATGCCGGCCATCGCGCGCAGCTTTTTCAGTGGCGTGCCGAATCCGGCCTCGGCGCGACCCTCCCAGGCATCGGCGAGGACATCGGCGAGTGTGAATCCGATCTCGCCCCGCGCGGCCTCCAGGAGGTGAAGATTTTCGGCGGACGCTGCGGTCGCCTGCACGGCTACGTTCGCCTCAGGCACTGCCTGTCGAAACAGCTGCGAGAGCCCGACGCCAAGCGGATAGTAGACCCCGCTGGTATTGCCCGTCAGCACCGTCACGAACATCTGCGGCTGACCCGTGCCACCGCCACACGCGATCGCCACGATGGCGATAGCCAGCGTTGCGGGAGCCACAGATTTCATCATCGGGTCATGAAGCCGGGCGGCTCGTCGCCGCGTCGTGCAGGTCCAGAAGCCTACCACGACCGGACGCACACCGGACCGTCGTGTCTGGACCTGGCGTTCAGTTGATCTGGTGGTCGCGCATCCCGGTTCCGGTGGCCGGACCCCGCTGCGAGGCCTTGAACGACCGAGTGGCGCCAGCTCCGTGAGCTGGCGGACTCCCACAGGCTTCTCGGGCGGTCGAGGCAGCGAGATGAGCACCCCGAAGACTTCAGT